>Ga0208631_100022_pt1 | contig 142079 bp, 100 predicted proteins | sample LakWasMet38_LOW7_2_FD_183878 | JGI IMG/M metagenome (GOLD analysis project Ga0208631, IMG submission 183878) | Freshwater sediment methanotrophic microbial communities from Lake Washington under simulated oxygen tension - Sediment Metagenome... | ecosystem: Environmental > Aquatic > Freshwater... | reverse complement strand
TTGGGGTATTGATTTATAAAATACGCGATTTGATTCTGATTCACTGCATTAGCCTTTCAAAACATTTTTCAATTTGGATGCTACTAAGTAGTCCAGCTTATTGCTTAATTGGGGGTGTTGGTAGAATGATACGGGCCGGCACACCAACCGCCGTTGCACCGTCCGGAACATCACACAAGACCAGCGACATTGCACCAATTTTACAACCATTGCCAATACGTATTCCGCCTAACGCCTGCGCATAAGCACCGAAGTCTACATCTGTTCCAACGACGGGTACCGGCCCATTTTCAACGCGATTTCCGATGGTAACCCCTTGCCGCAAAGTACAGTTTTTACCTATTTCAACATCAGGGTGAATAAAAATACCGCCGAAATGCCATATGCGCAGTCCTGGGCCAATATCCGAAGACTTCGGCAAACTAATGCCCGTGAGTGTTTCCACAAATCTGAATAAAAACCAATAGAGTATTGTGTACAAACGTCGTCTTATTCCGGGCTGTTTTGCATCAACCCGACGGCCAAACCTATAAACCCAGACAGCCCATATTGACTGTTCTTTAAAGAACGGCCTTTTTGTGGGGTATCTGACTAAATCTTCCTCCCAAAAAATATCTTTACTCATTCATCTTTCCTAAATTGCATTAGCCTAATATAGGGAGTGGTTCTTATCACTTTATTGCGAACAATTGAAACAACTCTCATACCTTGATATTTTTCATATATAAAGCTTTATAAATACTCATGGTTAACTCATATAGCTACCGGCTTAAGCGCTGGAAACTTCATTTATAAGACGCTTTTTATCATGGTATGCAATCGAATAAGTAGCGCCTAAAACAAACCAGAAATACCAGTTAAAAGCCAAATAACTTAACATATTGTCAGAGTATGCAAGTAACCCGTACTGGCATAACAGCATAACCGCCGAAAATATCATCAGCTTATTGGCTTTGTAAAATTGAGCAAGATAAAATGCAACACTGCCATACAGCCATACAAAACTAAGCAAGCCGACCACCCCGGTGTCAAAAATTAGCTGCACATAAACATTATGAGCGCCTGTTTCCATATTTCCGGCAAGAGGGAAGAAATCTATTGAATAATGCATGAAAGACTCCAGACCATAGCCCAAAAAATAATGGCTCGGTTGCATCCAGCTTAAAGATGACTCCCATATATACTTACGCCATGCATAAGAATTCAAGGTGCCGTAAGTCACTACTTCATTACCTTGCGTCAAATCGATTATTCGATCTTGCATTTCCGGAATGAGTAATGCAACCAAGGGAGAAACAATCACGAATAGGAGATATTTTCGCTCGTACACCAACCCATATAAGGCAAAAAACACAAAGCATACTACCCATGCACTGCGTGTTTTGGTAAAAAGTAAAAGCGCAATCATCATAATAATATATAACGGCAACAGTCTTTTTACCGATGCCGGGATATAGGTAACCTTGGATTTAATAAAATAAAAACTAAGTGTAATAATCAATACTAAATAAAATGCCAAAATATTAGGGTGGCTAAAAGTACTGGCAACTCGTTTTCCTGCATCAGCATAGACTACACCGCCAGTAGCATAATCAACAAAACCATAAAACACGGGGATAAGCGATGAAAGCAGCACGATGCGCATCCAGCGACCATAATCCGCCTGTGTTTTCACCAAAGTTAACGCCAGAGCAAACATGGCGGCATTAGAAATCAACGATAAGTATGATTTAACGGCGTGTGTAAAATCAGGCGCAAAACCAACTGCAATCAGCAGAACAAGCAGGAACGGTACCCAAGTCTTGATCAGGATTGAGCGCAACTGAAAGTCTTTTTGAATAATGGCAAGCAGCGCAATGATAATGACCAGTGCATTCAATACCCCTCCCACACCCAAGCCGCCGATTTTTGTTTTCTCCAAAATGGGGTCCAGGGCCGGGCGAAGCAGCACTATCAACGTAAAAAGGAGGTAACGATCAAAAATAAAGAGTAGTCCGATAATCATGACTACTGGCAAAGCCATTAACAGGGAAAGCTTTTCGCCAAACATTTCCACAAAAACAACTGAAAAAACCCCAAAGAACAACGCGGCAAGAATGGCTGCGAAAACGACTGCAATGGATGGCTGAAAAATATTTTTCATTGTCATGTGTTCATGCATTTTATTTCTAATCCTTAGCAAAATAGCCGACATAAAAATCAAGAATTGGTATAGGATCGAAATTTCCTGATCCACTCTATTATTTTTAGTGCTAACCGGGAAAGTAAGACTTTCTTTTTTACAACAAAAAACAGTGCAATCTTCCAGTAGAAAGGGGTGTTTCTATAGCTAAATATTTTATCGTTTGTATCTGGGAATGTATCACCCACCAGATTCAACAATTCGTTATCAAACGCATATAGCATTTGGTAACGTGCCATTAATTTAGTTTGGGTTAAAGCATCGAAAAGTATCGGATTAAAAGACTGGTGAATTAGAAAATCATTAACCGCTGCAACAGCTCGCATATTTTGATAGCAAGTAGATGAATTCCAGATATTTAAATAAGAATTTATATTGTCACGATTGTAAAAATACAGCGCATTGCTAACATGTTCTATTCTTTTTGCGTAACAAAATAACTGAGCAATCACCACAAGATCTTCGCCAATATTGATGCCTATTGGCCAATGAATATTATGCTCTACAGCAATTGATCTTCTAAAAATCTTGTTCCATGGAGCCCATACTATTTCCTGTCGCAACATCGCCGCAGTAATTAATGCAGGCTCAGTAACTTTTAAAGACTGGTCAACATATAATTGCTGTCCATTTTTAACTTCATAGAAGTCGCAATAAACAATATCCGCTTCTGTTTCGTTCGCCCTGCTAATTAATAATTCCAGCATATCGGGTGCAATGTAATCATCAGAATCAACATAAAGGATATATTCACCTGTAGCAGCATTTAGCCCTGTCTCGCGTGTGGCAGATATTCCTTTATTTACTTCATGCTTGATGATTTTTGTACTAATGCCAAGAGCTTCATATAGTTTAATTACTCTGAGAACAATTTCCTCACTCTTATCTTTCGAGCAATCATTAACAAATATCAATTCAAAATTCTTGTATGTTTGCTCAAAAACAGACACGCAGCAACGCTCGATGTATTTTTCTACACCATAAACAGGAATAATTACTGATAGTTTTGTCATTTATTAATCAAATCAAAAAATAGTAAAGTGGCTATGCTTGTTTTCTTTTTATCAGCCCGAAGCTCATTGTTCTAAGTAACTTTCTACCCAAAAAAATACTGAACAACTTCAGGTTATTGGGTGTTAAGTCGGTCTTCAACCCAATAAAAAAATACTTAAAGGCCTTAATACGGTCATTAGCTTCATAAAACAAATTACCAATTTCATAACGCACCAATGCTAAGGCACTGAGATAGGTATGTTTAATTTGTGCTATTTTCTCTTTGGCCAGGACATTTGACTGTAGATTGACCAATACCTTTTCATGAAAGAGTAATGTCTCAAGAAAATCATTAGTTAAATTATCATCGTGACTTTTCTTCTCAAGCAACACTGGCGATATCAGGATAAATTTTGTAACGAGCGAACATCTTAGCCATAAATCATAATCTTCAGCTTGCCTATAATTCACATCGAACAACCCTACCCTATTCAACACTTCTTTCCTGATCATTACATTAGAGCAAGTCCCGACAAAGTTCCTTTTTACCAAAACCTCAAAGGGTAAAGGTAAAGGCGCGTCAAAAATAATGTCGTCATCATTTCTAAACCGAGCAAAATGATTTATCTTCAAATCAGAGTGCTTAATTAAAAACACGTAGTCGCAGCAACAAAAGCCTAAATCCGGGTAACGCTCAAACACCTCAAACTGGCGCTCCAGCTTGTCTTCGAACCAGACGTCATCAGCATCAAGAAATGCGATCAGTTCGCCCGAACTCGCCTGAATACCGACATTCCTGGCATTTGAAACGCCCCCGTTAGGGATGCTAATGACGGTAATACGGGTCCCGAATAGGGTTAGCTTTTCCGCCGTACCATCAACTGACCCGTCATTAACCACAATCACTTCATACGGCCTAACAGTCTGCTTTAAGACGCTTTGTATCGCTTTTGAAATAAACGCTTCACCGTTGTAAACAGGTATAACAACAGAAATCTTATTGTTCATCATATTCATCAGTAAAATTCAATGAGCCGCCTTATTAACTTTCAATTGTTATTAAAACACCATGCAAGTTGCATAAATATCATGAACTTGTCCGTACACTTAAATGAATCAGGTTCAAGTTGCACCGAAATATTTCTTTTTAAAAGCCCCATCAACAAACCGCAGATTAAACAGATTGCGTAGCAATTTATGCGGCCTAAGAACCAAGTATTTATTAAAGAAATACAAATTGATGAACTTAGGTGACTTGCTGTGCGCGCCTGCATGTCCGATACGGTAAACCGCCCCGCGAAAGGGTAAACGGGCCAAAGGGGTTCCCTTTTCAGCTAAGATTTGTCCTATCCGCACGTGACTACCCAGCATAGTCTTTATATATTCGTCCGCTGCAGACTCAAAACTATCCGGCAAGTGATAAAGGTCAGAGCGAATAATCAGCGATGTGCCGCAAAAATTCGCGAAATCATGATGAATAAACAGCAGGTTTCCGCCATCGCCCCAGATATATCCCTCATTAATCTTCCAGCCGTTGGCCGTTATGTTTTGTGAAACAAACTCTACCAGTCCATTGCTTACAAAATCATCGTCATCAACAATCATATAGAAGGCCGTTTCGCGCGCATGCAGCATACCTTTAAGGACTCGACGTCCCTTGTCTATTCGGAAGGCATCGTAATATGCTTCTTTGTCGTTTCCCTGCTGCTCATGCATTAAGTTGGGTGGAAAATCGACACGGACAATCTCAAAACCGTCCGGCACATCCGGTAGATCGGCACCCTCGTTAGCAACAATTACAGCTCGCCAGTTTTTGTTGGTTTGCGCTGCAATAGAGGCAATGGTCTGAGTCAGATTTGCTTTAAGTAGTCCCCAATTTTTTGAATTGTCCTGATGCCGAACAGGTATGATAAATGTGACGAAAGTTTTCATATATCCTAAAATATCAATAAGTTAAATTTTTAAAATCAGTCAGTGGCTTTGAGGATCTGAAACTTAGGCCGGCTTAACCAAGCCCTAACAGGATCATCGATATATTTGGCTAGGATATGAGTAATTACTAAAGTCAATGGAAATAATATGAGTAACTCTCTGTAAAAATGCGTTGGATTGGGGCTGATGGAATCCCAGATACTAATCATAGGGTGATGGAGACAATAAATCGGATATGAAATCCAGCCTAAATAGATCAGTGCCTTGCTAAATAACGGTTGTTTTACTTCAACCCTAGAACCCAACCAAACTATCAGCGGCATTAAAAATAGAGCACCCAAGATCCAGTAATAGACCCATTCAGAAAGTGGTACCAGTAATAGAGACATCAGCACCGTTATGATCACGAGTGGGTTTACTTTGATAGCTCCCTTTGAGGCATCAAAAAACTTGAATATTAGAATGCCTACCATAAAGGAAAAGCCAACCCTTGGAAATCCGCCCGTCCAGTTCGTTGTGGACCAGCCAGGCGAGGTATCAAAGGTAATTCCTGCATAAATGAGCCATATTCCAATTAAGACAGTTAGGGCAATCAACAGGTTTTTTGAAAACCTGATTGTAAAAATAAAAGCAAAATTAGCTAATAACTCAAAGAAAAGTGACCATGATGGCGGGTTGACTAAAAATATGCCGTCAATTCTTTCAGGTGTGCTCGTAACAAAATAAGGCAAATAAATGGCGTTTATTAGGGTTGCTTTAGTAAAATCGGATAGGCTGTAACTGTTAGTTCCATAATGAAGTTTAATTACAAAAGATAATACACCAAGCAAAATGCCGATAATAAACATAGGGTAAAGCCGTACAAGCCGTTTTTTGAGATAACTTGAGAAACTCATGCCGTCGACAAGTTTCTGGTAATAAGACCAGGCAATAACAAAACCGCTCAAACAAAAAAACAGATCGACAGCAAGACCGGAAGATTCGAAAAGCGCTGTACGATTGCCATGTTGTGTAAAGTGCATAATAACGACTGCCAGAGCAGCAATACCGCGCAAGCCATCAAGAAGAACGAAACGATGCGATTTATTCATTTTTTATCCTTTTTGAATTTTAGTGGGTGCAGTTTGTGAGCCATTTATGATGGCTACGTCATCGTTAATTGTGTAAATACAAATAGTGCGTCCATACCCCGAACTCCCTCTGGAAATGCAAAGTTCATGTAAAAATGAATTTTCAGCAGATTTCAACGAAAACATTATTCATTCCTGCTTCGAAAGCTTTTTACAATTATTAGTATTTTTTCCCTGGATAGAACAAATATTGATAGTGCATAAACAACCGCACCGCAGCCAATTTCTATGGCTAGGCGAATGATTGGAGAAACGCCCTGAAAGTAATAACCCATCAATAAAACCGTCGCTAACATGATTGCACTTGCAAATAGCGGTTCCAAAAACTGGCGAAAATAAGAAGTAATTTTAAGATTTATGATTTTCGCTACCATTACAAGCGTGACAGGCCATAATAAAAGTGTTTGTAAAGCAATGGCCATCACTATGTAACTTATGCCTTTATCATGCAGGACGACAATTGTCGCTATCGTTAATATCTGTCGAAAAAACTGATAATAAAACCACCAGTCACTCTTGCCTTGGCTATTGATCAACGATGACTGAATCACGCCAATACAGCTCATCAGACCAATGATGCAAAACCATCGTGTCGGCCATATTGCCTCGCTCCACTGGGCGCCGAAAACCAAAGGAATGGCATCACCAACCACAGACGCCAAGCCTACAAAGGCTGGAAATGAAACAATAGAGGAGCCATAGGTAGCCAACAGGAAGGCTTCACGCACTTTCTCCTTTTCACTTTGCAGAGAAGACAACAGGGTATGGGACACCGAAGTAAGGGCGCCGGCAATAACATCATTTAACATCTGAAACAGACGCCGCGAGAAATTAAATATACCGAGTGGAGCAGGCCCGATGAAGGATCCTATAACAAGCTGATCGAGATTCATCAGCTGCAAAAACCGATTGGCGGAAGCAAACAGGCCGTACCGGGAAAGATCGCGTAAGTCTTTAATACCGACATCAAAACCCGGAAGCCACTTAGCACCAATAAAGGCCGCCACGCAGCTGGTCATTGAACCGGCCAACAGCGATATCACCAAAGCCCAGATACCATAACCGGACACCAGCAGACCAATGCAAATTACACTGGAAATTAGTGTGGCGACGATGGTTCTGACTGCAATCAAGTGAAATGACATTGAACGTGCTATCAACGCATTAGGAACTGCGGCAGAAATATCAAAGAGCACCTTTAATCCCAACACCGGCAAAAAATCCGATACGGCCACCTGACCGACGGTTACAGCGATTACTGGGGAAAAAACAATCAAAACACCATAAATAAGCAACGAGGATCCGACACAGATCCAGAATACTGTGTCGAGATGGCTTTTGCGGATGTGCAACTGCTGGATCAGCGCGTCGCCCAAGGCTGCCGGAGCAAATGCACTAGCCAGAGATATTACACTTACCGCAAGCGCCAAAATACCGAAATCATGCGGCATCAGGTATCGTGAGCTTACAATAAATACCAGACTGTTAAGCAGCGTAGGCACTATAGAATTGATAGCGGACCAGATTACACCGCGTAAAGCGGCTGATGAGCGTTTCGTCTTTATATGTGCGTATTTTGAGTCACCTTCCGCCGCATCGACTGAGCTCCCACCTTTAATCGTTTCTGATCCTAAAGCCTTGGGACGGTACTGCTTTTTATGTTTTTGCTGTTTTTTGTTCATCATGTTGAATGCTTATAACTGGCGTAGTTTTTTGGCAGCACTCATTTTCTCCTCAACCTACTTATTGGTCTTAAATTAATTTTAATAGTTGAGGCTTCCCCTTCCCATATCCCGAATTAGTTCGTCAAGTTTGGATAACATCTGATCGTGCGACCTTTCAATGGATGTATCGGAGCTAAGGCACGGTGGAGCATTTCTGCTTATCGCAAGAAGCCTTTCGGTAGCACGTTGCGCCAAAGTATCTGGCGCTACATTTAATAGAAAACGGCCACGACGCCGGAATTTATCCGCGATTTTTGGATTGCGCTCATGAAAAAACAGGACCACTGCCTCAAGCAATGAAGAACTGTTAATCTGGCTGGGCTTCAGATCAATATCAAGTGCAGAGGCCCAGTCAAACCACTTCATTGAATGGATGCTGCTAAGAGGCTGTATTGGTATCCAAGGAACCCTCAGTGCATCGGATACGATTGCCCCGTGCATTGCTTCAGTGATAACAAGCTCAGACGCTAGAATTTGTTCCAGAACCACTTCAACCGGAGCACATGGATCGATATAGTTTATTGAGCCATACTGACATGCTAATTCCCAGTTACCCTCAGATGTACTACCCCAGTGAGGCATAAAAGAAACTTTGTACTTTTTCTCTACCTTATGTTTAACACAGGACCTCAACAATATTGCGGCATCACCTATACCGAGTTTTTCATCAATCCCTAATGCTTTGGCTGTTAACTTTCCACGAACAAAATAAAACTTCCAGTTTTTATCAATCACCGGGAGTTGGGTATACCCACCATATCCGGCTCCAAACACAACTTTTCTTTTCTCTGAAGGGAAAAAATCGAAAATAATAGAACCAATCCCTAAAAAGATTGAATCATTACCCTGATCCCAGACTCCATCGATTAATTTTGGCCACATCCAAGTGTTTAGCTCATCCCCAAAATTAAGTTTTTTGCCTCTATAAAAATATAAATTCACTTGGTTTTTCACTTAGTTTAGTTAAAAAAAATTGCTGGTTTAATTTCTCAGCATTAATTAGATGCGGGATTTATATACCCAGTTATTACTGGGTAAACCTTATATTTAAGCGTTAAAAGTCGTTAACGACTGCTCCTACTATTTGAACGCCGGAAATAGTTAATTGATCCTGAATATTTTTTAACTTTGCCAGACGGGTTTGATTAAGTCTTGCTACCAATATTGCGCCACCACAACGACTTGCCACCGCTAATGCATCAGAGGTTTCTGCCGCCGGCGCCGTATCCACAATAACCGCGTCATAACCGGCGACGGCTTGACGCATAAAGTCGGTAAAATTTGAGCGGTTTAATAGCTCTTGAGGATTAGGAGGCGTTGTCCCTGCACCTAAAACCGTCAAATCCACAAAAGACTCTATTTTAGTGGCGATATCCGGTGCTGAACGTCCGGCTAAAATATCCGACAGCCCACGCGATTCAGTCAAATTGAATATTTTATGTTGAACGGGTTCTCTAAGATTTGCATCTATTAATAAGGTTTTCTCACCCAACTGAGAAAATACCACAGCCAGATTGGCAGCCAGATGACTGCCCCCATCCCCCGGGGTCACCGAGATAACCGCTAAAGCCTTATTTTTTTCATTAAACCAGCGCAGTATCAATTGACTACGTAGCGCCCTTAACGCTTCTACCTGCGACGAAAAAGGCTGATAGGCTGCAATAAGATCTTTACTGAAAGCACATTGATCCAGTTGCAGATAAGGGTAATCAAACTGCAAAGACAACACTTGCATGATGTCTGCATCGGAGATTAATCCAAGCCTCTGTGCCGCATCGCCGAAACGTATACCTTCTTCTTTTTGCAGACGAAGTACGCGCTCAGCATCTTCAGGTTTTATTTTGCCTAGGTCTAGGAGTAACTTACCTATATTTGAATCACGCCTATCAGCATTATGTATAGAAAGTGACTTTTTCTTTATATTAACGATGTCCATTTTTTCCTACCCTGAAGATAATCACTGGTATGTTTGCTTTGTCAGTAGATTAATATCCTTGTTTTTTGATTTTGATACTATGATTGCTAATACTGGCATATTCAGGGTATTAACAATATCTTCTCGACAACGGATACGTCTATCAAACAGCTCTGCTAAAAATCCAAAACCAATTCCAAGTATTCCACCCATAACGAATGCTAATACTATATTTAGAAAAACTTTAGGACTGCTAGGTGTTTCTTGTGGAATTGCAGGATTTAAAATTGCAATATCACTTTGATTTGATTCTCCCTCTATTCTTGTCTGGCCAAATCGTTGAGTAACGGTATCCATTGCACGCTGCGCAATTTCAACATCCTTATTCAACAAAGTCGACTCATCCCTGGTTCGATTAAGTTCTAAAACCTTTTGTTTCTGAAGTTCAACTTGTGCACGCAATTCTGCTTCACGTTGCTCGGTAATATTTGAACTTCTACTTATACTGTTGGCAACGCGTGATATTTCAACTTGAAGTTGGCTTTTTATTTTATTGGCCTGGGCCTTAGCTGATTGGTATTGCGGATGATTCTCGCCTAACTGTAGGGATATTTCTGCCAGCTTTGATTCAGCGCTCGCAGCATCTAAACGGAGTTTCTGTACTATTGGATTGATGGCGACATCCGGCGATTCTGACGCGTGATTTCTGGCCGCACTCTGTCTGGATTGAGCATCAATAGCAGCTACCTGAATCTCGCTTAATTGCGAAGATAATTCATTCAAGCGCATAATCTCAACATCTGAATTTTGCTCTGGATTGGTAATACCTTTTTCTTGCTGGTACTTGGTCAATCTTGCTTGAGCTTGCTCTAGATTATCTTTTAGAATTATTATTTGTTTACTAAAATAACCGGCAGCTTTTTGCGCGGGTTCTATTTTCAACTCAATACTTGCTTGTTGGTAGTTATCTGCGAATGAATTCGCGATTATAGCTGCAAAATCCGGATCTGGATTACTGAATGTAATTTCTATTACGCTACTTTCTTTTGATGGTTTAATAGTCAACTTACTCAGCAATAAATTAGCCAGCAGATTATTGATATCTTTTTTACCATTATTCGAAATATGAAAATGCTCTTTCGCCTCCTCAGGTCTTGTAAGTCCCAGTTGGTTAACAACTTTAAGAGCGATATTTCTGCTTTTTATGATTTCGATTTGAGTTGCCATATACCCAGGCATTAACTGCGCTGGAAATACCATACCTGTTACCGGGTCCATGCCTTTATAGTTCAACAATAATGAGGTGGTGGCGCTATAACTTTTAGGCAAAAATATAGTAATAACTGTCGCAGTAAAAACTGTTACAAAACAAGTTACCAATATAATTTTATATCGTGCTTTTAATATTAATAAAAACTGCAATAAATTCATAAGTATCCCTAAAAAAGGCTTTCTTCCACATAAAGCACATCGTCTGCTTGTATTAAATCACCAAGTTCCGGTGATGTTTTATCTATTACACCGCTCTCATCTTTACGATACAGCTTCATATTTCTTTGCGTACCTCGCACAGTAGGTCCGCCACCTTTCGCTAGCGCCTGAACGACCGTCATATTTCTTTCAACTCGGTAACTGTCCGGATGTTGCACTTCACCATAAATATAAAAAACCGGCGCACGATGAACGTATATTTGATCTCCGGCCATCACAAATGTTTCTTCTTCCCCCTCTTTCAACAGAAAGGACTCGGCAATATTGACTTCCTTTTTGAATGCCTTGCCATTTCGAACACCAGTGACGACAACCACATCCGAACCATTGGGCAAAGCACCACCCGCGATTGCCAAAGCATCCACTAGATGCATCTTAAATGTTTCAAGCGGGTAACGTCCTGGCTTATTGACCATACCCAATACCGCCACTTGATTACCGCGTACCTGTTGTAAAACAATATTGACCTGCGGTTGCTGTACAAAACCGCCACTACCTAATGCCTGAGCAATTTTCTGCTCGGCATCTTGGATTGTTTTGCCACCCACATTGACTTCACCTATTAATGGAAAAGTGATAGCGCCACTCTCAGAAACTCGGGTTTCAGTCGAGAGCTCTGGATTCTGAAAAACATTTATACGTATTGAATCGCCTGCTCCCAGCAAATAATCAACCTTATCGCCTGCACTCGCCACAAGAGAAGATAAAATTAAAAATATAACTATGCTTATCAATACAGGAAATTTAAAAAAATTCTGCTTCACGATATTTCCTTTAAAAAAGTAATTATGCAATTAAATAGGCAACCATTTAAAACCGGCCTCTCCTTTTTAAATAGTTAAGTCTTAACTGCCTTGTTTTCTGTCTGTTTGTCATTTCTACTGAGTCGGCTTAGTTAACGGCCTTGGATCATCTCTTTATGTATAACCCACCAGCCTGGCGTCTCAGTGCATAGCAATAAATTAATACCTATTACTTTACACCACTACCATTACGACAAAACATATCCATTTTCTGCTGTACATTTATTAATTAGAAAATAAGTTTCCCGTTAATACCTGCCATAAAATCAGAATAGGTGGCATCAACAGCATTAGAACTCCTATCGGTATATTGGGCATTAATACCCAGCATCAGGGCATTCCGCGGCGCCCAATCAAGAGTCATACCATAAGACAAGGAGTTATCCACTCTTTTTAAAGAAGTAATAGGCCCGTTACCTAGATAATCTCGTTTGCTGATTTGTCCATTAAGTCCTACAATTATTTTAGATGTTACTGCCCAAGTAGGCTTGATTGATAAAGTATCAAGAACTGAATAACTACTATAGTCAGTTTGAAATGATGATAGTTTCCTTGACAAGTCTATTGTTAAGTTTGTTTTTGACGACATATCCCAAGCATAATTTATGTCGCCAATGTACCCTGAATAATCTCTTAGGGAGAAAGTTTTATCGGTATGTATATCATATCCAAAAAATGATGATACTCTCGATTTTCCAGTCAGAGCCCAAAAGGCGTTAAGCACCCCTTCATTTTCAATATACCCTTTTCCAATAAAACTTGCAAAGTTAACAGTTTGATTTTCTGCGTTACTATGCCGTAACTTTAATGCCACATAGCTGGCAGATGAAAAAGAATACATAATACCGCTATCGATCATATTTAGCTTGAAACTTGTTTCCGGTAAAAAAGTCTGACTATTTATAGAATCCATCATCGTATATCCACCAAGTAAGTGCCAGTTGTTATGTGGCGACCAATCAAAATCGAATCCCTTTGCTTGAGTGGTTCTTATATTTTTCGAATCGGTAGTCCTGTAGTCTTGGTAATTGATAATCTCTACTTTTCTGTCTGCCGATATATTACCTTTTAAACTTGGCGTGACCGACCATAGCCAAGCAGCCTTATAATTACTTGCATTGAAATCAAGAAATTTGGCATTATTATATTTGGTTAAAACATAAGCATAATCAATTTTAAATGTTTGCAAAGAATAGTTTTTATTAATTTTAAAACCAAGATCAGTTCTTAATATATTATCCCAGCGCTGAGCACCGGCACCTGCTGGCTGGAGTCCGGAAGACAGGCGAAATACATTACTATCATGCTTATAAGTTGATCCTAACACCACATTAAACACATCATTGCTATCCGCTAAAGCCTGACATGTAAATACGTATGAAAAAAAATAACACATAACAAATCGCATCAGAAACTTGGTTATTTCCGATTTCTTTGAGTCAAAACAACAGACAGCTTTATTGATATGACACCATAGAAAATAAATTAATGGTAATAGGTTTACTTTTAAAATAACAAATTATTTGTATATTAATCATAGTTATGCATTAAACCCACATTTAGTCGCTCTACAGCGAGATAGAGGAGATCCAGAAACTTGACTTATATAGTTTCTTCTTATCATGCGCTATTATTTCTATATTTAATACAAAATATTAAAAAAATAATAATATCGTACGTATATCGCTTAAATAACCTTTTAGGCTCAATACATAATCGGTAAAACCACTCCATCCGAATTTTCCTTATATAATCTGGCGCTCGAGGTTTATCTCCGGCCCAGAAATCAAATAAGGCTCCTACTCCAGAAATAAATTTTGCGTTCAGTTGTTTGTAATGATCAAGTATCCATTCCTCTTGCTTTGGATTCCCCATAGCAACCAGTACAATATCTGCCCGTGATTCATTAATCACATCGACAAGATTATCCATTTTTCTTATACCATCATATCCATCGCAACTACCGACAACAACTTGACCCAACTGATGCACAAGGAAATAAGCCGCTTTGTTTAGCACTTCATGTTGACAGCCTAACAAAAAAACGCGCAAAGCCTTACCTGATTGTTCCAGCAAATGTGGCGTAAAGTCTGTGCCGTTGAGGTTTGACTTGAATTTCCGCTGATGTAATAGCAAAGATGCTATATCCATCCCAACGCCATCATTTACAATGACCACGTCCTCATTGCACATGCGCTTCAATATAGGTCTGCATTGAACAATAAAATTAGTATTGGCAAAAAAAAGCACACTTTTTTTCGATTCATCCATTCGTCTAGATATATAGTCGGTCAATACATCATCAGTTGTATTTAGAACGGGAAAACCAGCCAAAAATAAATAATTTTTATCTATCACATACACTCCACGCCGTCAGGCTTTCGGTTTTTTTCTTAAAATAACTGGAAGTCCAATAGAGAATTTCGCCGATTCTATTTTTTACCCAGGAATCAATACCCAAATAAGTAAATTTATTATGATAAATACATGGGTAAAAGCCTAATAGGCATTTTCATGTAAGAACCCCTTAAATATAGTCATAATAAAAATCTCTATATCCAGCCAAATTGACCATGTGTGAATATATTCCAAATCAGACTTTATTCGGCCTTCCATTTTATCTAGCGTATCCGTTTCGCCTCTAAATCCTCTGATTTGAGCCAAACCAGTAATACCGGGCTTAACATTATGTCGCAACATATACCCGCTAATTTGACTGCGATATTCCTCGTTATGAGCAACAGCATGTGGGCGTGGACCAACAATTGACATTCTACCCTGCAATACATTAATAAACTGAGGCAGTTCATCCAAAGATGACTTTCTAAGAAATTGACCGAACTTTGTGATACGCGGATCGTTTTGAGTTGCCTGGGTCACATCTTGGCCATCTTCGCAAACTCGCATGCTTCGAAATTTCCAAACATTAATTTCTTCGCCACGAAAACCATATCTACGCTGAATAAATAAAACAGGACCGGGCGCAGAAAGCTTAATCATTAAAGCAATCACCAACATTGGAATAAAAATAACTAATAAAATTGAAGAGGATATAATTAAGTCGAATAACCTTTTAGATAATCCATCAACACCGCCATCATGAGGTGTATCGAATATTTTAATTACAGGTATTCCATTGAAATTTTCGAATTTCCCCCCAACAAGATCAAAAGCCACAAGATTAGGCACAAAATGAACAACAACAGAAGTATCTCGTAGCTCAGAAAGAATAGATTTAATTCTTTTTTCAGATTGCATGGGCAAAGTAATGAATATATCTTCAAATTCTTTGTTTTTAGCTTTTTCAATCAACTCTTTAATATTTCCAATAACATCAACAGAAGCCAATCGTTTATCAGAAAAAGGTGCTCTGTCATCAAAAAAACCGGTAAAAGAAAAACCCATCCAAGGTTGTTTTATTAAAATATTCTCCAAATCAAGACCCAATGTAGTAGCGCCCAAAATCGCTACTCGGCGTATGTTCTTTTTATTAAGTCTTAGGGCACTTAACGCAAGTCTAATAATTAAATGCCAGAAAATGATAACGAACGGGGTTGTCAATAACCAAAAGAAGATATGGTATTTTTGGTTGTCGTCAAAAACAGGAAAAAAGCTAATAGTCACCATTACAACAAATGCTGAGCAAATCCATGCCGTTATTGTGTTTTTTATTACAAATAAAAATCGCACTCCTCGTGGAATGAGATAAAGATTATTTAGTGTTGCAAAAAACTCAAAAACTAAAATTGCAACAAGTAAAATTAAATTTTGTTTACTCTCCAAAAAATAATAAGAGGAACGCAAAAAAGCACTAAACAAGCAAATTATAATTAATATATCAGAAGTCTTGACAAGTGCGACCAGCGCACTCTTGTGTTGCCTAATAAAGCCATTGTTCTTATTATTGAAAAGTAATACATTAAAATCATTGAACATGGTGTATTTCCTTAAATATTGAAAACCTGCTCCCCATATGAGTAAAAAATACATACTTACATATGAACTGAAAATATCTGTTTTTCAAACTCACTCAACCCTTCTTATTTGTTGTATACACAGCTTTAATAGCCCTAAACCATCTCAATACTAAGCCGGCAATCTAGCTTTCAAGCTAGGTGGGCTAGGTTGTCGTGTATATAACCACGGTAATTGCTCATCGTTTGTTGTTCGGCATTTTTCGGTTGCTCTTCATTTTCGTCAAATGCTTCCGCCGTCCGATTAGTCGCACTGGCGACGCTATCGACAGGCTCATCTGCGAATTTAGCTGCTTTGTCTATAGTTTCCATGATAGTTTTCTCGCTTATTTGAGCCGCATGTCATCCTTGACCGGTTTCACACCATTGACACTATGGGCAATCTCAGTTGCTTTTTAATATGGGTACTGGAAGACACAAATCCGCTCAATTGAACAATACTCTTAAAAGCTTGAACGTTGATCTCGGCGAACCTTAAATAGGGCTCTTCCAATATGGCCGCATTAACCTTGGTGGTGACACTATCGTCAACATACTCGCCGGTTCCTTCGCATTTGAGTCGGTGCATAACCTGCAGCAGTCATTAACGCCAAAACCACAAAAAATGCGGATAAATATCCAATAAGGTGTTTAATAACTTAATCTTTATTTAAGGGCTTATTCCAGTTGACTAAAAAATCCTTCAACACTTCTGGACGAAAGGCCTACTGAGATAGGTTCAAAATACAAAATCCAAACGGGCTAAGGATTCGCTTAAAAATCTGGTGCTGTCCCAACAACGGTTTACAGGCCTTATGCCAATTATTTAACGACACTTTATCTGCAAAATTATCGGGCATCTGTACGGTGCCACACATTAAGAAGCGTTGTTTGTATTCAATGATGAACGGTGAAAACCGTTCATCCCCACAATCATCGCGACCAGCGTTACGCACAAATCGCAACGACTGGGTAAAGCTTACATGAACAAGATGAGAGGAAACCTGTTGGTTTGATTAAGATTAGATGAAGATAGGATGATTCACGTTGGGCTGGATTGTAAATCAGCGCGCAGAAGTTACCACTTTCAGTACCAGCCTCCACTAGCGATCAAAAAAAACAATCCTTTAAAAACAACATGATAATAATTTTTGCATTATCAATCATGACGCAGTTTACTGATAAATACTGGGCGCTTATTGACAATAGTGTTCCTCAGAAGAGGGTCGTTAGCCCGGCACGAACACCCATATTCACAATGTGCTTAGCCGCTGACTGATGAGACATAATAATCGCCATTCTTTACGTTTTTTAATGGCGGCTTATTAACAAAATAAGATCGATTAAAACTTAACATCTCTAATAACAAGAAAGCCCCAGTAAATGGGGCTTTCTTGGATACACTTTACAAACTAAGTCCCAGGTGACTCCTAAAACGGAATGTCATCATCGAAGTCGTCATAATTTGGCGGTGGCGGCGGCATGGAACCGGAACTGCTTTGCGGCGCCGATTGCTGCGGCTGATTGGCCGGTCTTGATGAAGGAGCAGAATAGCCGCCCTGCGGCTGCTCGCCGCCAAATTCGGAGGTACCGCCGCTACGGCTATCCAGCATATTCATAGTGTCGGCAATGATTTCAGTGGTGTAGCGATCCTGACCGTCTTGACCTTGCCATTTCTGAGTGCGAATACGACCTTCAATATACGCTTGACTGCCCTTTTTTAAATATTCCCCGGCGATTTCAGCCAAACGATTATAAAACACCACCCTATGCCATTCGGTTTCTTCCCGGCGCTCACCCGATTGCTTATCTTTCCAGCGCCGGGACGTTGCCAGGCGAATTGTGGTAACGGCGCCGCCGCTCGGCATATAACGAACCTCAGGATCGGCGCCAAGCCTTCCTATTAACATCACTTTATTAAGCATCTATTTCTCCCATTGTTTTCTTCTTGAGCATTTGTAGAGCTCGCCCTGTGAATGCTCGCCTTTGAGCGGATAATTCCGCCCCTACCGGATTATGCATTGACGTATTGCGTGATCAATCGTTGTAACTGGTCTTTATCCAGTTTCTGATTATCAACCTTAAGATAAACCAAGGCTTCCTCATAATGCAGGGTAATTTCCTCTACACCGCTGATTTTAAACATTTCGGCAATAAATTCATTGGCGCCCTGTTCGCTGAGTTTTTCCAGCGATATAAGCAGGTTTGCCACATACCGGGGGGGCTTCATCCATAAGGACACCACCAACCAGCTGAATGCGGCAGCGGCGCAAAATAAAAACACCGCCGTGACTCCGAACGCGCCGTTAAACCAGCCGCCCACCAGTCCGCCCATAAAAAGCCCCATGAATTGGGAACTTGAATAAGCGCCCATGGCTGTGCCTTTCAAGTCAGCCGGTGCCGTCTTCGATATTAAGGAAGGCAGTGTCGCTTCCAGCAGGTTAAAGCCGCAAAAAAACAGCCACAAGAAACCTATAATCCCGACCAGGTTTTGATGAACTGCCGACAAGCCCAATTCAGCCATTATCAGGACCGCGATAGCGCCTATAAACACCTGCTTCATTTTGCGTTTCTTTTCGGCCAGGATGACGAACGGCACGGCGAACGCCATCGAAATAACGAAAACCGGCAAATAAACCTGCCATTCATGCCCGGCTATTAATCCCGCCTTCCGCATTAATGAAGGCACCACCACAAAGATAGCCATTAAAATCAAGTGCAAGGTAAAAATGCCGTAATTCAGGCGCAACAGATCCGGATTTTTCAGCACCTGCATCGTTTCTTCGGGAACGAACTCCGCATCCCGATGCAATTTGGATTGCTGGGGATCGGGAACGATATAAATAATCGCTAAAATAGCCAGCAGGGTGAGCACCGCAGTTACCCCAAAAACACTCTGTACACCGCCTAAGCCCGAAATAACAGGCCCGGCGATGATGCCGACGCCAAACGATCCGCCGATGCTGATTCCGATAATAGCCATGGCTTTGGTGCGATGAACTTCCTGAGTCAGATCGGCCACCAGGGCCATGATAACGGCCGAAACCGCACCGGCGCCTTGAAAAGCCCTGCCTATCAAGACCCCATAAATGGTCGTTGACAGTGCCGCAATCACGCTGCCGATAAAAAACATCACCAAGCCGATAATAATGATTTTTTTGCGGCCGAAGCGATCGGATAGCAAACCGAAAGGAATTTGTAAAAGAACCTGGGGCAAGCCGTAAATGCTCATCGCCAGACCGATCAGCGCGGGCGTTGAGCCTTCAAGCTGTTCGGCAAATAAGGATAACACCGGCAAAATCATAAACAGTCCCAGCATCCGCAAAGCATAAATGCCTGCCAAAGACCATGTAGCGCGTTTTTCCGATGAAGTCATCGAACTCGTAATGTCCTGCTGTGTTGTTGCCAAAACCAACGTCTCCTTTTGAACCAGAATTATCAAGAAAAATAAAATCAGTTGAGCACGGGCATTACAAGCAACTGCAAATACCGGACTAACTCAGTGGTTTATCTCGTTATTTTAATGGCGTCCATTATAACAAGCTTTATTTACCGCATTAGCTCATTTGTGCTTGGACAGCTGATTACTAAACGTTGGAGTTATGTCCATGAATGCTCGGATTTAAAGCTAGATAGCGTTCTCCCTAACATAATTGCATCATGAGGAATCAGCAAATAAAACCATAGCTTATTGCCGTTATTTTTAGCATGTTCATTAGCATATCCACACCAACGGCTAGCGGCGCGGGCTTTTAATTGAACTTCATCCGTATTAATTTGGTCGGCGCGTTTTGGCTCAACCAGCAAATAGTAAGCAGCACATTCCACTACAAAATCCGGTTCATAGTTTTGGCCGTTCTGGTATTCGATACGAAATTGTCCTGATGCCGGTTTCATCCATTTAAGCACATCCCCATCGTCCTCCAGCAATTGCGCCAATCGCCATTCCCCTTCAACCGAATCGAACTTCTGGTAAGGGTAACAACATTTGCCAAAGCCTTTGAATACCATCTGACGTATTCCGCGTTTATCCGTAACAGGGGCGCGGAAGTCGCGCGGTTGCTCACCGGCGGCAAGCGTAAAGGTTGCAGGTTTAAGCACATCGAAGCCCTGAATGACCTTACCGATATAGTCAGTCGGCGTCGTCCATTGGTGCTCACGCATTTGAGCCCAAATAAATTCGCCCAACTGTTTTTGCCAGTAGATCAAGACGTTTTCGACTTGGCTTTCGTTACTTAAATATGAGCGCAAATGGATAATCAATTGACCGGTCAGCTTGTATAACAACTCGGCATGTTCATCGTAATCAATTTCATCCTTGCCCCACAGATACCGCACCAAATAGTTGTCCAACTGTTCTTCATGGGCATCCTGTCCTGCCCAATGGATACTGGTCTTTTGTTGGTTATTGTCCAAATGTTGCAACATAATTTCCTGGCTAACCGGCTGGAAGTTTACTTTTTCCAGTCGTTGCAGATCAAAATCCCGAAACCCGTAATTGACCTAGCGAGTGGGTAACACCACAATTTTTGGCATATCCAGTGTCAATTTCTCACTACGGTGTGCAGAGCAAAAGGCGGACGGCGAGTTGATTGATGATTTTTTTGCTGTTATTCATTATTTTCCTTGTATAAATCCTTGCCGGTAACAGTACTCATGCCCCGATAAATAATCGCTTTAAACTGATTTCCATCACGGTCATCATCGAACTCAATGGTTGGCCATGCTTTAAGCGCACGTAAAATACCGCTACCCAAGCCGCGATAGGGCAAAATACGGGTTGCAAACGATGCCAGGATAGGATTACGAATATTTGAGTTACCGCGTTTGATATTAGCAATCGTCAGGTTATTAGGGAGATGCCCAGGACTAATAATTTCAATGCGATTGGCAAATACCAATAGTCGAATCGGTGCAGAAACAAAATAATCCCTATGTATCAGCGCATTTGCGATCAGTTCTTCGAATACGATACGTGGTATCTCAGGTTCACCCAAGGAATTAAAACTTTGCTCCGCTTGTATATGCCGAATGTTGCCTAAAATAAAGCTGAGCGAATGCTGAAATAGTTCGGCGATTTTTCCATTGAAGTCCTGGCTGTCGAGATAATTTTGCTCCTCAATAGCGTTTCCAGGAAAAGCAACCGCTTTTACAACATAAATCGGCAAACGAAATTGCGGTTGACGGCCAAACAACAAAAGTCCTGTCATATTCAAATGACCTGCATACATTAGATTCATATTTTCAAGTAGCTGCGGCAATGCAATAGTTTGCTCAGGAAGAGATTCTCCAAATTCTTTTTGCAAAAAAGCGGCGAAATAATCACGATCCAAATCATTAACAGTAGCGCCTGTTACCGGTACGCCATCGGCATGAACCAGCCCGGCATCTTGGAACATACGCTGAATCTCTTCGCGTGCTGTTACCTTGCGTTTATCTGAGCCGCTCTTAACCCATATTGCCCCTTGATTATCCATATAAGGCTTACTGATGCCTTTCTCGATTTTTACGACCATCACTAAGCCTTCGGCCAACGCTATATTTTCAGTTTGCGGGTTAATCGGCGGGCGAACCGATTGAGATGCCGCATTGGAAATCAGTTGGTTTAATCTTGCTATATCTTGTGTTGTTAGACCTGCAATTTGTCCATTATCGGAAACACCGAGCAAAATTAAACCGCCATCGCTGTTACTGAACCCGACCATTTCAGCAGCAAGTGCATTTTGATTAGTTAGATTGGCTTTGAACTGGTGCTTGCCATCTTCACCACGGGCGATAATGGCTAAAAGTTCTGTGGTTTCCATATTTCATATACCTTTTTACGTTGCCGGAATGCTTCTTCACCGCCTTCCATAATATCCACAATATGTTGCTGTATCGTCGGGCAATCGACACCGCCGCTTTCCGCAAGAATTTTGTCTTCGTTATATCGACAAGCGATGACTTGTTCAGCGTCTCCGAGCACCGGAATATTGGCGTTGTGAGTTGCAAAAATAAATTGAGTTTGCGGCTTAAGCGAGCACACCAACTTGATGACATCTTCATAGACGGTCTGGTTATCCAAGTCATCTTCAGGTTGATCGATAATGACCACATCGTTATCGCGTTGGCTCAATATAAACAAGATAAGTGCAGAAGCCCGTTGTCCAAGAGAATGATCTTTAAGCGCTTTACCCCGATATTCGATAATGAACGTATTAGGCACTTGCCAAGTCAGCAAAGCCTCAAGATTGTCCATAAAATAACGCTCGAAAATTTCGGCGGAATTGTTACCTATCAAATGTTTTGCTGCCTCTAACTCCCGGTAAACCATCGAAAAATCACGAAACAAATCAACCAAGCCCGTTAAATTATTCTCCCGAATACGGCTGCCGCGCAGTAAGTCCTTTAAATACTCCAACATCGCAGGCTTATCCCCTTTGAAGGTCGGCTTGATTTGCAAAGGCGATCCAGGTTGATTGATTTTCTGCAATGCCTGCTCAATGAGGCGATATTCCTCAAGCCAACTATCGTTTAGGCTAATTAGTTCATTAACCAACAGCTCTTGCAGTTTTTTCTGTTGCTGCTCGCCTTGTTCCAAGGCTTTGAGCATCTGTTCAGCCTGATCGAGCGTAGACTTTAGCTGGCGGAACTGTTGCGGGCTAATCGCTTGCGCCCCGGCCTGCTGGAGTTCAGAGGCCAATTTTCGCTCTATCTCGGCAAATTCCTCTTTGAGTGATTCTTTGCTGAGGCCAAATTCCACGATTTTTTGTTTTAAGCTGTTGAGTATCAGCTGTCCCCGCGCACCGGCTTGTTTAATGCTGTCGAAGTCATCGATTAATTGCCGATAGATTGCAAAAAGCTCAGAAAAAAACGGTTGGTTTTGGGTGGAGTTATAAACAAGCTGGTTCTTCAATTCATCTTCATATTGCGAGATTAGTTCGTTTAAAGCAGTAAGGTATTCTGCGGTTTGGCCGGTCAACGATCCGCATTTGCGATCATCCGCATCGAAATCCACCTGTTTTTGCAGTTTTTCCTCAACACCGTGATCTTTATAAAATTTAAGCTGGAATTCAACATTCTGTTTTTTTTGCAACCATTCCGTTTTTTGCTCGTGGGAACGTGACCAACGTTTAAGCTGGGCGATGGCATCCGTTACACGGACTTTCTGAGCGTCAATCTTGCGCCGTACATCGCACAAATGCTCACCCAGTAATTTTTCAATTAAGTCTTTCTCGAAACCTTCGCCAGAGCTGGACAGGTCTTTCTGTCCGAAATAGATGGGTTTATGTAAAACCGTTTCCCGAATCGAAACGCCGGGTTGTAATTTGCCATCCACAAACACATCCGGCTGTTCGCCGTAAATTCGGCGGATTTCATAAGACTGTCCGCGTTTGTCAACCGCCTGCAAAGTGATTTTGCCGCCGCTGCTCAAAGTGTATCCGACCAGTTTGTTTTTGTACTCTTTATCCGATGATTTATCGCCGAACGGAATATTGAGGGCATAGCGAATGGCTTCCAAAATTGACGATTTTCCGCTACCGCGAATGCCAATCAAGGTATTTAGCTCCGGCGAAAAAGACAGGGTCTGCCCGCCCAAAGCACCTGCGCCTTCAAAATGAATACTGCGAATATAGGAGTGTTTAAAGCTTGGAACCTCGCTGCTGACACGCTGGGCATGATCCAGCAAGGCGAATTTCACCGCTTCAAAAGTAAAGGCGCCGAGCTTTAAATAACACGCTTGCCCACGGCCGATTTCGGTGATTTGTTTGGCGTCGCAGCCCTCAACTTCGGCGGGGTACCAATCAGATAACCAAGTTTTTACATTGAGTGATTTGTCTCGGGTACGCACTTTTTGAAAACCCAAAGCACGACGGCGGAAGAATTCGTTTTTACCAAACTCACCAAAACGTCCACCATCGACTTCATGCCAAAGACCGCTTTTATTCTCTACATGCGCAAACACAAGAAAAAAGTCTTTATGTTGCGCTTCGAGCCGCTTGATAGTTTCCACTAACCCTAAGGAACTACGACCATTTTCATGTTCATATTCATCTGCCGTCTTACCCTCAAAAGCCGTGGTTAAAAACGGATTCACATAATCACGTTTATCAATCCATTCGTCGCTAAAAACGACCAAGGTATGTATGCCATTCGCGCCATCACCTACCGATAATTCAACGCCCGGTAGCAGGAAAATGTTTTCCGCCGAAGCACGTTTTCTCAGTGCTTTGAATTCAGCCAAATCAAATTTGTTGTGATTGGTAATAACGCCGATCTGAATTTTCGCCTGTTTTAGTGCTTCGACATAATCAGTGATAAAACTATTATCTTCTCCTTGATAGCTAAACTCCTTGTCTTTCCGAGTATGCAGATGGAAATCTGTTCTTAGCCAAGTACTGCCACAGAGAAAGGGGGTGTTAGTCATCGCTTTATCCTCTAAATCCTCGCAGGTTTACCCGCACATATTGCTGTTCCGGCACCTTCAACACCAGCAGGTTACGCCGTGAATCGGCTGATCGTTCTCAGTGATCGACTGCTCGGCACGATAAGATAGCACCTTGTCCTCCAGCAGAATACGCGGTTCCAACCGTGGACGTTTCTCTTTACCAATCCAGGTCAGTTCCAGTTTTTGTTTTTTGTTCATTATTCCGGTTATCCGTTATTCGTCGTCAAATTGCGCCAATAGTCCGTTACGTTCACGGCTGGCGGCATAAATAGTTAATTTCAGTTCTGTGTTATCAGTCTGTTCGTAAAGCGGGCGGCGGGTTGATAGTCGCTCGCTAGCTGCAAGAATGGTGGGTACGCCTTCGCCACGCCGCTCAATCATGTTCTGCCGTTTACTGGCCGGATCGGCAGGAAAGTAGCGGCTAAGCAGGTTGACCAATGTTTCATTGCGGGTGATGCTGTTGGCATCCATGCTGTCTACAGTGAGGCTATTGGGCAGGCCTCCCGGCGTGCTCAATTCCAGGCGATCACTGAATAGATGCAAGCGTATACGGCTGCCGTACATGGCGTAATCCCGGTGCGCCACGGCGTTGACTATGGCTTCATAGACAGCACCCAGATCAAATTGAGGAATATCGATGCGTCCCGGACGTTTGACCGCTTCTATCTTCATGTTACGTTTAACGAAGTTGAAAGCCTGTTGAATCTGGCTATCGGCGGGACCATCGCAATCCTGGGCATCCAGCTGATATTCGGCATTGCGCTCAATGCCGTTGTAAGCGACACATTGCACATAAGCCGAAGACAGGAAATCAGCCGGCCGGGCAGTCAGGAGCAATACGCCGGTTACGGTCAGACGGGGTTGCTGCTCTTCATTTTCGGCAATCAGGTAAAGTTTTTTCAACTGCATCCGTTCCGGCAGATCGCCACGCAGGAAACGTACTTTCAGTGCGGGGTCGATAGCGTCGAGTGTGGCGTTCGGCACAATTTGTTCATCGAAACGGATCAAGCGCACCATGCTGCGCTGTTGGAACATTCGGGCCAATAATTCCGGCTGCATTTCACGTTTAGTTGATCCGACACGATGGTAATAACCGTTTGGACTGCGATGCACGAATAGGCTTTTGGGGATTTTCACCCATACCAAAGGTTTAGGGTTGCCTTGATGATCGGGAATCTCAACCAGCCGGGTTTCAATCAGTACCGGCGGATTGACGGCTTGAGCCAGGTTTGCCACCCATTGCTCAACCGTATCCAAGTGTTCCTGCATGATACCTTCGACTGCACGGGTTTTGTCATTGACGCCCAGTACCAGAATTCCGCCGCTGCTGTTGGCAAATGCCGCCAATTCATCGGCAATGCTGTCACGTTGGGGGCTTTCGACCTTCTGCCCTTTAATAACCAGACTCTTGAACTCATAGCTTGAATCTTCTCCCAAGCGGATTTGATAGATCAGTTCACGAACCAGTTCGGTGGTATTGATCATGATAGTTTTCCCACTAATTGCCAGCGGATGGCGAACAGACGTTCTCTGTGTTGGCTCATTTCCAGAGCTGCTTCAATATCGGCTAATAATCGGTCTTCCTCGGCTTCGATTTTTTTCTTTTCTTCGTGGTAGTCGAGCATTAGATTGTCACGTTCACGCTCTCGTTGTTTGAGGATTTTTTTTGCTTCCATTTTTTCCTTAAGCGTAGGCAGCTGTCTGGCTGCTTTCCGCGCTTCCTTGATCTCCTGATCCAGCTGTTTGATGCGAATATCCAACGCGATGCGCCGATCTTCCGCCCAGCGATCCAGTTTCTCGGTTTCTTCGTCGTAGTAGTGTTCGTTATCTTTTGCTGCGGCATTCACGCAGTCAGCTTCAAGCACCTGAAGCTGGCTGTCCAGTAATGCTGTTTGATTGAGCTTGGCATCCGGTTTTATTTTTTGAACCGGTAAATCCAATAGTCGATCAATAGTATCTGGATGTAGCGTTTCACCTGTTGTGGTACAGCCTGCCAGCAATAAATGTTCGATGGTTTGATTAGCGGTTTTTAGAGTTATTTTTTCCAATACAAGCTCACCGGATTGGCTGACCAATGCCTTTAAATCCGAATATTGCCCATTGCCTTGGGCATTATATTCAAAGACCAGCTCTACTGGTGTAGCGGTAGGATTTAGTACTGCTAATTCAGCTTTTGCATGGTCTATTAAGTCTTTACCTAAACCTTCATTGGGACGGAAAAATTGAGCGTCGGAATCCTCGGCGCTTTGCCAATTAACGTCATACCAAATACCCTCATTGGTATCCGGCTGGATATAAAAAAAACGATGCTCGTTAAATTGAGCTCCCGGCACAGACATACGGGCTAATTGCAGCAACCGTTGCTGGTAATCGTTAAGCTGCTGTAAGGTTTTATCCCGACGTAAATTAAGCCGCTTGACAACATCGACATCAAAATTTTCAAGCAATGAGCGACGGGTATCTTGTGAGCGTGCTTCCAAGTCAGTTTGAAACTCGGCTTGCAGCCGATTAAACTCTTCCTCAATCTGTTCGTCATTCCTACATCTCTGGTAGATGTCGTGGATACGTCGTTCAATATCCATACCGGACTCAATAGAACCCAAAATCTCATCTGATGCACCGAATACACCTTCAAATAATTTAAATTTCAGACTTAACAGCTCAAATACACGCTCATCGGCACGGTTTCCTTTATTAATAAAGTTTACGACGACGACATCGTGTTTCTGCCCATAACGGTGTACGCGGCCAATCCGCTGCTCCACGCGTTGCGGGTTCCAGGGTAAATCGTAATTAATAAGTAATGAGCAGAACTGCAAGTTAATACCTTCGGCTCCGGCTTCGGTGCAAATCATAATGCTGGCATCATCGCGAAATTTATCAACCAATGCGGCTTTCATATCGGAGCTCTTTGAACCTGAAACACGCGATGAGCCATGATGTTTTTTCAGCCAAGCCTGATAGATTTTCTTTGAGTTGACATCGCTGTTACTACCATTAAGCAATACCAGTTGATCAAGGTAACCCTGCCCACTCAAATGCTCGCAGAGCCATGCTTGGGTGCGCACAGACTCGGTAAAAATAACTGCTTTACGTGCCCCGCCCAGTCGCTCTGTAAAATCGAACGCTTTGTCTAAAACCCTTAACAAGGCATCAAACTTGGAGTTCTGTGTAATATCGCCGGCTAGTTGTTTAAAATCCTTAAGCTTATCGATTTCTGCTTGCAGAGCTTTTGCATCAATAAGGTCATCATCTGTAATGCCGTTGGAATCGGTTAGATCATCCGTTGTTTCGTAGTCTTGCAGAGCATCTATCAATGGCAGTTTCTTTTCCAACCTATCAATCATCGTTTCCAATGTGCCTTGAATAGCATAAGCGGAAGAAGCCAGGATTTTACGAATAACTAAAGTTACCAAATGACGAGCACCTGGCTTAATCGCTAACAAATCATCTTGCTGGAGATAGCTCGATACTTCGCTGTAAAGGTTTAACTCTTCTTGTCCGGGTCGGAAATCTTCTGTCAATGAGTAGCGCTTGGTAAATTTAATCCCGCCTTCTTCCTGAACCTGTCTGCGCAGGGTACGACTGCAAATTTTCTTTAACCGTGAACGCAACAGGGCAAACTCGACCTCATCCAGTTTGGGTCGACAGTAGCGGGCTTTGAATGATTCAAGATCACCAAAGAAATGTGGGTCGATAATGGATGTCAGTCCGTAAAGTTCTTGCAGGTTATTCTGCAAGGGGGTCGCAGATAACATAACTTTAGAACGACCTTTTAGAGCGAACTCCAACTTTTTAGCTGTCTTCGCTCCGTCGGTCTTGTAGATATTGCGCAGTTTGTGCGCTTCATCCAGCACCACCATATCCCAAGGAACTCTTGCTAATTCAAGATCTTTGCGGACCGCAAATTCGTAGGAACATATCACCACTGATTTTCCCTCGCTATCAAAAGGATTGTTCACTCCTGATTTGAGTAGCGCGTTAAAATTTTTGGCTTCGAGAATACTGGAAGGCAGGGAGAATTTTTCTTCCAGCTCTTGACTCCACTGCTTGCGTAAAGTGGCAGGAACAATCAACAGCAGCTTGCGCTTACGTTCCGCCCATTTTTGAGCAAGCACTAAACTGGCTTCGATAGTTTTACCCAAGCCCACTTCGTCGGCGAGGATAACGCCGTTAGAAAGAGGGGATGCCAATGCGAACAGTGCGGCCTCAACTTGATGCGGATTCATGTCAACTTTGGCACTTGCAATAGTTTGAGTCAGAGATTTTTCAGCCTTACCCTCCAATGATAACCAATGCGCAAAATAACCGGTTTGATAGGCTGTATACATCAACCCTCCCTTTGTTGAAGAAGACCTGCGAGGTTTTTAAAACCTCGCAGGTCTTTCGCTATGAATTTAATGGCGTCCATTATAACAAGCTTTATTTACCGGACTCGCTCATTTGTGCTTGAGCCGCCGTTTAACTAACCAGCGCCATGACCTGCGTTATTAAATGCAGCCAGACGGATTTAAAATCAGCCAACGAAACCTGACTGGCCCTGAGCATCCCGACAATACCGACCATAATCCAGAACACATTCAGCAAGGTATAGGCACTGTCTTTCTTGAGTATCGAGCACCAGGAAAGTATCACCGCATCTGTAGTGTTAAAAGCCCAGACGAACAAAAACGGACTTTCCGGCCCCATCCAACTGACCAGTGAAAAACTGAAAATGCGCATCAGCACGCCGAGCATTTCGATAAACCGAATATATTTAAAAACGAATGAATTTAATGTGTTGATGAGCATTATTTAAACCTAAGCAGTGTGTATGCCGTTTGTGTTAATACGGCTTTGCTCGTATATTATACGGTTGTTTAAATTGCCGGATTTATTTAATGGATACGATCAGCATTCGTGGCGCCAGAACACATAACCTGAAAAATATCGATCTTGACCTGCCCAGGGATCAACTCATCATCATTACCGGGCTTTCCGGTTCGGGTAAATCATCGCTCGCCTTCGATACCATTTATGCCGAGGGGCAACGACGCTATGTAGAATCCCTTTCTACCTACGCCCGCCAGTTCTTGTCGATGATGGAAAAGCCCGATGTCGACCATATCGAAGGACTGTCCCCGGCTATCTCCATCGAACAAAAATCCACCTCGCACAACCCGCGTTCCACCGTCGGCACCATCACCGAAATCTACGATTATTTAAGACTGCTCTATGCCCGCGCCGGTACGCCGCGTTGCCCTGAACATCAGGTTTCACTGGAAGCGCAAACTGTCAGCCAGATGGTCGATCATGTGCTGTCGCAGCCTCAGGATCAGCGCTGGATGCTGCTGGCACCGGTAGTCAACGACCGCAAGGGCGAGCATATCCAGTTGCTCGACGACCTGCGCGCGCAAGGCTTCATCCGCGCCCGGATCGACGGCACCGTGTACGACCTGGACGAGCCGCCGGTACTGGATTTAAAAAAGAAACATACCATTGAAGTCATCGTCGACCGTTTCAAGGTTCGCGACGACATCGCCTTGCGCTTATCCGAATCCTTCGAGACCGCTTTGCGCATCGCCGACGGCATCGCTATCGCCGCCTGTATCGATGACGCGACCGAACTATTGTTTTCCGAGCGCTACGCCTGCCCTCATTGCGGCTACAGCCTGACCGAACTGGAACCGCGCATCTTCTCGTTCAACAATCCCAAAGGCGCATGCAGCAGTTGCGACGGCCTGGGCGTGCGCCAGCATTTCGACCCCGAGCTGATTATCCACAACCCCGACATCAGCCTTGCCGGTGGCGCGATTCGCGGCTGGGATCGACGCAATGCCTATTATTATCAGATCATCTGTTCGCTGGCCAAACACTATAACTTCGACCCGGAAGCGCCGTTTTCAGAGCTGTCCAAAGAAACCCAGAACATCATTCTTTACGGCAGCGGCCATGAAGTTATCGAATTCAAGTTCATGGCCGGAACCGGCTCGGTCAAAAAGAAGCATCATAGCTTTGAAGGCATCATCGCCAATATGGATCGGCGTTACCATGAAACCGATTCGCAACTGGTGCGCGATGAACTGGCTAAATATTTATCCCAAAAACCCTGTAACGTTTGCGAGGGCGCAAGGCTTAATGTGTCGGCCAGAAATGTGTTTGTTGAAGACTTGCCGCTGCACCATCTGACTCGCTTCCCGATCCGCAAATCACTGGACTTCTTCAAGCACCTGAACCTGACCGGCAAGCGCGGCGAAGTTGCCGCAAAAATCGTCAAGGAAATCCAGGAACGGCTGGAATTCCTGGTCAATGTCGGCCTCGATTATTTAACGCTGGATCGTAGCGCAGATACGCTGTCCGGCGGTGAGGCGCAACGCATCCGCCTTGCCAGTCAAATCGGCGCAGGCTTGGTCGGCGTGATGTACGTGCTGGATGAGCCGTCGATAGGCCTGCACCAGCGCGACAACCAGCGTTTGCTGAACACCCTGTTTCGCCTGCGCGATCTCGGCAATACCGTGATCGTCGTCGAGCATGACGAAGATGCGATCCGCTCGGCGCAGCATATTGTCGATATAGGCCCCGGCGCCGGTGTGCATGGCGGACAGATCATTGCGCAAGGCACGCTGCAAGATATTATCAACAACCCGGACTCGTTAACCGGGCAGTATTTATCGGGAAAAATCGGCATTACCGTGCCTGAAAAACTAACGCCTGTCGATAAAGACAAGCAGATCGTCATCCGCAATGCGCACGGCAATAACCTGAAGAATGTCGACATTTCATTCCCGATCGGCTTGCTGACCTGTATCACCGGCGTCTCCGGTTCCGGCAAATCGACGCTGGTAAACGATACCTTGTACTGTCATGCGGCACGTCTAATCAACCGTGCCGGCGTCATTCCCGCTCCCTGCGACGCCATCGAAGGTTTGGAGCATTTCGATAAAGTCGTCGATATAGACCAAAGCCCGATCGGCCGCACGCCCAGATCGAATCCAGCGACCTATACCGGTTTATTCACGCCGATACGCGAATTATTTTCGGCGACGCCTGAAGCAAGATCGCGCGGTTATTCGCCCGGCCGTTTCAGCTTTAACGTCAAAGGCGGTCGCTGCGAAGCCTGCAGAGGCGACGGCGTGATTAAAGTCGAAATGCATTTCCTCCCGGATATTTTCGTCCATTGCGACAGTTGCGCAGGCAAACGTTATAACCGGGAGACGCTGGAGATCCGCTATAAAGGCAAAACCATCAACCAAGTACTGGATATGACCGTCGAAGATGCGGCCGAGTTTTTCAGCCCGGTGCCGGTGCTGGCCCGTAAACTGCAGACCTTGGTCGAAGTAGGCTTAAGCTACATCACCTTGGGACAGAATGCGACCACCCTGTCCGGCGGCGAAGCGCAGCGGGTCAAACTCGCCAAGGAACTGTCCAAACGCGATACCGGAAAGACCTTATACATCCTGGATGAACCTACCACCGGCCTGCATTTTCACGACATCAAGCAATTGTTGGGCGTATTGCACACCCTGCGCGATCACGGCAATACCGTCATCGTCATCGAGCACAACCTGGATGTGATTAAAACCGCCGACTGGATTATCGACATGGGGCCGGAAGGCGGTGACGGTGGTGGGACGTTAGTTGCAGAAGGTACGCCTAAGCAGGTTTCTGAAAATAAAGCCTCGCATACTGGAGAGTATTTGAAGCGGTTTTTTGAAGAGTGCAGCCCCTTAGCTCCGTGCTAGGGACAACGCTAATGAACCAAGCAAAACGTCAAGCAGAGGATGAAAGACAGATATTTGAGGCCTTCGCTAAAATTGCGCCTTTCACAGTTCTGCCTTGCTCTATAGAAAGCAGAGAATCTCCAGCGCCAGATATCCTATGCCAGATAGAAAACCGCGGGCTGGTAGCGTTCGAGTTAACTGAATTAATCGACCAGGCATATATGGATCGTATTGGTTTGATGTTTAAAACAAAGCAGTATTTGAATAGCTACTGGCAGAGTAAGCTAAATACAGCAGATTCAACGCTATTTCGAAACAAGTATAGTGATGCTCTTCTTCATTTCGAATATTCTCAAGAATCCAGTCTTAAAGAGCGAAAAGATATTGCAAAGAAAGCTTTTCCTAAATTACTCCTTTTACCTAATGATTCCGACGGCGAGTTCCTGAAATTCGATCGAGAATTAGCCCCAATACTGCAATCGATACAAATTAGTAGAGTAATTGGGTTGGCGGAACCCATCATCGACGTTAACTCATATGTAAGATATGGAGACCCAACAGCTCAAGCCATAACAAAAAAATTTAAAAAAAATTATGAGTGCGATTATCCAATTGAATTGTTGGCGCATATTAATATGGGGATCATGCCCCATGAAGACGTATGGATAGCAGCTGCTGAAAAGATTGCCTCACAACTATCAGGCTCACCCTTTAGAAAGATATGGGTCTTCGATAATACTGATAAAAAAATCAAATATGCATATGAACAATAATGATTTTTACATCTAACGCAGTAGGGAGGATTCGCCGTTAAGCAAATCAACGCAACTTAGACAGGCTGTGATCAGCGTTGTGCGTGTTGTGGCTTGCTACCGTGAAACTACCCTACAGCACTCATAGTTTAAGCTTTGATGATATGTACTTTAAAGGCGGCTTGAGCGACAAAATCGCAAAATGCTTTATCGACTATGTTTTGTTCGGCGAGTTGATGCAGGCTCAGGTCGGCATCAATAGCGGCTGACTTTATCAGGATCAGTTCGGTTGCTAAAACTGTCTTGGCCAGCCATGCCGCCAAGCTGTCTGAGGTTATATCCCAGCTTGCCTCAATACCTGCGTTATCAAGTTCGATAATATCCGGCGACCAAATGACGGTTTTTTTCCGGTCTAGCTGGTCTTGAATCGCTAAAACGGTATCGGCGATAGCAAAATCCGGTTTAAGCCCTTTAAACATCAAGGCCATTTGCTGCATGGCTAAGAGAGCCATGTGATGCGCGGTGGTATCGTCGAATTGCCACTGTTGTTGCGCCAGCCTGACCTGGTCGGCAAACGCACCGCCACCGGGAACAATAACCACCGCCCTGCCCTGATAGTTTTTTTCCACCGCATTCAGGCAGTTAACGAGAGCATCCGAGCGGGACAGGCTGCCGCCCAGTTTGATAATAATTATGCCGTCCGTGGCGCTTAGGTGACGCATTACCTTACCGTAAATTGCTGCAACAAATCGAGCATGGCCGCCGCCTTGTCAAAGCTTTCCTGATATTCTTCTTCAGCTACGGAGTCATTGACAATACCGCCACCCGCCCAGAAACGAATGGTGTTTTCGGAATGCACCAGTGTTCTGATTGCAATATTGGTATCCATATTGCCATTGAACCCGATGTAGCCGATAGCCCCGCAATAAACGCCGCGCCGGTTGGGTTCGAGTTCTTCTATGATTTCCATCGACCTGATCTTCGGCGCACCGGTAATCGATCCGCCCGGAAAGCAGCTTTTTAATAAATCCAGTGCGTGCTGACCATCTGCCAGAACGCCGGTTACGGTACTGACCAGATGATGCACGGTGGCGTAACTTTCCACATCGAATAGCACAGGCACTTTGACTGACCCGTTCTTGCAGGTTTTACTGATGTCATTTCTGAGCAAATCGACGATCATCAGGTTCTCCGCCCGGTCTTTGTTGCTGGCCTCCAGGTTTTTTATTTGCTGCTGGTCTTCCGCGTAATCGGGTTTTCTCGGCCGCGTTCCTTTAATGGGTTTGGTCTCGACCACACCATCGGTGAGCTTTAAAAAACGCTCCGGGGATGAGCTTAAAACCTGCACTTCGGGCAGATTAAGGTAGCAACTGAACGGGGCGGCATTCAATTTGCGCAAGGTTTGATAGGCGGTCCACGGATCGCCCTCGCAATCGGCTACAAACCGCTGCGCCAGATTCACCTGATAACAATCGCCTTCCTTGAGGTAATGCTTGATCCGGTTAAAGGCATGGACGTAGGCATCCTTGTCCATATTGGACTTAATCCCGCCGACGACCTTAAATGCAGGACAATCCGGCCTTACCGGCAATTGGCTGAACTGACTGATCAAATCTTGCCATTTTTGCTGATCGCAATTTCCTACCAAGTAGCTTTTTTGCCGGTGATGATCGACGATGACGGCCCACTCGTAAATTCCTACCGCCATCTCGGCAATATGTTCGGCATCTTCAGCCATCGTAGGCAGCGCTTCCAGTCGACGGGCTAAATCATAGGCAAAATAGCCGATGGCTCCACCGTTGAACGGTAAGTCACCAAAACCAGCTTCCAGCTTGAAGGATGGGGACAAACGAAGTTGTTGCTTGACTAAATCAAACGGATTTTCAGTTGATTTGAGTGTCTCGCCGTTACGGGTAATCTCGGTAATCTCGCCACGCGTGACCAAGGTACATACCGGCTCAGCCGCAATAATATCGTATCGCCCCTGATTGCTATGGGGAAAACCGCTATCCAGAAAAACGGCCCAAGCTTGATCTGCGCAGGCGGAAAACAGTTCTGCACTGTCGGGAAAGTAAGGTAGGGGAGCGATAAGTTGATTTGGTGACGGCATTTATATTGGGGACTTGTGATGCGTTTTGCATTAACAATGCGAAATAAATCGGGATTGTTCACAGAGTAGAGCGGGCAAAAAACCTGCCCACTCTATTAATTATTGATTGCTATTTGCCCATAAACTGCCCGAATGCACGACTGCCTTCACCGGTTTGAATGGTATCGATCACTTTCAGGGTTCTGGCATCGATCACCGAAACATTGCCGTCAAACCAGTTAGCCACGTAGACATGCCGGTCATCCGGATGGGTGCTGATACCTTCGGGTTTGGTACCCACAGTAATCAGGGCGATTTCCTTTAGCGTCTCCGTATCGACAACTGAAACCGAACCGTCGTCCTGATTAGTCACCAACAGGCGGCTGTCGTTAAGCGCCAGTGCTGTTGCGTAAGGCAACATATTGACCTTTACCGTAGCAATCGTTTTCATCCTTGCCGTTTCCACAACCGTTACATCATCGCTTTTTACATTGGCGACATAAATGCGTTCGCCTCTGGCATCAATGGTAAGTCCAAACGGGTGTGTGCCAACCTGCGCGGTTTTCTTAACGGTCAGTGTCTTCAAGTCGATCTGGGAAACTGAATTACTGATCCGGTTGGCGACGTATAACCAGCGATTATCGGGACTGACAACCAGGCCGGACGGCGATTCGCCGACACTAATCGTTTTAATGATTTGCAGGCTGTCCGCATCGATAACCGAAACATTGTTTTTATACCAGTCTGCCACATAAATCCGCTTGCCGTCCGGGCTCACAGCAATACCCAGCGTGCCGTCATTGACAGCAACGCTGCCGATAACTTCGCGTTTTTTTGTATCGACAACCGCAAAGCCTTTGGCCTCCGGCGTACTGACATAAACTTTATTGCCGTCAGGCGCGACCGCAACCCCGGCTGGTTTGCCGGGAACAGCAATGGTATCGACTACGCTGCCCGTTGCCGTATCGATAACAGACACGCTATCGGCCAATTGATTGCTGATGTAGGCGAAAGGTTGGGCCGCAAGCGGTGTAGATAAAAAGGCTGTAGCGATGCCAATCGCTACAGCCTTATCGCCAAGGATAGTGTGTATGCCACTAGCCAGCCGGGAGCTGGCGTGGCGATCGCCAAGGATGCTGCGTATGCCGCAAACCAGCCGGGAACCGGCGCGGCGGCAGTTCAATGAGAACACTCGCTAAACCTTATTTTTCAGCCAATTTTTTCAGGTTAATCAATCCTGTTTCCAAAACGGCTTTCACTGCGGTATTTGCGGCTTCTTCGTTCATTTCTTCCGGTGGATTGTTGTTCATGTAAGCGCGGTAGTAACCGGCTTTCCAGGTAACTTCAGTCTTACCGCCTTTATCGGCCAATTCAATGCTTGCTGCGTAATCGTTTACAGGTAACGCAGGGACTTTTTCTTCGGCACCGGCGTGAGTGATGGTTTTGGATGAACTCATTTCAGTAATTTTATAAGCATAAGACATCTTAGCTTCGTCATACTTTTTTAATTCTTCGGTAATCGTGCCGCCGTCTTTTAAGGTCAAAACGCGAACCGCACCTTTGGTGTTATCGCCTTTAACTGTGGTACTCATAATGCCGGGATGCCAAGACATATCGCCGTAGTTCTTGATAATATCCCAAACTTTTGCAGCAGGTGCATTGATGGTGATTTTCTCTTCGGCTTTTTGACGCACTGGGCCATGAGCGTTGGCTATTGAAGTAAAAAAGAACAGCAAGGCTGAAACAAACAAAATGATTTTCTTCATATTAACTTTCCTTATGGGAACATAAAAACTAAAACGCGCATTATATGACAACCCAGCGCTGCAAGCATCAGCTTAGCAACTTAAAGTATTAGAAAAACAAACCCGGCAACAACAATTGTCACTTTTTATTATCGCGCGGTTTCTTTTACTCTGACTGACGGCTACAGCGAGTGATGATTAACGGTGAGGCTTTCATTAAAACGAAGTGATCTGTAAGTTACCCTGTAGTCTCACAAAGACCACAGGGCGGTTTTGATTACGCCAAGAATTTCTTTTCAAGAATATCCAGCTTGTCAGATTCAATTCCGAGTAATAACTCTCCTTTTAACAAGCCTACCAATTCCCTGCCGGCCATTTTAAAACGCCAGCCATGCAATAGCGGGCACTCATCGTCGTCATTGAACAACAACACTTCCAAATCCTTACGCGTCGCAAGAATAATGGGATTTAACGAGTTTTCTTCGGCGCGTATTCTGACCAGCGCCGTCAAAATATCCAGTATCGCTTCCTGCTGCTGAGTTTTTTTAGCGGGTCGACCTTTTTCATTCAAGGGTATCGGCGCGCGATTTTTGGCCGCCGTAATGAGTTGGCACAATTCTGCGCCATAACGATTAACCGTACGCTCATTAATGGCGCGAACATTGGCTAATTCACTCACCGTTTCCGGTTGCAGCTTGGCTAAATCGAACAGCATTTCGTCACGCAACAGCCAGCTCTTGGGTCGATCTTCAGTCTGCGCGGCCTTTTCCCGCCATTCGGCCAAGGCTTGAACAATTGATAATTGCCTGCCGGTCAGTTTGTTTTTACCCTTAATTTTCAGCCAGGCTTTTTCAGGCTTTACCTCATAAAGATCCGGATTTGCCAGCTCGGCAAAGTCACGCTCCAACCATTCAGCGCGTCCGAGTTCGGCTAATTTCTGCAACATCATTTGATAAATCTTGCATAGATAAATCACATCATCCGCAGCATATTGAATTTCTGCGTCGATCAGCGGCCGCTTGCTCCAATCCGCTCGGGTATGGGCCTTGTTTAAATTCACATTTAGCAGGCTGGAAACCAGCATCGCATAACCCGGATTCTCCTGAAAACCCAGCAACGGTGCGGCGATTTGGGTATCAAAAAGCGGCTCAGGTAACTTCCCGGTTAATTGGTAAAAGATTTCCAAATCCTGTCTGCAGGAATGAAATACTTTTACAATGGATGGGCTGTATATCGCTTCAAAAAGAATATCCAAGGAAGGCAATGCGATGGGGTCAATGCATGCCACCCATTCCGGTGTTGCTATTTGCAGCAGGCAAAACTTTGGGTAATACGTTTTTTCCCGTAAAAACTCCGTATCGAGAGCTAACCAAGGTTCTTTCTTGATCTGTTCACACAATTTAACCAGCTGATCTGGGGTATTTATATATTGGATGTTGTTTGTCATATTGTTAAACGAGCAGTCATTAACACACCGTAAAATCCATGGATTTTACGGTTAATGGTGGTTTTTTATTTTAATGATAGAATTTATTTTTTTGTCTTCACTTACCTATGCGATTTTGTATTACTCCCGTTACCGCTTATCAGCAGAACTGTTCCTTACTCATTTGCGAACATACCAACAAAGCCGCCATCGTCGACCCCGGCGGCGATATTGACACGATTCTTAAAGCCATCGACAGGGAAAATGCAACGCCCGAATCCATCCTCATCACCCACGGACATCTCGATCATATCGGCGCCACGGCTGAACTGGCGGCCTTGCTTTCCATTCCTGTTATAGGGCCTCATCAAGACGACCAATTCTGGATTGATGCCATTCCTGAACAATGCCGGACTTTTCGTTTCCCGGCCTGCGATTCATTTACACCGTCACGCTGGTTAAGTCAGGGCGATATTGTTAAGGTTGGCGAAGAAGTGCTGGATGTTTTTCATTGCCCGGGTCATACACCGGGACATGTGGTTTTTGTTCACCGCAACACCAAACTGGCCATAGTCGGCGATGTGTTATTTAAAGGTTCGATCGGCCGAACCGATTTACCAAAAGGAGATTTCAATACCTTGATTCATTCAATCAAGAATAATCTATGGCCTTTGGGTGAACAGTTTACGTTTATTCCCGGACACGGCCCAATGTCCACGTTTGGAGAGGAAATGCGCAACAATCCCTTCGTCAGCATTTAAGCCTTATACCCGTTCGATCAGGTTAGCTGCCGTTGACTTGATCGGACCCGCCATTGTTAGATGGCCGAGTACGCTGTCTTCCGCGTCGGCCATAATTATTGCTACGTTTTTTATTACGAGCTTTTACCCGTTTTATATCCAGCTTATGTTGCTTGATTTCTACCGATTTTAGATGCAGGAATATATCCTGCGGCATTTCATCGGGCAACTCAACAAGCGTGTAGTCGCCTTGAATATTAATATTGTTAATATTGTTTTTGTCGACACCGGACTCTTCAATCAATATTTTTTTAAGCTCTTCCGACGTAACCTGATGCTTGCTCCCCACGTCCAGGCGATAGCGAACCATTTTAATGCGTGGTTGAACTATAGCTGTTGTCGCCAGTCTCGCATCCATGCCGTCGTCGGCAACTGCTCCGGCGTCGCCTAAAGCGCCTACTTTTGGTGCTCTCGGCAACTGCTCCCTGCGTTGCTCTACCTCCTGCGTCCGTGCAGTCGTACCTCCTGCATCCATGCAGTCGCGTTTATTATTGCCGCTCATTCCGATCTCGACGGACTAGCCGCACCGCACTGTTTCAAAGTCTATCCTGATAAATTTCTACAAAAGCCTCATCGCGCAATCTGCGCACCCAAAGCTCTGTTTCTTCTTCAATTTTCCGCTTACGAATAGCTTCTCTTACCAGATTCTTTTTAAACTCGCTACTATCGTCCTTATTTTCCCGGCCCAAGACCTGAATGATGTGCCAGCCAAACTGCGTCTGTACTGGCTCGCTCACTTCATTAATACCGAGTTTTACCATGGCTTCTTCAAACGGCTTAACCAGATCGCCGGGGCCTACCCAGTCAAGTGAACCGCCTTTTAATGCCGATCCTTTATCGTCTGAATGCGCCCGTGCCAATGCGGCAAAATCATCACCGTCAGCAATGCGGGCTTTTAATGCCATCAAGCGTTTATTTGCCTCGGCATCATCAACCAACTCATTGGTTTTAATTAAAATATGCCGAACTTTGGTTTTGGTAATCATGTGATTATCCGTGCCTTTTAGTTCCAACATTTTAACAATATGAAAGCCGCTCGGACTGCGTATGGGCTCGGACACATCGCCCTGCTTCATTTGCCTGATTTCATTAACAAACAAGGTGGGTATTTCACTTAAGGTACGCCAGCCCAGATCACCACCCTTGAGGGCATTGGCATCATCCGAATCGCTGATCGCCGTTTGGCTGAAATCTTGTCCGCCGCGCAGATTACTGACAATACCCTCGGCTTTACTCATCGCTTTTTGTATTTCTGTCGATGACGCGCCTTCTTTAACCGCAATTAATATATGACCCAGATGATACTGCGTAGACTCTTCGCCGATTTTATCCTGGGTCTCCATATAGTGCTCAACCTCCCGGTCGGTCACCTTAATGCGTCCGCCGATCTCCCTGCCGCGTAATTGATTAATAATGATTTCATTACGCATATTATCCAAAAAACTTTGATAGCTAATACCCTGCCCTTCCAGCTCCGCCCTGAATTGCTCTATATCCATGTTATTTCTTCGGGCTATATCGGCGGCCGAACTGTTGAGCATTTCTTCGCTGACAGTAATCCCGGCCTTTTCCGCCAACTGCCGCTGGAGTTTATCAACAATCATTTTTTCCAGTACCTGCTTGCGCAGCACATAAGCGGGCGGAATCGCGGCATTACTTTGCTGTATTCTTTGTTCAATAACCGCCACTTCTTTTTGCAATTCACGCTCAAGGATAACGTCCTCTTCAACCACTGCGATAATGGTATCAAGAACTTCAGCATGTACTAAAAAGCTGCCGAACAATAAGTTACACAATAACGCGACGACAATAGTTCTTTTGATGTTTTCTTGCTTAATCATCTTTCGGTGCCCGATAACCATAAATTTGCTGTTCAAAGAACTTATCCAATTTTTCCCCAATCCCGGTCAAGCCTTTAAGTTCTATCTGAAAAAATACGCCGGTCTGACTTATCCCTGTCGCATCGACAATAGTGGGACTGTTCACAATATTCGGATTTTGATTAAGCGTTAAGCTATTAATCCAGCGTCGCCCAACAACACGGAAACGCCAGCAGCAATTTTCTTTTTCCAGGCCAAAAAAACTTTCCTGAGTTGAATTATCAAGTAATGAATACGTCCAACGCCCAACCACAGACCAATCGTTATAAACCGGCCAGTGAGCGGAAACATCGCTTTGAATAATGTCATAAGGTCTGGTCCCCGATAATTCAGGATAAATTGTATTTTTCCTGTAACGATAACCCATATTAATAATCTCACCGGGTTCGTTAATATAATGCAGCATGGCGCTGTGCCTGACAACCCGGTTCAAATGAGGATTCCATTGCGCCCCTGAACTAAACGATATATGGTCCGTTAATCCGGCATCGAATTCAGTCACCAGATTTGAGAATTTATCGGTATCCGGAAAATAGCCCGGCAAAGTTTGCTGGTATCCGGGATAAATAACCTTTCTATCCTGAAAATAAGAAATTTGCCCCACACTGAGTTTTAGCTTTTCCCTACCGGATTTAGCATCGATCAAGCGTGTTGTTAAGGCTGCCGTAAGCTGATTAGCATCCCCTACCCTATCCGGACCGCTAAAGCGGTTTTCCAAAAACATACTGTTAAAAGAAAAATCATTTGGTGCGGTATCGAATACAGGAATATCGTCCTGGACTGTATTGGGGACGTACAAATAAAACAACCTGGGCTCAAGGGTATGCAGATAAGATCTATTGAAAATATTCATATCCTTTTCCAGATACAAACCGCTATCCGTAGAAAAGACAGGCAGGGTTCTGGACATACTTGAGGAGACGACTTGGCCTGTCGCTAGTTTTATTAAGCCTCCGCTTGGATTGCTTAACGCATACTGGGTAGACTGTAAGGAAATCTTGGGCGTTAAAAAAGCGCTGGCCGTTTGCAATGGAAAACTGACTGACGGCCTGACATTGGTTCGTTGCGCATTCACCGGCGTAAGATCGATTTCTTGTCCATTCGTCATTTCCACTACTGAATCATGCTGATAATGCACATACTCAGCATCCAGCAAGGTTGTCAACGGCATAAATTTGAATGAATGGTTCAAATTCAGGTTAACTTGCGGCAACCTCCGATACGGTATCCCCGCTTTGGTTATCGCTTTATCGATCGATTGATAATTATCAACATGGCCTGTTAAAGAAACCCCGGTATTGACGTAGCCAAGATTAGCCTGGCTTAAAAGATAACTACTGTAAGTTGACGTACTCAGCGCGTTGCCCAAGTCGGAGAAATAATCTTTATCGGACACATAATTCAAATCCATATTTGAATTAATATGGGGCGTAAATTGGGTGTAATTCTTAATCGCTCCCAAATACCGCGCCTTATCACGGAGACTGTCATGCGGCATAAATTCCAGATCTGTAGATCCGCGTGTCATCTCTGTCAAATAACGGAAGTCTCCTCCCAATATGGCTCCCCTATTTGAAAGATACCGTGGCCGTAAAGTGGCATCGTAATTGGGAGCTATATTCCAGTAATAAGGCGTTTCCAGTCTTAACCCGCCCCGTTGCGTATTGCCGAATGAAGGCGCCAGAAAACCCGAAAGCCGTCTATTATCTATCGGAAAAGACATATAAGGCGAATAAAACACAGGCGTACCTTTAAACTCAAGCCAGGCATTTTTAGCGGCGCCTTGACCGCTAATTTTATTCATCTTCAGCTCACTCGCATGCACAACCCAGTCCTGGTTGCCGGGACGGCAGCTGGTATAAGCAACACCTTTATATCGAGACAGGGTGCTGCTCTCCCGATAAATCGTTTTCGCCCTGCCTCTGAGCGGCGTAGCCGGAGAAATAAACAGGGCTTCCCGGAGGCGTGCCTGATCGGAAGCCAGGTTAAGGGATGCCGACTCACTGTGCAACGCCAATTCATCTTCGCTGTAATAGACACTGCCCTGTAAATCCAATGTTTCCGACACCGTGTCATAAGTCGCTTTATTAGAGACTGAACGCTGATCTGCACGGGTCATTTCAACATTACCGGTATAACTGTAAATTTCATTCTCGAATATTTCAGCATAATCGGAATCGATATCCAGAGGAGACGCCTCTCTCAAATCCTTTTCAGGCACAAAGCCGGGCTTTCCGCCGCCAGGCGCAGTGCAGTTTTGCCAGGGATCATATTTCAGTTGTGATTTAAGATTGCTGAAGGTTAGCTCTTCGTTATGGTCAAACGCCGGGGTAAGCAAACTCATGCCGGGTTCAGATGTTTCAATAACCCGCGTCTGCCCTTTAGGATCGGCGCCGACCAACTTACAATCCCAGTTTTTATCTGCGGCCTTGGCATCGCAGGTCCAGCCTGGTCGATTAGCTTCAGTTTGCAGTGTTTTTTTCAAATTGGAATCGGCCGAAGGCTGAGCGATTGGCTTAGCCTCTACGCTAACTTGCTGGGTGTCTTTATCAGCCCTGGTGTTAACGGGGAGTTTGGGCGCATCGACCTTCGCCTCGGCCTTCTCGGCAGGGACGGACGGGGGCTCGGTATTCTCAACGGGGCCGCGCTCAGGCTCCGCTACAACCGGCTGGGTATTTTCAACGGCCTTTGTGGGTATCGGCTGCGCGTCTTTAATCGGCTGCACGCCTTTAACGGGTTCGGCGTCGACAGGAACCTTTGCCGCACTGGCTTTCTCCGCAGATCCTTTTTCACCTACACAAACCCACTCTTTGCTATCCTTGTTTTGTACACAATTCCAGAGTGCTTCGTTGGCAATGCTGACAGGCGCATAAATAGAAGGTAAAAAAAACAGTAATAAACGGCGGCGCATAGGTAATATGAAGTTTAGTAGCGTAGTGGATCGTAAATCGAATAAAATGCCGGACGTTAATTTTACCTCACTACCCCTCTATTATACTAATCTATCCTAAACATCATGATGCCTGAAGACTTAAGAACGATATCGATGTTCGACTGGCTTGAAAACGATTTATTGCTCACCATTACCGCATGCGCCCCCGCTTCCAGCGATGCCAGTTTTCGACGTTACTTTAGAGTCTGTACCCCGGAACAACAATTTATAGTCATGGACGCCCCGCCGGACAAAGAAAACATCGAACCCTTCATCAGAATTGCCAAGCTGCTGACACAGTCTCAAATCAACGTCCCGAGCATTTTCCAACAAAACCTGACTGACGGATTTTTACTGCTGGAGGATTTCGGTAGCCAGTGTTTCCTTGATCAGCTGAATGAAGCCACTGCCGCCGATTTATATCAAACCGCATTCGACAGCTTATTCAAACTGCAAACCCAAACATCGATACAAAACTCCGGATTGCCCAGCTATGACGAGCCGCTCCTGCACAGGGAACTGGCTATTTTCGACGAATGGTTTTTAGGCCAGTTACTGGACATTCAAATTCCCGCAGCTGTTTGGGAGACGGTCCGCGCCCTTCTCACGACATCAGCATTGGAGCAACCCAGCACCTGCGTACACCGGGATTACCACTCCCGCAACCTGATGGTTTTAGATAGCGACTCACCCGGCGTCATCGATTTTCAGGATGCCGTCATCGGCCCGATCACTTACGATCTGGCGTCGTTATTGCGCGATTGCTATATCGCCTGGCCTGAACAACAAGTTGAGCAATGGCGATTTAATTATTTTGAGCGGCTCCAGCAAGCAGGCCTCATTGATTGCAGCCCGGCCCAGTTTAAACGCTGGTTCGACCTGATGGGACTACAACGCCACCTTAAAGCCATCGGCATTTTTTCCCGCTTGCACTTGAGAGACGGCAAATCCAACTACCTTGGCGACATACCGCGCACCCTGAACTATGTCACCACCGTTTGCGCTGCCTACCCTGAACTTGCCGGATTCAATGGCTTCCTGCGCGAGCAAGTGCTACCCGCACTGAGCGTAGTCGAAGCATGAAAGCCATGATTTTAGCGGCAGGACGCGGCGAAAGAATGCGCCCGTTAACCGACCACACCCCCAAACCCTTGCTTACAGCCGCAGGCAAACCGCTGATCGAATACACGATCAAACAACTGGTCGCGGCCGGTTTTAATGATATAGTCATTAATCACGCCCATCTGGGATTACAAATAGAAAACCGGCTGGGCAACGGCAATCAGTTTGGCGCAAACATCAGCTATTCGCCGGAAGGCGAACAAGCGCTGGAAACGGCGGGCGGCATTATTAACGCCCTGCATTTATTAGGCGACGAGGTGTTTTTGGTGGTCAATGGCGACATCGCCACAGACTTTCCCTTTGCCGAACTCAAAAGCCTGAGCGTTGACCTGGCCCATCTGGTTTTGGTCGATAATCCGGCGCATAATGCACAGGGCGACTTTGGCTTGGCTAAGTCCGGCTTGGTTGTTTCAAGCGGCACCGAACAATTCACCTTTAGCGGCATAGGGCTGTATCGCCCGGAACTGTTCAGCAACATGCCCTCCGGACCCAGCAAACTGGGGCCTTTGTTACGCCAAGCCATAGCAAACGGCCGGGTTTCAGGACAAAAAATGGACGGTTTCTGGATGGACATAGGCACACCGGAGCGTTTGCAAGAACTGGATTTTTATTACACTCAACAGAGGTAAAGATCATGACTGAACATGTTTACAAAAAAATAGAACTGACCGGTTCATCAGCCGTCGGCATGCAGCAAGCCATCGAAAACGCCGTCAGCAAGGCATCAAAAACTATCCATGACATGCGCTGGTTCGAAGTCGTCGAAACCCGCGGCCACATAGAAAACGGCAAAATCGCTCACTGGCAGGTCACCGTTAAAATCGGCTTTTCCCTGACAGAATAAAGGCTTTGCCATTCGACAAACCAGGCTCGATCGTATATGCCCCATCAATCGGACAGAAGCGCCAATACCCTATGGCACCGCGCCACCGTCACCCGGCAACGCCGCGAACAAAAAAATGCGCATAAATCGATAGTTCTCTGGTTTACCGGCCTATCCGGCTCCGGCAAGTCAACGCTGGCCCATGCCGTAGAAGAACAATTGCATCAAAACGGCTTAAATACCTTGGTCCTGGACGGCGATAATGTGCGTCACGGCTTGTGCAGCGACCTGGGATTTAGCGATACAGACCGCAGGGAAAACATCCGCCGTATCAGTGAAACAACCAAACTGTTACTTGAAGCGGGCGTAATAACATTGACCGCATTTATCTCACCGTTCAAGGCGGAGCGCGCCACGGCAAGAAGCCTGATGCCGGACGGCGACTTTATTGAAATTCACTGTTTTTGTCCGTTAACGGTTTGCGAGCAACGGGATGTCAAAGGACTGTATAAAAAAGCGCGACTAGGCGAAATACAAGACTTTACCGGCATATCCTCGCCTTACGAAGAACCGGAAAACCCGGATTTAAAAATCGACACTCACCGGCTTACGCTCGAAGAAAGCGTGCAGCAGGTCATATCGCTGTTACGCGATCGAAACATCTTGTCCGCCCTGGAATAAGCCATGCATTTCGATGTCTTCAATGGCGATGCAGATGGCATCTGCGCCCTGATTCAACTACGCCTGGATCGACCGCTGGCATCGCGGCTCATTACCGGCATTAAACGCGATATACAATTACTGGATAAATTTACCGTCACCTCAGGCGACCGCATCACAGTACTGGATATTTCCCTGCAAACAAACAGCGTACGGGTTAAGGAGTTTTTAAATCAGGGCGCTCATATTTTTTATGTCGATCACCACCAACCCGGCGATATCCCCAAACATCCCCATCTAAAAACGCTGATTAATACCGACAGCGCAATCTGCACCAGCCTACTGGTTAATCAGTACCTGAATGGAAAATATCCGTTATGGGCAATAACCGCGGCCTTTGGCGACAATTTAAACCACAGCGCCGAACAACTGGCTGCCACCCTGAATTTAAGCCAAACAGAACTTGAGACCCTGAAAAACCTGGGTATCTACATCAATTACAATGGGTACGGCGGCTGTATTGACGACCTGCATTTTGCCCCTGACCGGCTGTATCGGGAAATGGCGGAGTTCCAATCCCCTTTTGACTTCATCGGCGGCAATCGTGACATCTTTACGCAACTGGAACAGGGCTATCGAGAAGACATGGCAAATGCCCAACGCCTTGTCCCCGAATACCAAAGCGACGCGGTCGCCGTATTCATCCTGCCCGATACCGCCTGGGCAAGACGCGTTAACGGCGTATTCGGGAATTTCCTGGCCAACCTTCACCCTATCAGGGCCCATGCGGTCATCACCCATAACAAGGACAACGATTACCAGGTTGGCGTCAGAGCGCCCCTATCTAATAAAACCGGGGCTGACGAATTATGCGCCGCCTTTCCAACCGGCGGCGGACGCAAAGCTGCGGCAGGCATCAATCATTTGCCCGGCGATCAGCTGAGTATTTTCATCAAAAAGTTTGAGGATTTTTATTCGTGAGTAGCTGTTACAATGCCAGTAAAAGGCTTACGTTTTAAATATAAGTACAATGGAACACAGTTGACGCGGATGAACACATTTTTTGCCTTTAGCCTTGTGTCATCATAAGCATTAACGTCATCAACGTTCTATTTTTGGCCACTGAATAATAACTACAATCTCAAAGACCGCCGGAACCGACACGCATGAACTCACTGACCGATCAACACCAGCCCGACTCATCCAGCCCGAAGCGGATGGAACAATTACAACACATCAACCTGCAACTTGCGGCGCTGGGGCAACCAACCTGCGAAGTGGAAAACGACCCGCAATACCTGAAAATTGCAGGCGGTTTATTAAAAAACTATACTCAGCAACGCCGCCTGTTGGCGCTGGCCAAGTACCGCTGTCCGGCCGATCAACGTATTCAGGATTTCCTTAACAGCTACTTGACTGAAAACGGCATAGAAGGCCCCGTCAGCTTACCGGGCGAAACCTTTGTGCTGGAACAAAAAGAATTGGCAAGGGAGTTGTCCCTGCCCTTCCAACACAACGAATTTCATTCGGCTTATATTGATTCCTACCGGATTCAGCAAGGCGTGCTGCATAACCCGAAAAACGACCGGCGCACCACCAAAGGCGTGTTCCATATTGCCGCCGGAGGCCTTCCGGTTCCGGCCGATAAAAACGAAGTGCCCGTTCAGGCTTATGCGGCGCTGCTCCGTGCAGCCCTGACGCCTCCCGACGACCTTTTGTCCCTGCCCTTTACCAGCGCCCAAGCCAACACCGCCAAACTCTGGGCGTCATCGCTGATAAGACCCATCGTGTGCCCGGAAGTTTCCGCATCAATGCCGGTCAAAACCATGGAAATCCGCTTTTTTGCCCCCGGCGGACTGGTCGCCAACCTGGACTTTGTCGAATCCATTTTCGGCAACGCGGGCGACCCGTTCCTGCCCGAGAACGATGCCGCATTGGATATTGACCACTGGACCGGCCATACCGGCTGCATCATTCTTGCCTCGCATTTGGTGCATTGCCGGAAAAAGGATCTGGGTCTGCCGCATTTTGACGATGCCACCGAACGTCAGCGCAAAGACGGCATGTGCTGGAAAAATGCGGATGAACTCTACAATAACGGCCAGCCCTTTAAGCTGGTGTGCCGCAACATGCAGGGGGTTATTGTCACCATCATCGCCGATAACTATTTCGGCTACAGCAAAAAGGAAATCAAGTCCCATATCAGCTATTCAGCCAACCTCTACGGCGGCGCTGAAGAAGAGCACTCCGGCGGCGCGCTGGCCTTCCCGAGAGTCATTCTGGGCGAAATATTTTTGCCCCATGCTTCTTATATCGGCGAGCATTATTCTTTCGATAAAGTCTGCAAGCAACTGGCATCGATCATAGAACCTAAAGACGAAGGCTATGCGGTTGACAAAAACTATCCGGACATTCTTTATATTCCCAATACCGCGAAGTTCAACATTCCGCAGCAGCAAGTCAGCTGGACACATAACCGGCAGATGCAAACGCTCAAATTGCTGTTCGGCAACACCTATGTCTATCCCAACGGCTTTAAAATCCACATGGAACGCCACCCTACTGCGCCCAGCTGGCGCTTGATCGGCACCCATCAGGAAGGCACTTTCTGCCACAAACCGAGCACCGTATCCGGCGGCGGCAAATCGGAAATTTCCAAATCGATTGCCGGAGCCATCATTTCCGGACCGGTTTTTGTCGATAACTTCGATAAAGACATGGACATCGTCACCGCCATCTTCGAACACGATTATTCCACCCGGTTTCGCGATCCGGCCCTGCACGGCCTCGACCAGCGCCGCCTGCTCAGCAATGAACGCACCCTGGGTTCGGTGATCAAACTGCTGACGCCGTCCGAAACCGAATTTTCGGACGTCCACAACCAATGGCTGGCGACAATACCCCAGCACATATTGGCAGTGGCGCTGATGATCAAACGTTTTTACAAGGAAGAATGGGGCCACGACTGGAGAAAATATTTTTCCGTCGATATGGTCAACAGCCACCCCGGTAACGAACTGAAATTTCAGGGCCGCAAACTGATCGCCAGTTACCTGCGCGTAGGTTTTGACAAAAATGGCGCGTGGCGCGTTTTCAAACTGCGCCAGGATTTTATCGCCTCGGCCAAAGTCCAGATGGAAGACGATATTTCCGCGTCCACCGTCGTACCGACGCGCCTTCTTACCGGGCTTAATCCGGATTATAAAAACCCCAGCGTCAAACTGGTCGATAACTGCGAGCAAAGCTTCTTTCAGCGTCCTGACGATGCGATACACCGAGGCACGGATTTGCAGACCGAGCTGGATTTTTCGCGTACCGACAATTTCATCTCCAATTTTCAACCGCTCACCCCGCAAGACGCGCGCGAATTCATCGAAGACGTCATACACTTCGACGAATTCAGCGAGCCGATGCAAAACGTCATCCGCCAGGCCACCCAGAGCAAAGACGGCGAATACTTCGTCTCATCGGCGCATCCTCGTCTGGTTGATGGAAAACCCAGCCTCAACGTCCGCTATCTGCAACTCCGCCCCGATATAGCCAACCCAAAAATGCGCTATATTGCGGAACTGTCCACCCGTTTGGCGCGGGGTCTTGATACCGATCAAACCGTTTATTTCCCGGTTAACGCAGTATTGACCGGACGACGCAACAATCCTGCCGACCTTGAGTCAGGCATCCGGCCGCTGGCGATCTATAACCCCATCCATTATCAGGAATTGCCTGAGCTGTTTATGGATTTTATTTGCAGCCTGACCGGAAAATCGCCGTCCACAACCGGAGCTGGTTCCGAAGGCGCTCTGACCAAAGGCCCGTTCAATGCCTTATCCACCACCGCCGACCTGAATACCGCATTGGTTTCGTTCATATTATGCGGCTATGACGGCTTTTCCACGGCGGCGGGTTTCATAGGTTCCAAACGCCAAATCGATCATGACATCAGCCTATTGATTCCTGAAATCTGGTCGCGCTTGCCGGTAGACCAGCGCGACCCGCAGTATTTGATTGCAAAAGGACAACTGGAAAAACTGGAGGATTTTGAATACGAAGGTCGCACAGTATTCCAAAGCCGACTGGGCTATCGCATCACCGAACGGTTTGTGCATACCAATTTCGGCAAGATGTTCGATTACCCGACCGCGGTATTTGACGATGCCATGTTGAAACCGGAAACGCAGGATATGCCCAGCTATGTTGACGGCATCGACAACGTGTACGAAGCGCAGCAGCGGGTCGCGCAACAGTATTTCCAGGACGGCTCCATCGATGACGCCTGCCCGCCGTTAAAAGCACTGCTGCACATTATGGCCGAGGGCGAATATGCCGGGCAAACCATCAGCGATCCGGCTATTCGCGCGATGTTCACCCGCGACTATTTGCTGCAAAGCGACTGGTATCAACAGCGCCTTGAAATCAAACAGCAACGCGAGAGCGAACTTTGGCAGCAGCACAAGGCTTATATCCAACAGCAATTGACGGCAACGGAACAGTCAGCCGGCCGTGCCGAGTTAATCCAAAAACTCGAAGCGACTGAACGCAAGCTGGCCGAGATTAACGATCCGGCTTACCTGCAACAGCTGCAAGGAACTTTAGGGGCGGATTGGGTACATCATTCGTAGACAGAAATACGCCGGTTCGAGCAACAGCGAAAACCGGCGTTTCCCGCACCGCCTAGTAGAGTGGACAGAAAACGTGTCCCGCAGGTATCAAGTTAAAACATATCGCCACGAAGACAAGAACGACTGCACCGCTACAGCAGGTAGAACAATACAAGGAGCTATTGCCGATAATGTAGCGTTCCCACACTCCAGCGTCACTGACCCAATTCACCGTCGTAGAATGTGAGCAATCGGCTTCTACAGTAATAGTATTTTGTTTACCGAGCATGATATGATCCGTTAGCCCAAATGGACGCTGACTATAGGCGCTAACAAAAAATTCACAGTTTTTCTTTTTGGCCGCGCTGCCGTTATTTGAGTCATGGGTAAAACAAGCTAATACACGTTTTTTTTATTTCTGGTGGAGTGATTGTCATGCAAAATACATCCGGTATATTAGATGTCGCCATAGGATTGGTGTTTGTCTACTTACTATTAAGCCTTATCTGTTCCGCACTGACGGAAGCCGTCGAAAATCTGTTTACACGTTCCCGAGGAAAAAAACTCTGTGAGGGCTTGTATGAGTTATTTGGCGGTAATTCCGACAGTAACACAAGCTTTACGCTGCTCAAGGAGTTTTACAAAAATCCGCTGATTTATGGTTTGTACCACGGTGATTTGAAACTGGAGCAGCAACCTCAACAAGCAGGTACAGAACCCAGTCATACATCGCCGCAAAAGCTACTGTTACCCGCGAATCTACCCTCTTATATCGCACCAAAAACTTTCGCGCTGGCGTTTGTTAGTCAAATTCTGGATGATAAACCCTTTGATACGGCGACACTTATCAGCCAGATCAATGCCTCTAATAACCTCCCGGCCAATCTCAAAAAATCCCTGACGCTATTTGTTAATACGGCTGATGGCGACATCCATAACGCACTTAAAAATATTGAAGACTGGTATTCCGCAATGGGAGAAAGAGTCAGTGGCTGGTACAAAAAACATGCGCAACTTATTGCCTTCATTATTGCTGTAGCGATTGTTGTAGCCGGTAATGTCGACACGCTTACCATCGCTAAAAGCCTGATGGTCAATGACAATCTACGCGATCAAATGGTTAGCTCGGCTGACCAGTTTATCAAAGTCGATTTGTTGAAAACCAGGCAACAGGCGCTTGATGGCGCTCAATCCTCAAATAACCAGCAACAAATCACTCAACTCAGTACCGAAATAGCCGCAATTAAAGCGGCGTCTACAAAAGAGGCTCTTTGCCAGACTCAAGCCAATGATCCTCAGCAATGTTATAACTTGCAAATGGCACGATTAGCCGAACTGAATCGACTTGGCTTACCGATAGGATGGCGCAACTTGGACGATCCGAGAAATAATCCTCACAGCGCAGAGGCTTGGCTGGAAAAAATTATCGGTCTTTTTATTACTGCAATAGCTGTTTGTTTGGGAGCGCCCTTTTGGTTCGATGTCCTCAACAAGTTTATGAATTTCAGATCAACCATCAAACCACAAGCCAGCGATAACAAGACAGAAAACAAACAGCAACAACCGGATAACGTTAAAGCTCCAACACCCGGCGTAGGTTGAGGTTTTACAGTGTCCTTAATTCAAGAAAAATGGAGAGAATATTATGTCAAGACAAATTAACAACGACGGTTTAAATCTGGTCAAGCAATTCGAGGGCTTGCGTTTAGAGGCCTATCGTTGTCCGGCCGGTGTCTGGACCATCGGCTACGGACATACGCATGGCGTAAAACCAGAGGCAACAATCAGTGGAGAACAAGCAAACCACTTATTGGCTGAAGATTTAGCGGAATCGGGTGTGCAGGTAGATCAATGTGTGAATGTCACGTTAAACGACAACCAATATGCCGCCTTGAGCAGTTTTGTGTTCAACGCGGGCATTGGAAATTTAACGGCCAGTACCTTGCTGAAACGCCTTAACACGGGTGATTACGATTGCGTACCTAGCGAGTTGTCCAAATGGGTTAAGGCAACAGACCCCAAGACCGGTAATAAAGTCTCTTTAGCGGGGCTGGTAAAGCGCAGGGCAGCCGAAGGTGAATTATGGCTAAAAACCGATAGCGACGACCCGTTTTTAACCAGTACGGATATGCCGCAACGCGTTTATGCCGACGATCCTCGCGTTTCTTATCGGGTTGCCGCCCGCGATGGTCTTCGAATGCGTTCCGGCGCCGGTGTGAACTTCGACATTTTGCAGGTGCTTCCCATAGATACCGAAGTTTTTATCATCAAAGAAAAAGACGGTTGGGCAGCCATCGACCTGCAAAGTGATGGTGCAATTGATGGCTGGGTATCGCAGGACTTTTTAAAATTGAAATCCGCCTAGTTTTCTTTCTGGATAAGTGCATGTACGCGGATATGCAGCGGGGTAACGCAAACAGACGCCCAACGATTATTGCGTTGCTAGCAATAGTCACAGCAATGATCGCGTTACCCGGTTGTAGTTCATTCGGCTGTTGTATGACGCTGTCTGTGGACGGCGAAGACTCGCAGCACTATGTGATACTGGGAATAGGCGTAGTCTCAATACCAAAACCGGGGACCGAAACGGCAATATTAGCGACCCAATCCCAGGCTTTAGGGCTGCATATTTCCGACCAGCCAGGCATGAAGCTGGGATTAGGCTATTCAACAAGCAGCACCGTTGCGATACCCGATCATGCCGAAGATGTCCGCGTAGAAATAAGCCAACGGCCGGGCGGGCCGATTACCGTTGATTCGCCAAAAGCTCATCTAAAACAACCATGAGGATTAAATAATGGATAAACAAAAAATATTTACAACTGTCTTGAGAAGCGCAGGCCTTGTTGCGGCCACAATGGCTGTCACCGGTTGTGCTGATCAAGGCTATTCGGTTCTGGCATCGACTGCTACGATGATTGGCGTAGAAGTATCGCAGAATCCTGCAACCCAAATGCCGCAGGGCAAGCTCGGTTACAACCGCGCAGAACTCGCGTTTGTACCTACCAACCGTAACGGCGGCAAGCAATCGGTCGGTTCGGTCGGGGCCGGTGCTGCTGATTCAGCCAATGTCCTGATGGAACTGCGCTATGGCGGGATTTTTGATTTGGGTGAAAGTTCCGGGATTTACCAACGGCTTGCGGTGGGCACGGAAGCCGTAAAACAACCCGGCGCATCAGTCATGTTTGCCAAAGATGCTGACGGTAGCATTGACACAGAAACGGCAAAAGCGCTTGCGGCAGTCAAAACGATTCCTGAAGTCAAAGAAGATTTGCAAAAGAAAAAAATGCCCCTGTCTAAAAAATACAATGATTACAAAAACAACAAGGATGCATCCTCAATCGCAAAATATGACAACGCGGCAAAAGCGGTTGATCCTGGCTATTTAACGTTCGGTAAGTTTGCTACTGATGACCAGGCAACTCCTGACAAAATTAAAGCCGTTTGTCAGATCCTTAAATCTCAAGGAGAAAATGTGAATTGTGACTAACTTAAAACGCTACCAGAGGTAAAAACGATGACCCAAGTAAAACGCATAGACCTATCCCAAGTCGCCGACTTGGAAAGCACAATTAAAGCCGTTTGTGAAATCATGGACACAGACAATTACAAACTGGCGGCTACCTTTGTTTTCCAATCACAATTAGTAATGATTTTCCAACAATAAGCCCAATGATTTTACAAGCCCTATAGCTCTGGCAAGATAAAGCGTCTATATTTTTATTTCGTCGCATAAGAAATACTGACCGCGGATACAATTATTCAGCCCGCAAAGCCTCCAACGGTTCCAACCTGGCGGCTTTCATGGCCGGCGCTACTCCGGCGGCTATGCCGATCAGCAATGAAACCATAAAGGCCGCAACGATATAAGCCCAAGCCAGCTCCACCGGCAAGGCGGGCAGCGCGGCATCAAGAATTTGCACAATGGTTATGCCCAGCAACACGCCGCACAGTCCGCCTGCGGCGCTTAGCGCCAAGGCCTCGCACAGGAACAGCTGGAAAATGGTTCTGCGTTCTGCGCCTACTGCCCGCAGCAGGCCGATTTCTGAAATCCGTTCGGAAACGGCGATGGTCATGATGGTTAATATGCCGACCGAACCGACCAGCAGGGAAATGCTGCCTAGTGCCGCTACCGCCAGCGTCAGGATGTTCAGGATGGAATCCATGCTTTTCAGCATCTGATTCTGGGTGACGATAGTGAAGTCTTCCCTGCCGTGCCGGGCAATCAAGTTTCGTTTGATTGCTTTTTCTACGCGCTCAACTGCCGTATTGCTTTTATAGAGTAGGTGGATTTCCATCAGGCTTTCCCTGTCGAACAGCTCCAGCGCCTTGGCGGCCGGGATGTAGATGGTGTCGTCCATATCGAAGCCGATCATCTGGCCTTTCTTTTCCATCACGCCGACGACCCGAAAACGGTCGCTGCCGATCCTGATGCGCTGGCCTAGCGGACTGGCCGTGCCGAACAGCTCGGCCGCCAGTTTATTGCCCAGCACTGCGAAGGCGCGCGGATTGCTTTCTTCTTTCGGTAAAAAACGCCCGTTGACGACCTTGATTTTCCATATTTCCGGCACGGCTGCACCGACCCCCAACACATTGGTGCGCCGTTGTTTTTCTCCCGCTTCAATACGCGCATTGCCTTGCACCATGGGGGATGCGGCAATGATGTTTTCCACTTTGCTTAAGCTGACGACATCGGCTATGACCAGCGGTCTAACCGTGCTGATCGATGCGCCCGACACGCCAAAGGTGGTGGTTTTTCCGGGATGAACGCTGATCAGATTGGTGCCGAACTGGGTGAATTCAGCCAGTACAAAGGTATGAATGCCGCGCCCTATCGAGGTCAAAATCACCACAGCCGCAATGCCGATAATCAACCCCAATGCGGTCAACGACGAACGCAGTTTGTGACTGATAACCGTCCGGTATGACAATGAGAGGAGATCGGCGTAGCGCATGTTTTACCGCTTTGCCAATGCGGCGACAGGCTTGGCAAGTTCCCAAGCTCCAGCTCTTATCGTTATACGCGAGTGTCTGTGGAACAGCGTTATTACTCCTCGTTCCCACGCGCTGCGTGGGAATGCAGTGTTGGACGCGCTGCGTCCCGTATATACAAGACATTGTGCGTGACTCGCGGCGCAGCGCGCCTTGACTGCATTCCCACGCAGCGCGTGGGAACGAGAGCAAACCAGCGAAAGCGCGGTCAACGACGAACGCAGTTTGTGACTGATAACCGTCCGGTATGACAATGAGATAAGATCGGCGTAGCGCATGTTTTACCGCTTTGCCAATGCGACAACGGGATCGAGATTGGCGGCTTTTCTGGCCGGCAATACGCCGAACACAAGGCCGGTAAACAACGACACAGCCAATGCGGCCAGCAATGCCCAGCCCGGCAGTTCCATAGGAAAATCCGGGTAAAAAGCCTGTAAAACGCCAATGGTTAGGTAGCCCAGCATCACGCCCAACACTGCGCCCGCCAACGACAACATGGCCGCTTCGGACAAAAACAGCCACAGCAGCTGCCGTTTGGTCGCGCCTAAGGCTTTCAGCAAACCGATCTCGGAAGTGCGTTGCGTCACGCTAACCAGCATCACATTCATCACCAGCACACCGGCCACCGCCAGGCTGATTCCGGCGATACCGGCTACGGTCAGGGTCAACGCGGTTAATATCCTGTCGAAAGTGCTGACCACGCTGTCCTGGGTAATCAGCGTCACATCGTCTTCGCCCTCATGGCGAGCCTTGATGATGTCCCTGATTTCATCGACCGCCTTGTACATGTCCGGCTTGGATTTGGCTTCAACCAATACCCGAAATAATGAATGGGTATCGAACAAAGCCTGCGCGGAAGCCACCGGGATAATCACGATTTCGTCAAAATCGATGCCGACCGATTGGCCTTCCGAGGCCAATACGCCGATCACCCGGAAGCGCCGGTCATTGATGCGCAGCCATTGCCCCAGCGCCGGTTGATTGGCAAACAGTTCATTGCGTATGGTCTGGCCGATCACGCAAACCGACAACGCCTTATCGACCTCGGTTTGGGGCAGGAAACTGCCCTGCGCCACGGTCAAACGGCGTACCCGTCTTAATGCGTGAGTCGAACCCAGGACATTGGTTTCGCGCTCCAGACCCAGCGATGAAACCGGTGCCGAACCGACGGTCAGCGGTGCGATAGCGGCGATATGACGACTGCGGAACAAGGCTTCGGCATCGTCCAACGTCAAGTCCCTGGGCGTTTCGCCGAATAGTGGCGGCTGTCCGCCCGTAGTTTCGGTGCGTCCCGGCAGCACGATAACCAGGTTTGTGCCCAAGGCTTCGAACTCGTTAACCACATAACGGCGGGCGCTTTCGCCCAAGGCCGTTAACACCGAAACTGAAGCGATGCCGATGCTCATTGCCAGGATAATCAACGCCGCGCGTAAGCGCTGGGTGCTGATTGCGGCTAAGGATTGGGTTAATGTGTCTTTGATGAACATGGTTTCCTGGTTTTGCGTAACTACTCAGCAGATGCTGATTTTATATAATGGAACGCGGATTGAGCTGATTAACACGGATTTTTCTTTTAAATAGACCAATTTATCGTTAAGTATTAAGAGCAACTCATTGCAACGGGAGTGCAAGCTTTGCTTGCGTTTACAGGCAAAGCCTGCACTCCAACTTCTACACAGCTCATATAAACGCAGCCTAACCGTTCGCCTTTGAGCCTTTTTTTCAATCCTATTTTATCCGCGTTAATCAGCTCAATCTGCGTCATCCGCGTTCTATTTTTTAACTACAGAATCACCCTATCTGCCCATCGACAATACGGATTTTACGCCGCGCCCTGTCGCCCAAATTCTGGTCATGGGTAATAATCATCAGCGTTACGCCCTGCCGGTTAAGCCCTTCCAGCAACTCGATAATTTCCTTGCCGGATTTGCTGTCAAGATTGCCGGTCGGCTCGTCCGCCAATAAAATCTCCGGGCGCATGATCATGGCCCTGGCAATCGCAACGCGCTGTAGCTGTCCGCCGGAAAGCTGATCCGGCCTGTGGTCGGCCCGATCTTGCAGACTGACCGACGCAAGCGCTTCCTGTACCCGCTGCTTGCGTTCCTTAACCGCCACGCCCGCCAGTATCATCGGCATTTCGATGTTTTCAGCCGCCGACAACCGCGGAATCAAATGAAAAAACTGGAACACAAAACCGATGTTTTCGCGGCGAATCTTGGCGAGCTCATCATCGTCAAGCTGGGTAACCGGCTGATCGTTTAACAGATACCGGCCCGAACTAGGCTGATCAAGCAGAGCGATGACGTTTAACAAAGTCGATTTTCCGGAACCCGACGGTCCCATCACCGACACATATTCGCCTTTTTCGATGGTGACGTTAATGTCATTCAAAGCATGAACGGTCTGCTCGCCTACCTGAAAATAACGATGGATATGTTCCAGCCGTATCATTTTTGTACGCGGGCATGAACGGTCTGCTCGCCTACCTGAAAATAACGATGGATATGTTCCAGCCGTATCATTTTTGTACGCGGGCATAAGCGCCTGCCGCCACGCCCTCCCGACCTACCGACAACACGACTTTATCGCCGACATTCAGGCCCGACAGCACTTCCACGGTGTTCCAGTTGACCAGGCCCGGCTTAAAACTGCGCTCTTCCAGCAAGCCGTCCGCCCGCATCACCAAGACCCGGTTATTTTCCAATACCGCCTCGGCAGGCACTCGGAGCGCTTGGGGTTTACTGGACAGCAGGACTTCAATATCGGCACTGTAGCCGGGCAGCAAGCCTTTAAGGTCTTTCGGATCGGTTAGCTTAACTTCAACTTCGACGGTGCGCGCCTGCTTTTCCTTTTCCAACACATAGGGAGCGATGCGGCTTACCGTGCCGGAGCAGCGTTTATCGGTAAAGGCATCCAGCGACACACAGGCGCTCATGCCGGTTTTGATCTGCGGCGCATCCACTTCATCAATCGGCGCGGACACATACAAACAACTGACATCCAGCAAATCGATGGCGGGCAAGGTCGGAATGCCGGGCGGCGATGGCGTTATAAACTCCCCCAATTCGGCATTGATTTCAGCCACGGTGCCGTCGAAAGGCGCGAGAACCAGAGTGCGTTCGACAGCGGCCTGAACCGCATCGCGGTTGGCCTGGCTAACCGCGATGGCCTCAAGAGCGGCGGTGCAGGATGCCCGCTTGGCGCGGGCGCCGGTCGCTTTAATATCGACCTGTTCTTCAGAAATAATATGATCGAATTTTTGCAAACGCAACGCACGGTCTGCCTCGCGTTCGGCGCCCGCGCCAAGCTGACAGGCTTGTTCGGCCGATGCCCGGTTAGCCCTTATTTGAGCGTCCTGCAATTTGACCTGCGCTTTCAGATCCTTATTCCAGATCTCCAGCAGCAACTGATTCTGTTTAACGCTGTCGCCTTCCTTGACATGCAACTCGGCAACCTGCCCGCCCGTTGCCGGCGCAAGGTATGCGCGTCTACACGCTTTAACCGTACCGACGCGGGTATTGGACACCGTCGCCCTCACCTCGCCTTGTTCAAGGGTGACTATTTCAACATCGACAAATTTCGGCTGTTTGGTAAGAAAATAAACGGCAATAATCAACGCAAGGCCGATGAAGATAATGAGTGGTTTTTTGCCCGGTAAAGTCATAAGTTGAGTAGCCAAAAGTCGTTTTGGAGCGCCTATTAAGCCCAATCATCAGGCCGGCGGTCAACTTAAAAACAACATTACCCGACAATCACCAGCCAATCGGTCAAATAAGTCATTTTTACCGACAGATTTTTCCCCAAGACTTTCAGCATGTCGTCCGACTCACGCAAATTGATACGACCATTGATTTTGAGTTCTCGCAAGGTATTGTCCTTATAAACCACCACACCGGTTCTATAGCGGCGGATCTGATTAATGACGCTTTCCAGAGAGGCATTCTCAAACACCAGAAAACCGTTCACCCAGGAGGTGGCCAGCGCAGAATCCAATATCCGGGTTTCGCCAAGCCCGGCGGCATTAATCGATACGGCTTCGCGATCATGCAAAATCTGCGGCTGTTTCAACGCGCCCCGGTCGCTCACTTCAACCCGGCCGGACACGACTTTGACTTCATCGCTACCGCTCTTTTCATGCACGAAAAACCGGGTTCCGAGTACGCGGGTCGTCGAATGATCGGCCTGGACAATAAACGGCCGGTTGGGATCGGGTTTGACTTCGAAATAGACCTCGCCTTTCAGTAGCTCGACCCCGCGTTGCGGGCCATCCATGCTGACTGCGATGGAACTGTCGGTATTGAGCATCGCGGTGGAACCGTCATCGAAATAGACGGTTTTGCGTTCGCCCACTCGGGTCGAATAATCGCCTTGCATCAAGATCGCAAGTTCGTTTCTAAGTAGAAACGTTAAGGCCAGACAGGCCGCCATCGCCAGCGGTAATTTGAAATAAATGGACGCTGTTTTCTTTTGCGGTGCGATGCGGTGTTTTTCGGCGGCTTGACCAAGCGCTTGCAGCAGACCGGCATCGCCCCACAGCTTACTGATTTCATTAAAAGTTTCGCGGTGCAAGTCGTCCTGATTCAGCCATAGAAGAAATGACGCCTTTTCCTCGCCAGAGACATTGTCGGCCCGTAGCCGTATAAACCAGGCCACCGCTTGCTCGTCAACATCGTTATTAAGCCCGGATTCCAAACTATTCTTCTCGTTTTCCTGTTTCATAGGTCACTACCCGGTTTCTTGATAAAAAGCTCCCCGTAGACAGGATAAGCGAGCCGCGTAACCGGCGATAATCCACGGTAATAAGCGCCAATAGCAGTCAAAACCGCTGAAGAGTTACGTTTCATAATGATTATTCTACCTAAAACCAATTGCTTATTATATTCCGCCCGGATTTTTTACTTAACTGATGTTACGCATGTACCTAATAAAAAAGCATAGTCCACGAAAGGCACAAAAAGCACCGGGTACAGGAACAATAAGTAAAGCCCATCGTCAAGGCACGCCGTAAGCTGGGAAACATACGACCCTCTATTTTTTCGTGTCTTTCGTGCTTTTCGTGGACAGCGCGTAACATCAGTTAATCATTCGGTTGTAACAATAACATGTGTTCCGGCTTTCCGGCTGTCAATGGCATCGATAAACCCTTGAGCCAATAGCCCTGCTGATCCCGGTAATAAGGCGACAAGGGTTGGCCCGATTGGCCGCCGGGCATGTGCAGAATGGCGTCTTCAAAATGACCCGGCGAAACTACCAGCCGTTCGCTGGCTCCGAAACCCGGCCCCGCCGCGCGAACGCAGAAACCGCAACCCGGCAAGGCCTCGCTTGGCATATCCAGTAAATCGCTCAGTATCGGCAAAGCCTTGGAAAACGGATGCGACTGCTTGACCTTATTCTGTTCGCCCCAGTTCAATTCCATTAACGCCACTCCCGGATGCTGGGCTTGTATCTGCTGCAAACCGTGTTTCAATTGCCCCAGAATAAAATCGTCCCAGTTCCGGTAATGCGCCGCATCGGGCAATGCGCGCGGCGGCTTTTCGTTCAACAGGGCTTGCAACGGCGTATCGATATAAGTCCACGAATAGCTGAAATTTTTATCGGCGTCCCGGCTGGCCGACAAAAGCGGCGTAAATACCGCCTCGATCAATTGCTTGCGGAACTCGACCAGCAAGGCAAAACCCAGGCTGCCGACATCGGCCCGGCCATTCCAGGCCAGCAAATAGTCGCGCGCTTCGGCCAGATCCGGCTGCGCCGCAACCGCTTCCTTGGTCAGGCTATTCAAGGCCAACTGCTGATAGAACACATAAAACTCGCTTTCGGTATCGAGCTGCAAATTGAACATGGCCCATTCGCCAATTCTGGGCATTTGCGTCAGTTGTTGGGTAATCCTGTAAGCGCGGTAGCCGTTGCCGAACTGGTGGCCGATCACATACGGATAATTTTTGCCCAGACGACGGTCGTTGGCCGACGCCAAAATGCCCTCCGGCGGGTCGATGACGCGCGGCAAATCCTCAGGTTCCACATAACCGTTCCAGCCCACGCGGCCGTCCGCCCATGAGCGACTGACCAAACCGTCATTGCCGAAGCGCTTGGGAATTTTGCCCATCACCGTCCAGGCGATGCTGCCCTTGTCGTCGGCCAGCAAAATATTCAGCTGCGGACCGCCGCTGCCGTTGACGATTGTTACCGCCTGCTCCAGGGTTTCGCCTTGTTCCAAATCAAACAAATTGAGGTTGAACGCATCAGCATCCAGCGCCGTCCAATGAATCGCCACCGGCTGATCCAGCAGCGGTTGGTTGGCGACCGGCCCCCAGCGCGTCTGCCTGACCACAATCTGCTTGGCTGCACGGCCTTTGACGATTATGGTTTCCGGATACTCGTCGAAACGCTGCCATTGCTCGCCTACCCGGTATTGATCGGAATTGTCGGGATTGATCTCAAGCCGGACCAAATCCAGGAAATCGCCGGAAAGATTGGTCGCTCCCCAGGCGATATGCCGGTTGCTGCCGACAATTAACAACGGCGTACCGGGCAAGGTCAAGCCTGCGGCATGCGTATCGCCGTAATTCAGCTCGATGCGATACCAGGTATTGGGCACCGATATACCCAAATGCATGTCGTTAGCCAAAATGGCCCGCCCGTCCCAGGTCTTCTTGCCGCTGACCGCCCAGGCATTGGAACCGACCATTAAATCGGATTGCTGAACCCGTTGCGCCAAGGGTGTTTTGTCCGACGACGGATGGGCGAGTGCCGTTGCCAAAGCCTCGACAGGAATCGCTTGCGCCGGGCGCAACGATTCGGCCTGTTTTTGCAGCTGTTCGGTGTAAAAATCGGTGTCCGGCGTTAAAAAACGCATCGCGGCGTCCGGCAAGGTTTTTTCCATCACGCTCAGCATGCGCTCGCCGCGTTCCTCGCCGGCAGTCAAGTTCTCGCACATGCCCAATACGACCAGCAGACTGTCCTCGGGAGTCCAAGGCCCCGGCTGATAAGCCAATACGGTAAACTCGAAAGGCAGTTTGCCGGACTCCGCCATATAGCGGTTGACGCCGTCGGCATAGCTTTGCAGATACTGTTGATGGGCTGGCGGCAGTTTTGCCAGGATGGCTTTTGCCTCCCTATGAAAACCGTAGGTTCGGGCCTTGATGTCGCTGTCCAGCGCCATGTCGCCAAAAATTTCCGCCAAGCGCCCGGCGCTTTTGCGCCGCATCAGCTCCATCTGAAACAGGCGGTCGCGCGCGGTAACATAGCCCAAGGCCCGAACCGCATCGACGCGGTTAGCGGCATTGATGACCGGCATGCCGTGCGCATCGGTCTGTACGCGAACTTCTGCCGTAAGCCGGTCCAGTTGCACCGTGCCGTCAAGTTGCGGCATGGACCGATGCATCACCCAAAAACCGCCGCCGATGGCTATCGCCGACACGCTCGCCAGCGTCAAGCCGCCATATAAAATGATTTTTCGAATCTTCACCATTGCCATCCAATATTATGAAAAAACAATCACCACGAAGACACGAAGGACACGAAGAAAAAACAGAGTGAAAACTTCGTGTCTTCGTGGTGAATCTTTCCTAGTTGCCGATTGCTACCGGCTTTTCCGTGGCGATAATCCGGCCTACTGAGCGGGACGGGGTTTGCAACCCCGTCCCTAACGTTTTAACCTAACTAGCTACGTTATAATCACCTCAAAAACACTTCGGACGGGGCAACATGCCCCGTCCGGCCATGCGACACGAAGAAAAACAGAGTGAAAACTTCGTGTCCTTCGTGTCCTTCGTGTCCTTCGTGTCTTCGTGGTGAATACATCCTTTCCTAGTTGCTGACTGCTACGGGCTTTTCCGTGGCTATAATCCGGCCTTCTTCCAGTTTAATACAGCGATCGGCCAGGTAAAAATACCGGTCGTCATGACTGATGACCAATACTGTTTTGCCTCGGGCTTTCAGGGCCGGTAGCAGCTCTGTATAAAATAAATGCTTGAATTCAGGATCCTGGTCTGCCGCCCATTCGTCGAAAACGTAAAAAGGCCGATCTTCCAGATAAGCGACCAATAGCGCCAAACGTTTGCGCTGGCCTTGCGACAAATTCACCGAGGAGAACCGGCCATTCTCGACCCGTACTTTATGATGTAAATGCAGACGCTGCAAATAATCGGCGATGAGCACATGATTTTTCTCATTATCGAACCCATACAGCTCGTCAAACAAATAAAAATCCGAGAAAATCACCGAAAAGTTTTGCAGATAATCCTCCTTGTTACCGTCATCGACAACCTCGCCGTTCCAGCGAATATCCCCTTGCTCCGGCGTATAGAGGCCGATCAGCAACATCGCCAGCGTAGTCTTGCCGCTGCCGTTGCCGCCGACTAAAAACACCAGCTCGCCGGACTTAAAGTCCAGGTCGATAGGCCCCAGGGTAAAGTTGCGATTTTCCTTTTCCCGATGAAAACTGTGCGTCACGCCTTGCAGCGACAGACCGGAAAAGTTTGTGCAAACCTCGCGCTTGTCCGGCGCATCGGCCTGCATCGCCTGATTTTTGAGCTGCTCGCCGAGTTGCCGGACTTTTTGTAACGACACCTTAGCGCGGCTAAAGACCGGTAAGCTGGTGGTGAGTATGCTCAACGGCGACATCATAAACAAAAACACCAGCGTATAACCGCCGATCACTTTCTGATCGATCACCTGCCAAACCGGAAAAACATAGAGGATCACGCCTATAACCAGGAAATACAGCAGTTGCGCCCACTGATTCACCAATAAATAAGCCACCGCGCCCCGAAAAGAATAGCGGCGATAAGCTTCGGCGCTGGCCGCCAGCGACTGCGCCATAAACGCCTCGCTACGCTGCCTATGTAATTTCAACTCACGGACGCCTTCCGTCAACGCCCTAAAATCGCTGTTGAGCACATCATATTCCTCGCGCGCCTTGAGTACGGCTTTTTTCGGCCACTCTCTAAACAGACTGGAGCTCAAGACGCCGAATACAATCACCCCGGCCAAAACCAGCGCCAAGTGCCAGGATAACCAGCTCAGATAAGTCATACAACCGGCCACGACCGCAAAATTAATGCAAACTAGCGGCAATAATTGACTGGCATTGGCAATTACCGATATGTCCTCGGTCAAATGAGCCAATAATGCCGGCTTGCCCAGCTTTTGCAGATAAGGATAAGGCGCGGCAAGAATCAAGCGGCTGATTTGGATGCGGAGATCGCAAACAATTTGAGCGCTGAGCCGATTGAGCAGATAATTCGATAGAAAACCGCTGGACAACACCGCAATAGACAAGCCGACAAACAGCCACGGCAAAAGCTTGGCATCCAGTGTGTTCGATAATGTCGAATTAATCAGCGCCACTAAAGCCGCGCTACTTAATCCACTGATGATGCCCGCAAGCAGTACGCCAACAACCGTTAGCCAGGAAGAGCGGCACAAAAAAACTAACATAAAATATTTTCCTTTCAGCTCGCGTATACACTATTCGATGCGTTAGACGCTTCTCAGGCCTCAAAACCGAAGCAGGCCTGATAATAGGACGCTTTGAAGCCTTTTTAACCTCATCCGCCCCGCTAAAAAAAATACCGCTGAACAACGAAACCCGACATTGCCGCGAAGCAAGCCGCCCACCTCGCATCTTCAAGTAACTATGTCATATGACGCATTTTAAGTGTGTCATATGACGTACTTTTCAAATACCTTTCCTGTGTTTTACGCCAACTCATTGAAATCGCTAGGCTGAAAAAGTGGCACACGCATTGCTTAATACCTATAGCCAGGCAACGAGTTCAGAACAACAGACCGCCTTTGAGAACGTCCCAAGCATGCCCGGTAATCGGCATGCTACGACCGCACTATTCTCCGGCTTACCCGGCTCGTTACAAAGTGCTTATCCGTATGCCGATAGCCGCCTAACTAACAAAGCAAAAACCATGGACCCACATATGCTCATGCAACCCAATAGACTATGGCGCTTTGGCAAACAGCCCAAGCAAATCACTAACGCTGTTAGACCCCGCAAACCGCATACCGCCCTTATTCCGACGCCGTCGGTTCAGCAACAAGGTAAACATTCTTAACACAACGAAGAGGATTTGAACTTGAACGTAGAAGCCATTTACTTGAATCACCAGTCCGAATTGCAGTTTCATTTGACCCGGATTGTCAACTGCCCGGATATAGCCGCGGACCTTGCACAAGAAAGCTTCATTATTTTTTTCCGCGAAGCGCAAAAACAAACCATCGATCATCCGCGCGGCTTTCTGTTCAGGGTCGCAAAAAATCTCGCTTACGACCACATCAAACATCGAAAAGTAACGGAAAATTACCAACAAACAAAAGACCAGAGCTTACTCCCGCCAAGCGAATTTCCCTCTGCCGAGAAACTCGTATCCATCGATGAAAGGTTGACCGCGATCAAACGGATACTGGACGAATTGCCGTTGCGCACCCAGGAGATATTTATCCTGAATAGAGTTTACGGCATGACCTATGCCGAAACAGCCCTGGAACTCGGCATATCCGATAGCGCCGTTGAAAAACACATGGCCAAAGCCCTGCTGCACTGTCGCGCCCAATTCAAAACCCATTTACTGGATCAGTATGACAGCTGAGGTATTTTAGCGTTTCTATCGTCTACACTACGGAAACCGCTCCCATCGTTCGAATGACGGGGGTACTATGGCAATTACCTATCAACGGAGAATAACAATGGCTTGGGACGACGAAGAAGACACGACTATTTACCAGGTTGTGGTCAATCACGAACAGCAATATTCAATCTGGCCCGACTACAAAGAAATACCGGGCGGCTGGCGGACCGTCGGCAAAATCGGCAACAAACAGGAATGCCTCGATCACATCAAGGAAGTCTGGACCGATATGCGTCCGTTAAGCCTGCAGATACACATGCAACAAACGGCGTCGCAATAGCCCGTGGACGGGATTTGCATCCCGTCTTTATTTAAGTTCGAGCCGCCTACGCTCAATCCGGTCATGGCATTTCGCCGGAACCGTCAGTGCGGCGCTAATGCCCCTGCCAAAATCCAAATCGACCAGCACCCAATTCCCAGCCGGACCGAACCCCTCCGGCACGGACAAAAACCGCCCCGCACCGACCGACGAGGAGACAACCCTGGAAACATCCAGCCCGATACCTATGCCGACAGCCTTTACAAAACTTTCCTTCCTCGTCCAGAGTCGATAGAAAAACGCGTCCTTCCTGTCTTCCGGCAATCCATTCCAAAAACAGCGTTCGACTTCGGCAAAACAGCCACAATCGGTCCTCTCGTTCCACTCTTCGATGTCCACGCCTATACGATCGTGCAAACCTACCGCTACCATCATTTTATCGCCCGAATGGGATAAATTGAATTTAACGTCCAGCTCTTTGCCATCCGCGCTTGATATACCGGCTTACCGAAGTCTTTCTCCGCAAAGCGGATATTTTCAGGAGCAATATCGGTATAAGAGACCAAGATGTAAAACTCTGAACTTGATTTGACAGCTTCTAAAATGAGTCTAAGCTGCATCAGGCATTGACTGTCTCAGTTCGACCCATTAAGGACATTCAGATGTGTATCATTCATGAATCCAATGGCGAGTCTAGCGTGCCTAATTGGATTTAAGTCGTTATGTACTTATCTTATTTACTAGGTATTTAACTGATAGTGTATTATTTTAGATAATCAGGTTTTCGGTTTTTTACAGTTAGCGAGAACTTGGTTAGACTGACTCAGTTAATGAAAAAATCGAAATCTTTTGCGTTCAAAGTAAAGCAGTCACTCGCGTGTTATATGAACGGAAGAGAAAAAACTATTCCTAATAATTTAGAGAAATAAACAAAAAATGGACAATATTATTCTTTCCGGGATGTTAAAAAGTTTCGCCGCACGCCATGAATTCTTACCTGAATCTACAGACAAACAATTTGAGAAATTCGCCAATTACTGCCTCTTAAAAACTGACTATTATGATTCATTTGACTTCGACAAGGTTAGCACTGGCAAATGCGTTGGGATAGATGGCGCTGCTGTTGTCATTAACGGTGTAATTGTCAATGAATTAGGCGATGCTACCGCTTTTACGAAAGGGCAGTTCGAAGTGAAGTTTTCATTTTCTCAAGCTAAAACATCTCCCAAATTTGATTTGGGGGACTTTCTCAAATTTGTTAGCACCGTAAAATTGTTTTTTGGAAATGATGAGAGTGCAATTCCCAAGGAGTTGCGTAATGCTTTTTCGATCAAAAAGTTGATATACGACCGAGCAGCAAAATTAAGTCAATTACCTACGGTTGAGCTTTCCTACGTCTATTCTGGGCGATTTGACATTGAGCGGAGTCAAATAACGCCACTAATCGAAAGCGAGATTGCTGCACTAAAAGCAATGCCCTACCTGTTTTCCGAAGTGAGTTGGTATATACATGATGGTGACGCTATTGCACGGCTTTATCGTGAAACTCAGAATGAAATTCAGAAAACAATTACCTTTCAACGACATGTCGCGTTACCTACAATTACCGGAACGCGTGCGGCCTATCTTGGTGTAGTTCGATGCAAAGACTACGTGAGTCTAATCCAGAAAGAAAATGGCGAATTAAATAGAGGGCTGTTTTTTGAGAATGTCAGAGATTTTTTAGGTGACAGTAATGTCGTAAATGAGGATATTGCCAAGACGATTCATTCGCTTGATGAAAGAGACCGATTTGCAATTCTGAACAATGGTGTAACCATAGTCTCAAAGAAAGTCGATCCAAAAGGGGACAACTTCGAACTAAACCAGTTTCAGGTAGTCAATGGATGTCAGACGAGCCATGTTCTCTTTAACAACCGAACACATCTTAGTGATGACATGTTTATGACTGTCAAGCTTATCGAAACATCAGATGTCGATTTAAGTGGAAAAATAATCGCCACCACAAATAGTCAATCACATGTTACCAAAGAGGCATTCGCAACAATCAAGCCATATCACAGAGGGCTTGAGGACTTCTTTAATGCCATGCGTAGCTCTGGGTATAACTATTACTATGAACGCAGGCCTCATCAATATGATTACCAGGACAATATTATGGAGCACTGCATCGTATCCGCTCCTTCATTAATTAAGTCATTCATATCCGTAGTGATGGAAGAGCCGGAAAAAGTTCATTTTTATTATGGAAGGCTCCTTATTGAATACAACAGAAACCAATCAAGCGAACTATTTTCCGATAGTGATTATCCAGGACTGTACTTTGCAGCTCACCACATTGCATCGAGATCTCGGGCAGCTATAGCAAATAACCGTGACCTAAAAGAATGGATTTTTCATATATCTTTGTTAGTCAAAAAGCAAATTGCGCCTGAGTTAAGTAAGGGTATTATACTGACTGATAAGAAGTTTTTGAAAGTACTGGAGCGCATAGATGAGCAGTTTGACGAGGCCTACAAGCAGTCTATTAAGGTAATACAAGCTGCAAAACTCGATAAAAATAAAAACAGAGTTCCTGAGACAACTAAAGCGATGCTTCAAGAACTCAAGAGTTATATTTTTAAACCTACGAACAAAAACTCACCATCATCTGATCTCTTCAAGTTGGCCGATGGTCTCTATGCTGGAACGGTGCAGAGTATAGATAAGGAGAAACAAGTTGTTGTAAAATATGGCCCCTATATCATTAATGCGATCCTTAATTCTGATTTTTCATCTGAATTAAAGGAAGGTGATCGTGTTTCTCTCTTGGTCGCAAACAAAGCAAAGCTTATTCAAATCCAAGAACGAATCAATATCGCATAACATCTCCAATTTAAGCTCAAGCAAACCAATGATTGGCCGCTTTTGGCCGACAAGCGTCTGTCAGGTTTTTGTATGTGGAAGAAGATATTTTTAGTGACAGTTTTTTTGAAGCGTAACCCAAGAATTGAGTTATAAATTTTTCTGTTGTCACTGTTTTATTCTGCTAACAGTGTAGCAATAGCTGACTTAGCATTACACTGTGCTATTACTTCTGCTATCTGTAATTCATTCAATTTATGTTTGATAGCTTCAGTGCCATTGAAGTCAAACGCTTGATAATCCTTTTTGGCAAAGGTAACGATTTGGCATTTCTTAAATGGCTGATTTTCAAATGGCATTTTTGTAGAATTTAGATTTAATGGTGCAGTCCCTTCCGAACTGGGAGCATAAATCAAAAATTCACCTTTCATCGCGAGTACGGCACGATATTGATTGACAGTGGTCAAATATAAACAGCCTACTTCAACCTCTTTTTCTTTTAATCTCATCTTGTTAAATTCCTTGATTTATTTCATTCCAAATCAAACCCAACACACGTTTTTTGTCTGGCGTCAGTTGCTTAATTCGGTCTTCCAGTTTACTTGCTTCTGAACGATTTCTACATTGTTTGATAGCCATTATGTAAGAGTGTGGATTCATTTTTGTGAACTTTGCCCCTTTGCCAGCAAGATGTTTATTAAATCGTACTTCAATATTGGTAATAATGCCTGTGTAAATTTTACTATTTAAACATTCCAGAAAATATACAAATCACAGATATGTTGCCCTCACCGGCGCTGGGTTTTGCGTTGATTTATTACCGTGTATAAGCGCCAGAATGGCCGTTTTGATCAATAAAACGGCCACACAAGCGAATAGCAAGTTATGGCCGAAAATACCCATACATTATCGATCATAAGCCACTAATCTATCTCACTATCCATACCTTAAATAGACTATGGACGGTTTGGCGGTTTTTAGACTATTCAACAGGAAAAGCGGCTCCAATCACCTCATATTTCCGTTAACCAATAAAATTGATAAGGCTGTAAAACGATCCGGCGATCATACTGGGCTGGACTTCTGCCGCTGTATAAATCGATGAATTGGCTGTGAAGGTTAATACCTCGGCCACTGATAACTTCCAGATCAAGATACTGGGGACTGGCGTCGAAATTGGCGACCACCAGGACCCGTTCCGACGGACGCTGATAATTGAAACGGATAAAACAGAACAAATGTTCATTATTGACATCCAGTAATTCTCGGTCGTTGAAATCAGCGAACGCGGACGTTTCCTTGCGGATGGCGATCATTTTTTTCAGAGCGTTGAACAAACTGTGTTCCACCGTGCCTTGTTTGTTCCGTAATTCGGCTCTTTCCCAATTGATTTTAGGACGGTGAATCCAGCGGTTGTCGTTGCTTTTGCTGGCGTCGTCGCGATAGCTGTAGTCGTTGACGACGCCGAGCGCATCGCCATTATAGAGCAGCGGGATACCGCCGAAAGACAGAATCAGGCTATGCAGTAACAGGATTTTATTGACGGCGGATGAAATCATGGCCGGATCGCCGCTTTCCTGCGCCGCTTCCAGTCCCGCCAGGGAGGCCAGCGATCCGCAAATGCGCGCGTCCCCGGTTTCCTCGTTACGCATGAACACCATGCCCCTGGCCGGAGAAGCATCGAATTGACCGCTGAAATAATCAACCAGAAATTTTCGGTGTTGGAAAGGCTCGTACCCCACGGCCCGGACATCGCTGTCGTCGAAACCGAAACCAATGTCGTCGTGGCAGCGCACATAGTTGAGCCAGGTCGCCCGCTCCAGCTTGGCGGGCAGATTCTTCACCCCCTGATACAGCAATTTGGCGTTTTTGGTGGCGATGCCGTCCCACAACAAAGCCATCAAGGTGGCGTTGTAAGCGATTTCGCATTCCTTGGCGATAATCGCGTCTTCGCCGAAATATTTGATGATTTCAACCGGTGCGACGATCGCTTCGGCAATAAACAACACGCCGGGCGCGGTCACCTGGCAACAATCTTTCATCAGCTGCAGAATCAAATGCGCGCCGCGCTCGTTCTGGCAGGAAGTGCCGATTTTTTTCCACAGGAAGGCGACGGCATCCAAGCGCAACACGTCCACTCCCTGGTTCGCCCAAAACAGGATGATGTCGAGCATTTCAATGAACACTTCAGGATTACTGTAATTTAAATCCCACTGGTAGTCGTGGAAGACGGTCATCACCCATTTTTGCGTTTCCGCATTCCAGGTAAAGCTTCCCGGATCGCTTTGGGGGAAAATTTCCGGCATGTTCTGTTCGAACATATCGGGAATTTCCCGGTTATCGAACATAAAGTAATAATCCTGATAACGGCGCTCCCCCATGGCCGCCTTTTTGGCCCATTCGTGTTCGTCGGAGGTATGATTGAGCACTATGTCCAGAACCAGCAGGATATCGCGTTTCCTGAATTCCTCGGCAACCTGGCGGAAATCGTCCATGTCGCCAAGCCTATCGTCGATTTGCAGGAAATCGCTGATCGCATAGCCGCCGTCGCTTTTGCCTGCCGGACACATCAAAATCGGCATGATATGCACCATGTTGATGCCCAGTTCCTGGAAATAAGGTATTTTGTCAATCAAATCAGCCAGGCTGTCCGCGAAACCGTTGGTATAAAGCGCCATGCCGACCCATTTCTGCGACAAGAACCAGTTATGATCCAGTTCGCGCTCGATGTCGACACGCTCCAGCTCCGCAGAACGGTTTATATACCCTTTGGCCATCGTTTCCACCAGGCGCAGCATTTGCGGCTTGAAATCTTCGCGGTGTCCGTAGAGGGTAAAAAACAGCGAATAAATGGCGTAAAAATTAGCGCCCAGCCGGGTATAAAAATGCCGTAAATCCTGTCTTCTGATTTCCGGTTTTAAATCGTCAAGAATGGCATTCAAGAGAGAATGGGAAACTTGTTCATACATATAGCATTATCCTGATTCTGTAAGTGCGACCGATCAACGTTGTGCAGTTATACTCTGAACGGTCAAGTTTTCGGTTTTTTTACAATTCACCGTAGGGTACGCTGTGTGTACCTTTTATGTTGATTTTTATGATAGCGTCTAAAGGTACGCGCAGCGTATCCTACAAGCCCCATTGTTCGCTGAACGCACGATAAAACGCCCTATCGGCGACGGTTGCACCGCGTCTGCCGACCAAAGCGCAGGCAAATGCTTGCGCCCGTTCCAGGGCCACCGTTAAAGGCCATTGCTTGCTTAAGCCCAGTAACAACAACGCAGCGAAGGCATCGCCCGCGCCTACCGTATCGACCACGGCAGTGCTTGCCGGCGGCTTCACGGTTACGAAGTGTTGCTGCCTGTCGTAAGCGACAGCGCCTTGTTCCCCGCGTGTTACGACCAGTATTTCCAGATCGAACTGCGCGCAAAATGCCTGCATGGCTGCTTCCAAGCCGTGTTCATCAGGGCATAGCGCAATCAGTTCGGCTTCATTGAGTTTCACCCAATCGGCATCATGAAGCAACGGCAGCAGCGTTTCCCGATTCCACCAGGGCGGCCGCAAATTGACATCGACAAAAACTTTGCCTTGATGTCGGGCTTTGGCGGCTTGCAGCGCCGTGCGCGAAACGAGGTTTCTGATTGCCAATGAGCCGTGATACAAAATGCCCTGAGTTTGTTTTTCCTCAAGCAATTTGCTGTCGATAAAATCGTAGGCGCAATCGGCGACGATTTCATAATGCGGCTCGCCGTCCCGGATCAGCACACGGACGCTGCCGGTAGAGTGTTCGCTGTCGGTTTGTACCGCTTCACGGCTCATGTCCCAGGCAGCCATTAACGCAGCGATTTCGTGTCCAGGCGGATCGTCGCCGATCCGGCTGATGAATCGGGGCGATTGTCCGAACGCCTGTAAATGCCATGCGACGTTGAACGGCGCGCCGCCCAGGACGCGGCTGCCGTCGGGAAAGTGGTCGAACAGCACTTCGCCGAAAATATGCAAAAGAGGGTTATTGTTCATGGTCTTGTTCCATCCAAACCCGAATGTCAGGGTGATAATGGGCGACGCCCTCAACAATTCCTGCGCTGTAATTGCCGTTCATGTCTAAAAAACCGCCTTGCGCCAAATAAAATGCCGCCATCGTTCCCTGTTTTCGGGCTTGCGTTTTGGCTTGCTCGACAACATCAACCTCGGCGTTGGCGACCAATACCGATTGAATCATGCTGGAGAGTACCGGCAAATCGTTACCGCTGTCGCCGGCGAAAACCGTGTTGGCATAATCGAAGCCCTGCTGTTGCATTAAAAATTCCACGGCATGGAGTTTCGTGGCGTGGGCGGGCAATACGTCCAACAGGCCCGTCGACGTTGCTTCATCGACACTGTAGATTAAACCGGCCGCCAGCTGTTGCGTTTCAAGTCGCCGCAACATTTCTCGCTGCAGAGCGCCGATGTCAGTCTGCAACGGCAGATAATAGCTGAGTTTGTAGCGGTTTTGCTTGGCTTCTTCCTGTAGGCGCAACGACGGCAAATCGGCAAACAAGGGTCGTAAATCGTCCGCCGTCAATCCCCGCCAATCGGTGGCGATGTCCTGCTCCCATTCAGTCCAATGCCGCCATTCTCCGGCATGCACCTGGTAAACAGTCGTGCCGACATCGCCGATGACCCAATCGGGCAACGGCAGCCCGTATTCCCGGATAGCGTCTTCAACCAACGCGCGGTGCCGACCGCTGACATAAGCCAGAGTGACTTCCGGGCGCGCAACCAGCCGGGCAAAAGTCGCCCGCGCACCGGGCGATTCGGGTTGTCTGCCGTTCGGCAACAGGGTACGGTCGAGATCGGTACAAATCAAAATGCGCTTAATCATGAACCATGTACTCTGTTAGCGATTGAAGAAGTCGTAATGCTCGATAGCCTCCAATATACCCCAGGCATGCGAACCCTCGGCGAAATAGACGTGTTCGGTATCGCCCAGAACAGACAGTTCCTCGCAATGGCGATTGGCGACCACGACGCCGAGGGTGTTACCGCGCAACATATCTTCGTCCGCCCCGGAACCGCCCGTAGCCAGTATACGCTCCAGCGGGATATGCCATTGCTGGGCGATATAGCGTAATGCCTGTCCTTTGGAGGCTCTGGCCGGAACAAAGTCCAAGAACTGTCCGGACGAGAGTGTGGAATTGACCGACAATTCCTGCTGCCTCAGTAGCGTGAGAATTTCTTCCATCGACGGCGCGCTATTGCTGTCGTAATGATAAGACAGTTTATACCGGCTCTGTTCGCTTTTGGCTTGCAGAGTCAGGCCGGGCAACTTGCCGATGACGCGGCGCAGCACCTGCGGCGTCCACAAATGATCGATGTGGTAGGTCCAGGCGATGTCCGCAATCAGTTGCGGGGCATAATAGATTTCAGTGCCGAAACTGGTGATTAAAATATCCGGCATCGGAATCCGGTATTTTTTAAAAATCGCCAGTGCCGAATCCAGCCGTCGTCCGGTAGCGATGCCAAATAGAAGTTTTTTACGTTTTTCGCGGATAAGATTTACAAATTGCGCCAGTCCTTCGTTATCGCCCAGCAAGGTATTATCGATAGCGGTAAAAATAGCCAGTTTCTGATAGCGACCGGTTTTGGCGATCGGCGGCGTTTTCGGGAGCGGCACCCCTTGCTGCGACAGCGTCCGAATCGTTCGCAAATAGGCTTGTGCATGGGCGTCCCAGGAATAATACCGGGCAACGTTTTGCAAGCCATTGGCGGAAAACTCCTGCCAAAGTTTCGGATTTTCGAGGATAGTCACCAACGCCTCGGCAATCGCCGACTTATCCAGCGGATCGACCAGCAAACCGTTACTGCAATTGCCGATGATGTCCACCGGACCGCCGTTTTCGGTAGCGACCAGCGGCAGACCGCTGGCGGCCGCTTCCAGCAACGTCAAGCCGAATGGTTCGGTCAAGGCCGGATTGACGAACACACCCCCGGATGTAGCGGCAAGGCGATAAATGTCGGCGACGTCGTCAGCCGAGTGGTGTTTCGGCAGAGCGACCCGACCGTAGAGATCGTAATAATCGGCAACCAGCAACAACTCCGTCAAAACCCCTTGCGGACCTTCGCCCAACTCCCGAATGTCTTCACGATTACCGGCGATGATCACCAGATTGGCTAATTGCTGCAAACGCGGCGAACCGCCGTAAGCTTCCAAAAGTCCAACGATATTTTTCCGCTCGTCGGGCCGGGATAGCGCCAATATCATCGGCTTATGCGGTTCATGCAGAGACATCTTAAGGGTTTCTGCAAAGGCAATGTCTTCGCCGGCGGAAGTCGGCGGATGAAACATGTCGAGATCGGTTCCCGGCGGGATGATCGCCATCTTGTCCGGCGTATAGCAATCATAAAGCTCGTATTGCTCTTCGATTTCATTGCGGGTGCTGGTAATGACCAAATCGGCATTAGTCAGCGTATCCTCTTCGGCGTCGATACGGCGCGACATATGATAGCGCAGCTCGATATCCTCCATCGCCAAGCCCATAGCCAGCAGCCTGCGGCATTTATCGCGTCCCAGAGAATGGCCGGTATGGATCAGCGACAAACCCGTCCTATGCGCAAGGCGCACACCCACATAACCGGCGTCGGCATAATGGCTGTGCAGAATATCCGGCAAGCGTGGCTGACAGTGCAGCCACGTCAGTAAATTATCGGCGAAGCTATCCAGATGGTCCCATAACTCTTCCTTGCGGATATAGCCTTCGGGACCCGCTTCAATGCGGACTATTTGCGCATTTTCCGCCAGCGGCTCGACGAGCTCGGCGTAATCGGGGCCGACTTCAGTGTCGATTATCCGCCGCGTTACCAAATCCACGCGCCCGACATTCGGCTGTTTTGCCAGTGCTTTAGCCAGCTCAACAACATATTTGGTTTGACCGCCGGTATCCGCGTCGCGTCCCAATTCCAGATCGCGACCTCGAATCAAACCGTGGACGCTGATTAATAGGATATACAGCGGTTCGGTATTAGTGTTTTCAATCATTGTAGATATGCTCCCTGTCACCCATGCATTTAAAACACGCGTCAACGATTATCCAAATAGAAACAGTTAGTACACAAAGCGGATACTCTGGCTACCGCGACCTTCTGGCTACCGCGACCTGATTGCGCCGATTATAAACTCCAGATTTTTAGCTTCGGTAATTCCGAGTCATATTCCCATGTCGCTAACCGTCTACAAACGGGTTCGTGTTGCAGCAGATTAGTTCCAGTGAAAACCGATGACGCTATGGATTATAGGATTGAATACATTAATCCTTTCTTAAAGCATCATGCTTATCCGAGCCTTCATAGCGCAGACGAGACTGCAAATGCATTGTCGAAAGGGAATCCTTGCTTGTTCGGTTTTGCCGCAAATATTCATAAAGCGTAAAGCCGCACTGATCTGCGGACAAAGTTATCCCGCTGATGTTACGCAGTTAGTCGAATTTCGACCGCTTTAACATTAAGGAGTCGCTAGCGCGACAGTTGACTGAATCGGGTTGCCCCTCACCCGAAGTCTTTTGCTTTGCCTCGGCAACTGCTCCTGCGTCGCCTAAAGCGCTTACTGTTGGTGCTCTACCCTCTACCTCCTGTATCCATAAAAGCTCCGGTGCTCGGCGCGGCGAACGGGAGAAATACCATCCGTGCGTAACATCAGTTATTTATTGTATGTTTTCGAGTTATCGACCGGACCTGATATATCAACTACCCCCCAAACAGCAACCTACCAAACTCCAAGGCCAGAATTACATTACCATCGCCCGTTATTTCACCTTGCTCATAAGCGCTAACCGCGGTTTTCCTGCCATCAATCAGCTCACAAAAAACGCTATACGTTGTAGCGATTGTGCAATCGCAAGGCTCACCCTCTTCTTTTAATGTTAAACCGCCACTATGACTCTCAATTGTCCAAATCCCTCCTTTTAACCCGGTTATCGCGAATTTACAGACACCACGTAACCGGCTGAATTGATCCATCCTTGCAGCGGTATTTTGCAAAAACCGGTTTTGGAAAAAATCATTCAAGTCCAGGTCATGAAGCGTCTGCTCGTCACTCCCTTGTTGTTCGGCATATAAAGCGTCTATCGTTGAATACCCTAACTGCTGATGAAGCCCGTTAATCTCAGCCATCAATTGATCCGGAATTGCCGTTAATGGAATCGCTGTACCGGCACCGATAGAATCCTTGTTGATTTTGCCGGAAAACCAGACTTTGACGTCGCCCTCGCCCTGATCATGAGGCACTTGAAAAATCGACTCAATCAAGCTCTCATCCCAAGGCTCGCCAAGAAAATCAAACAGTTTTGCCAAGATCTGTTCAGGCTGCTGAACCAAAGATTCATAGTTAATCCTGATACATTGATTGGCATGAGCCTGTTCGAATGCCATCAGTTTGCCGGTCTTATCCAGCCAGTTATCCATCATTGCGGCCACAAGATTGGTCGGATGTTTCTGCACATAAGAAGCCAATTCATCCATATAGCCTAATGGACTAAATTTAATGGACGAATAAGCAACATCCAGGCAATTGCGGTATAAGCAGATATAGTTGGCCTGCGGAAACACTTTTGTCAGTATCTTCAGATAATCAATATTGACGGTCGATTTTTCGCACCAATTCTTTTTGCCCTTTCCTCGGGTGTAGCGGCCCAGAATGTCTTCCACCACGCGCCGCGTTTCATTAATTGCCAGTTGGTCTCTTTGCTCTTCAGTTTCCATATCCGGCAATTTTCCAAGCGAGTAATAAGTCGTCGCATATAAATTGGCGCATAACGGACCTAAGCTCAAATGACCGGGACTGCATAGATTAGGATGCGTGTCGACAATGCAACGCAGCATTGTCGACCCCGAACGAACACAAGATAAAATAAAAATGGGTTGTTTAATCAGTTCCACATGACGATCGTTGATGTTTGCCATTATTAAATGTCCTGTTATAAGCGTTTAGGCCGGGATTTTTATTCGGTCTTCAGATAACGGCCTTAACTGCAACAGGCCTGATAATATGACGACTTAAGCCCTTTTTAACCTCATTATTGAATTTAACTTCATGCGCCATGCCCTCGATACCAATCACCGGCTTACCAAACGCTTGTTGCTGATAAGCGATTTTTTGAGGGGCAGCCCCAGATACCCGAACAGAATCAACCTGAGCTTACCGTGGCTGGCAACATAACGCCTGCCATACACGGCATGCACAAAACGCAAGGCCTTGCTCATGCTTATCCAGCAACGACCAATAATACCGGTGCTCTTCATCTGTAACGGCTGACTCTTCAAGCCATAAGGATACGGTCGGTAATGATTTCCCGAAATATTAACTCATCGTTCCCACGCTCTGCGCTCGTCTTTATACACAAGTGTCTGCGGGCTGTCGTTAGGCGAGAAACATACGATATACAGACCTTCCAGATTTTTAAAACCTGGAAGGTCTAACGTGCAACGTTTTGACACAGATGGGACGTTTTTGAATCGAGCAACATGCCCCATCCTGCTTGATTCGAAAGTTACCCCTTCGGCTACGCTCAGGACGGGCATGGCGCTGGGTTCGGGACGCTGGAGCGTCCCTGACTGGGTTACCACGCAGAGCGTGGGAACCCTAAGCGGAAGTTATTATTGATGAAGTCCTGAATCGAGAGTCATACAAAAAAATCATCGTTAGCTCCAGTCGAATTCCCTGCCCAGCAAGCCCCACAGCTTTTCATTATAGGGTTTAAAAAACTCATTAAGCTTCGACAGGCTTTCCTCATCCGGCGGAGGCAAAACAATAGGGTTCTCATTTATTTTATTGTTGGATACAGGGCACTCAAAATCTGGCAAACCAACGAATTCATAGATTCGGTTTAAAAAACCATTACTATCAGAAAAGTAGTCAGCTACGTCGAGCACCAGTACGTTTTCACGACCAAAACATTCCATCCAATAACTCGCCGCTTTCCAGTAAATACTCGTTTGCAGCACGTCAAAACCGGTAGTCGTATACATCGGATAGTCCGGAAATACCGCGAGCGCTCTATCAACATAGGCGGAAAATGAGCTCAAAAACGGCAGTTCCGCAGCATGTTTGTTACCGGACAAAAACACCTCCCACTTCCACTGCGAATAAACCCGTTTAACCGGATCCCTCAAGGTAAGCACAATTTTGGTATTGGGTTGCACTTGCGACAGTCTATAAGTTACATCCATCTTATGAAGATAAGGCGCAAGAAATGGAGACAACGCCGAACCGCAACGAGAGGCGTGCTCTTTCTTCTGCCGCTCCGTTGGATAAAATATTCGCCATTCCTCAGGATCGGGCCTATAAAATTCTTTGGCTAGCGGCGCGATGATATTAGGATGCAACAATATATTGACCGCCAAATCGCTGGTGCCGCTTTTTATCGGCCCGATAACACAAAAATCCGGTAACGTACGCTGGCCGTCGAGTTGTCTCAACAGCTTTCGCCAGCTTGGCGGCTCTCCAAAATAATGAGCCAAAAACTGATATTCCAGTAACTTGGCAGCATATTGCCACTTCGAAGGCAACTCGTGGCCAGACATATAGCCAGTGCGCATGCGCCAGTACTCAGACTCCAGTTGATAAGCCCGAGACAACCTATTTCTTTTGCGCTCAATTGCGGCAGCATCCATTTATTTACTCCGTTGCTGAGATTAACGTCTGCTTTAGGAAAAGCGCATGAAATAACTGACGTTACGCATATACCTAAGGGAGAGAGAAACTGTAAACATACCGATTTAATTGTAGGGTGGATAAATAAACGGTATTTTTGTAATTTCTTCATCCCTAATAAAAAAGCGTAGTCCACGAAAGGTACAAAAAGCGCGAAAAAACCGGGTACAGGAACAATAAGCAAAGCCCATCGTCAAGACATGCCGTAAGCAGGGAAACATACGACTCTCTTTTTTTTCGTGTCTTTCGTGCTTTTCGTGGACAGTGCGTAACATCAGTTAAATTAGTTTATGCATATTCCTTAATTTGTTTTTCCTTGCCGCCCCCTGTTTATGCAGCCAGCGGATAACACCCGTCGCATAAAGCACGAAGGGAATCAGCCCTGAAATTAAAATAATAAGCTGCCCGGTAAAGCCAAAAGCTTCGCCGCTATGTAACGGATAAAGCCATTCTACAAAGATGTCGCCTGCGCTACGGCTATTACCCGTCCGCTCGTGGATGATTGCCCCGCTGTATTGATCGATCCAAAGGCGTCGATACGGGGATTTTCTATTAACTTCATCGACCTCCCGCTTACCGACGACATAAACACCCCGTTCATTCGCCGGAAAACCGACCCATCGATAGTCGCCACCCGGAAAACGCGCATCGGCAATAGTAGTGACTTCGGCTAAACTTATCCGCTTTTTATCGCCCTTGGGGACGACACTTTGGCAGATCGGATAAGGCTCGGTTACCGGTGAAAAAACGCCCACCAAGCCCCGTCCATATTCAGGAAAAATCATATAGACGCCGGACAGCGCCAAAAACAAAAGGACGACTGAGCTATAAAAACCGAATGTTTTGTGTAAATCGAAGTTGAATCGTTCGGCGCTTGCGTTGTTTTTAATCGTCAAAGCCTTTTTGAGCTTACCGGGACCAGGCCACCATAGAATCAAACCGGTTAATAGTGAAAACACTAAAACCAGACCGATAAAACCCATGATAGTCATCCCCGTCGGCCCTATAGCCAAGCTGTAGTGCAAACGAAGCACCACATCCATTAACGGCCCCCGCCAACCGCGCGCAAAATCGACCTTGAGGCGTTGTCCGCTAACCTCGCCTGTATAGGGATTGATAAATATCTGGTGGCTTTCAGAATGATCCGAATTCGGCGAAGGCTGTTCAAACCATAACTCGAAAGCCAATCCTGAATGCCTGGGAAAAGCTAAGCTGAGCGCATTGCCGTTGGCCGGCAATGCGCTCAAACCCGATGCGACAAGCACATCCAGCGGCAAATAGTCTTTACTTTTCCGGTCGGATGAAACGGTCATCAGCGTGCTATTTAGCCGCTCATCCAGAGAAGACTCAAACGCCAGCAAGCTACCGGTGAGCCCAATCAAAACGAACACCGCCCCGACAACCAGCCCAAGGCACAGATGCACCTTGAGCCAGAGTTTACGACGTGATTTAAGCGTTAAATCCATAAGACAGAAATGTCGAATTACCAAAAACAGCAACCCAACGTAACGGGTAACCTCTCAATACTCAATCTTAATCGACCCCATAAACGTGCGCGGCGCGCCGTATGAACTTAGCCCATTTGATTGCGTACTCGCTGTGTAGGTCTTATCGAGCAGATTATCGACGTTAAGTTGGGTAGTGAGACGGGAGGCTCCCACTTTCCATAGTTTACTGACCATCAGATTGGCTGATACATAACCGGGAGCTTGCGCCGTTTCGGTATAACCGATTTCACGCTGGCCCACCGCTTGCGCTCCTGCGCCGACTTTTAGCCCACGTAACAGCGGCCGTTGAAATTCGTAGGTCGTCCATAGACTGCCATTATTCACCGGCGCATTATGTAGGCGCTTGCCATCCATTCCGGCGCCGGCGCTGCCCTTTAGAGTTTTGGCAAAAGGCGTGTACGCATAAGCGCCGATAATGTTCCATCCAGGGAGAATTTCGCCCGTTAGATCCAGCTCGATCCCTCGGCTTTCGGCTTCCCCAATCGCCAGCGTGGTCCTCGGGTCCACTTGGACAGGCACATTTTGTTTTTTCAGGTCGAAGTAAGCGATGGTGCCGCTGAAACGACCGTCGAACAGTTCGGTCTTGATGCCTGTCTCCCATTGTTGGGCGGTTTGCGGCGGCAGGGGCTTATCTGTCCAAAAGTTATTCGCCGCGCCAAAATTTTCGGTATAGCTGCCGTAAGCGGATAATTCAGGAATCGGTTGCCACACCAATCCGCCGCGCGGCGAAACCTGGTCATAGCTGGTATCTTTAACCGGCCCTCCATCGGGGCCGATACTGGTTCCGGAAGTCTCGGCATTGTCATAACGCAATCCTCCCAAAAGATGGAAGTTATAAGGCAGCTCGACTTGATCTTGCGCATAAAGACCGAACCAGGGTAATGTGAAGTTTGCGGTGGAAACGGTGGCGGGCAAAATTGTCGGAGCACCAGTCTGGTGAACAGGAGTGTAGAGATTAGTCGTATCACGGGTAGCCAGACTAAAACCCGCCGATGTCGCCCGATAATCGGAACGATAGTAATCGCCGCCCACCAATAAAGTATGCTTGGCAAAACCTGTCTTGAATTTGCCGGTCAATTCCAGTGCATTAAAAAAGTTATGTTGGTAATCGTCGCCGTCAATATTTTGAGCGAAGAAAGCGCGAAACACATTCCCTGTTGCCGGCGCAGCGCTACCGGTACCGCCGCCGGCAGCCATCCTACCCGACATCGTTAAAGCGTAATTGCTGAAATTGAAGCGATGGCGCAGTTTCCAGGCATCGTTAAAGGCATGTTCGGTATTTAAAGACACCATCGTATATTCGTCTTCTTGGAAATTCCACGGATCGCCCAAATTCCGTTCGCGCGGAATATTGGCTGGGCGATTACCTAATAAAGGCACCATGCCGCGGCCATTTTCTTTAATGTCGCTGTACTCGACTTTCAAGGTCGAGGTGGTTTGGTCGGAAATATTCCAACGCAAGCTCGGCGCAACGAAGATGCGTTCCTCGCTGCCGAATTCCTGAAAGGTGTTGTTGGTTTGATAGCCCAGATTAAAGCGATAGGCGAGATCTTTGTTCGCAGTCAGCGGGCCGGTGGCATCGACATTGGTGCGATATAAATCGAAGGAACCGAATTGTTGGCTTAAACTGTAGTAGGGCGTATCCAGCGGCTGCTTGGTAACGAAATTAATGAGTCCGCCGGGCTCAGTTCGCCCGTACAGTATTGAACCAGGGCCTTTCAAAACTTCTACCCGTTCCACGTTGGCGAGATCTTCGGTATGCGCCCACTGGCTCTGATTCTTATAGCCGTCTCTGTAAACATTGTAGTTGCCGAAACCGCGCAGAAAAAACGTCCCGGATCCGCCTACACCGCTGACCGCGCCACTGACGTTTCTTAACACCTGATCGACGGTGATGGCTTGCTGATCTTTCATCACTTGCCGCGACACCACTTTTACCGACACCGGTGTCTGCATAAGCGGCGTGTCGGTTTTGGTCGCAGTAACGGCGTTGGTGATTTTATAGTCCTTGTTATCGGGAGCATTCACGTCTTTAACCGAGCTTCCCGTCACCGTCATCGCTTTTAACGTGGTTGTAGCTGTTTCCGGACGTTGCGACGCCGAAGTGTTTTCTTTCACTGCCAGTGCAATCGCATCGTTATCCGTATGACGATAAGTAATGCCGGAACTGGCTAAAAGTTTTTGTAAAGCCTGATCGGTTGTGTAACTGCCGGAGAGCGGCTTGGACTTAATATCTTTAACTAACGCAGCCGGATAACTCAATTGGTTGCCGGTTGTTTCCGAAAAAGCAACCAATGACGCCGCCATATTCTGGCCTGGAATATTAAATTTAAAGACTTTTGAATTTCCATCGACGTCTGCGCGTCCCGGAAGCGCATGGCATAACATTACGATAAAAAAAGCGCTAAAAAAATAGGTCCTGATTTTTCGACCTGCCTGAATTGCAGACACCTCTTCAAAATGAGACTCTCGTCCCCGCAAAACTAACGGTCTACAGCTATTAATAACAATGTGCATCATGTTTCTCTCATCATGAGTATTATGTAAAAGTGCTTTATTTTTGTGTTCAAGAGGAAGACGAGCGGGTGTAGGTATTACCTCACATTATTCTGCGATAAATACCTACCTGATTAGCAAGATGCTTCACCCAGAGACAAAATATTCGATATACCAACAAGCTAGTTCCAAAAAATGCGCACCGTAGAGACGCGATTTATCGCGTCTGCTATCCAATTTGATCCAAGATCCGGAAAAGGCGCAACGATTAGAGACGCGATAAATCGATAGACGCGATAAATCGCGTCTCTACAGTTGGTTAGGAGTGTGCATAAAATAACTTGAACAACTCGCGCCGATAAATTTTCAGAGGGAGTGCAAGCTTCGCTTGCGCTTGCAGGCGAAGCCTGCACTCCGGCTACTAGCGACTTGCCCAAGTTATTTCGTACACATTCCTTATTAGTTGAAGCATCTTGCTAATCAGGAATACCTATGCCCATCGAAGATACTTTAACCGTGCCGCTCGACAGCATTACAGACACTTGCCTTGTTCCGGTAATTCATGATGATGTCCGACTATTTTTCAATATTTCGGCAAGACTGCTATGCAGTTGCCGATTCTTGATAATATCCATATGGTTGCCTTCAATTTCCTCGTTAACAACGCTGCCGGTAGTATATAAACGCCAATCTTCAGGTATCTGCCCATGCCTTTTTAAGGTATCGCTCGCCCACCATGCATAGAGCGGCGCTTTGATAACGCCCCATTGATGCGCGTTCATCAACCTGAGTGAGTTTTCGGCAACGATAAATTGCAGCTTCATCAAAGCAACGGGCAAGTTACGATGGAGGCAACCCTGCTTGGTCGCCCATAAAATCACTTGCTCCAACTGTTCATCAACGGGGAGCGTTAAAAGAAAAGCCTGGAATTCCTCTCGTGTAGCGGCATCTATTTGATCGAACGCATTAAGCTCGGCAGGATTGAGATAACGTGCATAACGGGTCAGCAGGTCTGAATTCAGGTCTGCTTTAGCCAATGAATTAATCCGGGTATCCAAGAGCCCGACAAAGGCCACCTGATGGCCCCGGCCCTCCAATATTTGCGTAATAATCAGGGCGATAGTACCGCCCATCGACCATCCCAGCAGATAATACGGACCTTCCGGCTGATGTTTTAGGATGGCCTGAACATAATACTCGGCGGCATCAATAAACGACGCGTACTGCCGGGTCGGATTAAGCAATAAACTGCGCGAATCTATGCCGTAAACCGGTTGTTCATGGCTCATTGCCTGGGCCAAGGTTTTATATTCGAAAACATAACCGCCCGGATCGATGCAGTAAAGCGGCGCGCGCGTCCCGGCGCTTTTCAGGGTGACCAGCGGCGATGAGACGGCGGTGGTCTCATCGGCCAATAAATTAGCGAATTCCTCAATGGTCGGCGCCTGGAACAAAGCGATCAAATCCAGGTTACCGCCGAGCACCGACTGAATGGTATGAGCCAATGTCACCGCCAATAAGGAATTGCCGCCTAATTCAAAAAAATTATCGTGAACGCCGATTCGATTAACATTCAATATCTCAGCCCAGATACCGGTCAAAATTTCTTCTGTTTGGGTGCGCGGGGCGACATATTGTTTTTGCAGCTGCACGCTTAAATCAAGAGCCGGCAAGGCTTTGCGGTCAACCTTACCGCTGGCGGTTAACGGCAAAGCGTCCAAGAAGGCAAAATGCGACGGAACCATATAGCTGGGCAGTTTTTCTTGCAGCAGTCCCTGCAATCTAGCCTTTATATCTTGATGCATTCTCCCTTGAAGAGGGTTGTTCGCATAGACATCCCGGCGCTTGTAATCGTCGCTTTCATTGATGCTCCATTTCAAGGGTTTTGTTGTTGACGAATAATTACGAAGACATACCAAATCGAAACTGCCGTTTCCTGAGCCATTCGCCCAACTGATTTCAATGGTATAAGGAAAATCCAGGCTCAAATCCCATAAATCTTCAGGATCGACGCCTGTCGACTGGCAAGCAACCAGGCTTTTTTGCAAGTCCTTAACGGTCTGGGGAGATTTCATGCCGTCAAGTAATTCAAAAGCATAAACTTCATGCATTACACGCGCATTCGGGATGTTTTTTACGGCTAAAATTTCCGGTGTCTGCTCCGTCAGTATTTGGCGCAGATCTAACAGCGTTAATTTCTCTGCTTTCCAGTCTATCCAGTTTAAATCTCCCAAATCGTCGGTTTGCGTATCGATGTGCAACACAACATCGTAACGAAACTGTGACATCTCATTCCGGAAGCGGCCCCGTTTCGGCAGTATTTCCACATAACTGATTTCCGGAATCTGCGCTTTAAGCATCAAGAAAAAATGAGGATCGATAACAAGCTCTTCCTCTTTAGCTTGGTATCCGTAGACACGCTGTTTCAGTTCCGTAATAGCCATTGAAGCCGGTGCTTGTTGCAATTCAACGGCAACATAAAACGGGTAAAGCAACGCCAGATTACGGACGTCGCCTATAAACAGCCGACCGCCCGGTATTATCGAGCGTATGGCGCCTTTCAACACCTCGGTCAGATAGTCGGCGGTAGGAAAATACTGCACCACAGAATTAATAACTACCGTATCGAATGATTTTTCGGCAATCGCCGTGAAATCGTTCGCCGGTTGATTTAGCGTTTGGACATGGGACATGTCTTGCCCGAAACTATCCAGCTGGGATTGGATATAACTTAAAGCCCCCAGAGAGAAATCGGTGCAGACATACCGATCGCAATAAGGGGCAACACGAAACAATAACAGCCCTCCCCCGCAGCCGATTTCTAAAACGCTATGCGGCTGATAACGGTTGATCCGCTTGACGGTATTATCCAACCATTCATACATTTCATCTTCCGGTATCGACAAGCCCGTGTAACTGCTATTCCAGCCGGCAAAATTGGACCCTGCCTCCAGCACGGTTTCCTTATCGTAAGTCAGCTCCCATAGCATTTGCCATTGACTGACCTGCTCTCCCGATATATTGCTCCGGAATCCTTCGACATCCGGGTTTTGATTTATCCGTTCAGGCACTACATAAGTCACTAAGCGTTTATCGCCGGGAATGTCCTCTCGCGCCAAAACGACAACTTCTTTCACGTCCGGGCTTTGCATCAGCAGCGACTCGATTTCGCCCAACTCGATCCTGACCCCCCGAATTTTAACTTGATGATCGATACGGCCTGCATACTCTATGTCGCCGTTCATCAGGTAACGGGTCAGGTCGCCGGTTTTGTATAAGCGGCTTCCCGGTTCGCCAAACGGATTCGGAATGAATTTTTCCGCGGTCAAATCGGGCCGATTAAGATAACCGCGAGCTAAGCCGATCCCGCCGATATGCAGCTCCCCCAGTGCGCCAATGGGAACCGGGTTTAATTGCTTGTCCAGGATATAAAGCGAGATATTGGCGATAGGCCGCCCGATAGGTATCGAATCATCCGTTTTATCCGGCATACAGAACCACGCTGTCACATCCACGGACGCTTCGGTCGGCCCGTAAAGATTATGGAGTTGCGCGGCCGATTTTTCATAAAACCGCCGGACGACATCCGCCGGTAGCGCTTCCCCGCTACAGATGACCCGTTTTAATGAGGTACAGCGTTCTACGCCGGGCGTGTCGACAAACGCTTGCAGCATGGATGGCACAAAATGAAGGGTGCTGATCTGATGCTGCACAATCATGTTCATCATCGCGATGCTGTCCTTGTGCTGTTCCGGTCCGGCTACGAATAGACAAGCCCCTGTCATTAACGGCCAGAAAAACTCCCAGACCGAGACATCGAAACTGAACGGCGTTTTTTGCAAAACCCTATCCATTTCATTCAGGCCATACTGTTCCTGCATCCACTGCAAGCGGTTCAAAATACCCTGATGCGGTACGCCTACCCCTTTCGGCTGCCCCGTCGAACCCGAGGTATAAATACAATAAGCCAGATTCTCCGGCATGATCGCTACAACAGGGTTTGTTGCCGGTTCAACGGCGACTTCATGCCATTGCGTATCCAGGCAGAGAATCTTGGTCGAGCATAAAGCGAGTTTATTGAGCAAACCCGCTTGAGTCAGAACTATCGGCGCATTGACGTCGGTTATCATAAAATCGAGCCGATCCTGAGGATAGCCTGGGTCCAACGGCACATAAGCCCCGCCCGCCTTGAGAATACCCATCAGCCCAACGATCATTTCCAATGAGCGCTCAACACAAAGCCCCACCAAAACATCCGGTCCAACCCCTTTAGCCCGCAAATAATGCGCTAACTGATTGGCTCTGGCGTTAAGTTCGCAATAGCTTAGCGACCGATCTTCAAAGACTACCGCAGCCGCATTCGGCATTTGCGCCGCCCGGTCTTCAAAAAGTCGGGGAATGTATTTAGCCTGCGGGTAATTGACCGCCGTATCGTTCCAGTCAATCAGGATGTGTTGCTGTTCTTTTTGCGTCAACAGCGGCAATTCAGACAGACGCGCTTTAGGGTGGTTTACGATACCTTGCAATAAAGCCAAATAGTGTTCGGCTAATCGGCTGATCGTACTGTGATCGAATAAATCAACGTTATATTCAAAGGTACACTCCAGCCCCCCTGTTCTTTCAGTCATAAAAAGCGTTAGATCGAACTTGGTGGTGGTGTTTTCTTCATCCATTGAATTGATTTGCAAGCCCGATAGCTTCAACGCACTTTGCGGCGTGTTCTGCAACACGAACAACACCTGAAATAAAGGGTTGAAACTCATATTCCGTTCGGGCTGCAAGGCCTCGACCACTTGCTCAAAAGGTAAATCCTGATGGCTCTGGGCGTCCAGAACCGTTTGCCTGATTTGGTCGAGTAAAACATTAAATTGCGGATCGCCCGACAAATCGGAACGTAACACCAAAGTATTCACAAAAAAGCCGATCAAGTCTTCGATTTCCAGGCGATTACGATTGGCAATCGGTGTGCCGATCGACAAATCCTGTTGATGGCTGTAACGGAACAACAACACCTTAAACGAGGCCAGCAAGGTCATGAACAAGGTGGCATCACAGCTTCTGCTTAAGGTCTGGAGTTTTTCGGCTAGCGCAAGCGGCACCGTAAACCGATAATTGGCGCCGCAATAACTCATTATTCCCGGCCTGACCCGGTCGGTCGGTAACTCATGCAGTTTCGGCGCACCCTCCAGTTGCTTGCGCCAGTAATCCGTTTGCCGTTGCAAAACGTCGCCGACTAACCACTGGCGTTGCCAATAAACAAAATCGGCATATTGAATCGCCGGATCCTTCAATGGCGAAGCGTTGCCCTGACTGAAGGCTTCGTAAATCGAACCGAATTCACGAATCAGTAGCGATGACGACCAACCGTCGGAAATAATGTGATGCAAGATGACCAACAGGACGCATTCCTGTTTATCCGCTTCATTGGCTAACGTAAGCAGGCTCACCCGTATCAAAGGCCCGGTTGATAATTCAAACGGACGTGAAGCTTCCCGATGACATAAATCCGCTAATGCCGTTTGACGCGAGGATTCGGCTAAAGCGGTTAAATCCGTGCGCGCCACCGGAACAAAAAGCCGGGCGGCAATCGTTTGCTCCGCTTGTCCATTTGCGGTGATAAAAGTCGTCCGTAAATTTTCGTGCCGACGCACGATTTCGTTAAGACTTTGCTCCAAAGCCGCATCATTCAACTCGCCGCTTAAACGCACTGCAACCGGTATATTGTAAAAAGCATTGCCCGGTTCCAACTGATCCAGAAACCACAAGCGTTGCTGGGCATAAGAAAGAGGAATCGGCTGAGTGCGCAATACCGGAATTATCGGCGTATGGCCGTGCTTTCCAGCCAGCGAAAGCAGTTCTATCAACTCCTTTTTTTGGGCTTTGAGTTGCGCTTTAACGTTATCGGATAATGCGTTTTTAGGGGCTTTGCATTTTAAGGCATCGCCTTCGGCATAAAGATGGACATTCAAATCGCGTAACGTAGCCAGCAATTCAGTTAACATCATAATTCTATTTCCTCATAATCGACTTCATCGTCTGCCGACAAGACGGCCTCATTGTTTTTAGTCCATACCGTCAGATCGATTTTTTGGGCTATTTTTTCGATGGTGCCGTCTTCAAAGATTGCCTTGAGCGGCAGTTCAATATTAAATTTCTGGCACAGTCTGGAAACCAGCTGAGTCGCCAGTAATGAGTGTCCGCCTAACTCGAAAAAATTATCTTTTACGCCGACGCGTTCCAAATCCAGCACTTCGGCCCAAATGTCAGCCAGAATTTGCTCGGTTTCCGTGCGCGGTTCGACATATTGCTTTTGCAATTGCCCGCAAAAATCGGGCGCGGGCAACGCTTTGCGATCCAGCTTACCGTTCGCACTTTGCGGCATCCGGTCAAGAAAAACGAACGCATTCGGCAGCATATAATCCGGCAACGTTGCCTTGAGATAGTCGCGCAATGCATCCGGCTTCGGCGAACTGCCGGGATTGCCGACTAGATAGGCGATTAACTGCTGGTTTCCCGAGTTGTCTTCGCGAGCCAGTGCAACGGCTTCATGCACATCGGCGTGCTGCAAAAGCCGCGCTTCGACTTCGCCCAATTCGATCCTGAAGCCCCTGATTTTGACCTGATGATCGATACGCCCCAGAAATTCGATGTTGCCGTCCGCACGATACCGCGCGAGGTCGCCGGTTTTGTATAAGCGGCCGCCATTGTTCCCGAACGGATCGGGCACAAATTTTTCGGCAGTCAAATCAGGTCGCCGTAAATATCCCCTGACCACGCCCTCGCCGCCGATGTACAGCTCGCCCGGAACGCCGACAGGCACCGGAAGCAGCGCAGGATCCAGCAGGTAAAGCCGGACATTGCCGATAGGTCGGCCTATCGGTAAAACCCGGTCTATATCTTCAATACCGGCAAAATAAACGCTGCTCCAAACCGTACCCTCGGTAGGGCCGTATTCGTTGTATAAACGTACATCCGGCAGTGCGGCGAAATGCTGTTTGACGACTTCGTTCGGGCACGCTTCGCCAGCCACGATAACGGTGGTAACGGATTGCAGTTGCAGGACAGCCTGCTTCAGCAATACCGCATACAGGGTAGGCAGCGCCAGTAAATGCGAAACCTTGTGCCGCTCGATTAACTTGGCCAACGCGGCCGGGTCTCTCGCATCATCGTGCGTCGGCAAGCATAAGCAACCGCCCTGCCCCAAGGTCCAAAATATTCCGGCAACCGAGCTGTCGAAAGCAAAGGAAGACAGCAGCAAGAAAGCCCGGACCGGTTCCCGATAATTGGAAAACCGGGCGCTAGTCGAATGCACGGCATTGCGGTGCGAAACCACAACGGCCTTGGGTTGACCGGTAGAACCGGAGGTATAAATGATATAAGCCGCATCCAGCGGATGGTTGCGGCTGACGAAATTTCCAGCATCAAACCGCTCGATCTCCGCCCAGTCGCGATCCAGGCAGATCAGATCGGCCGGGCATGCGGTCAACTTTTCCAGCAAGCGCTGCCGGGTAAGCAGTAACGGCATTCCGGCATCATTGATCATATAAGCAATACGCTCTTCCGGATAATCGGGGTCCAGCGGCACATACGCGCTACCGGCCTTCAGTATGCCCAGCAAGCCGATAATCATTTCCGGCGAACGGTCCACGCAAAGCCCTATCAATACGGCCGGTCCGGCTCCTTTCGCCCGCAGATAATGCGCCAGCCGGTTAGACTGGGCGTTGACTTCGGCATAGGTCAAAGACCGGCCCTCGAACGCGACAGCCACTGCGTCGGGCGTTTTTTCAGCTTGTTGTTCAAATAATTGATGGATGCCGCTGTCTTGAGCGTAACCGGCTCCGGTATCGTTCCAGTCGACGACGATATGGCCGATTTCCGCCTGCGTGAGTATCGGCAGCCGACTGATGCGTTGTTGATCATCGGCGACCATGCCGTTCAACAACACTTGCAAATGCCCGGCCCATCGTTCCACGGTAGCCGCATCAAACAAGTCGCTCGCATATTCAAGGCTACCCGCGATCACGTCATCCACTTCCGTTAACGACAAGGTAAGATCGAACTGCGTGGTAGTGCTTGGCCGGGTTACCGGAGATAAACAAAGCCTCGGCAGCGTCAACGCATCGCCTTTCGGCGTATTGTTCAAGGCCAGCATAACCTGGAAGATCGGGCTGTGGCTCATGCTGCGCGGCGGTTTGACCGCTTCCACCACTTGTTCGAAAGGCAGATCTTGGTGCGCGTAGGCGCTCAAGGTCGTCGCTTTAACCTGCTCGAGCAGCTGCGCCACGCTGGGATCGTCATCCAGAACAACACGCAACGCCAAGGTATTGACGAAAAAGCCGATCAGCGCTTCGATCTCGGTATGTTGCCGGTTGGCGACCGGCGTGCCTATCACTAAGTCCCGTTGCCCGCTAAGCCGCGCCATCAGCGCCGACCAGCCGCAAAGCAGGGTCATGAACAAGGTGGTACCGTGGCGGCGGCTTAATTGCCGCAGTCCCGCAATGAGTTCGGCCGGGATTTCAAGGTCGATACGACCACCGGCATAGCTTTGCAGCGCCGGTCTGGGACGATCGGCAGGCAACTCCAGCAGCTCCGGGGCTCCTGCAAGATGGTGCCGCCAAAAATCGATTTGCGTTGCCAGCGCTTCGCCTTGCAGCCATTGCCGCTGCCAGACCGCATAGTCGGCATACTGGACGGCCAGTTCAGGCAACGGATCAGGCACCCCCTGGCTAAAGGCGGCGTAAATGGCACCGAGCTCCTGCACGAATAAACCAATCGACCAGCCATCGGAAATGATGTGATGCTGGGTAATGAGCAAGATATATTCATCGTCGGCCGGCTGCAACAGCTCGCCCCGAATCAGGGGCCCCAAGGACAAGTCGAACGGGCGGCCGGCTTCAGTGGCGCTGATTTGATTAACGGTGGCCGCTTGTTCGTGTTCGGACAGACCGCGCAGATCGCGTTCATTCAACGCAAAGCCGACGTTCTCAGGGACGATGACTTGAAGGGGCTGACCGTCGATGCAGACGAAGCAGGTGCGCAAGCCTTCGTGACGCGCAATAATGCGGTCGAGCGCCGCCCGCAATGCATCGACATCCAAACTGCCCTGCAAGCGCACCCCGGCGGTTATATGGTAAGCCGCACCAGCTGCATGATCGAGCTGGTCGAGGAACCACAAGCGCTGCTGCGCCCAAGACAAGGGCAGCGGCAGACTGCGGTCAACCGGTATAATCGGCGGCAAAACCGCCAAACCGGCATCGCTTACAACACGAGCCAAAGCTGCCGGTGTCGGTTGGGCGAAGAATTCGCGCAATGCCACTTCGACATTAAGCTCTTGCCGCAACCGCGCAATCAGTTGCACGGCAAGCAGGGAATGACCGCCCAGCTCAAAAAAGTCATCATCTCGGCCTATCTGTTCAATCTCCAACAGCGCTTGCCAGATGCGGGCAATCGCGGTTTCGACCGGACCTTGAGGCGCTGCGTAAGGACGAGTGATCAAGGCATCGCCATCCGGCGCAGGCAGCGCTTGCCGATCCAGCTTGCCGTTGGCGGTCAGAGGCAAGGCGGGCAACATCACAAAGGCGCCGGGCAGCATATAGTCGGGCAAGCTCCCGGCCAGCCGGACCCGAAGATCGGCTGCGGCCAAGTTGACCTCGTCTTGCGCTGTCAGATAAGCAACCAGCCGCTTGTCTCCGGCTTTGTCTTCACGGGCGATAACGACCGCCTCGCGCACGCCGGGACACCGGGCTAACAAGGCTTCGATTTCACCCAGTTCGATGCGGAAACCGCGTATCTTGACCTGGAAGTCGTTGCGGCCCAGGTATTCGACATTACCGTCCGATAGCCAGCGGCCTACATCGCCGGTTTTGTAGAGTCGCGCGCCAGTCTCCGCGCTGAACGGGTCGCCGATAAAACGCTGTTCGGTCAGCTCAGGCCGATTAAGGTAACCGCGTGCAACGCCGACCCCGCCGATGTAAATCTCGCCCGACACGCCTAAAGGTACCGGTTGCAGCCGGGCATTAAGGACGTAAATGCGGATGTTGGCGATCGGATGGCCGATGGGAACAATGCCCGCATGCAAATCGGGACTGCAAAGCCAGGAAGTGACATCTATCGCGGCTTCGGTCGGTCCGTACAGATTATGCAATTCAATGCCCGGCCATTGCGCCATAAACCGTTGTTGCAGCGCATAAGACAAGGCCTCGCCGCTGCATAACACGCGCCTGAGGCTAGGACATCGCCCTGCCCCGATCTGGTCCAGGAACACTTGCAGCATCGACGGCACGAAGTGCATCGTCGTAATGCCCGCCGCTTCGATGCATGCGGCCAGGTAATGCGGATCTTGATGGCCTTTCGGACGCGCCATGACCAGCTGAGCGCCGACCAGCAACGGCAAAAAGAATTCCCAGACCGACACATCGAAACTAAACGGCGTCTTTTGCAAAACCCGGTCATCAGCGCCGAGCCGGTATTCGCTTTGCGCCCACAACAGTCGGTTGACGACGCCGTCATGCTGGTTCATCACGCCCTTGGGCTGTCCGGTTGAACCCGAGGTATAGATCACATAAGCCAAATGGTTAGGCGTCAAACCGAGCGCAACAGAGTAGGGATTGTGCTCGGCTTGTCGCCCGATTACTGGCTCGGCATCCAGCATGACTAGCGGTATAGGCAAGTCCGGCAGGATACTCACTAAGGCGCTTTGGGTCAGCAATGCCGCAGGCGAGCAGTTGTCTAGCATATACGCCAAGCGCTCGGCCGGATAATCGGGGTCCAGCGGCACATAGGCGGCTCCGGCTTTCAGGATGGCGAACAAGCCCACAACCATCTCAAGACTGCGCTCCGCACAAATAGCCACCCGGTCATCGGGCCGGATACCGAGTCCTAAAAGATAATGCGCCAAGCGGTTGGCTTTGACGTTCAGCTCCCGATAAGTCAACGCGGCATCCTCAAAAACCACCGCAAGCGCATCCGGCGTTTTTTCTGCCTGTTGCTCAAATAACTGATGGATCAGGCAGTCACGGGGATAATCCTGGTTCGTATCATTAAATTCAACCAGTAACTGCCGACGTTCGTCGTCCGATAAGAAATCACGGCTATCATGAAACGCATTCGGCTCCGTAGCAATGGCGGTTAAAACCGACTCGTAATAGCCGAGAATTCGCTCGGCCTGTGCGGTGGACAGGCGTGCAGAGGATAACGCCAACTCTATCCCTTTGTCGGCGGTATAGCTGCAATTAACCGCCAGCGCAAATCCCGTATCTTCAAAACCGCCCACATCAGTCACGCTGATTTCGGTCAAGTCTTTCAGCTCTTCATAGACATAAAAATTGATGTAGTTGAAGATGATTTCGTAGAACGGTACACGCCCGTGGTCGAGATAGAGCTGAAAATAGGGGTAATGGCGATGCGCCATGACCGCAAGTTCCGCGGCAAATGTTTCTCGAATCATATCAACCCAACTGGCATGACGAAGTTTCTGACGAAACGGAAGCGTATTTAAAAACAACCCCAAAACCTTTTCGCCATCCGCTTCCTCCGGCCGCACATTACTGACCAGCCCCGTAGTCACGTCGTTCTTGCCCGACAACATCGCCATCACCCGGATATGCGCAGACAAAAGCACCGTGCGCATAGGCACCTGCAAATCGGTTGCCAATTGCTGTAATTTTGCGCAAACGGCGTCGGAAATATAGATACCCTGTTTGCTGATCGTGCCTGTCAAATCAGGCTTGCTTTTCTCGACAGGTAATGCGGAAAACACAAACTCATCAAGATAGTCATTCCAAAACACCTTATGCGCATCAGAGTGTAATGCTTGCCGCTCAAGCGCCACGGTTGCTTTAGGGGTTAAAGAAAGCGGTGCCGGTTCCAGCTTTTTGGCATTGGACGAGATCAGCTTTAAGTATTCTTTGAAAATCTCGGTTTGCAATGAAGCGACGCTCCAACCGTCCAATATGGCATGATGAAAGCTCAAGGTAAATTGAATAGCCTTTTCACCCCTCACGTGGATAAAAACACGAAGCAACGGCGGAACATCCAGAGCAAAAACGGTTTTCCTTTCGCTGTCTATGAACTCGCTAACGATGCTATCCTGGCTTGCAGCATCGGTTCCGGCAATATCGATGACGGTTAGCGGTATTTGCGCTTTCGTATGAACCAACTGCAAAGGTTCGCTGTAGCGGTATAAATCAAAAGACGTACGAAGGACTGGATGTTTCCGGGACATCGCATCCAAAACAATGCGAAGAATGTCCTCGTTCCACTTGGGCATAGTCAAAAGGCTACTGAAAACATCATGATACAGGCTTTGTTCCTGAGCATACTGGTTGTGGTAGACCATGCCCATCTGCAGCAGCGTGACACCGTAGGCATCTTCTATCCCAGGCGGCAATTTACGCTGATCTTCCTGATCGATGAGTTGCATAACTTCCTCTACAGCCGCAACTTCCTTAGGCATGGCAAGCGCTTTTGCCAAATTCGCTATGGTCTGGTGCTTGAAAATATCAATAACAGCGATTGCGAGACCCGCTGTCTTGGCCTTGGCAACAACGGCGATACAGCGTATCGAGTCGCCTCCGATAGCAAAGAAATTGTCGTTAACGCCTACCTTTTCAAGCTGTAGAACCTCAGCCCAGATTTTAGCCAACCTAACTTCCGGTTCGCCTACAGGCGCTTGGTATTCGTGAGCGGCATACGCGTCGTCTTCCGGCGCGGGCAGCGCTTGCCGATCCAGCTTGCCGTTGGCAGTGAGCGGCAACACCGGCAGCATCACAAAAGCACCGGGTAGCATGTAGTCGGGCAAATTTTCAGCCAATTGGGCGCGCAGATCGGATGCAGTCAATTTGCCCTCATCTTGCGCCACTAGATAAGCAACTAGCCGTTTATCTCCGGTTTTGTCTTCACGGGCAATAACGACCGCCTCGCGCACACCCGGACATTTGGCCAGCAGGGCTTCGATTTCACCCAGCTCGATACGGAAACCGCGTATCTTGACCTGAAAGTCGTTACGGCCCAGGTACTCAATGCTACCGTCCGGCAGCCAGCGGCCTAAATCGCCGGTTTTGTAAAGACGGGCTTCAGTGTCCGCACTGAACGGATCGCGGATAAATCGCTGTTCGGTAAGCTCAGGCCGATTGAGATACCCGCGAGCTACCCCGGCTCCGCCAATGTAAATCTCACCCGACACACCTAAAGGCGCTGGTTGCAACCAAGCGTCAAGTATGTAGAAACGTAAATCGGGGATAGGCTTGCCGACCACACTGCCTGCCGGAGACTTGATATCCGAGGGGTTAATCCGGTGATAAGTGGCATGCACGGTGATTTCAGTGATGCCGTACATATTAATCAGTTGCGTCTGCTCCAGATCATTATTTTCCAGCCACGGCGAAAGCATATGGAACTCCAACGCCTCGCCGCCGAAGATAATGGCGCGAAGAACATGCGACTCTATACTGCGAGCCTGAGAGGCAATCAATTGACGGAATGCACTTGGGGTTTGATTCAGCACAGTGACGCGCTCGCGACAAATTAATTCATAGAAGTCGTCCGGCGAACGAGAAGTGCCATAGGGCACGACGACTAAACGGCCGCCATACAGTAACGCTCCCCAGAGTTCCCACACTGAAAAATCAAAGGCAAACGAATGAAACAGCGTCCAAACATCGGCAACGCCAAAATGAAACCACTCGTCGGTCGCCGCAAAAAGCCGCGTCACATTGGCATGTTCGATCATCACGCCTTTGGGCAAGCCGGTTGAACCTGACGTATAGATAATATAAGCAAGATGTTTGGACGATAATCCAAGCATTGTAGAATCAAGATTATCCTCGGAATATCCCGCTATCCCGGCATCCAGTAACACTATCGGCAGGTCCTGATGCGGCAAGCTGTCTTGCAACGCAACTTGGGTAAGCAGCGCCACCGGAGAACTGTCGCTGAGCATATAAACCAAGCGTTCGTGTGGATAGCCGGGGTCGAGCGGCACATAAGCGCCACCGGCTTTGAGTATGCCTAACAAGCCGACAACCATTTCCAGGCCGCGTTCCACGCAAATCGCGATCCGGTCATCGGGCCGGATACCCAGCGCCAACAGCTGATGAGCAAGCCGATTAGCGCGCCGGTTAAGCTCGTCGTAAGTCAGGCTCCGGTCTTCGTAAACCACTGCGACCGCACCCGGCGTTTTTGCTGCCTGTTGTTCGAATAGCTGATGTATCAAACAGCCGCTTATGCTTCCCGCGCGTTGCATGGAAACTAGCGTATCCGGCGTATTAATATCATTGAACTCGAATAATAATTGTCGCAGCTCTTCTGTCGGCAGAATATTCAGGGTTTCGACCGGTTGCAAAGGCTCTGCATCAACCAATCCTGCTATCGCGGTCTCAAGATAAGCGGCAATGCGCGCCGGATCGATCCCTTCGACACATTGCGCCGTCAAGCTGAATCCCTTACCCAAATCATTCACAGAAAGCGTGATCGGGTAGTTAGTCCTTTCCTCACTGCCGAGAATGCGCATGCCCTCCCAATCAGACAGGGCGACAGCATCATCGCTATGCCGATAGTTAAGCAAGGTCGTGAACAGCGGCATTCCCCCCGGTACTGCGCTGCAACGCTGGGCAAGCGCGAGCGAGGCTTGTTCATGGTTAAGTATTTCGGTCAGGTTCCGGAAAGTATCGCCGACGGCTTGACACACATCGGCATTTGCCAGCGAGATGCGTATCGGCAAGGTGTTGATGAACATCCCCAAGGCCTGATCTGCTCCTGCCGAACCTTGAAGCCGCCCCAGTAAGACGGTGCCGAAAACCACATCCTGATGGCCTGTACACCGTGCCAAAACCAGCGCCCAAGCGGCATGAAACAGTACTGCGGCAGTGACGCCCTGTTGCCTGGCGCTATCGCGGATACGTTGCGCCAGCTCATCGCTCAGCGGCAAAGTCGCCTCGGTCACATGCTCGCCGGTGCCTTGAACATTGACTATGCCGAACGGTGCGGTAGGCTCATCGATATCGCCCAACTCGTGTCGAAAATAGGCTTCATGTTCGGCAGGGGAAACGGCAAGCGCCTGGGCAATAAAATTACGGTAAGGCACAGGCGGCGGCAGACTGTCACCCTGCCCTTGAAGTAACATTTGAATCTCGGCCAGAGTTAGCGCCAGCGTGACATGGTCGCAGACCAGATGATGGTTGAGCAGCGCAAGCATCCATTCATCCGAATGCGGATCGGCGGCAATACAGGCTTTAAATAACGGCGCTTGTTGCAGGTTCAGGCGTAGAAAGCGCGGATCGGCTTGAGCATACAGTTGCTGTAGCGCATCGTCTTCCGGTCTCAGGACGATTTCCTCAATCGGCAGCTTTGCCGTCCGATGCACCACTTGCACCGGCTGAGTCAATCCCTCCCAGTAAACCGCACTGCGTAGGACGTCGTGACGATCAATCACGGCTTGCAATGCGCCTAGAAAAGCATCCAAGCGTTCGCGGCAGTCAAAAACAATAACCGATCGTAATAAATAGGCATCGCCCCTGGCTTCCAGCAAGTGATGGAACAGTATGCCTTCCTGCATCGGGGTTAGCGGGTAAATATCCTGAATATTGGCGACCCCTTGCGGGACGCTGTCTATGATTAGGTTAATCTCGTCTTGACTAAGGCTGACCAACGGCAGCATAGCCGGGGTAATGTTGATCGGAACCGCCGTATTTTCCTGCTGCACTGCATTTAATAATGCCTCTTTATGCAACTTTAACAGCGCCAGTATTTCCGAATCCATAACGCCTTTAGCCGCATGAATCACCAATTCCCCGTTATCCGAGGCAATCGCTATATTTTTTTGTTTCAGGTAAGCAAGCAGCTCTTGCATATTCATAGTCGGAATTCCTCGGTCATGCTGTGTGTCAGTGATTGCGCAAAATTATCCGGTATCAAATTGGGCGGTACGTCAGAATCAACCGGACAGATCCCTGCGTTGCTTACTGCATCCGCCATTGCGGCAAGCGTCGGCGCGGCAAAGACCATGCGCATATTGGCCGTGAACCCTTGCCGACGTAGCGGTTCTATCAGCCCCGCCAACATCAGCGAATGCCCGCCTAACTCGAAGAAGTTATCGTGTCGTCCGACTTGTCCGATACCCAAAAGGTCTTGCCATATCCCGGCAATCGCGATTTCCACCGGACCTTGCGGGGTTTCATAGGGACGGCTGACGACCAAAGCGCCGTCGGGTTCCGGTAATGCCCGCCGATCCAGCTTGCCGTTGGCCGACAGCGGTAATTCAGGCAGCACCACAAAAAAGCCGGGGATCATGTAGTCGGTCAGGCTTGCAGCAAGCCAGGTCCGCAGATCCGCCACCGACAACTCAAGTCCATCTTGCGTCACCAGATAAGCGGCCAGCCGCTTGTCGCCCGCTTGGTCTTCCCGTGCAATGACTGCCGTTTCTTTAATAGCCGGGTGTTCAAGCAGCCGGGCTTCGATTTCGCCCAACTCAATCCTGAAACCGCGAATTTTGACTTGGTGATCGATTCGCCCCAAATAGTCGATGTTGCCGTCCGGCCGGTAGCGAACCCAATCGCCGGTTTTGTACAGTCTGCTGCCCTGTTGATCATAAGGATTGGGAATGAATTTTTCCGCCGTCAGCTCAGGGCGATTGAGATAGCCGCGCGCCAAGCCGATGCCGCCGATATGCAGTTCGCCGGGCGTGCCGACCGGAACCGGGTTGAGCTGCCGGTCGAGAATGTAGAGCGTAATGTTGGCTATCGGTCGGCCTATCGGAATCGCGGTTTCTGCGATGCCCGGCAAACAGGGCCAATAACTGACGTCTACCGAGGCTTCGGTCGGGCCGTAAAGGTTGTGCAGTTCGGCCGGTAATTTTTGCTGAAAACGCGACACCAGATCGGCCGGTAAGGCTTCGCCGCTACAGATCACGCGTTTTAGCGAGGTGCAGTTTTCCACGCCCGGCGTGTCGATAAAGGCTTGCAGCATCGACGGCACGAAGTGAATCGTGCTGACTTGCTCGCGCATAACGGTATCGATCAGTGCCAGACTGTCCTTATGCTCGTCGGGTTTGGCAACGACCAGTTGCGCGCCGGTCATCAACGGCCAAAAGAACTCCCAGACCGAAACATCGAAACTGTACGGGGTCTTTTGCAAGACGCAATCGCCGTCATCCAGCCGGTATTGTTGCTGCATCCATTGCAGCCGGTTGAGTATGCCTTGGTGCGGTACGCCCGCGCCTTTCGGTTGCCCGGTGGAACCGGAGGTGTAGATGCAGTAGGCCAAGTTCTCAGGCCTCAGTTTTACGCCGGGATTGGTCGCGATTTCATTTGCCAGTTTCGGCCAGTCGCTATCCAGGCACAGCACTTTTGCCGAGCCGAAACCGTGTCTTTCCAGCAATCCCGCCTGGGTCAAAACAACCGGCGGGGCGACATCGCGCAGCATGAACTCAAGCCGGTCTTGCGGGTAGCTCGGGTCCAGCGGCAGATAAGCGCCCCCGGCTTTCAAAATCCCCAGCAAGCCGACCACCATTTCCACCGAACGCTCGACGCAAATGCCGACCAGTACATCCGGCCCGACGCCTTTGCCCTGTAGATAATGGGCTAACTGGTTAGCCTTGGCGTTCAGTTCCGAGTAACTTTGCGTCTGCCCTTCAAAAACCACCGCAACTGCATCCGGCGTTTTTTCCGCCTGCGCTTCGAACAGTTGATGAATGTAGCGGTCCTTCGGATAGTCGACTTCGGTCGCATTCCAGTCGAGCAGCATCTGCCATCTTTCGGCCAGTGTCAGCAGCGGCAGTTCGGAAACAGGGACATCCGGGCAGTTGACGATGCCTCCCAGCAGCTGTTGCAAATGCTCCGCCATGCGCACCATAGTCGCTGCGTCGAACAAATCGGTGCTGTAATTAAAACCGCAACGCAAGGCGTCTTCCGACTTCGATACATTCAAGGTCAAATCGAACTTGGCGGCGTTCATGTTGGCATCGGCCAACTTAAAATGCAGTTCCGAGATGCTTAGCGCATCCATCGGCGCGTTCTGGTAAACCAGCATCGTCTGGAACAACGGCGTCCGGTTCAGTTCCCGTTCCAGTTTCAATGCTTCGATCAAGCGCTCGAACGGCAGGTCCTGGTTGTTTTGTGCATCGAGAGTATTTTTCCTGACCCGGTTCAGCAGTTCGGTAAAGGTCGGATTGCCGGACAAATCGGTTCTCAACACCTGGGTATTGACGAAAAAGCCGATCAGGTTTTCGATGTCCCGCCGGTTGCGGTTTGCGATCGGGTAGCCGACGCAAATATCGTCTTGCCCGGAACAACGCGACAACAAGACAGTGAATGCGGCCATCATCACCACGAATAAAGTCGTATCGGCCTGGCGGCTTAAGCGGATCAGTGCGGCCGAGGTTTCAGGACTCAGCTTGAACTCATGGTTTGCGCCGCGATACGACATGACCGATGCTCTGGGCCGGTCAGTCGGCAACTCCAGCGCTGTAGGCGCGGCCTCCAGGTATTGTTTCCAATAAGCGATTTGCTTGTCATACCGCTCGCCGCGTTGCCAAACGGCAAAATCGGCATATTGAATCGGCAACTCAGGTTCTAATGAGGGATTGCCATTTTTGAAGGCTTGGTAATAAGTGCCCACTTCCTTGATAAGCAGCCTTAGCGACCATTCATCCGAAACGATATGATGCAAGGTCATCAGCAATACATAGCGCTCGTCATCCAGCTTAACCAGAACCGCCCTTACCAGCGGCGTTTGCTCAAGATCGAAAACGCGGTGCGCTTCCTGTGCCTCAAGGATCTTGAGCATGTCTTCCTGTTGAACTGCGTTCAGCGCCGTTAAATCGATAGCGTCAACGGTTATTGCGGCCGAGTCGTCGATGACTTGCCGGGCTTCGTCTTCGATGATCCGAAACGCGGTTCTTAACGCTTCGTGGCGGCGGACGACTTCGTTCAGCGCTTGTTCCAATACCGGTACGTTCAGGTTGCCTTGTACCTGCACCGCCCCGGCCATGTTGTAAAACGGGTTATCGGGTTCCATTTGCGCCAAAAACCATAGCCTTTCCTGCGCGAACGATAACGGGCACGGTGCAACATCCGCTCGCTTAGCAATGGACTGGTGGACGGAAACCGATCTTTCCTTAATGCGTTTCAACAGCAGGGCTTGTTTGTCTTTAGACAGATCGGCGATTCGTGCGGTAGGGCTGGGCATGTTTAAAAAATCCTGATTATCAAGGTTAGTCTCGTGAAATCCTCTGGCGGGACGGGGTTTGCAACCCCGTCCCTAACGTTTGTTGCGATGTCTGAGCTGCATGGCTACAGATGCCGGTCTGGGCATTCGCCCCGACCGTAACGTTTAAAATTTTTGAATGGGCAACTATCACTTGCCGACCAGCAAATGACTGACTTCTTCATCCGAAAGCTGTTCGAGTTCTTTTATCAACTCGTCCAAAGAACGGTCATCGTGCTGTTGAATTTGCAGCCGGGCTATCTCGGCAGCCTGCAATTCGATGGTCGGCGATTCGAACAGCATCTTCGCCGGAACGTCCATATTGAAAACGCATTGAATACGCGACTTGACTTGAATCGCCGCCAACGAATGTCCGCCTTGTTCGAAAAAATCCGCATCGACGCCGATTGCTTCAAGGCCCAATACTTCGCGCCAAATATCGGCCAGATCGGCCTCGATCCAGTTCGACGCCGGTTTAAATGCCCGTGCTTCGGCAGCCGGTTGTTTGATGTTCAGCAATGCCAGGCGATCCCGTTTACCGTTCGGCATTAACGGCAATTCGTCCAAAGCGACATAGCTCGACGGCAGCATATAATCCGGCAGCGTTTGCTTAAGATAGGCCTGAAAAACGGAGGCTTCCGGCATCGCGGCGGATTGCCGTCCTACCAGATAGGCGACCAGCCTTTTATTGCCGGATACTTCCTCTGTGACCAGAACAACGGCATCCTTAATGGCGGGATGCTGGTGCAGGCGCTCTTCGATTTCGCCCAACTCGATCCGATAGCCGCGAATCTTGACCTGGTTGTCGATGCGCCCCAGAAACTCAATCTCGCCGTCGGCGCGAAAGCGCGCCAGGTCGCCGGTTTTGTAAAGCCGCTCGCCGTTCGCAGCGAACGGATTGGGCATAAATTTTTCTGCAGTCAACGTCGGCTGATTCAAATAGCCTTGCGCCAAACCGGCGCCGCCTATGCACAACTCTCCGCTGACGCCTATCGGCACCGGCTGGCGTTGCCGATCCAAAATATAAGTCCGCACCTTGTCGATGGCCCGGCCTATCGGCAGCGTGACGCCGGTGTCAGCTGTTGTGCTGCGATAAACGCTGCTCCAAACCGTGCCTTCCGTAGGGCCGTATTCGTTGTAAAACCGAACCTCCGGCAACTTGCGATGATGCTCTGCGGCGATGTCGCCCGAACAGGCCTCCCCTGCGACGATAACCGCTTGCAGGGTATTTAGCTTTGGAAGATTTCCGTCATTAATAATGGCCGTATAAAACGAAGGCAGGGCCAGCAGATGCGTGACCTCGTGTTGCTTGATCAGCTCGGCCAAAGCGGAGGGATCGGTCAAGTCCTCCTGTTGCGGCAGGCATAAACATCCGCCTTGGCTTAGCGTCCAGAATATTCCGGCAACCGAACTATCAAAGGCAAACGAGGACAGCAGCAAAAAGCATCCCAGCGGTTCGCGGTAATAATGCGTCCTGGCCAGTGTCGAGTGCAGTAGGTTTCCATGACTGACCGCGACGCCTTTAGGCTGCCCGGTGGAACCCGAGGTATAGATGATATAGGCGGTATTGTCCGGCGATAGCGGTCGGGACAACGTGCGCTTCGCTTGGCCTTCGGCTGAATCGTTATCCAGGCAAAGCATCTCGATGGCGCGATGCTTAAACTTATCGACTAATGCGCTTTGGGTCAGTAACAACTCGATACCGGCATCGCTTAGCATAAAATCCAGCCGGTCTTCGGGATAGCTCGGGTCCAGCGGAACATAAGCGGCCCCGGCCTTGAGCACGGCCAGCAAGCCGACAATCAGTTCTACGGAACGCTCGGCGCAGACGCCAACCCGACTTTCGGGACCGATACCCAAATCCAGCAGGCGTTCGGCCCATAATGCCGCACGGCTGTTAAGTTCGCCGTAACTGATGCGCTGACCGGCAAAAACCAGCGCCGTTTTATCCGGCATCAGTTGCGCCTGCTGTTCAAAAAGCCGGTGAATTAATAAACCATCCGTAGGGCGCGCCGTGCGCGCCTTCGAAGCCAAGGAGCAGCTCCAGTCATCAAGCAACTGCCTGGTTTCCGCTTCAGGCAGCAGCGGCAATTGTTTCAACGGCAGTTCGGGATTACTGACCGCGCCTGCCAGCAGTATTTGCAAATGCCCGGCCATTCTGGCGATAGTCCCCGCGTCGAATAAATCGGCACTGTATTCGAAACTCCCCAGCAGCTTGCCGTCGCGTTCATCGATAAACAGGCTCAGGTCGAATTGGGCTACCCGGCTATCCATGGTCAGCGGCACGGCCGAGACATCCTGCATCCGAAAATCCGGCATCGGCACATTCTGCACCGCCAGCATCACCTGGAACAAAGGCGCATGGCTGGTATTGCGAACCGGATTCAGCGCTTCCAGCAATTGACCGAAGGAAAGCCCCTGATGATCCTGATCCCGCAAGGCCTGTCCGCGCAGTTGCAACAGCAGCTCCGAAAACGGCAGATCGGCCTCGACTTGGCAACGCAGCACCAGCGTGTTGACAAAAAAGCCTATCAAAGCCGCCGTCTGGCTTTGGCTGCGCCCGGCCACCGGATAACCGATGCAAATATCCTTGCTGCCGGTATAGCGGTACAGCAGCGCGTTGAACGCGGCGGCCATCACCATGAACAGCGTGACCTTGTATTGTTTAGCCAGTTGTTTCAGCGCGCGGCTCAGCTCGGCGGAAAGTTCGAAATAGTGCATGTCGCCGCGGTAGCTGGGCGTCGGCGGTCTCGGCCGGTCGGTCGGCAACGCGAGCAACGGCGGCGCGCCTGTCAGCTTTTGCCGCCAGTAAGCCAGATGCTTGGCCCATTTTTCCTGCTGACCGCGTTGCCAGATGCAATAATCGCCGTATTGAATCGGCAGCTCCGGCAAGACCAGCTGCTTGCCTTGGCTGTATGCGCCGTACAATGCGGCAACTTCCTGCATCAGCACGCCGACCGACCAGCGGTCCGAGACGATGTGATGCAAAGTCAACAGCAAGATATGCCGACGCTCGCCCAATACGGCCAGCAGCGCCCGTAGCGGGGGCTGTTCGGCAAGCTGGAACGGGCGGTGGATAAAAGCGTCGGCGCAGTGTTGGAACTGCGCCATCGCACTATCCTGATGGAAGCCGGCGAGATCCAGGCGGGTCAGAGGCAGCCCGCCGCCCGGCTCTACCTGTTGGCCCTCGGCGGTAAACCGGCTGCGCAGGATTTCGTGGCGTCTGACCACCTCGTCCAGACTGTGCTGCAAGGCTTGCGTGTTCAGCCAGCCGTCGAACTGCGCGGCACCGGCGACATTGTAGATCGGGTTGTCCGGCTCCAGCTGCGACATGATCCATAAGCGCTCCTGCGAATACGATAAGGGCGCCGGTTGGCCGTCGCTACGTTTACTAATAACGCCGTCGGCCGGGGTATCGGTTTTCCTGAGTCTGGCAATCAGCTGTGTGCGATTAGCTTGCCGGTGTTCGACTGGTGTTGTTGTATCGGTCATGATTTGTTTACCCTCGTTCCCACGCGTTGCGCCTCGTATTTCACTCGTTCCCACATGCCGCGCTCATCGTTATACATATCTCGACGTAGGCCGGAATAAGCCGGTTCGAGTGACAGCGAGAGCTGGCGTTTCCGGCAAATACCTCCCGAACTCGCCGGAAACGCCACCTCGCGCTACGCGCTTGGATGGCCTTATTCCGGCCTACATCCTGCCATTAAGTTAAGAGATACGCTGGTTCCCAAGCTCCCGCTTGGGAACCCAGTGAGCAAAGCTCCAGCTTTGCGAGCCGGGAAGCTAGAGCTTCCCGTACTGAATTCCCAAGCAGGAGCTTGGGAACTAGAGCAACTAGCGCAATGTCTTGTCTTTCGTGCTTTTCGTGGACAAATCGTCGTTTTTAGAATCAATCGCCCAAATGAATATCATCCTTGCCATACAGCCGCCTCGCATCGGCAAAACCTCTGCTTTGACAGGCCTCCAGCACCTTACCGATTTCCCTGATATAAGCGTCATCATCTTCCGGCTCCAAGGCCATGAAATATTGCAGCCAGGGTTCGCGGCCAATGGCATAGATATAAACCCGCTCGGCTTGCACCGCGTCCAGCAGGCTCAAAGCCGCATCGGCATCGCTGCCCTTCGAACGCCTCGTCTGGCAATGCTTGCGCTCCGGCAATTTCGGCAGCAGCGGCCCGTACACCCAGGACAACGGCGCGCCTATGCATTCCATGCCCAAAAATACGGTCTGGATAGGGCCGTACTCGGCGCACAGGTTCTCGTACATGCGCCGGTCGAGACAGTTGGAATCGGCCGCAAACAGCAGACGCTGCTCACCGGCTCTGATCAGATAGGCGCTTTTGGCAAACGGCAGGTCGTTATGCTCGCCAAGAAACGGCGCCGCGACGATCTCCCCGCCGGGAAACGCGATCGTATCCAGCGGATCGACTTCGATCACATGGCTAAAACCCAGTTCGCGGGCCAGCAGTTTCATCGAAATGTCGCCGTAGAAAATGCCCGAGCTTTTCGGCACCACCAGACAACCGATTTTGTGCCGAAGCCGCAGCAATGTTTCAAATACATAGTGATCGTGATGGACATGGGTGATCAGCACATAATCGATACGCGGCGGCAAGTCCTGGAAGCTGTAACGGTCGATGCCGCCCTGGCTGGGCTGCACGGCAATGAACGGGTCGATCAGAATCACAACGCCGTTATATTCGACCAAGACGCTGGCATGCCCGAGATAGCGCACCCGTATGCCGCTGCCTTGCCAGGCTTCGGCTGTGCTCGGCGGTTGGTCGGTGAGCAGCTCGATCAGCTTTTTGTCGTCACCGGCATCGAGCCCCAACACCTCACGTATGTAAGCTAGGGGCTGCGGCCGGCTGTCCAGTTTGAACAGTTCGTCGATTTGCGCTTGGGCAAACGGGATAGCCCATTCGATGCTGTCGTCTTCCGGCAAACGCGGCGTGCTCATGTAATAAGGCCGGGCGCGGTCGTGGGTCTGGGTAAACAGGCGCAGCGATTGTAGGTGGTTTTTATAATGCGGGCTTTTGTAGAACAGGCTTTCGATGCAACGCACGATAGGCCGATTATTGTAGTCGTACAGCAATTCGACATAGCCGCGCATCGACTCCGGCAGCATCGCGTAATACGGTTCCAGGCTTTGACCGGCGGCTTCCCGGTCCAGCAGGTTTTGAAAATCGATCAAATCCTGCGCCATTTGCAGGTTGCCGCCGTGCTCGCTGTCCATCCGGTCCAGCATCTTCGCGACTTCCGCTTTTCGCTCGACCGGGATATTGACAAACGCGCCGCCCAGCAACTTGGGATTGGCGCTGGATTTGACGTGAATCTCGGGGCTTTGCAGATACGAACTCAGGTTTTTCTTCTGGTAGTTCAGCATGTGCAGGCTGTAAGGCACCGGCGAAAAGGTATGCGGCCAGGCCACCCAGTTGTCGACCAGCGCTTCAACCGCAGTGGAGTCGGCCAGGCGGTACAGAGTTTTATCATTCATGATGTTGTTCTCCAGTTATGTGCTAGTTCCCAAGCTCCAGCTTGGCCTCGTTCCCACGCGCTGCGTGGGAATGCATTGCAGGACGCGCTGCGTCCCGATTTGTCCGACCCGTATTTTCGATAAGCTAACCGTGACTCGCGGCGCGTAGGAACGAGAAAATCCTGTCGAAGAACTCCGGCTTCTTGTCTTTTTGGGTACGGGAAGCTGGAGCTTCCAACACTGCATTCCCAAGCTGGAGCTTGGGAACGAGCAAACGAGCAATTTTCGTGCTTTTCGTGGACTAATCGGTTTTTCCAGGTTTATGCGCACCGCTTATTCCGCGGCCTCAAATTGCTCTGTCTCCTGATACTCCGCCATCCTGTCGACAAATTTGGCGACGGTCGCGGCCTCGAACAAGATATTGACCGGCACCTCGATATTGAACAGCTCCTGCACTTTTGCCGTCACCTGCACGCCGGACAATGAATGGCCGCCCAGCTCGAAAAAATCGTCATGAATGCTCAATTGCTGAACGCCCAGCACTTCCCGCCAAATGTCGGCCACCGCTTGTTCCGCCTCATCGCGCGGCGCAACGTACGACGGGGCGCTGTCGGTTTGCGTTGCCGACGCGGGCAATGCGTTGCGATCCAGTTTGCCGTTGGCGTTCAACGGCATCGCGTCCAGCCATAGCCAGGCCGAGGGCAGCATGTACTCCGGCAAACAATGTCTGATGTGCGCTTTTAAATCTTCCGTATCCGTCGTATTGCCGGATTCCGCAACCAGGTAAGCGGTCAGGCGTTTATTGCCCGGCACCTCCTCGCGAACGGCTACCGCCGCCGTTTTTATCGACGGATGCCGCAGCAGACAAGCTTCGATTTCGCCCAGCTCTATCCGGTAACCCCTGATTTTGACCTGTTGATCGAGACGCCCTAAAAATTCGATATTGCCGTCGGCCAGATAACGCGCCCGGTCGCCGGTTTTATACAGCCTGTCGCCTGTCGCGCCGAACGGATCGGGGATGAACCTTTCCGCCGTCAGCCCGGCTTGATCGAGATAACCGCGACTGATGCCTTCGCCGCCGACCAGTAATTCCCCGGCGACGCCGACCGGCAGCAGTTGCAGCGCATCGTCCACTACATAGACATGCATATTGCCGATCGGCTTGCCTATCGGCACGTTGGCCTCGCCTTGCGGCTGCGTAACCGCGTAAACGCTGCTCCACACCGTGGCTTCGGTGGGGCCGTATTCGTTAAACAAAGCCGTATCCGGTAGACGTTTGAAATGCAGTTCGGTGAGCGGGTTGGCGCAGGCTTCCCCGGCAACGACAACGGTATTCAAGGTTTTCAGCGCGACCGTCGGCGCATGCTCCAGCAGCAGCTCGTAAAGCGACGGCAGCGCCAGCAGATGCGTTACCCGCCGGTATTCGATCAGTGCGCCCAGAGCGGCCGGGTCCTTAACCTGGTTCTCCTCCGGCAAACACAAACAGCCGCCCTGGCTTAGCGTCCAGAAAATCCCCGCCACCGAACTGTCGAACGCGAACGACGACAGCAACAGATAACAACCGACCGGCTCCTGGTAATAGGCATTTCTGGCCCAGGTCGAATACATCAGGTTGCCGTGGCTGACCACCACGCCTTTGGGCTTGCCGGTCGAGCCCGAGGTGTAAATGACATAGGCAGCATGGTCGGCATGCAGCGGTATTTCCGGGTTGTCGCTGCTGCAATTGCCGTAAGCGTCAACATCGTCCACGCATATCGTCGCCATCGTGCCGCAGTCGAGACCGGGCAGCAACGCGGTATCGGTCAGCAGCCACCTACAACCGGCATCCTGCATCAAATAGGCTTGCCTATCCTTTGGATACGCAGGGTCGACCGGCGCATACACCGCACCGGCTTTGAGTATCGCCAAGATCCCCACCACCAGTTCCGGGCAGCGCTGAATGCACAAAGCAACGCGCCTTTCCGGCCCCGCGCCCTGCGCCAGTAGACACTGTGCCAGACGGTTGGCCTGGGCATTCAGTTCGGCATAGCTAAGACTCCGCTGCTGGTAAACCAGCGCGACGGCGTCCGGGTGCTGCCGGGCAACGGCTTCGAAAACACTGTGTATCGTGTTGCTGTGCGGATAATCGACACCGGTTGCGTTCCATTCCGCCAACTGTTTGCGCTCGGGCGCTGTCAGCAGCGGCAGTTCCGACAAGCGGCTGTCGGGATTGGCAAGCATGCCGTGCAGCAGGCATTGGAAATGGGCTATAAATCTTAACACTGTGGTGCGGGACAACAGCTCGCTACGATACTGGAACGAAGCGGCCAGGCCCTGCTGGGTCTCCGCCATCAGCAAGGCCATATCGAATTGCGCGGCGACCTCCTCCAGCGCATAGCTTTCGGCCGACAATCCAGCCCAATCCAATGCGCTGCCCGGTATGCCCAGGGCCAGCTCGGCGGCGTCGGATGCACCGCCGCTTTGCAGCACGAACCAGGCGCGGTAAAACGCAGACTGTCCCTGCTCGCGCTCGGGCTGCAATTTTTCCACCAGCAACGAAAACGGGTAATATTGATGAGTCAGCGCATCCAGCACGGTCGCGTTGACCTCGGCCAGATAATCGCTAAAACGCTGCTCGGCAGTGGGGTGCGAACGCAGCGCCACCGGGTTGACGAAATAACCGACGGTATCGGCGAACTCCCGCTTCGGCCTGCCCAGCGTCGGCGAGCCGACGATGATGTCCTGCTGGCCGCTGTAGCGGTAAAGTAGGGTTTTGAACACCGTCAGCAGCAGCGTATACAAGGTCGTGTGCCGCTCGGCGGCCAATAGCTTGAGTTTTTGCAGGGTATCCGCTGCGATAGTCAGCGTTTCCGCTTGTCCCCGGCATGACGACGAACAGGCTGTTTGCCGTTCGCCAGGCAGAGCCAGTTTCGGCAGATCGCCGGACAACTGCCGTTGCCAGTATTGCCAATCCTGTTCGGCGCGCCGGTCGGCCAAATACGCCGATTGCCAGGCGACATAATCGGCATAACTCGCCGCAGACTCCGGCAAATCCTGAGCCTGCCCGAGATAATGCATCTTGAACTCTTCCAACAGAATCGACAACGAGCGGAAATCGACGACGATATGATGCGCACAAAATACCAGCACATGATCGTCGTCGGCACCGCTGAACAAGGCGGCTTTCAGTAACGGACCTTGCTCTAAATCGAACGGTTTGCGCACGAAAGCGGCGATAGCTTCTCTGCGTTGCCGCTCGTCGTAGCAAGTCACGTTGACCAATCGATGCTGGGGCTCCGCCAGCGGGATACGCACCGTTTGGGTCTGCCGGTTAAGCCCAAAGCCGCTGCGCAATTGCGCATGGCGTTCGAACAGCGCGGCCAGTGCGCCGTTTAATGCCGACTTATCCAGCTTGCCGCGGATATGCATGGCAACCGGCATGTTATACAGCGAGCTGTCGGTTTCTATACGGTTAGCGGTCCACAGCGCCTGCTGCCCGAATGATAACGGCTGCTCATCGTTGTCTTCAACTGCCGACGGGGCGATTTGCGCTTGACCGGATTTCGCCAACGTTAAAGCCTGTTCGGCGCACACCGCCAGAGAATGATTGCCGAGCAACTGCGCCACCGGTAAATCGATAGCCAGCAACTCATCGATAAAGTATTTCAGCTCCACGGCTTTCAGCGAGTCCATGCCAAGACTTGGGAGCGATTGCGCCATATCGACAGCTTCGACCGCCAAGCCGGACAAAGCCGCCGCCTTTTCAACCAGAACTTGCGCCAGTAAACGAGCGCCCTCCGCATCGGCAATCGACAGCAATACCTGCCTCAATAAAGTCGGCTCCACGCTTTGCGTCGGTTTAGCCGTGTCGGGTTCTACGCTACCTCCGCCGTTCAACTCATCAACGGCAACAACCTTAAATTGCTGCTGCTCGAAGGCCTGCCGACAAGCCGAACGCCTGATTTTGCCGCTGCTGGTTTTCAAGATCGCGCCCGGTTTCAACAGCATCACGGTATCGGCTTGTATTCCGCATTCCTCGACCAGCCTGCTGCGTATTGCGGCAAATTCGGCCCGGTAGTCGGCCTGTCTTAAGCGGTTGCGTTTCAGTTCGGCCAACACAACCAGCTTTTCGCCGTCGTTTCCGTTCACCGCAAAGGCGGCCGCACAGCCGGGGTTTAACGCATCGGTCGCCGCTTCGGTTGCATATTCCAGGTCGTGAGGGTAGTAATTGCGGCCGCGGATGATGATCAGGTCTTTCAAGCGTCCTGAAACGAACAATTCGCCGCCCTCGATAAAGCCCAAATCGCCGGTGCGCAGCCAGCGGTGTTGACTGTTTGCATCGCCGATAAACGCCAGCCCGGTGGCCGACGCATTTTGCCAATAACCTTGGCTGATACTGGGGCCGCCGAGTTGAATCTCGCCGATTTGGTCGTCTCTGCACGGCTCGCCGGTTTCGGGGTCGACGATACGAATCCGTTGCGCGGCGTCAACATCGATACCGCCGCAGCCAACCAGCTGGCGGGTCTCGTCATCGCCGCTGATGGCAGGACGCACCTTGCCTTGTTCCAGACCGGCCTTATAAAAAGCCGCCACCGTAGGCTCGGCATTTTTATCGCCGCCGGTAGCCAGCAAGGTTGCTTCCGCCAAGCCGTAACAGGGATAAAAAGCTTTACGGCTAAATCCGCATTCTGAAAAAACGGCAGCAAATCGGTTCATAGTGTCGGGACTAATCGGTTCTGCGCCGTTGAAAGCCAGACGCCAGCTGCCAAGATCCAGCCCCGCTTTTTCATCGCGCGATATTTTCCGCGCGCACAGCTCGAACGCAAAATTCGGCCCGCCGCTGGTATGGGCGCGGTAATCGCTGATGGCTTGCAGCCAGCGGACGGGTTTTTCAAGAAACGCCATCGGCGACATTAAAATGGCGCCGGCCCCGCAATACAAAGGCTGCATGACGTTGCCGATCAAGCCCATGTCATGGTACAGCGGCAACCAGCCGACCACCGTCGACTGGGCATTGTGGCCGAAGCGCCGCTTGATCAGCTGCTGATTCGCCATCAAATTGCCGTGGTTGATTATTACGCCCTTGGCGTTGCCGGTGGAACCCGAGGTGTATTGCAAAAAAGCCGGATCATGGTCGTGCAAGGTCGGCAAGCGCCAAGCGCTTGCATCGACGGCGGCAAGATTGTCGGTAATCAGCCACCGTTTATCTAACAAACCGGCACTGTCGACTGCAAACTGGCGCACCGTATTGGCGACGCTTTGCGTGCTGAGTATCACCGCAGCCTGACTGTCATCGATGATCGCCTGCAACCGCGGCATGTGTCGGCCGTTGCTCGGCGGATACGCCGGTACCGCAATCAGACCGCCGTAAAGGCAGGCGAAAAACGCCACGATATAGTCCAATTCCGGCGGATACAGCAAAATCGCGCGCTCACCCTGCAAGCCCAGCGCCTGCAACTGCGCGGCCAGCTGTCTGGCCTGCAAGTCCAGCTCGCCGTAAGTCATCGACTGAATGGGCTGTTCGCCGTTTTCCAGGAACGTATAAGCGGTGCGATGCGTTTGCCGCTCCGCCCGCAACTGCAATAATTCAATCAGGGATGCGGCGTTGCTGAATGATGCATCCTCATCTACGCCGTCAAAACTGTGTTGTTTGTTTAACATATTCGCCCTACTCTCTTTGAATGAGTCGTCTGTTGAATTGCCGCCCTGTAGGCCCTAATAAGCCCGCTTGAGCGACAGCGAAAACGGGAGGTTCCTGCAAAACACCATCGGGAAACGCCACCTCGCGCTATGCCCTTCGCCAAGCTCAGGACAGGCTTGGGTGGCCTTATTCCGGCCTGCGTTGCCGATAATCGGCGGCAAGTTCCAAATCGGTCGGTACATGAAAACCCAGTTGATCCCGGCAATAATTTCGCCAGTCTTCCGAAACCCGGTCAAATACCACATCCTCCCCATGCCACATCGACGCGGTGACGCTAAAATCCTGATGCAGATAGACCACGGCGTCGTCCGCCAGCGTTGGCCGCCAGCCGGAAAATTGATCGAACACTTTGACCGGGTAGGCTTTGCAATACGGACGAACAGGCCTTTCCGACCCAATGCCGCTGTCTTGCTCCACCTGTTGCAGCAGGCTTGCAACTTCCACCTGTGCGGCCGCCAAGGCGATTTGATAAGGCGTTCTAAGATCGCGGCCGCTATTGACTGCATTGGCTCCGGCTTTGTGTAAAAGCTGAACAATAGCCAAATAGCCATGACCGGCTGCCCAGTTCAATGCCGTCCAACCGTAATTGTCCTTTTGCTCCAAATCCTCGCCATCATCAATCAAGGCTTGCACTCGATTAATGTCGCCCGCTTTCGCGGCTTCGATCAGCTGCGCTTCATTCATAAATCATTCCCTATAACCAGGTGGAAAACTCAATAATGTTAAAAATACTGAAGAATCTCATGACATCGCCGAACCGGGATTAAATTACCCCAACACAGAGCAGACGACTGGTGGTAATTTTTTCCTCATAGTTGCCTATTCGTGAGCCAATTGCAGTTTTTAGGCTCATGCTTTTCTGCCGCGTTCCCGGCTGGAATTTGCAGTGGCGATAATGCCATGCTGCGTCATTTCATCGATAACCTGTCGCACACAGGCGTCCAGGTCTGTTGTTCCGGTATCCACGGTGAGTTCGCAATTTTCGGGTATTTCGTAAGGTGAGGTGATGCCGGTGAATTCCGCTAATTGTCCGGCCCGAGCTTTTTTATAAAGGCCTTTTACGTCGCGCGACTCGCAAATTTCGATCGGTGTGTTGCAATAAATTTCGATAAAGTCGCTACGCTCCACTATGCCGCGCACCCGCTCGCGGTCTGCACGATAGGGCGATATGAAGGCGGTCAGCACAATGACACCCGCTTCCATAAAAATCTTGGCCATTTCACCGATGCGACGAATGTTTTCCTGGCGATCTTGCGCCGAAAAGCCCAGGTCGCCGCATAAGCCGTGGCGAACATTATCGCCATCCAGTACGAAGGTGCGACAGCCCCGGTGGTGCAGCGCCTCTTCGACGGCATGAGCCAGTGTCGATTTACCCGACCCGGACAATCCGGTGAACCATAAGATCGCGCCGCGATGGCCGTTTTGCGCTTCACGCCGAGCGCGGGTTACGGTGGCGCGGTGCCAGACGACGTTGGTTGAGACCGATAGTTGCGCATTCATATCAACAATTGTCCGGCTTGCCGCCGATTAACATCGTCGGTTTTCGCCGCTTCGATACGTTGTGGTTCATTCATAAACGTCCCCAATATATTTGAAAACTCAATACCCGTTCGGAACTAAATTGCTCCAACACAGGGTGGACGATTGATTGTGGTTTTTCCCTCACCACTGTTTTCCAGGTAATCGATCCGGCTTGGCCATGGAAAAATCGACTGGCGGAAGCAGGCATCAAATCACCCGACCGGTATCACGAAAAAGAATTTCGGATGGCACACACAACGTTATACCATAGCGATTAATGGTTACTGCACCGGAGCATCGCCTTGAAAAAACTTTTAGCCTTGATTTTCGTAACCCTGCTTGGCAGCGGTGCCGTTGCCGCGGAAACAGTTATCGAAGTAATTCCCTTAACCAATCGACCGGCGTTCGAGATAGTGCCGTTGCTCGCGCCATTGCTTGGGGATACCGCCCAACTGGTCGATAACGGCTCCAATTTACTGGTCAAAACTACGCCCGACAAGCTGGCTGAAATCAAGGCCATCATCAATCAACTGGATGTGCGCCAAAGCAATCTGCTCATCACCGTCATTCAGAGCAGACAGACTACCGCCGATGAACTTAACGCGGCCGCCAGGGCTCAACTCAATATCCCGGTCAATGACCCATTAAGGTCCGGCGGCAGAATAATCGGTCATTTGTATCAGACTCAAGATAAAGGCGCCGACGAAAACACCCAGACCGTTCGAACCATGGAAGGCGTCCCGGCTCAGATTAAAGCGGGCAATGTTTACCCGAGACAAAATTTTTCCGGTTACGGTTACCCCACGACGACCGAATATACTGAAGCGACCACCGGTTTTGCGGTAATACCCAGACTGGCCGGACAACAAGTCATTCTGAGCGTATCGCCCTGGTCGGACAAAATGAACGGACGGGGACAGATCGAGACCCGGGATGCGCAATCAACAATCAGGGTTAATCTTGGCGAATGGGTGGAACTTGGGGGCGCTGGCGAAAGTAGTAGCAGCAGTACAAACAGCGCACTTGTTAATACGCGCCAAAGCGACAAAAGCCAGATGCATATTTTGGTTAAAGTCGAGCGGGTGGATTAGTGGGTCTTGTTGAAAAATTGAAACCGGCGCTGCAAAAACCCGTGGTTATTTAGTTTTTGGCGGAATGAAATAAGCATTATCTAAAATCGCCGAATGCCCTCTTCGCATAGCGCCGCTTTCACCCATAATGGCCTGAATCTGCGCGTCCCGAATAGACATAATCCCTCGTGAAATGGAAATAAACGCCTAAATCTGGCATTATGTCGCCTCAATACGCCTTGTATTCCACAAGGTTGAAACAACTCTACATTAAGGAAAGCAATGAATAGTCTCCCCAAATGTCCCGCATGCGGCTCAGAATTTACCTACGAAGACGATATGATGTATGTCTGCCCTGAATGCGCACACGAATGGCCAAAAGATGGGACAGCCGAAGATAGCTCCGATGTCCGTATCGTTAAGGATGCAAACGGCAACGTGTTGCAGGACGGCGATACCGTCACCGTAATCAAGGATCTCAAAGTCAAGGGCTCATCGTCGGTGGTCAAAGTCGGCACTCGAGTCAAAATCATCCGTCTGGTCGATGGCGACCATGATATTGATTGCAGAATCGAAGGTATTGGCGCAATGAAACTTAAATCGGAATTTGTTAAAAAGGCCTGATATATAAGCTCGAGCTCATTAAGGAATTGATGAAGGGCGAATGCTTTGCGTTACTCGAATGCGCCCGTTTTTATAATTTGTTTGAGATTCGTCACGGACCCGACCATGGCGAGCGCGAAACCAACGGCAACACGCTGCGTGATGCCGGAAAATCAGTGTTTCAGGACATCAGAGACTGTGAACGTACCAACACCCGTATAACCACGAAGGCACGAAGAAAAATACCTGAAAACTTCGTGTTCTTCGTGCCTTCGTGGTAAATAACGCTTTTAGCCTGATTTAGATGATACCTTCACAGTCCCGTCAGCTTGCAACCCGCTATATCAGCAAACTAAACGGTTCAACCGTTACCCTGTCACCGGCTTGTACCCCCTTGCACGCTTCCGGCAAGACGATGTAGCAGCCGCTCCGACTCATGGAGCTGAGAATATGCGAGCCTTGCTGACCCGCTGAAGCGACGAAGAACTCGCCGTTTTCATCTTGACTGAGGATGCCGCGCTGATATTCCTGCCGTCCGGGAGATTTTTTTAATGCCGAGGTGCAAGTCGCGGTAAACCTTAACGGTTTGAAAGACGGTGCGCCCGAAAGCTGCCTTAGTGCGGGCGCTACAATCTGCTGAAAGGTCACGACGACGGCTACCGGATTGCCGGGCAACCCGAAAAAATGACACTGCCCTATTTTGCCGAAAGCCAGCGGTTTACCGGGTTTTATCGCAATTTTCCAGAAATTGACTTCGCCGCAGCTTTGCAGGATTTCTTTGACATAATCGGCTTCGCCGACCGAGGCGCCGCCGGTGGTTATGATCACATCATAGCTCAGGGACGCTTCGATAAAGCGGTCTTCAAGCAACTGTTTGTTGTCGGGGATGACACCCAGATCAACAACGCTGTAGCCGGGGTCCGACAACAATCCACCCAGCATAGCGCGGTTGCTGTCGTAGATTTTACCCGGCTCCAGCGGTCGGCCTAATGAGGTCAGTTCGTCGCCGGTGGAAAAATGAGCGATTTTTAACTGACGCTTAACGGTAACTTCATCAATACCGGCTGAGGCCAACAAACCCAGATCAACCGCCGTCAGCTTTTTAGGCTGGGCTATTAAGCACTCGCCTTGTTTAACGTCTTCGCCGATTTTCCTGACATTTTGTAGCGCTCGTGTGTCAGCCGGAAAATGTACGGTTTGTTCCTGAACCTGCACATGTTCCTGCATGATCACTGAATCGGCTTGCTCCGGCACCACTGCGCCGGTAAAAATCCTGACGCATTGACCGGCTTGCAACCGTCCCTGAAATGGCCGCCCGGCCCAGGAAGTTCCGGCCAAAGCTAACGTAAACGCCTGCCCGTCAGCCATGTCTCGACTTGCAAAAGCATAGCCATCCATAGCCGCATTCCGGTCATGAGGAATGTTGATCGGTGAATGAACCGATTCTGCCAGCACCCGTCCCAAGGCGTTTTTTAACGCCGCTTTTTCTGTGCCGTTTACAGGGTTTACGGCCGTCTTGATTCTGCCCAACGCGTCATCAATAGACAATAACGGCCTGGATTCCTGGCTGCATGCATCAATCATGGCTTTTCATAACATGGTTTTGGATAAAGGCGGCAATCATTTCAGGCCGGTTAAGTTCAAGTTGCGCTAAATAATCCGGCGTTTCCAGTGCGGCATCTGTCGCTATCGCGATGATGTCCGGGTCGTTTGGGTAAAGCAAGGGTTTTTCAAGCGAGGGTCGATGCAATTCAATTTTAGGAAACTGTTCCGCCCTAAAGCCTTCAACCAGGATCAGGTCCAGTTCGGATTGATCGAATTGCTTTAACTGCTCATCCAAGCGGGGTTCTTTTTCCGGGGTGAATTCGGTAATGATCGCGCGTCGATACCGGGATACCAGCATGACGGACGAGGCACCGGCTTCCCTCAGACGAAAGCTGTCTTTTCCTGGCCGGTCAATCTCAAAATCATGATGACTGTGTTTGATCAGGCCGATGCGCAAGCCGCTTTGTTTTAAAATCGGGATCAATTCGGTCAGTAACGTAGTTTTGCCGGTTCCGCTTGCGGCAACAAAACCTAAAATCGGAATTTGAGCATTCTGCATATCAACCAAATTATTAGATTGTTATCATAAGATGTCATATTCTAAGGTATTATTTATCCAAATACTATGCCTACATGGCTGTGGCTGCTGCTGGGTCTTGCGATATTTCCAACCCTCATGGCGATCAAATCCAGGCAAGGGATGCAGCGGGTAGAGATTAATGCGGGAGCAATTGCCAAGGAGCGGAAGCCTTGTGAACGATCTTGAACGGATCATTAATTCAGGAGTAAACCTTGATTCGAATTTATCTGATTTTGTTATTTATCATCGCATTTTTTGGGATACGTAAGCTTTTAAAAACCTCGCCGACCGTATTGGCCCGTTATAGCAAGGTCTTATTTCTATTCGTTACCGGACTGATCTTGCTTTATTTGACCGCAACCGGACGCTTGAACGGTTTTTTTGCGTTGGCGGGGGTGGTTATCGCCTTCTTATTCCGCTTAATGCCGGTATTGTTGCGTTATTCGCCCTATTTACAGCGGCTATGGTCAGACTTCAACGCTGCAAAACAGAATACCTCGCAACGGCAAAATAAAACCAGTGCCAAAGGCGACATGTCGGTTGAAGAAGCTTATGAAGTATTGGGTTTAAAGATGGGCGCATCGGAATCTGAAATTATTGCCGCGCATCGCAAATTGATGCAAAAAATGCATCCCGATCGTGGTGGATCGGATTATTTGGCCGCAAAAATAAATCTGGCTAAAAAGCTTTTGTTAAAAAAATAACCCGCTATGACATCCACTACTTCAAAGCTTATTTTCCTTGCCATGCTGTCGGCTTTATTGAATGGCTGTGCCCCTGTCAGCCCAAACTATGCCCCTGTCAGCACAAGTTATCCTGATATTGCTAAAGACGAGACGAAATATCATCAGGTAAGAAAAGGCGACACCTTGTATGCAATAAGCTTGATTTATGACCTGGATTATCGGCAATTAGCGCAATGGAACCGGATTACGCCACCTTATACGATAGAAATAGGTCAAAAAATAAGGCTCTCCGACCCGAATTTGGGAAACAACACGCCCATCCACGATCACACGGATGCGGGCGCACCAACAAAGACAAAACAAAACCTCGTAACTGCCACTGCAACAAATAGAATCAGCTCACAGAAAAAAATCGCTATTTCATTAAATAATAAACCCAATCTAACTTACAAACCGCCCTATAAGATCCAACCTTTTAATAATATCAGTGAAAAAAACGGAAGTAGTCCACAAAAAAAACCAATTATTTCAATTGATAATGGAAACATGTTAAAGTTAAACTTTCAATGGCCGGTAAGGGGAAAAGTCTTAAAATCTTTTTCTCAAGCCGATAACAAAGGCATCGATATAGCCGGCGAAATGGGGCAGGACGTAAGTGCGGCGGAAGCGGGTAAAGTTGTGTATAGCGGACAAGGCCTGATTGGCTACGGTAATTTGCTGATTATCAAGCACAACGATTTGTATTTAAGCGCTTATGCAAATAATAGCCGACTGCTCGTTGCCGAAGGATACACCGTAGAAAAAGGTGAGGTTATTGCAAAAGTTGGGCAAGCAGGATCAAACAAAACATCGCTGCATTTTGAAATAAGAAAAAACGGCAAACCGGTGAATCCACTTAGTTTTTTACCGGAAAAATAATAAAACCATTTCGACTTAGGTCGAACAATGTAGAGGTTATCATGAAAGCAGAATTGGTTGAGCTATTAGACGATGATGTTTGTGTATTATTTGATGACGATTTGTCTTTCGACGATGAACTCCAGACATCAGCTATCAGTGAAGTATTCGACGGCATGAATGCAGGAAGCAGAGCAAGGCATAGAGCACAAGCCGATGATATTGATGAGATAATTGCCATTGAATCGCGACAAGACAAAAGCATGGATGCGACGCGGGTTTATTTAAATGAGCTGTCCCGCTCGCAATTACTGACTGCGGACCAGGAAAAAATCTACGGTTCCAGGGCCTTGCTGGGCGATGAGGCTGCCCGCAAAATCATGATCGAAAGTAATTTACGCCTGGTCGTTAAAATTTCCCGCCGTTACCTGAATAGAGGCTTGCCGTTACTGGATTTGATTGAGGAAGGCAATCTTGGCTTGATGCACGCAGTTGAAAAATTCGATCCTGAAAGAGGTTTTAGATTTTCAACCTATGCAACTTGGTGGATCAGGCAAACTATCGAACGCGCCATTATGAATCAGACGCGAACCATTCGTTTGCCGATTCATATCGTGAAAGAAATGAATACTTATCTTAAAGCCCAACGCCATTTGTCGCAATTACTCGAGCATGAACCCAATGCCGAAGATATAGCGGAGCATCTGGATATACCGGTCAATAAAGTTGAAAAGATGCTCAAACTCAATGAGCGGGTTACATCCATCGATATGCCGGGCGGCAAGGATTTCGACAAACCTTTAGTCGAGTCCATTTCCGATGGCGAGAGCTTGTCGCCCGCTGAAAAAATACAAGAAGATGGCATTAAACACAATATTGCCAAATGGGTATTCCAACTTTCCGAAAAACAGCGCGAAGTCATTTGCCGTCGCTATGGACTTTGCGGTTATGAAGGCTCAACCCTTGAGCAAGTTGCTCAAGAGCTGGGCGTAACCCGGGAACGGGTCAGACAGATTCAAATGGATGCCTTAAAAAGAATGAAAGAAATTCTGGAATTTAACGGCTATTCTTTTGAAGCCATTTTTAATTGATGATGAATGAAGGTAAAAGGTTCAAGGTGAAGGGCGCAATAATTCCTTGAACCTTGAACCTTGAACCTAAAATGCATTTTGCAGCGGCCAGTCCCTGTAGTTAAAAACCTGCCCCTGCTCCCTAACCGTACCGCACGCGCTGAGCGACACCTCGGCAATGACCCATTGCACGGCATTGAGCTTGCCCTCCGCCAGAATGCCGTTATCAGGAAAACCGCGGTCCACAGGCGTATAGATAGCCGCCGCGCCGATATTGACATCCACGGCTTCAGACCACGGCGCATCGCCTACCAGTGTGGACTGAACGACATAACACTGATTTTCCAAGGCTCTTGCCTGACAACCTATTTTAACGCGATGATAACCGGCAAGCGTATCGGTGCAACTGGGCACTAGAATCAGATTCGCTCCGGCTTCGACCTGCTTTCTGGCCAGCATCGGAAATTCGCTGTCATAGCAAACGTTGATGGCGATTCTTCCGTATTCGGTGTCGAAATACCTTAATTCCTCACCTTTCTGAATCAGCCATTGCTCGTTTTCAAAACGGGTCATCATCAGTTTATCCTGATAATCAATCTGACCGTCCGGCATAAACAGGTAAGCCCGGTTTCGATAAGCGCCGGAATCCGTTTTTACCGGAAACGTGCCCGACTGGATGATGCACTGGTATTTTTTAGCCAAGCTCCGGAACAAGTCCAGATAATCATCAAGCAATGACTGCATGGCCGCCAGCTGCTTGCTTAACGATGAATAAACGGCCTCGCCGAATAGCGAGGCCAGCTCCATACTGGCATACTCGGGAAAAAGCAGAATTTTCGCATCCTGTTCAGCCGCCTCAACAACCCAGCGTTCAACTTTGCTTTGATACGAAGACCAGTTTTCCAGAAAACCGATGTCGTATTGGGCGGTCGCAATTTTAACGTTCATGTTTCAGCCAAAAGGTCATGGGTTTAGGCGTTTCATTAACATCATCCAGATCTTTCCAGATATAGGTTGTGTTAAGCTCAGGATGTTTGACGTAGCCGCGTTTGTTCCAGAATTGATCCAACGGCACATAATCGGCCGGTCGTCTGGGATGATCTACAGGCCGTTCTACACAACAAAAACAAATATACTTGAAGCCACCCAAATCTTTTGCGTGAGCTTCCCTCTCCTCAAAAAAACGCACGCCGATACCCAAGCCGCGATAATTTTTGTCCAGCACCGATTCACTGCAATAAAACACCTCGTCAAGATTGTAACCCTGGTCGAGAAACGGCTTTTTCAGTTCATTGGTTTCATATTTCATCGGGATGGCTGTCGATGCCCCGACCACTTTATCGCCATGGATGGTGTGTATGCCGGAATCCTGCCGGGAGCAGGATCGGCTATCGCCATCAAAAGCGATGACGATAACGCTTTCGGGACAGTTAATATAAGTCTGTAAATATTTTTTTTCATAATCGATATCCCCGTCGTACAAATACGGGAAGTCGCGAAACACTTCAATTCTGAGCCGTGCCAGTTCCGGGATAAATTGTTCCAGAGCCGGGCCGCTCCATCTTTCAATACGAATATCTTTAGCCATAAGATTACAAAAGCAAAAAGAATCGCATTTTAGCTGAACTGCTCATGGTTTGCGTAGTTTAAGCCGTAAAAAATCGATTTCCGCCAGCCTTCTCAACACCGCTGGCCGTATTCAAAAAGTGGTAATTATGAGATGATGAGCGATGAAAAGCGGGGAGTAGAAAGTAGTGAGTGGCGAGTGAAAATCACACAGCCACCACTCGCCACTCGCCACTCACGACTCACAACCCCTACTTACTTTTATTTATGAAAATTGCTTCATTCGCTTTATTGGTTGTTTTGCTCAACGGCTTGCTGAGCTGGTCAATCAACTTACCCCAAGATGTAGGGCCGGACGTCCCCTCAGGAAAACTCAACAGCCTATCATTCGCGCCGTTTCGGGAAGGCCAAGGCCCCTTGGATGAAAAATTTCCGACTGCCGAACAAATTGACGCTGACTTGCGTTTAATGGGTGAAACAACCCACTCTATCCGCACCTATGCCAGTGCGGAAGGCAGTATGCAGATCATTCCCTCCTTAGCACAAAAGCATGGCTTGAAGATGATTCAAGGCGCTTGGCTGGGCAATATTAAAGAAGACAATCAAGCGGAAATCGCCGAAGTCATCCGTTCCGCCAACGCAAACCCCGATATCGTCAAGCGGGTTATCGTCGGCAACGAAGTATTGTTGCGCGGCGACCTGAAACCGGAGAAGCTGATTGAATACATACGGGAAGTAAAGCGGTCTGTTAAACAACCGGTTTCTTATGCGGATGTATGGTCCATGTACATGAAATACCCGGAATTAATCAAAGAAGTGGATTTTATTACCATCCACATTCTGCCTTACTGGGAAGACGAACCTATCACCGTAGACCAGGCGCCAGCGCATATCGAACGTATTTTCAAACAGGTTCAGCAAGAGGCCGACACCATTGCTCCCGGCAAACCCATACTGATCGGCGAATCGGGATGGCCGGGCGAAGGCCGTCAACGCGGCTGGTCGGTGCCGAGCGTGGTCAACGAAGCGAAATTCATCCGTGCATTAATTAAAGTCGCCACTAAAAACGGCTTTGATTACAACATTGTCGAAGCCTTTAACCAATCATGGAAAAGCGAACTTGAAGGCGTGGTCGGCGCTAACTGGGGGCTTTTTTCGGTTGATCGTAAAGAGGTTTTCCCTTTAACCGGCAAGGTCTACGAAAATCCTGATTGGCTTAACGGCGTTATCGCGTCAACGATACTGTTCCTGATCATCGTTGCCTTCGGCTGGAAATCGTTAAAAGCTTTATCCACAATGCGCCTGGCGTTTTTCTTGGCCTTCTCGCAACTGCTGTCTTTTTTGCTGCCCAACATGCTCGAAAACCTGTGGTACACCAGTTATAGCGACTGGCAGCGTTTTCAGACCCTGTTGATCGTGGGCTTAAACGCCATCTTGGCCGGATTGATATTGCAGCGCGGCTACGGCCTGTTAGCCAACAAGGCCGCCAATCCAAAATTCGGAGCCTGGATATACACTCTCTGCATGCTGTTTGCCGGCTATGCCGTTTATAAAACCTTCGGCCTGGCAATAAATGGGCGTTATATCAGCTTCCCCACGGTAGCCGTTTACATCCCTGTTATAGGTATCTTCGGCTTAATGCTCATCAGCTATATGACTGAACGTCCGTGGTCGCTAAAGGCCATTGAGATTAACCGATTGGCTGGACACCTTAAGGCCAAGGCCGATCAGGATAAGATAATGGGCTACGCCTTGCTGGTCGTAGGCTTGATTCTTGTTATCTGGGAAACCAAAGCATTCCTGATAAGCCGCGACTTTATCCTTGCTTATCCTAATGTCGGCGAGAGACTTGGCATCGCTTTTGTTTTTTCCGTAACCAATTGTCAACTGGTGGTATGGCTAATGTGCCTGGCCATTCTAGCGTTACCGCTTCTGGTTAGCGGCAATAAAACCGGCAAAGAAATAAGGAACGGTAACTAAATATTGTGGATTGATCTGGGCTAATTTTAGCGTAGCTCAGATAAGCTGTGTGATATTATTTGGTGACACTTAAATTATACCAAGAGGTCTGAATATGACTGATAACGTAGACAACATAGTCCTTGAACATTTGCGTGCTTTACGCGCCGGGCAAGATCGTATTGAAACAGGTTTAAAAGAAGTTAAGCAGCGTTTGACAGGCGTTGAATCAGGTATTACTGGACTTAGACGCGATAACGTAGGTACTCAAGAAGATGTCTATCGTCAGCAAACAGTGATTGACGCAATTCAAGAGCGCTTACAACGCATTGAAAAGCGCTTGGAGTTATCGTAGTAGTGGGGGGGTAATAACTACTCAGCAGCACCAAGCGGGGCGGGGTTTGCAACCCCGCTCCTAACGTTTCCGCGATGTCTAAGCAAAGTGATTGATTTTAATCAACGCGAAACGTTTCGGACGGGGCAACATGCCCCGTCCGGCTTGTGGGGCATAAAGGCAAGCAAAAAGGCGCTTGCCCACATGTTTTAAAAAGAGGCGGAGGCTATACTTTTCGGAATAACCTGAAGTAAACTAGGGAAAATATAAAAATTCCAGCCTGCTAGAAGATTAGGGAAAATATGCGCAACATTAAATTATTTGAATCCGTTGATCACCGTTTTATTTTGCTCAACGAGAGTGAACCGGGCGAAGAGGACGGCATACGTTCCAACCAGTACCTCATCACGCATCATAATGACGGCGTGTTACTTGATCCAGGCGGTTTTGGGGTAATGCCTCGGGTACTGGCGGAAATGTTGCGTTACGTAGGGCCGGAGCAAATTAAAGCCATTTTTCTGTCTCATCAAGACCCTGATATAGTCGGCGGTCTGTCAACCTGGCTGGAACTGTGTCACTCGCCCGTCTATGTTTCCAGCATCTGGATACGCTTTTTGCCCCATTACGGTTTAAAAGACATGACGCGATTTATCGGGGTGCCCAACGAAGGCAAGGATTGCGAGCCGGCACCCGGTTTTAAACTAAAAATCGTACCCGCGCATTTTTTGCATTCCGAAGGCCAGATTAATGTCTATGACCCGATTTCTAAAATCCTGTTTACCGGCGACATCGGCGCGGCAATGCTGCCCGTAGATAAAAACGAAGCATTTGTAGATGATTTTGCCGCTCACATCCCCTATATCAAGGGCTTTCACCGCCGCTATATGTGCTCTAACAAGGCGATACGCTGTTGGTTGGACACCATTGCCGACCTGGATATTGCGATGATCGCCCCGCAACACGGCCCGATTTACCGGGGCGCTGCGGTGCAGGATTTTCTAAACTGGCTCAAAGACCTGCAATGCGGCGTTGATATAATGCAACCTGGCGGGCACTTTCCGCCTGAGGACTGATTATGAGTTATCTATCGCAGCCCACTCATCTGGAAGCCTTGCGCTTGAGAATTATCAGCCAGATTGCCGAAATCCTGGAAAATCAAACTCACACCCAACGTTATGCAATAGGTTTATCGGAACTTAACCATAACATGCATCAAGAGATTGTCAGTAAATTAGTAGCGGCCATGGCGACTATGGCTACCGACGACTCTGCCGCCATGATTGCCATGATCCCAACGATTTCACAGGTCATTGATACCTGCTCCAGGCTGGATCAAAGTCTTGACTTATTATTCCGGCAACGCAGTCAGCAGTGGGCATCGAGCGATCAGCACATCCAGAACCTGATGATCGAGTTTAATCAAACCTTGCTTGAGCTGTCTTCTGTCTTGATTGAAAAAGACTTACTGGAACGACAAAGTCGGGTGTTGGAACGGATCATCCTGTCGCACGAACACATCTCGCAATGGAAAGAGTTTGTGCAAGAAATTCTGGCGGATTTTTACGCCATCTTCCCGTTTAACTTTTTTTACATCGCCTTTGCAGAAGCGAATGGCTTATCCCTCTATTTGTATTACCTGGGCCAGTGCTCGGACGAGGTACGCGCACAGGCGCGCGGCTTACTGAGTCAACAGATGCTTCAAAGTATCGGCTTGCCCGCTGATTCGGCACTGGATATTGAAGAATTCAATATCCAGTGTGGTGCCGAAATCAAAACCAAAACAGATCTCAATATTCGCATGATCAGTGTACCCGTGCCTGATCATTCCCCCAATTTGGCGGGCTTACTGGGGGTCGCTTACGCCGCTGAAAACAACCTATCCGCGCAAGAAGCCAGCGTCATCCGCGCGATACTTGCGGTCATGGTGATGGTGGTGGGGTCCAGCAAGGTGTTATCGCGTACGCTGTTGGAACTTGAATACTACGCAGTGCATGACCCCCTTACCGGATTGCACAACCGCCGCCAGTTTAATGACATATTGCACTACGAAATCGGTCGTTCCGAGCGCCATAAACATGAGTTTAGCGTTTTGATGCTCGACCTGGACGACTTCAAGGACATTAACGACTCCTACGGGCACCCCACCGGCGATACAGCGCTGTGCGCAATCGCCGACGCCCTGCTTGAGCATACTCGCAATGGCGATTTGTGCGCCCGCATTGGCGGAGATGAGTTTGCCATTATCCTGACTGAAACAGGCCCCGAAGGCGCGCGGGTAGTCGCCGAAAATGTAAGCCGTGCGCTACGGGAAATGGCTATAACATCGTCACAAGGCAACCGTTTTCATTTAACCGTCTCCATCGGCGTGAGCAGCTATCCCATTGATGGGCAAACCATAGATACCCTGTTGGAGGGTGTCGATGCCGCTATGTACAAAGCCAAGGACATGGGTAAAGATAGCGTCTGTACCTTTGACGCAACGGAAACACGCGTCAGTATTCGCGAAACGCGCGATAATGCGGAAAACCTGCGCGAAGCCTTAAAGGAAGGGCGTATCATCCCCTATTATCAATCGATTGTTAACTGCCAATCCGGCGAATTATTTGCTTTTGAAACGCTGGCCCGACTTAAATCTCCAACGGGAGAAACAACTTCGGCGGCGATGTTTATCGAAACCATTGACAAATATGGCTTGGCGCGTGAACTCGATCTCGCCATGATCAACAACTCTTTTGCCGCTAAACGCGCTTGCATGGATGCCAACCGCCCGGAGGCAAACGCGAAAATTTTTATCAATTTATCGGTGCAGGAAATTCAAGGCCGCGGCATTTTAGGTTATGCCGAAGAACTCTGCCAGAAACTGGAACTCCCCCCCGAAAGCATTGTCTTTGAATTACTGGAACGCGATGCGATTGGCGATATGACCAACATGCGCCGGTTCCTGACCAATTTGCGCCGCAAAGGCTTTGCCTTTGCCCTGGACGATTTCGGCACCGGTTATAATTCGTTTCATTATTTGCGTGAACTGCGTTTTGAATACGTCAAGATTGATGGCGCGTTCGTACGCAACATACTGACCTCTAAAGTGGATTACGCCTTGGTGCATAACCTGTCCCGGTTATGCCAGGACATCGACATTCTCACCGTTGCCGAATTTGTCGAAAATCAGGAAATTTGGGAGGCGCTCAAGGATATGGGCATCAATTACGCCCAAGGCTATCATATCGGCATGCCGCTGCCGGAGATGAAGCAAACCTTGAAAAACAGGTAGTGAAAAAGTAGTAACTGATGTTACGCACGGATGGTATTTCTCCCGTTTGCCGCGCCGAGCACCGGAGCTTTTATCGAAAACAGCCCGTTTAGGGGCGCGGCAGGGATGCCGCGCGTCAGCAGAGGGGCAGGAGCCCCTTCTGCTGGCCCTCGATAAAAGCGAGGAGCGCAGGAAGTAAGCGGTAACCGGGTCGCCTTTTCTTTGGTTACTTTCTTTTGGCGAAGCAAAAGAAAGTAACTCGCCTTCGGGTGCGAAAACCCGATTCAATCAAGTGTCGCGCTAGCGGCTCCTTAATGTTAAAGCGCTCGAAATTCGACTAACTGCGTAACATCAGGTAGTAAGTGAAGAGTAAAAATCGTGCCACTACTCACTACTTTCCACTTTTTCTAGAGCGGCGATTGCCTCCACCAACCCCTGTTTTGCCGCCTTGCGATACCAATCGGTCGCCTGCTTGTTGTTTTTTTCCATTCCCAAGCCATTTGCGTACATATCGCCCAACTTATATTGGGCGCGAGGATCGCCCTGTGCAGCCGCCTTGTTGTACCAGGCAAAAGCCAGGCTATTATCCTTCGCAGCCCCCTGCCCTGATGCGTACATCAGGGCCAGATTATATTGCGCTGTGACATCGCCTTGTTCGGCAGCTTTGTAAAACCAATCAACGGCCGTATTATAATTTTGCGCCACGCCTTTTCCGGTCGCATACATAAAGCCGAGTTTGGTTTGCGCCTCCCTATGCCCCTGTCCGGCGGCTTTGCCAAGCCAGCCGGCCGCCTGTTTATCATCCTCTGCGATACCCTTTCCCATCGCGTAGATCATGCCTGCTTGAAACTGCGCATCTACATTGCCCTGCTCAGCCAGCGGCAAATAAAGCGGCAACGCTTTGACCACTTGGCCCTGTTTAAGCAGTTGATTGGCTTTTTGCAGCCTGTCCGCGACGTCTTGATTAACCGGCGCCGTCGTTGTTTTTAAGTCAACTACATACCAAATAGTTGCCGCCAATACGATGCCGACAACACCCTTACCCCAAAGAGCCACGTTTATTTTGTTGAATAACCGGGTGCTGCCAAGCCGCACCTTATTGCCGACCGAGCTGACCTTTTTCCTGAGTTTATTGATCGTTGCAAGGTAGGCGGGGGAATTTTTTGTGGCCGTTACCGGGGGAGCTACATAGCTTTGGCTAATAATTGTCATTATCCGCTGCGCATCATCGGTCGCGCGCTTCCTTTCTTGCCGGTCTATCCATTGATCATGCTCGGCTCTTTTTCCGGAATCGGATAACACCGCATAAGCGCTATTGATACTTTTCATTATCCGAAGCGCTTCTTCATGCCCGCCGATATATTTATCGGGATGATATTTCTGGCAAAGTGCTTTGTAAGCGGCCTTGATAACGCTTGCAGGTGCATTGCGCGACACATTTAAATTGTCGTAATGGGTTCTGATCTTAGCCATACAGCGTTCACTTAGGTGGGGTGTTGTGCCTGACGATTATCAACCAACAAGCTTGATTCCGCTTTTATCAATGGTGATTAATTGCTGCTTATACAGTGCGCCGATCGCCTGTTTAAATACTTTCTTACTCACTCCGAATGTTGCATAAATGGCTTCCGGAGGGCTTTTATCGCTTAGCATCAACTCGCCGTTATTGGCTTTCAGCTTGGCTATAATGCTGTCAGTGAGCGATACGACTTTGCCGTATCCCGGCTGATGCAGACTGAGGTCAATCTTATGATCTTCCCGTATCTGCTTAATGTAGCCATCCAGTTTCTGGCCTTTCCTGACCGGCTGATACAACTCGTTTTGATATAACATGCCCCAGTGACTATTGTTGATGATCGCTTTAATGCCCAAATCAGAAGGATCGGCGATGATCAGCGACACTTTTTGGCCGACTTCAAAATCGACCGATTCATCGCTGAGCACTTTATCAATCTTGGTGGTCGCGGCGATGCGATTTTTGTCGTCGAGAAACACTTTGACCAGGTAAGAGCGCCCTACTTCCATCTCATGGTATTGTTCACTGAACGGCACCAGCAAGTCTTTAGGCAGCCCCCAATCCAAAAACGCACCCACATAATTAAGCGACACGACTTTCAGCCAGGCAATATCACCCACCTCGGCTAACGGTTTTTTGGCGGTGGCGGCCAGATGGCCTTCCGAATCCACATAAACAAATACGTCCAGACTATCGCCGACCTTACAGTTGGCGGGCAGTTTTCTGTCCGCCAGCAGCACTTTTCCGGAGGTGCCGTCATCAAGGTAGACATCAGCACCTTGTTGTTTAACTACATTCAGCTTATTTATTTTGCCGATATTTATCATTTATAAAATACTCGATTGGGCCAATACATATCGTTTCCACGCTCCGGTGTCACGATTAATTTATAACTCAACGAAGACATGTAGGTCTGGTTAGCGGTAGCGTAACCCGACATTTGCCGCTTCGATGTGTCGGGTTACGCTACGCTAACCCGACCTACTAGCTTTGTGTCTTCGTGGTGATTTTTTCACATCAACTGGTAATCACAAACCTGACCGCATCCAGTCTTAGCTGCGCGGCCTGGATGTTTTCATGCGCCAGCATGGTCATATCCTTTAACTGCTCGATTTCTTCGGTCCTGATGGTCGGGTTCACTTTTTTCAGCCTGACCAGACGCTTGATCTCATTGCTTAGCGAGTCCAGCATGGCTTGGGTCGCCTCATCGACTAACTGCTGCATATCGGTTTTGGCTTTTTGCTCGGCCACGCTCAAGATATTGATGAGGTGCGGACGCTGGCTGTTCAAAAAGGCAATGATTTTATGTTTATCAAACTTGATGCCGACTTCAACCAAATCGCGATGATCAATGTCCGCGCTTACATCCTTTTGGTTTTGATCGATCAACACCCGAATCGGGGTATGGGGCAGGAACCGTCCGATTTGCAATTCGGCAGGCGCGCTGCACTCGACAATAAACAGACATTCCAGAAAAAACTGCCCGGCTTTAAGATCGCTATGCTTGATCACGCTGATCGCCGCGTTGCCGGTCTCACTGGACAGCACCATATCCATCGACGCAGTGACCAGCGGATGTTCCCAGGTCATGAACTGCATGTCTTCCCGCGCCAGCGCAATCTGCCGGTTAACGGTCAGAGTCAAGCCGTCTTCAGTCAATCCGGGAAAATGCGAAACGCGTAAATGGTCGCTGGGACGGACAATAAAGCAATCGGGCGAATGAAACTCGGTATCCACGCCGTAGCATTCAAAGACGTCTTCCATATAAGGCCAAAGCACCCCTTCTTTCTCGTAGCTATTCAGCTGCTCGATAAGCTCATCGGCCAATTCCTTGCGACAGGAATTCAACTCCAGCAATTGATCGCGACCGTTATGCATTTGCGCTTCAAGTTCGACGCTGAGCGTTTGGGTCTGGGCGATAAGTGCATCAATATCGGCTGGATTTTTACTATCCAAAACCGCCGCCAGCTCATCGTGCAACAAATCGGCAACCCGCTGGGCTGATGAACTGTTGCAGGCAAATGCATTCAGGCCTTCGTCATACCAACGGTACAACACGGCACACTCAGTATGCTCCAGATACGGCACATGAATCTGGATAATATGTTTTTGGCCGATACGATCAAGACGGCCTATGCGCTGTTGCAATAAATCGGGATTGGTCGGCAAATCCAGCAGTATCAAATGATGCACAAACTGAAAATTCCTGCCTTCACTGCCGATTTCGGAACAAATCAACAGCCGCGCCGCGCTCTCAGGGTCGGCAAAGTAAGCCGCCGCCCGGTCGCGCTCGATAATGCTCATGCCTTCATGAAACACCGCCGAAGCAATACCGGCGCGGTTTTTCAGGGTTTGCTCCAGATCAATCGCGGTTTGCGCCTGTTTGCAAATCACCAGGGCTTTATCGCCAAGGATGGTGTGTATGCCGCCAACCGGCTGGGAGCCGGTGCGGCGTTGACCGGACAATTGTTTGACCTTATCCACCAGCCACACGTAGCGCGGATCTTGTTGCAAATCATCGACATTAGCCGATCCGGTTAAGGCATATCCATAACGTTCCCGCTCGGGAAAACCCTGCACGGTTTGCCGCGAGTTTCTAAACAAAATCCGCCCGGTGCCATGATGATCCAGCAACACCTTAATCAAGGCATCGCGTGCTGCCGCCGATTGTTCAGGATCATTCAGATTTTTCAGCAAGCCGTCGACATTGTCATCTTTGAGCAACACGGTTAAATGTTGCTGCGCGGCTTCATTCAACGCTTCCTCTGCCAGCAACAACTTGGCCGCGTTCGCCACCGGCTCGAACAAGCGCTCTTCTTCCACGAAAGCCGCAAAACTGTAAAACCGGTCGGGATCGAGCAATCTTAACCGTGCAAAATGACTTTCCTTGCCCAATTGCTCCGGCGTAGCTGTCAACAATATCAGGCTGGGGGAAATCCGGCCGAGTTGTTCGACAAACAGATAATCGGGACTGGGCGCTTGTTCGCTCCATTCCAGATGATGCGCTTCGTCGACAATCACCATATCCCAACCCGCCGCTATGGCCTGTTGTTGGCGGCGCGGGTAATTGGAAAAAAAGCCCTGACTGCATAGAATCAATTGCTCGGTTAAAAACGGATTATCGGCAACGTCATCATCCGGTTCCGCTTCAGCGAGCATGTCGTCTTCAGCATAGGTATCGAGACAACGCGCCTCGTCAAAAATACTAAAGCGCAGATTAAAACGCCGGAGCATTTCGACCAGCCATTGATGCAGTAGCGTTTCCGGCACAATAATCAAGACTCGACGGCTCAAGCCGTTAATCAGCCGATGGTGCAAAATCAAACCGGCTTCGATGGTTTTACCCAGACCCACTTCATCGGCCAACATGATGCGTGGCGCAGACCGGTTAGCCGATTCATGGGCAATAAACAACTGATGCGGAATAAGCGAGGCGCGACCGCCCAATAAGCCTTTAACCGGCGATTGCTGATGCTGTTGCAATCTGCGCCAGGTTTCATAACGCAGCAAAAACCAGGCAGTAGGATCGACTTGCCCGATAAACAACCGATCCTGAGGCTTGTTAAATTGAATATGATGATTCAGTTCTACCTCGTCCAGCTGAACCTCCTGTCCATCCTCATCTTTACCTAGATAGGTAATCAAGCCATCCTGTTCAGTTAAACCGGTGACGATCACTTTATCTTCGTCAATCGACTCGATAACATCGCCTGCCGAAAACCGGACGCGCGTTAACGGCGCGTTATCTTGCGCATACATACGCTTTTCGTCACACGCCAAAAAAAGCACTGTGACCCGCTTGTGCGCTACATCAAGAATAAGACCTAAGCCGAGTTCAGACTCGGTGTTACTAATCCAGCGTTGACCGGGGATAAACTGTTCCATTTATTAAGATGCCATTAAGATTGGGTAAATATTGATTCAAGTAAGCTATTATTATAAGCGACACAGCGGAATTATTCCGGCAATTAATTGGCGATATTGTGATTCGAGAATAGGCTTTAACACCCATCAAACGATTGCATTTGTTAAGCGGCCATTAAGGTTAAGGAGAATAATATGAATCCAAAGTTTATCACTGACCAACCGTCTTTGCCGACTCAATCCAGACCTATATTAAATCAATTATTTAAGGAAGATACCCATGAAAAAATCATTCTTTTTAAGCCCACTGTTTATGCTTGCAATTATTTATTCATCTGTATCCTGCGCATCTGGGGGAGAAGGTCATGGTCACGGCAGAGGACACCGCAATCATCATTCCGAAGGGCCGAGGTATTATCCGGAGCAGCCCCGGTATTCAAACTACCAGGACCCACGCTCTCACCAAGGTTTGGCCGGTGGTGTTGTAGGTAGCGTTTTAGGTTACGAAATAGGTAACGGCGACCCTATTGCTACAGGACTGGGCGCCGCCGCGGGTTCTTATCTCGGCAATGGCGTCGCTGGAAGACGCTAACCCGATTTGATTTTGTTAACTTAACAACAAACCCAATAATTTAGAGAGAAAAATCCCATGAAAAAGTTACTCTTTTTAATTCAATTAACCGCCGTTGTAATCCTGTTTTCACCACCCTCTTATGCTGATGGCGATTGGGGACACCATGGTCACGGTTGGGGGCACCATCATGGCCACCACCATCACGACGACTATTATCCTCAACCGCAAATAAACTATTACCCGCAACCGCAGGTCAACTATTACCCGGCGCCGCAAATTAATTATTATCCCCAGCCCCAGGTTAATTATTATCAGCGGCAGGCGCAGTATTCAGCCGATCCACGCTCCCATCAGGGATTGGCGGGAGGCGTGATAGGCAGTGTTTTCGGCTATGAACTGGGCAGCGGCGATCCTATTGCTACCGGACTGGGTGCCGCCGCCGGTTCTTTTCTGGGCAATGGAATGAGCGACGGTTACCAAAGATAGTCATCCAAATCAGCCATGAAATATTGGGCTCGCTAAACAAACAAGAGGATTCGGCACGAATTTTGAGGCTGAATCCTCTTACTCAAACCACTTGTCTCCAGCAAGAAAATCCCCCGCTAAACGATTGAAATCCGTTGCGCTCAAACACCCCGAACTCGTCATACATCGTAGGATTTTTCGGTAGCGTGGCGACAATCATTCACACAGTTGATACCGCTAACTTCCATTTCCAGCAACCCTTGGCATCAACCTGTGCAGTATCACATACTTGATCACGCAGCAGGTAACACACCGGCAGGCAATTCCTCTACCGGAGAAAAAAGGTGCTATACTCAATGCCTTGGAAGCAGAACAGCCTGATATTATCAAGATAAACGCGCGGCCGGATCGTTCAATTATCATTAATCTAAGCGACTATTATGATTGACACTTTCGACTCTACCGAGACGCTAATCTAATATACCAAGACTGCGTCTAAATCTAAGAGCGCAAAAATCAGCAAGATTTTATATAAATACATTCGTTTCCACGTTCTGCCTGGAACCCGTTGTGATTCTGCATAAGACGTCCTGATTTTTGAATTTTTCGAAGCCCTCATCCACTAGTGGCGGGCGCTGAAATACAATTTTTAGAGATCCATTCATGAGTGAATTATCACAAATTTCACGCACCATTCTGCTGGTAGATGATGAAGTCAACATCATTAATGCCCTTAAGCGCACTTTACGACCTGACGGCTATAGCATCCTGACCGCCAGTAACGGCGAAGAAGGTCTTGCCTTATTGGCGGAGCACGAAGTGGGCGTCATCATTTCCGATCAACGCATGCCGCACATGACCGGCGTAGAATTTCTACGTAAGGTTAAATTACTTTATCCCAAGACATTACGCATTGTATTGTCCGGTTATACCGAACTTGAATCAGTCACCAGCGCCATTAACGAAGGTGCGATTTGTAAATTTCTAACTAAACCCTGGGATGATGACTTGCTTCGGGATAACATTCGCGAGGCATTTCAGTACTATGAAATGGAACAGGAAAATTTGCGTTTAAGCCGGGAACTTCGCTCTGCCAATGACAAACTTTCCATACTGAATCAAAATCTTGAACAAAAAGTAGTCGATAAATCCCACGAAATTATACACAGCATTAATTTATTGCAAATTTCACAGGAAATCCTTGAGCATTTACCGATAGGCATTATTGGTATCGACGAACAGAATATGATAGTAGTCTCCAACAAATGCGCCGAAGAAATATTCGGCCAACCTCCCGGCACTTGCCTACTCGGCCTTATGGCGGGTGACGCTTTACCCGAGGTGCTTTTACAATTATTACAAAAAATCTATCCTGGCGACCTTGTACAACTTAACGACGAAATCGTAACCTTGAATGAAGGCGTTTCCATACGGGTACTAATAAACACAATGGGAGATATCAGCCAATCGAAAGGCGTCATTATTGTCTTGTCGCCATTAAAGGAGAGCTGAAATGCCCCTCCTAAAAAACAAATTTGCCTGTTTGGCGAATTTACCGTCAATGCCGACACTGCTGATGGAAGCGTTACAGCAGATTAACGGCAAGCAAAATTTAACGTTGCTGGTTGATAAAATTGGTCAGGACCCATCAATAGTGATTCGGATTTTACGCATTGCCAATTCACCTTTCTACGGCATGCCCAGGGAAATAGGTTCTTTACGCGAAGCCATTGTATTATTGGGCATTAACCGAATCAAAGACATGTTGATGAGTCTATGTTTTTCAAAAATGTTGCCTGCACAACATAAAGATTTTAACTATGATCTGTTCCTGCATCACAGCATGGCCGTTGCCGAATGCACCCGGCAACTTGCAAACTGCACATCTACCAGCCCTGATTTTGCCTTTACAGCCGGATTGTTACATGACATCGGAGACTTGGTGATTGTCATGCTTTTTCCTGACGAATTCAGCCAACTGGTTAAAATGTCTGAAAAATTCGGGATCGAGGAAGAACAAAAGGTATTAGGCTTTAATCATACGATCATAGGCGGCAAAGCCGCACAATACTGGAATTTTCCTCAGGAGATTCAAGAAGCCATTGAACAACATGAAACCTATCCTGAGTCCGCTACAACCAAGTCGCTCGGATTACTGGTCTATACCGCCAACTTGTTGATCGTCAATACCGAACGACCGGATAAATCCGCTCTGGAGGAACACGAGCCCCTTTGCACCGCGCTTGCCATACTCAACGTTTCAATTGACCAAGCTGCACATTGTACTGACAGCGGACGACAGTTTGCCGACCAAATCCTTACCCTGCATTAAACAGGAAAAAATATGTCATTAAAGGATTGTGCCATAATGCATAGAGTCCCCTTCTTAAATTTCTTGCAAACAATATGGCCATTTTGAATTGGAACAATCAACTGGTGCTAGGCATAGAATCCGTTGACAAGCAACATAAACATCTTATCGATTTAACTAACCAATTAGACGAAGCTGTCGCCATCGGCGCTGACCGCGACACTATCATCAAAATTGTAAACGGCTTGATTGATTACACGGTATACCACTTTCAGCACGAAGATCGGCTGATGTCGGAGGCAAATTTCAATCCAACGATGCACGCCATACATGACGCTGAACATAAAGAATTTGTAGCAAAAATGATGGTGGTCCAACTCGAAGTCCAGGCCGATATTAACGCTATCTCAGTGGACCTGATGGATTATATGGTCAATTGGCTTTACCATCATATCCTCAATACCGACAAAAAAATGGCGCTCAGCCTGATCAGCGGCATTGATGCGGCCCAAATCAGCATCGATAAGCACGAGCACAGCGAAATCATTCAGAGTAATCTGTACTCGGCCTTACGTGAGAGCGAAAGCCGCTTTAAGGAATTAGCCGAAAATATTTCCGCATTAATCTGGATCACCAACGCTAATCATGTACCGATCTTTTGCAATCACTTTTGGTTCGCCACTTTTAACTTACCGCCCGACATACCCAGCCGCGAGCAATGGCTAAACGCCATTCATCCTGAAGACCGGGACAAAGTAACCCAAACCTATAGCCGTGCGGCTGAAGAACGCAGTAAATTCAAAATTCAATACCGCTTGCTGGCCGCCGACGGCAAAATCACCTGGATCTATGAAACAGCAGCCCCCAGAGTGCGCAAGAACGGGAGCTTTGCCGGGTTGATGGGTTGCGGCATGGACATTACCTCGCAAAAGCAAGCCGAAACGGTGCTGGCTCGCAGCAATCTGCAATTGGAAGAAGAAGTTAAAAAGCGCACCCGGGAACTGATCAAAACCAATCAAACCCTGGAATTTGAAAAAAACCAACAGTTGCTGCTGAATACTCAATTACAAGAAGCGCAATCGCATCTGCTGCAATCGGAGAAAATGGCGTCTATCGGTCAATTGGCTGCCGGCGTGGCACATGAGATCAATAATCCCATTGGTTATATCAATTCCAATCTGACCTCCTTAAAAAACTATATCGATAATTTACTGGCACTGATTGCGCTTTACGAAAAATCTGAAGCAACCAGCGAAAATATCGACCAACTTGCACAAGTTAAAGCCTTTAAACAAAAAATAGATCTGGAGTTTCTGAAGACCGATGTACTCGATTTATTGGAAGAGTCGCATGAAGGCGCGACACGGGTGAAAAAAATCATTCAAGATCTTAAAGACTTCTCCCACCTTGATAGCAATGATGACTGGCAATGGACTAATTTGCATGCCGGACTTGAAAGTACGCTCAATATTGTTAACAATGAAATTAAATACAAAGCAAAAATTGTTAAGGCCTATGGCGACCTGCCTGAAGTAAAATGCCTGCCACACCAACTTAACCAAGTGTTCATGAATTTGCTGATCAATGCCGCACACGCCATTGAAAACGAAGGCACTATCACCTTACGCACCGGAACGGAAAACGATTACGCGTGGGTGGAAATAAGCGATACCGGCAAAGGCATAGCCGCTGAGCACCAAAGTAAAATTTTCGATCCTTTTTTTACTACCAAGCCGGTCGGTAAAGGCACCGGATTAGGACTTTCGGTTTCCTACACTATTATCAAAAAACACCAGGGGGAAATCCAGCTGACCAGCCAGTTAGGTCAAGGGACAACCTTTCGGATTATCCTGCCTATTGCCGGAGCGATTCTTGAAAATGCGTAACATTGCAGCCATGCCGATTAACATAAATCCGGAGCGATTATGCTGATTGCCCCGGCTAGCGACGCGCCTGACAAATCTGCTGCCATATTGTTTGTCGATGATGAAGCGAATGTGCTTAAAGCCTTACGCCGCTTATTTCATAATGAACCGTATACCGCCTACTTTGCCTCAAGCGGTGCAGAAGGGCTGGAGATATTGCGACAAAATGCCGTTGACCTGATTATTTCCGATATGCGTATGCCGGAAATGAGCGGTGCGGAATTTTTAGCCCAGGTTTTCATGCAATGGCCCGAGACTATCCGCATTTTACTGACCGGTTATGCCGATTTTCAATCAACGATTGATGCCGTCAATAAGGGCCGTATTTACAATTACTGCAATAAGCCCTGGAATGATGAGGAACTTAAATTACTGGTTCGCAATGCCCTGGAACAAAAGCATCTGCGCGAGGAACGGGATCGTTTATCCGGCATTGTTCTCCAACAAAATACAGAATTAAAAGAGCTCAACGAACATCTGGAAGAAAAAGTCGAGCAGCGTACCGAACAGCTCAAGAACACTATGCAGCATCTTGACCGGGCAAATAACAATCTAAAAAAGCAATATATTGATTCCATTAAGGCATTCTCACGTATTATTGAAATGCGCCCCGGCATTAAAAGCGGACAGTCGAAATATATCGCTGAAAAAGCCTTGTTGGTTGCGCGCAAACTAGGCATGAACACGGAAGAGAAGCAAAATATTTTTTATGCCGGATTGCTGATACAAATCGGCAAGATGAGTTTGCAGGATAGCTTGCTGGCAGAGCCTTACTACTCAATACCTCTTATCGACATACGCCGTTATTTAAAACATGCGGTAGAAGGTGAAGCTTTATTGAAGGGATTGACTCAATTAAAAGGCGCATCTATTTTAATCCGGCATCAATACGAACGTTATGACGGCTCGGGCTTTCCCGACGGTCTGGCAAAACAAAAAATCCCCCTGGGCTCCCGTATTCTGAATGTGGTCGGCGACTATATCGCCTATCTTGAGGGTTCAATGACAGGCGAAGTCATGTCCGTCAGCGCCACGATCAATCAATTAATGAGTCGAAAAGAAAGCTATTACGATCCTGATGTTATCGACACTTTTATTAAGGTACTCAAGGAAGACACATCCATTGAAGAGGATGTGGTTGTGGAACCGCCTACACTCGAAAAATCATGGAAGAACAGCAGACTACTTGGCGGCTCCCAAAACATAGCCATGGAGCGCCCGGTTATGGAAATTTCATGGACACAACTGAAACCCGGCATGGAAATCGAAAGTGTCCATTTTGAGAACAAGCCTTATATTAAAAATTGCATTGTCGATCAAAAAATAATTAACAACATCAACTCATTAAGAGAGAACACCGTAACTTCTCATTAGTCGCAGGCAATACCTTAAAAATCAGGTTAAAATGGCCGCATGGATTCACTCAAGCCACAATTACCTAAAATCAACAACGAAGATCGCACACCGCTAATCGATGTGTTGCTGG
>Ga0208631_100013_pt1 | contig 187773 bp, 179 predicted proteins | sample LakWasMet38_LOW7_2_FD_183878 | JGI IMG/M metagenome (GOLD analysis project Ga0208631, IMG submission 183878) | Freshwater sediment methanotrophic microbial communities from Lake Washington under simulated oxygen tension - Sediment Metagenome... | ecosystem: Environmental > Aquatic > Freshwater... | reverse complement strand
CCCTATATGAATAACAATAAAACCAACCAACTGAGCCCACTTGCCTTGTGCATACAGGGTCAACGCCCTTGGCTACCGTTCAGTGTCTTCGCTGGCATCAGAAGCGAGACAGAAGGCTTGATCTACGAGGCAAGGTTGATCCTTAAGGGTACGCCCAAGCTCTTTCTGTCTCAGTACCAGGGTAGCTAACCATGGCAGAAGTAAAGATACAAGGGTACGCATCGCGTACCTTTTTGGGATTTAATTCAGCGGAAAATATTGAAAACGGTACGCGATGCGTACCTTACCAGGCTAAATCATCCAATTCACGAAGGGGGTTCCATGACCAAGCCTAAAGGTGACCAACCGACTGCCGCCCATCTAACCGGTCTTCAACCGTCCCCTGCCGACGCCAACCGTTCCGATCAAGCCGCAGCGGTGCTGGCTCAAGAGCCGGGCGAAGCGCTTACCACTAATCAGGGGTTGTGCATCAGCGATAACCAGAATTCCTTGCGCGGCGGCTCCCGCGGCCCGACGCTGCTGGAAGATCATATCCTGCGTGAAAAAATCATGCATTTCGATCACGAGCGTATCCCCGAACGCGTGGTGCATGCACGCGGAGCGGGCGCGCACGGTGTCTTCCAAGTGTACAAACCGATGAGCCACTATACCAAAGCCGGCTTCCTGCAAGACCCGGATGTTAAGACGCCGGTATTCGTGCGTTTTTCCACCGTCGTCGGTTCGCGCGGCTCGGCCGATACCGCCCGCGACGTACGCGGCTTCGCAGTCAAGTTCTACACCCAAGAAGGTAATTTCGATCTGGTAGGAAACAATATGCCGGTGTTTTTTATCCAGGACGCGATCAAGTTCCCCGACCTCGTCCATGCGATCAAGCCGGAGCCTCACCATGAAATTCCGCAAGCTTCAGCCGCTCACGATACTTTTTGGGATTTCATTTCGCTGATGCCGGAGTCCGCGCATATGATCATGTGGGTCATGTCGGATCGCGCCATTCCCAGAAGCTTTTCAATGATGGAAGGCTTTGGCGTGCATACTTTTCGCTTTATTAACGAATCCGGCAAGTCCTGCTTCGTTAAATTCCACTGGAAACCGGTGCTCGGCGTTCATTCGCTGGTCTGGGACGAAGCGGTCAAACTGGCCGGCAAGGACCCCGACTTTAACCGGCGCGACTTGTGGGAAGCCATCAACCGGGGCCAATATCCTGAATGGGAGCTCGGCGTGCAGATAGTGCCCGAGGAAGACGAGCACAAGTTCAACTTCGACTTGCTCGATGCGACCAAGCTGATTCCCGAGACCTTGGTGCCGGTACAAATCATCGGCAAGCTGACCTTGAACCGCAATCCCGACAACTTCTTTGCCGAGACCGAGCAGGTTGCGTTCCACCCCGGCCATGTCGTGCCGGGCATCGATTTCAGCAACGATCCTTTATTGCAGGGACGGCTGTTTTCCTATCTCGATACTCAGCTTTCCCGTCTGGGCAGCCCCAATTTCCACGAAATACCGATCAACCGCCCGATCGCCGCAGTCAGCAACAATCAGCGCGACGGCCATATGCGCCAAACCATCGTCAAGGGCAGAGTGAGTTACGAACCCAACTCTTTGGGCGGCGGCTGTCCGATGCAACGGCCTTGGGAGCAAGGCGGTTTTGCCAGTTATCCGCAGCCGATGGAAGGCGAAAAGCTGCGCGTGCGTAGCGACAGTTTCAGCGATCACTTCTCGCAAGCGGCGCTGTTCTGGCGCAGCCAGTCGGCCTGGGAAAAGGACCATATCGTTTCGGCTTTCTGCTTTGAGCTAGGCAAGGTCGAAGTTGAGGCCGTGCGCGAGCGTATGCTTTCTATGCTGGATCAGATCGATACGCTGCTTGCCTTCCAGGTTGCCGAAGGTTTGGGAATGGCGGTGCCTAAAACGTCCAGCGGCGCGAGAAATGTTCCACGAACCGGCGAGCCTGAGATAGATCCGGCGCTGAGCATGGCAAATACCCGCAAAGACTCTATCCTCGGCCGAAAGATAGCGGTGCTTGTTGCAGACCATGTAGACAAGGCGTCGCTTGCGGTATGCAAAGCATTGGAAGCGGAAGACGCGGTCATCAAATTCATCGCGCCACGTTTGGGAGATATCAAAAATAGCGCAGAAGAATTTATCAAAGTAAACCACAGCCTGCCGACGGTAGGATCGGTCATGTTTGATGCGGTATTTATTCCGGGAGGACAGCAAAGTGTGGAAGCCCTGTGTGAGGATGCTCATGCCGTGCTTTTCGTTAAGGAAGCCTATAAACACGGCAAAGCCATCGCCGCCCACCATAACGGCGCCAAGCTGATCGCCCAGGCGGCGCGCTCTGCCGGAATAGAGAGCGGAGAGTTTCACGGTCCGGGTGTCATTACCTCGTTGTCTGAAACAATTGATGACTCTTTCGTTAAGAATTTCATTAGTGCTATCGCCATGCACCGCTGTACCGAGCGCCCCGACCTGGATGCGATTGTGGCATAGGGCTTTGCAATGCAGGGATTACTGAACAACAGGATTTTTGAATTATTGTCCGGCTTATAAAGTACCTGATATTTAGCACCCTATAACCATTTGATATTAACAACTTAAACCATAGGCGGATCATTAATTTTCATGTTCAACCTATTCATTGGCAAACAAAGTTCACTAGGGGTGCGACATGTCGAACTATAGCAATTGGCAATATCATCAAAAACCTGTCAACAGGACTTTTTTAAAAGGCTTATTCGCTCTTATCCCCATCACCCTCACCGTTTATTTGCTGTTCTGGATGGCCGCCACTGCCGAATTTGCGCTGGGCAAGATATTCAAGTTTTTCTTCCCCGATAGCTGGTATATAGCAGGCATGGGATTTGTTTTAGGCCTTGTTGTCACATTTTTTTTCGGAAGCTTTCTTGAATCGCAAACTTTCCGCCGACTGTTCCATATCTTTGAAGAACTTGTCATGCAGATTCCCTTTGTCAAAGGCATCTATACCACCATACGGGATTTTAGTTCTCTTTTTTCCAGCGAAAAGAAAGGAAAATTTCAACAAGTCGTGTTGGTTAAGGGACTCCCGGACAACTGTCAGCAGATAGGTTTTATTACTGCTTCGAAGCTTGAAGAGGCTTCCCCTGCTTTTATTGCCGATGACCGGATTGCCGTATTTTTGCCTTTCAGTTATCAGCTGGGCGGGTATACCGTCATTATGCCGCGGGAAAATGTAGTCGAAATAAATATGTCTGTAGAGGATGCGCTACGGTTTATTGCAACAGCCGGTGTTGTTGGCGACGGTAACGACCAAAAAAAGTAGCTTAACCGAAACCTCCTAAAACCATTTGATTGCCGACCTCTCTCGGTATGTGCTCTACCGTACGGACTGCGAGCCCGTGTAGCGGCTAAAGTGGCTCGCGTTATGAACGGAGAAACTATGGACAAAAAAGCGCGCGTTTGTAGCCCTATTTATAGCCTTCTGCCTGTCCAGATCGAAGGGTTCGATGCCTTGGCTGAGCTCGCCCTGAATATCCGCTGGTCATGGAATCATGCAACCGACGAGGTGTGGCGACGGCTTGACCCTGAATTATGGGAAATCACGCAAAACCCGTGGGTTGTGCTACAGACCGTCTCGCGCGATCGCATCGAACGTTTGTTAGCCGATCCCGTTTTCCGCAAAGACGTCGAAGATTTGTTGCAGACCAAATCGCAAGCGGTTGAGGCGCCTGCATGGTTTCAGCAAAACCATCCGCAGAGCCCGCTGAGCTGCGTCGTCTATTTCAGCATGGAATTTATGCTCAGCGAAGCTCTGCCGATCTACTCGGGCGGGCTTGGCAATGTCGCCGGCGATCAGCTCAAAGCCGCAAGCGATTTGGGCGTACCGGTAGTGGGCGTCGGCCTGCTGTACCAGCAAGGCTATTTTCGCCAGGTCATCGACAAGGATGGCCGCCAGCAAGCCCTGTTTCCGTATAACGACCCCGGCCAATTGCCGATTACGCCGGTGCGCCAGGAGAACGGCGAATGGTTCCGGCTGGAAATCGCCTTGCCCGGTTACTCGGTGTGGTTGCGCATCTGGCAGGTCCGGGTCGGCAAATTGAAGCTTTACCTGCTGGACAGCAACGATCCGGCGAACTTCCCGACGCACCGAGGGATTACCAGTGAGCTGTATGGCGGCGGGACGGAGCTGCGCCTCAAGCAGGAACTGCTGCTGGGAATCGGCGGCTGGAGGTTGCTCGATGAGCTCGGCATCCACGCGGAAGTCTGTCACCTGAATGAAGGCCATGCCGCCTTTGCGGTGCTGGAACGCGCCCGTTGTTTCATGCAAAAAACAGCGCAGCCTTTCAACGTCGCGCTGGCCGTTACTCGCGCAGGCAACCTGTTCACTACCCATACCGCAGTGGCGGCGGGATTCGACCGTTTCTCCCCGAGCCTGATCAGTCAATACCTGTGCCGTTATGCCAAGCTAAGGCTAGGCATAACAATGCATGAGTTACTGGCTCTGGGCCGTCAGAACCCGAACGATGATTCGGAATACTTCAATATGGCCTACCTGGCCATTCGCGGCAGCGGAGCTGTCAATGGCGTCAGTCGTTTGCATGGGCAAGTCAGCCGGAATTTCTTCGCCCCCCTCTTTCCTCATTGGCCGATGGCCGAAGTGCCGGTCGGGCATGTGACCAACGGAGTGCATATGCCGACCTGGGATTCGGCATCGGCCGACGAACTATGGACGGAAGCCTGCGGCAAGGAGCGCTGGCTGGGGACAATGGAAACCCTGGAGCATGACATTCGCTGCGTTTCCGACATCAGGCTCTGGCAGTTTCGCACGGCCGCCAGCAAGTCTCTTGTCGAATACGCCTCCGAGCGTTTGGCAAGACAACTGGCCGCCATCGGCGAGCCGCCTGAAACCGTCGAGGAAGCAAAACATCTGCTTGATCCCAATGTGTTGACATTGGGTTTTGCCCGACGCTTCGCGACTTACAAGAGGCCGAACCTGCTGCTGCACGATCCGGAGCGATTGCTGCGTTTGTTAACCGATGTGCATCGGCCGGTGCAACTTGTCATTGCCGGAAAAGCTCATCCGGCAGACCAGGCGGGGCAAGACCTGATCAGGGAATGGATGCATTTCATCCAGCGGCATCAGCCTTGGGCGCGAGTGATATTTCTGAGCGATTACGACATGCATTTGACCGAACGCCTGGTACAGGGCGTGGATGTCTGGATAAACACGCCGCGGCGGCCCTGGGAGGCGTGCGGAACCAGCGGCATGAAGGTGCTGGTCAACGGCGGCCTCAACGTCTCGGTATTGGACGGCTGGTGGGCGGAAGCTTACAAGCCTGAGCTGGGCTGGGCGCTGGGCGATAGTCTGGGGCATGGCGACGATTCCGCCGGGGATGCGGCCGATGCCTGCGCGCTCTACGATTTGCTCGAACGGGAGGTGATCCCGGAGTTTTATAATCGGGATGAGAACGGCATTCCGACCGCATGGATCCAGCGGATGAGGGAAAGCATGGCGCAATTGACGCCGCGCTTCTCCGTGAATCGCACGGTGCGCGAATACACTGAGCAACATTATATTCCGGCTGCTGCCGCTTACCATTCACGGGCTGCCAATGACTGCGAAGCCGGCAAACACATGGTCGAGTGGAAACACAGCCTGGACCAAAAATGGGCCGCGCTGCACTTCGGTAAAATCAAAGTTGAGACGCGCGGCGAATATCACCTGTTTGAGGTTCAGGTCTATTTCCATAACCTCGACCCCAAGGCCGTGCGGGTGGAGATTTACGCTGACGGCGACATGAACGATGCGCCTGTATGCAAGGAAATGATGCTCCTTCGCTATCTGGTCGGCTCATCGGGCGGCTACGTTTACTGCATTGCAGTGCCTGCGTCGCGCCCCTCAAGGGATTACACGGCACGATTGGTGCCCTACTGCGAAGGCATGGCAATCCCACTGGAAGACGATCGGATTCTATGGCAACAATGATAAAAAACGCGACGAACAAAACAAGCGTAATTACCTGCCTGTTTGTGGACATCGGCGGCGTGCTGCTCAGCAACGGCTGGGACCATCATCTCCGCAAACAGGCGGCGACCGATTTCAAGCTGGATTGGGACGAGCTGGAAAGCCGTCATCACTTGAACGTCGATGTTTATGAGACAGACAAGCTCACGCTGAAAGACTATTTAGCCAGGGTGGTGTTTCATGAGGAGCGGCCTTTTACTCCGACTCAGTTTCGGGACTTCATGTTTGCGCACTCGCAGTCCTACCCGGAAATGATCGAACTGATCACCCAGCTCAAGATCCGCTACGGCCTGAAAATTTTCGTGGTCAGCAATGAAGCGCGCGAAATCAATGATTACCGGATTGAAAAGTTCAAGCTGGACGAGTTTGTGGATTGCTTTATTTCTTCCTGTTATGTTCATTTGAGAAAACCCGATAAGGATATTTTCCGGCTGGCGTTGGACATTGCCCAAGTGCCGGCCAAGCAGACAGCCTATATCGAAAACACTCCGTTGCTTGTTCAAGTCGCGGAAACTTTCGGAATCCGAGGCATCCTGCATACGGATTACAAATCTACCTGCGAGAAGCTGGCCGCGCTAGGGTTGATCAATGACGAAGAGATCGTTCCATGAAATCTGTTATTGCTCGCCTCCTGTCGGTTAATCAAACATCAGGTTTACGCCATGCCTACGGTCTGGAACCGGTGGTTGCCCGTTGTAAGCGGCGCTTCTTGGAGAGAACCGTACCCGCAGAGAACGGGCCCGACGGCTCAAGGACATGAACCCGCCCCCGGAACAAGGCAGCGCTTGGCACAGCCGACCGACTGAGGAGATACTTGCACAGTTTTCTTCGTCTCCGGAAGGGCTCTCTTCCAAAGAAGCCGCACAGCGACTTGCCGCCAACGGGCCGAACGAGCTTAAGGAAAGCAAACCCATCAGCCCGCTACGGATTGCCATCGACCAGTTCAAGAGCCTGATCATCTGGATTCTGATCGCTGCCGGAGCCGTCTCCGGCCTGTTAGGAGACGTCGAGGACGTCATCGCCATCTATACGGTTGTCATCCTTAACGCCGCGATAGGCTTCTACCAGGAGTTCAGTGCTCAGAAGTCGATCGCGGAACTCAAAAAGATGGTCGCGCCTCAGGCTAAAGTACGGCGCGACGGACAGATTATTTCACTTCCTGCTTCACAAATCGTTGTCGGCGACATTCTCGCGCTGGACTCCGGCGATCTGATCGCCGCCGATGCCCGGCTTCTTGAAGCGGCTTCACTAGCCTGCGTTGAGTCCGCGTTGACCGGCGAGTCGGAGGCGGAGCAGAAGCACACCGAGACCTTGGCGCAAGAAGATATTCCGCTCGGCGACCGGAAAAACATGGTATTCATGGGCACCAGCGTCGCGACAGGCACCGGCCAAGCCGTGGTTGTGGCTACGGCGATGAACACCGAACTGGGCCGCATTGCAGGATTGCTTGACGATGCGAAAGCGGATCAGGGTACGCCGCTGCAACAGAAACTCGACGCATTCGGGCGCATCCTGGTCTGGATGGCGTTGGCTATCGTTGCGTTGCTGTTCGGGCTAGGCTGGCTTCGGGGAACCCAGCTGATGGAATTGACCATGACCTCGATCAGCCTCGCCGTGGCCGCCATCCCGGAAGGGCTGCCTGCCGTGGTTACCGTGGCGCTTTCGCTGGGCGTGTTGCGCATGGCCCGCCGTCGCGCTTTGGTGCGCAAACTGCCTGCCGTCGAGACGCTAGGCTCAACCAATGTCATCTGCACGGACAAAACCGGCACCCTGACCGCCGGGGAAATGACCGTGCGCGCGTTCTACATTGCAGGCCGGCGCTATGAGGTCACCGGCGAGGGCTACGGGCCGGATGGCGAAGTCCGTCTGGAGGACGGCAAGGAGCCAACCCAGCACGCCGCACCGCTGCTTGAGCTCGCAACCATCATCCTCGGCTGCAACAATGCGCATCTGGTTCAGGAAGACGGCGATTGGAAGACCATCGGCGATCCTACCGAAGGCGCACTATTGACCGCCGGGATCAAAGCCGGTGGCGACCGGGAGCGCATCGAACGGGAACTGCCGAAACACTACGAAATTCCGTTCGACTCCGACCGCAAACGCAGCACGGTTATCCGCCGATTGCCGGACGGCAAGTTTCGCGCACTGATTAACGGCGCGCCCGGCGAATTGTTGGAGAGCAGCACTCGCTTTTATACAGCTACCGGCATAACCCCTCTGACGGAGCAGGATAGAGAGCAGATCCAGGCGCAAATTTCCGCGATGGCGCAACAGTCCTTGCGCGTGCTCGGCTCGGCCTATCGGGAGCTGGACAATGCGCATCCTGACGACCTGACTGCGGATGCCGTAGAGCAAGACCTGGTATTCGTCGGCCTGTCGGGGATGTATGATCCGCCGCGCCAAGAGGTCAAAGAAGCTATCGCAAAATGCCGCTCTGCGAGCATCCGCGTAGTGATGATTACCGGCGACCATCCGCACACTGCCATAGCCATCGCACGGGAAATAGGCCTTGCTGAAGCTGGCGATGTGGCTATTTCGGGTGCTGAGCTGAACAAGATGACGGAGCAAGAGTTGCAGCAGCGCGCGCCCAAGATCGCGGTTTACGCCCGCGTCACCGCCGAGCACAAGCAGCGCATCATCCGCGCCTGGAAGGCGAATGATGCGGTGGTTGCGATGACCGGCGACGGCGTCAACGATGCCCCGGCCGTCAGGAGCGCCGACATCGGCATTACGATGGGCAGAACGGGAACGGAAGTCACCAAGGAAGCGGCGGACATGATAATCGCCGACGACAACTTCGCCACTATCATCGCCGCCGTCGAAGAAGGCCGGGGTATCTATTACAACATCCGTAAAACGCTCCAATACCTGCTCGCGGGCAACACCGGCGAGTTGTTGCTGATGACGCTCTGCGTGGTCATCGGGCTGCCGACGCCGCTGCTGCCGATTCACCTGCTCTGGATCAACCTGGTTACTGACGGCCTGCCCGCGCTGTGCCTGGCCACCGACCCCATCGACCCCGAAGTGATGAAACGCCGTCCGCGCAGCCGCTCTGAGAATATTACCGACCGTGGTTTTCTCCGGCCGATGTTATTGACAAGCTTCCTGACCGCAACCGTCGCGTTCACGGCTTACTATAATGCCTTGCAGTCTCAAACTATCGAAACGGCTCGCACCGCTGCCTTCGCTACGCTGGTATTTGCCGAACTGTGGCGCGCTTTCGGCGCCCGCAGTGAAACCAAGCCGCTCTGGCGCATTCCCCTGCTGAACAACATCAACCTGGTTATCGTGGTGGCTATTTCTTTCGGCCTCCAGGTGTGGAGCCAACAAGACGCGACTTTGGGCCGACTCCTGAAATCATCGTACCTGTCGTTTTCCAATTGCTTGGTGTTGCTCGCTGTGGCCGCCCTACCGCTATTGATCCTGGAGCTGGTGAAAGTGGCGAGATACCTGCAACGGCAGAGAAGGCTCGAACCGATTGAAGCTCAAAGAGCTCGCGCGACAGAGACAACTTTCAGTCTTGCCGTGAAAAATTTTTTGCAGATGGACGGGCCGACGTCGGCGGCGGCATTTTCACATTATGCCTTCTTCTCGCTGTTTCCTTTGATCGTACTCTCTGCGGCCATTGCTTCGCTGTTTGTTGACCGGGAACGGGCCGGGATGGAAATCATTGCTTACGTTGAGGCCTATGTGCCGATCGGCGGCGAAATGCAAAGCTACATTTTTGACACCATCAGCGGCGTCATCGAAGCGCGCGGACCGGTAAGCGCGCTCGCACTGCTGATGCTGGTTTGGTCGGCCATGCAATTCTTCACCACGCTGATTTCCGCCACACAGCGGGCCTGGGGCGAAGCCCCCCTCAATTGGTGGCGGCTGCCGCTCAAGAGCCTGGTTTTTCTGATTCTCACGATCATCCTGGCGCTCTTGTCTCTTGCGGTGCCGGTGCTGGCAAAAATAGCCAAGGACTGGCTTTTCATAGTGAACGATTTGATTTCCTCGGTCTATCTGTTGGTGAGCTATTTCCTTCCGGCGTTAGTGATGCTCCTGTGCCTGAGTTTTTTTTACAAACTGGCTCCACGTCGGCCCGTGCGTTTTTCCGAAGTTTGGCGCGCCGCTTTATGCGCCACGGTGCTTTTGCAAGTGGCCGAAAGCCTGTTCGTGATTTTTATCGATAATTTTGCCGCATTAAACGCGGTTTATGGGGCATTCGGCGGAATCATAGCGTTGCTGCTGTGGATTTACCTTTCCGGGTGCATTGTCATCTTCGGTGCCTGCCTGAGCGCTGCCCAGGCCAACATTAGCGTAAGCCATCATGGCGCACTGCCACGAGGAGCCAAACCATGAGTCTACAAACTTTGAATCCTGAATTACTGAAGAATATCGACGCTTACTGGCGCGCCGCCAACTACCTGTCGGTCGGCCAGATTTATCTTTACGATAACCCGCTGCTGAAGCGGCCGCTGGCGATCGAAGACGTCAAGCACCTGCTGCTGGGGCATTGGGGCACAATTCCCGGACAAAACTTCATTTACGCGCACTTGAACCGGGTCATTAAAAAATACGACCTCAACATGATTTTTATCTCCGGCCCCGGACATGGCGGCTCGACGGTGGTCAGCAACACTTATCTCGAAGGCACTTACAGCGAAATCTATCCCGACATCAGCCAGGATGAGGCCGGGCTGCAAAAATTGTTCAGGCAATTTTCGTTTCCGGGAGGCATTCCCAGCCACGCGTCTCCGGAATGTCCCGGTTCTATCCATGAAGGCGGCGAGCTGGGCTACTCGCTCAGCCATGCCTTCGGGGCGGTGTTGGACAACCCCGACTTGATCGTCGCCTGCGTGGTCGGCGACGGCGAAGCGGAAACCGGGCCGCTGGCCACGGCATGGCATTCGAACAAGTTCCTCGATCCGGTTACCGACGGCGCAGTGCTGCCCATCCTGCATCTCAATGGTTACAAGATTGCCAACCCGAGCCTGCTCGCCCGTATCAGCCGCGTGGAATTGGAACAGTTGCTGCGCGGCTGCGGCTGGATACCCTACTTCGTCGAGGGGCACGAGCCCGAATTAATGCATGAAGCCATGGCCTCGGCGCTCGACACTGTCGTGGACCAGATCAATAAAATCCATCATGACGCCCGCGCCAATGATAATTCTACGCGTCCGCGCTGGCCGATGATCGTGCTGGTATCACCCAAAGGTTGGACCGGGCCGAAGTCGGTCGACGGCTTGCAGGTTGAAGGCACTTTCCGTTCGCACCAGGTGCCGCTGTCCGATCCGGCCGACCATCCCGAACACCTCAAGCAATTGGAAGCATGGCTGAGAAGCTACCGGCCGGAAGAGCTGTTCGATGAACAGGGCCGCCTGAAACCGGAACTGGCCGAACTGGCGCCCGAGGGCGAACGCCGCATGGGCGCTAATCCAAACGCCAACGGCGGCATTTTGCTCCGCGACCTGCGGCTGCCGGATTTTCGCGAGTACGCGGTCGATATACCGTCACCGGGAACGCGGGGCATCGGCGATACGCGCGTGCTGGCAAATTTCCTGCGCGATGTGGCGAAGCTGAACGATGAGCAGAGCAATTTCCGGATATTCGGGCCGGACGAAACCATCTCCAACGGCCTGAAAGCGGTGTTTGAAACGACCGATCGCCAATGGGACGCTTCGACCGTGCCGAACGACGAATTTCTTGCGCCCAGCGGACGCGTGATGGAGATGCTCAGCGAACATCAATGCGAAGGCTGGCTCGAGGGCTACCTGCTGACCGGACGGCATGGACTGTTCAACTGCTATGAAGCGTTCATCCATATCGTCGACTCGATGTTCAACCAGCATGCCAAGTGGCTGAAAGTGACTGCGCAGCTGCCTTGGCGGCATAAGATCGCGTCCTTGAATTACCTGCTGACTTCGCATGTCTGGCGCCAGGATCACAATGGTTTTACCCATCAGGACCCCGGCTTCATCGATGTCGTCGTCAATAAAAAGGCCGAGATCGTGCGTGTGTACCTGCCGCCGGATGCCAACTGTCTGCTGTCGGTGATGGACCACTGCCTGCGCAGCCGCCATTACGTCAATGTGGTGATCGCGGGCAAGCACCCCTCCCCGCAATGGCTAAGCATGGACGATGCCGTCAAGCACTGCACCAAGGGCATCGGTATCTGGCAATGGGCCAGCAACGATTGTGACGTTGCGCCCGACGTAGTCATGGCCTGTTGCGGCGACGTGCCGACACTGGAGACGTTGGCCGCAGTTTCGATTATGCGCGAACAGTTGCCCGAGCTGAAAATCCGGGTGGTCAACGTCGTCAACCTGATGAAGCTGCAACCGCAAAACGAACATCCGCACGGCTTGAGCGACATCGAATTCGACGAGCTGTTCACCCAAGACAAGCCGGTCATCTTCGCTTTCCATGCTTATCCGTGGCTGATCCACCGGCTGACTTACCGGCGCACCAACCACGATAACATTCATGTCCGCGGCTACAAGGAAGAAGGCACCATCACCACGCCTTTCGACATGACCGTGCTGAACGATATGGACCGTTTCCATCTGGTCATGGATGCCATCGACCGCCTGCCGCAAACCGGCACCAAAGGGATTTACCTGAAGCAACAGCTCAAGGACAAGCTGATCGAGCACAAGCAATATATCGCCCGGCATGGTCAGGACCTGCCGGAAATTCGTAACTGGAAGTGGAGTAATTACCAATGAATGCACAAGAACTTATAGCTACTGCAAAGAAACTGGTCGCAGACGATAAAGGCCTGCTGGCGATGGATGAAAGTCTTCCGACTTGCAACAAACGCTTTGCCAAGATCGGCATCCCTCAAACCGTGGAGGCACGCAGGGATTACCGGGAGTTGATTGTCACTACGCCCGGGCTTAACGAAAGCATTAGCGGGGCGATTCTGTACGACGAGACGATCCGCCAACAAAAACAAGACGGCACAGCCTTTGTTAAAATCCTCGTCGACAGCGGCATCATTCCCGGCATTAAAGTTGACGCGGGGACAAAAGACCTAGCCGGGCACCCCGGCGAGAAAATAACCGAAGGGTTGGACGGATTGCGCGAGCGTTTGGCTGAATACCGGCAAATGGGCGCCCGTTTTGCCAAATGGCGCGCAATGATTGTTATCGATAACCACATTCCCAGCCGGGGCTGCATTGAAGCCAATGCGCAGGCGCTGGCCCTGTATGCCGCGCTAAGCCAGGAAGCGGGACTCGTCCCCATCGTCGAGCCGGAAGTGTTGATGGACGGCGACCATACGCTGGAGCGCTGCTTCGAGGTGACGGAAGAAGTCCTGCATACGGTTTTCAACCGGCTTTACCGGCAAAAGGTGATGCTGGAAGGCATGCTGCTGAAGCCTAACATGGTGCTTCCGGGATTGGCCTGCTCCAAGCAGGATACTGTGGATGAGGTTGCCGACGCCACGGTGACCTGCCTTTTGCGGACCGTCCCTGCCGCCGTTCCGGGCATTACGTTTTTGTCGGGCGGGCAATCCTCCGAACTGGCCTCGGCCCGCTTGAATGCGATGAATGTCCGCTACAAATCGCGTGCGCCATGGGCGCTGTCATTTTCATTTGCTCGCGCCATCCAGCAAGCGGCGATGGAAATTTGGCACGGCGAACAGGCGAATGTACAGGAAGCGCAGCAAGCTTTGTATCGTCGCGCCAAATGCAACTGGGCGGCGCGCCGCGGCGAATACAGCGCCGCCATGGAAAAGGCATGAGCATTTCGCTGCTAACGGATAAATACGGCGCCAAGAGTAAAGCGGCAATCCGCTTTATTTATCATGCAAGCGCGAGGCTTACTAATCTCAGCCGTATGTGCTTTACCGTACCGACAAAGGCTATTGTTGCCGTTAAAGTTAAATTCAAGGTTTTTGGCGAATAGCCGCCGAAAAGCCTGAAATATTTCAAAAACAACATATTATTAGGCGGCTTGTTTTTGTATTTGGACGTTTTTGCCTGTCGAAGGTTTTCAGTCAACCTTAGGCATTTAACTGGAGATTTAGCCATGAAATACCTCATTAGACTTTTTTCCGCATTTTTTTTGGCCTTGACCTTATTGACTGCTTCAGGCTGCGCATCAACGCCCAAAGAGTCAGGAACAGGAGAATATATTGACGACAGCGTTATTACCACAAAAGTCAAGGCTGCCTTGGCGGGCGACCCTAGCGTCAGCGCTGCCGAAGTCAACGTCGAAACATTCAAGGGCGTGGTTCAATTGAGCGGCTTTGTCAGCTCTCGCGCGGAGATGAATAGAGCGGTAGAGGTTGCACGCGGCGTTCAAGGTGTGAAATCAATCAAAAACGACATGCGGCTCAAGTAAGTGAGGATCGATATGGAGAGCATAGACACAGCATCTGAATTCGCGCATGAGACTATTGACAAGATAGCCGATGCAGCAAAAGAAACGTTTGGCGAAAAGGGAGAGCGGCTGAGTGATGCCGAACAGAAAATGATCAATGATCTGCGCGAGTTTATTCACGACAATCCGATCACATCGGTGGGTATCGCAGTAGCGACAGGATTTATTCTGAGCCGATTGCTGGTCAATCGTTAAGAGGTGTCATCATGGACCATAATGCGGCAAATAGTGAGACGCTTAAACAAACGGCAACAGACAGCAATCCTGAAAAAAGTGCCAGCATACTGGAAAATGCCCTGGTGCTATGGCAGGAGCTATATGGATTCAGCCATGATTGCTTCCACCTGATAGCGCTGGAGGCGCGGCGAGCGGGCAAGAACCTGGTGTACATGCTCATCGCCGGGTTGATCGCTGCCGTCCTGCTGATCGGCTCGTGGTTGGGAATCGTAGCTGCTGCCGTACTGTGGCTGATTGAGCATGACGTCACAGCAAGCAGCGCCATACTGCTTGCCGTAGCGCTTACTTTACTGCTCACGCTGATCCTTGTAGTCGTAATCCACCGCAAGAGCCGTTATCTGCAATTCCCCGCTACTGTTCGCAGTCTTCAGCCGATGCCATCCTCACAGCATCATAATAAAGAGGAGTCTTGAGATGCCGCACCTTTTAAACAAAAATCACTCCGCGCTCCTGGAGGATCAAATCGAAGATGCCCAATGGCAAGTGGTGAAACATCACCAAGCGGTCGATTACCGAACGAGTGTTTTAGTCCGAAACCTATACCGGCAACTGACCGATCCGTCGTCTTTACTGCTGGCGGGCGGGATAGGTTTTATTATCGGCGAACTCACTAAGCGCCAGCCTTCCAGTTCTCGTGGCACTGCCGATAAGGCCCACGACACCCGTACCGAGACCACTAGCCCGTTGAAAGTGGCTTTAAACCTACTAACTTCGGCGCAGACGTTATACACGGCCTTACCTTTGGCATGGTTAGTGAAGTCCCGCCGCCAGCCGGGTACATCAACTCAAGCGGCCAAAACGAAATCCCATGCTGTGCCAACTTCCACAGCCACTTTGAATCGCCGAAAATATAACCGCCGTAAGCCATTATCGTAGCAAGAGACCTTTTCCTTAATTTGCTGGGAGTATAGGCAGGAGCATCTCGCCCGGAATGAGTTTACTTTGAGTCCTGATTTCCAGCCCCAGAGATTTGTGTTCTTGCTTTTTGCGCGGTTAATGCATCGCACTGGTTTGAGATACGCATAAAGAACGGCGGACTATGTGTCCGCCATTCTTTACTGCTATCGGCTGATGGTCACTTATTCTGCGGCTTTTAGATGTGTTACAGCCTCGTCGGCAGCTTTCTTCGCCATGTCGGCATGCCCTTGCTTGCCATGAGTAATGGCATTATCCAGGCTTGTAATACCGGCATCTAAATGTTCATCCGCGGTTTTCGCATGGGTTTTGGCTTTCTCGGCATGTTCGACAACAGCGCTTGCATCGTCGGATTTGGCGGCCTCCTTCGCATGTTTAAGGGCTTGATCTAGATGGTCGTCATCACCCGCATAGGCACCCAACGAGCCCAAGGTTAAAACAATACCTGCGCATAAACCGGTGAGTTTCATATTAGTAATTTTCATAGTCATCCTCTGTGCAAAAAATTTAAGAATACCTCATACGCCATGCTGCGCGGACCTGACTTTTCTGACCGGCCTACAAAACCCAGCTGCGTAGTTTAGTGCTTTCTAATTTCCTCCTTAACATCCTCTTTAACATCTCCATAACCTGCTTGGCCTTTGCCCACGTTCTTTTGGACTTTACCTTTTACCTCCAATTCCTCGTTATCCGTTATTTTACCGGCGGTTTCCTTGACTTTACCTTTGGCTTGTTCAACTCGGCCTTTAACTTGATCTTTGTTCATGACTGTCTCCAAATAATTAACAAACCATGGCTACAACGCCATGATTAAAGCGGGGAATAGTTTTTCCCAGCGCATATAAATAAAATATACTCAATGCCGCACTTAGTCAGTGCGGTAGCGTACATAAGAGATCAGCTCACTGCTTCATGCGCGGACAGACATAGATTTTCTCTGGGTGGCATTCCATATTAGCGAATGCAGTTGATTAATACGCCGGACCATTAATGGGATGGCATCTTTAATGTTCTTGATGGGTGTGTCGAGACCTAATCCATTACTCTTTATTTCGTGGTTACGCTTTTTTTTGCTCGCTGTTTGGTCTTTTTGGAATGGGCGGTGCGGCTCTTTTTCTTGGCGGATTTGGTCACAATCTTGACCTGGGCTGTGCCGTCCGTTTTCATATCAAGTTTATTAGCCGCTGCGCTGGAAAGATCGATAACTCGATTTTCGGCATAAGGTCCACGGTCATTAATCCTAACCTCGACTTTCTTGTCATTCTCAAGATTGGTCACCTCGGCTTTAGTTCCCATCGGTAAACTTGGATGAGCGGCCGTCATCTCTTGCTGGTTAAAGGTTTCGCCGCTGGAAGTCTCCTTGCCATGAAATCCCGGTCCATACCATGAGGCTTCGCCAACCTCCTTATGAACGGGTGCAGTAGCTGCGCTTTCTTTTTGCTGCTGCGCTTGTTTGGCTTGTTCGTTTGAATGTTCAGAGTTGCAGCCAAGAAGAGCCAAGGCGCAGATCACAGTTACTGGCAACACGCCTAATAGTCGTTTGCGCAGACATAAGGTGACGCTGGGCGGTATCGTGACATTCCAAGCCCCGTGGTCTGGAGTGTAAATCAATCGGCATTTCACGTCTTTGGGTGAGGATTCGCAGTGCTGAACTGTTTGATATAGCATTGTTTTTGCTCCTGCCGGGAAAACTCAGTCCGTAAGAATGTTCAGTTACCGATAATCAATATAGCATTCGGCTCAGCCGGATATTTATGCCTGGCAAATAACGCTTGCAGGATAATTTGCAAAATATCTCCTTCCGATTCCCAAACTATCAGTCAAAGCGGCATGACTGTTGGCTATATTTTTGCCGCAGTGCTCTGTTGGCGAATGTTCGCTGCTAAAATTAAGCTACGCCGAATCCACGGAAAGGTCTGTACGTTGGCGCACTGTACACCGAACTGCATCGAGATTAATTTACGAAGTGCGATAGCGCATAAACAGTGAATCTACTAGCTTTAACATATACCATCACGCAGAATTGGTCACAGAAAAGGCTACGTTTGTCCTGAAAAAAACCACCAAGGAGTTGCGAAACAAAAATCTATAGGTATAATACCCAGCTCGAAGTTGAATAGCTTCAGGCGCGTAGCTCAGTTGGTTAGAGCACCACCTTGACATGGTGGGGGTCGGTGGTTCGAGTCCACTCGTGCCTACCAAACATTTAAAGCACTGCACCGCAGTGCTTTTTTTATTGTAGACACCGAACAAAGGTAAAACATGCCGGTAATTACCCTTCCCGATGGTTCAAAGCGAGAATACGACCAAGCTGTGACAGTGATGGACGTTGCACAGTCTATCGGTTCGGGATTAGCCAAGGCAACCTTGGCGGGCAAAGTTAACGGCACTCTGGTCGATGCCAGCGCCTTAATCGATCAGGACGCAACACTGCAACTGATTACCGCAAAAGATGAAGACGGCATCAGCGTCATTCGTCACTCAACCGCGCATCTCTTGGCTCAGGCCGTCAAACAATTATTCCCCTCAGCACAAGTGACCATCGGGCCGGTTATTGAAAACGGCTTTTTTTACGATTTCTCCTATGAAAGACCTTTTACGCCGGAAGACTTGAGCGCAATTGAAAAAAAGATGGAGCAACTGGCTGCTGAAGATTACCCCGTTCATCGCTCTGTGATGTCACGGGATGAGGCGGTCAAGTTCTTCAAGAATCTGGGCGAAGCGTATAAAGCCGAAATTATCGAATCCATCCCCGCCAATGAAGACTTGTCCTTGTATGAACAAGGCGGCTTTACTGACCTGTGCCGCGGCCCTCATGTACCCAGCACCGGCAAGTTAAAAGTCTTTAAGCTGATGAAGATTGCCGGAGCCTATTGGCGCGGGAATTCCGACAATGAAATGCTGCAACGTATTTACGGTACAGCATGGGGCGACAAAAAAGACTTGCAGGCTTATCTGCACCGCTTGGAAGAAGCGGAAAAGCGCGATCACCGTAAGCTGGCAAAAACACTGGATTTATTCCATTCCCAGGAAGAAGCTCCCGGCATGGTGTTCTGGCATGAAAAAGGCTGGGTCATCTATCAACAGGTTGAGCAATACATCCGTGAGAAATTAAGAGTCAACGGTTACGGCGAGGTTAGAACGCCGCAAGTCGTGGATCGTTCGCTATGGGAAAAGTCCGGGCACTGGGAAAAGTTCAGTGCCATGATGTTTACCACGCATTCCGAGAACAAGGATTACGCGATAAAGCCGATGAACTGCCCTTGCCATGTGCAAATTTATAACCAAGGCCTTAAAAGCTACCGCGACTTACCTATCCGCCTGGCGGAGTTCGGCTCATGTCATCGCAACGAACCTTCCGGCACCCTGCATGGCTTGATGCGCGTCAGAAACTTTGTTCAGGACGATGCGCATATCTTCTGTACCGAAGACCAGATCCAAGACGAAGTATCGATCTTTATCGACCTGCTGTTCGATGTTTATAAAGATTTCGGCTTTGAAGAAGTTATCATTAAATTGTCCACCCGCCCTGAAAACCGGGTCGGTGACGATTCGGTTTGGGATAAGGCGGAAAACGCCCTGGAACTGGCGCTTAATACCAAAGGATTGAAATGGGATTTGCAACCCGGCGAAGGCGCTTTTTACGGACCAAAAATTGAATTTTCGTTAAAAGACTGCATCGGACGTGTCTGGCAATGCGGCACCATTCAAGTGGATTTCTCGATGCCGGGCCGCCTGGATGCAACTTATATTGCCGAAGACGGATCACGGCAAGTGCCGGTCATGCTGCACAGAGCAATACTGGGTTCATTGGAACGCTTTATCGGTATCTTGATTGAACAGCATGCAGGAACTTTCCCGCTCTGGCTGTCACCGGTACAGGTTGTGGTTCTTAATATTACTGATCGACATGCCGAATATGCCTCGCAAATCATGCTAGACCTTGAAAAACAAGGCATAAGAGTAAAAATAGACTTGAGAAATGAGAAGATCGGGTTTAAAATTCGCGAGCATTCTATGCAGCGCGTGCCGTATCTTGTCATCATCGGTGATAAAGAATTAGAACAACAAAGCATTACGGTACGTACGCAGAAAGGTGATGACTTAGGTAGCCTGTCAGTCCATGAATTTACCGAACGGTTAAAACAAGAGATCGCAGGCAGACAATGAATAATTTTGGAGGATTAGGATATCGCTGCTAAAAAAGATGAAACGCGCCTGAACGACTCAATCACCGCCAGACGGGTGCGGGTGACAGGTCCTGAAGGTGAAGCGTTAGGTATTATCTCGTTAGATGAAGCCAAACAAATTGCGTATGCTGCAGACCTGGATTTAGTAGAAATATCGCCAAACGCGGATCCTCCGGTTTGCAAGGTGATGAACTACGGCAAATACCAGTTTGAGCAAAACAAAAAACTGGCCATCGCCAAAAAGAAACAAAAACAGGTTCAGGTCAAAGAGATCAAATTCAGACCTGGCACCGACGAAGGGGATTATCAAGTTAAACTGAGAAGCTTAACCAAATTCCTTAATGACGGTGATAAAACCAAAATTACCCTGCGTTACCGTGGACGTGAAATGGCTCACCGGGAAATCGGTGTTGACCTGTTAAAACGGATAGAAACGGATTTGGAAGACATGGCAATCGTCGAGCAATTTCCTAAAATGGAAGGCCGCCAGATGGTTATGGTGATGGCGCCGAAAAAGAAAAAATAATTGCATAAACGATTGCAACAAGAATCATAGAGACATTGTATTTCAGTGTCTTTACAGCGGCTTAGGATGAGCAGCTAGGTATCATGAAAATGATGCTGTTAATTCTTCAGGGCCATGCATTTTGCCTTGCTGGGTTACAACTCAGGGATTTATATTTTAATTAATTGGAGCAAACAAATGCCAAAGATCAAAACTAACCGTGGAGCTGCCAAGCGTTTCAGACGCACAGGCAACGGCGGTTTTAAATGTGGTCAGTCCCACAAACGTCATATCCTGACTAAAAAATCGACTAAGAGAAAAAGACAGTTACGCTCGCCGGCAACTATTCATCCATCAGATGTGCGCATGGCCGCACGCATGATGCCTTACAGCTAAATCAAGGAGTAGATCATGCCTAGAGTTAAACGCGGCGTAACAGCCAGAGCAAGACACAAAAAAGTATTAAAGCTAGCAAAAGGTTACTACGGCGCACGAAGCCGGGTTTATCGCGTTGCCAAGCAAGCGGTCATCAAAGCGGGTCAATATGCATACCGTGACCGCAAACAGAAAAAACGCCAATTCCGCGCGTTGTGGATCGTCCGTATCAATGCAGCCGCTCGTTTAAGTGGAATGTCATACAGTCGTTTCATCAATGGCTTAACTAAAGCCAATGTTAAGATAGACCGGAAGGTACTGGCTGATATCGCAGTTCGTGACATTAACGCATTTGCGGAAATTGCGAACATTGCAAAGCAGCATCAAAGCAAACCTTAAGGAACGATCTGGATTTTAATAAACTGAAATCCTGCTATTCCCCCCTCCCCTTTCCGGGAGGGGCGGAATTAAGGCTCTAAGCCCTCCCCTTAATAAACATCCCATCACCCATACAAAGCGAGCTAAACCGTGTCCGCTACCCTAGAAGAGATTCTCGCGCAGGCATTACAGCAGCTTCGCGACGCAACAGACCTTAACCAACTCGATCTGGTTCGTGTTCAATATCTCGGCAAAAAGGGTTTATTTACCCTGCAGATGAAAGAACTTGGCGCGCTCGATCCTGAGCAAAGACGCGCTGCCGGGCAAGTTATCAATCAGGCTAAAGATCAATTTCAAGAGCAACTTGAAACCAAAAAAGATCTACTGCAAAACGCCGCATTAGAAGCAAGGCTAGCCAGCGAAGGGATTGACGTTACCCTGCCGGGCAGAGGCCAAGCAGTTGCAGGCTTGCACCCGGTGACTACTACATTGCGACGAATCTCCAAGATTTTTGCCAGCGTTGGCTTTCAAGTCGTTGAAGGACCTGAAATCGAAGACGATTATCATAATTTCGAGGCATTGAATATTCCCGCTCATCACCCGGCCAGGGCGATGCACGACACGTTTTATTTCGATGCCCACACCGTATTAAGAACCCACACTTCGCCGGTACAAATCCGGGTCATGGAATCGGAAAAGCCGCCGCTGAAAGTGATTGCACCGGGCCGCGTATATCGTTGCGATTCGGATATTACTCACACACCGATGTTCCATCAAGTCGAAGGCTTTCTGGTCGATACCGACGTCAGCTTCGCCGACTTAAAAGGCGTGGTTTACGAATTTTTGCGCGCGTTTTTTGAAAAAGACATCCAGGTGCGCTTTAGACCATCCTACTTTCCATTCACCGAACCATCGGCAGAAGTCGATATTGAATGCGTGATGTGCGGCGGCGAAGGTTGCCGCGTATGCAGCCACACCGGATGGCTGGAAGTAATGGGCTGCGGCATGATTCATCCTGAAGTATTCAAAGCGGTCAACATCGACAGCGATACCTATAGCGGCTTTGCATTCGGCATGGGCGTGGAGCGTCTGGCGATGTTACGTTACGGCATTAACGACTTGAGATTGTTTTTTGAGAACGATCTTAAGTTTTTGGAACAATTTAATTAAACAGGTGTCGCGACTGCTCCCGGCAGACCCAGCGGCATACACCCCATCCCTGTAGATAAAGTTTGAGTTATGCAAATTAGTGAAGCCTGGTTAAGAGAATATGTCAATCCGGCAATAAGCACCGAACAACTGGTCGAGCAATTGACCATGGCCGGCCTTGAGGTCGATTCGGTAGTACCCGCAGCGGCGGTATTCAGCGGCGTGGTCGTCGGTGAAGTCGTCGCCATGGAGCAACACCCGGATGCCGACCGCCTGAGAGTTTGTCAAGTCGCGGTAGGCGAAGCGGAACCATTGCAAATTGTCTGCGGCGCGAGCAACGTCAGGGTTGGCTTAAGAATTCCTGCGGCATTGATCGGCGCAGTATTACCGGGCGATTTCAAGATCAAAAAATCCAAACTCCGCGGCGTGGAATCTTTTGGCATGTTGTGCTCTGAAAAAGAGCTGGGCTTGGCCGCCGATGCCAACGGCTTAATGGAACTGGCTGTCGATGCGCCGGTAGGCGTTGATATACGCGAATATCTGTCACTTAACGACAATATCATCGAAGTCGACTTAACTCCTAACAGAGCAGACTGCCTCAGTGTTGAAGGCATAGCCCGCGAAGTAGCCGTACTGAATAAAATGGACTGGTCGGCCACTCAGGTTGAAAAATCCGCAGTCAGCCATACTAACACCCTGACCGTCTCTGTAGCCGCTACAGACGCTTGCCCGCGTTATTTAGGCCGATTGATTCAAGGCGTAAACCCTAAAGCCGAAACCCCGTTATGGATGCAGGAGCGCCTGCGTCGCTCGGGCGTAAGAAGCTTGAGTGCAATAGTCGATGTTACCAATTACGTCCTGATCGAGCTAGGTCAACCGCTACATGCCTTTGATGCCGCCAAATTAACCGGCAACATTCATGTGCGTTATGCCCGAATCAATGAAAGCGTTAGCTTGTTAAACGGCCAGACCATTAAATTGGATAATGAAACATTGGTTATCGCCGACGATAAACAAGCGTTGGCCTTGGCCGGCGTAATGGGCGGCAGCGAATCCGCAGTCAGCGACGAAACTCAGGATGTGTTTTTGGAATGCGCGTTTTTCACTCCACGAAGCATTGCCGGCAAAGCGCGGAACTACGGCCTGCACACCGATTCATCGCACCGCTTTGAACGCGGCGTTGACCCGACCTTGCAGGAACGCGCGATAGAGCGCGCCACCCAATTGATTATCGATATGGCCGGCGGCAGCGTCGGCGCAATTATTGAGGTGACAACTGCGTCAACCTTGCCGCAACGCACAGCCGTATTGCTTAGAAAACAGCGCCTGGAAAAAACGCTAGGGATTGCACTGGCGGATGACCAAGTTGTCGATATTTTCCAACGCCTCGGCATGACCGTACAAACACAACAGGATAGTTGGTCTGTGACGCCGCCGGGATGCCGTTTCGATATTGCTATTGAAGCCGACTTGATTGAAGAAATAGCACGCATTGTCGGCTATAACAACCTGCCGAACAGCAGCCTGCTAATGCGCTCGGAACTTGGCAAAGCTACCGAAGCCGTGCTGGAACTTGACCGCGCAAAAGATTTGCTGGTCGACCGTGGCTATCAGGAAGCGATTACCTACAGTTTTGTCGATGAAGAAATACAGCAAGCCATCGCCCCTGACGATGAAGTTGTCCGCTTAAAAAACCCGATTTCTGCGGATTTATCGGTGATGCGCACTACCTTGTGGTGCGGTTTATTAAAGGCTGCCTTGCACAACACCAATCGCCAGCAAAACAGAGTTCGTTTTTTTGAAACCGGCCTGCGCTTTGTTAATAAAGACGGCAACATGCAGCAGCAAAAGATGCTGTCCGGCCTTGCATTAGGTAGCGCTTATTCCGAACAATGGGGCGCCACATCGCGCAAAGTGGACTTCTTCGACATTAAAGCCGATGTACAAGCCCTGTTTTCATTGACCGGTTCCGATGTGCAATTTTTTCCGGCCAAGCATCCTGCACTGCATCCCGGGCAAACAGCTGAAATTTTATCGCAGCAAGGCGAAAACATAGGCTGGCTGGGCATGTTGCATCCAACATTGGAAAAACAGCTAGGGTTCGATACCCAGGTTTTTCTGTTCGAACTGGATCAGGACTTGCTGCTGAACAAGCAAATCCCAAAATTCAAGCCGCTATCCAAGTACCCGTCAGTACGTCGCGATATGGCCTTAATTGTTAAGGAAGAAGTCGCCGTCAGCGAAATAATAAATTGCATTAAAAGTTGTGGAATAGCAACCTTACAAGACATAGTGGTCTTTGACATATATCGCGGCAAAGGTGTCGAAGAAGGCAGTAAAAGCATCGCTTTAAGCTTAATATTACAAGATTTTTCACAAACACTAACAGATTCTGAAATAGATGCTATATTTAGCGGGCTATTAGAAACATTGACCACAAAAATAAGTGCAAAGCTGAGGGATTAACAATGGCATTAACTAAAGCCGATTTTGCCGAAAGGCTATTTGACGAGCTTGGCTTAAACAAGCGCGAAGCAAAAGATATGGTCGAAATGTTTTTTGAAGAAATCAAAGGTTCTCTGGAACATGGCGAGCAGGTAAAGATTTCCGGTTTTGGCAAATTTGAACTGCGCGACAAAAGCAGCCGTCCCGGCAGAAATCCAAAAACAGGCGAAGAAATTCCCATAACAGCTCGTAGAGTGGTAACATTCAGATCAGGTCAAAAACTTAAAGCCAGAGTGGAAGCTTATGCTGGAACCGAGTAATAATAATGAGCTGCCGGTCATACCGGCAAAACGCTATTTCACTATAGGTGAAGTCAGCGAATTGTGCGGGGTAAAACCTCATGTGCTCCGTTATTGGGAACAAGAGTTTACCGAGCTTAGCCCGGTAAAAAGACGCGGCAACCGTCGTTATTATCAGCGCCATGACGTGCTGATGATCCGGCAAATAAGATCTTTGTTATATGAACAAGGCTACACCATCGGCGGCGCCAGAGCCCATTTGGGCAGTGACGATGCCAAAGAAGATTCAACTCGCACCAAGCAGTTGATTCATCAAATGGTTAGCGAACTGGAAGAAATTCTGGAGTTGCTAAAGTAGATTTTTCTCATTTAACGCGGTGAAATGTAGTACACTAGCCGCATTGAATTACAGGGGATTGTGTTCACAATCCTTTCAGTTATAAATTCTTTATCAAAATATCGGGGCGTAGCGCAGCTTGGTAGCGCACTTGTCTGGGGGACAAGGGGTCGCAGGTTCAAATCCTGTCGTCCCGACCAATTGAATCAAAGAGTTACAAAATCATCAAATCATCAAAGTGCTGATTATTGGGTTTCGGGATAACATTCGGGATAACAATTCTCACCGCTTGCCAAAAATGCCAGATCAAAATCAAGCCGCAACGCTTGCCGAATTTAAGGCATAAAAAACCGGCACGGTTAGCCGGTCTTGTTGATTCAAATCTTAACTTTTATTAGCTTTTTGAATGTCAGGTTTTATCAGGTTGCTCCCTCTCTGCCAGTATCGCGGAAATATGCAAACTAAACTGCGTACTAAAACGCCTAAAATCGCATCCTAGGCCGCGTACCTGCTTAATTACCTTGCGAACCATACGCCAATCAGGTTTAGGCTTTGCATGGATGCTTTTGGCGCAATAGTTTCGATTCGATACTGTTTTTAATGCCGGTCGCTTCACTTACTTTTATTTTGAATCTCAACATTTCTCAACATCTGGCTTCGCTCCATGCGTGCATAGATACCCTTGCCCTTTCCTTGCCCTACTATTGCCTACTTTAGATAACCTCGCCGTAAAATCGCCGTCTTTCTTTCGCAAAACCTTAACAAATATTAACGGCACTTTACGGCACTTTGTCTAAATAGCTAAATATGGGCGACACAAAAAAGCCGGTGTTACCCGGCCTTGAATGTTACTTTATAACATTGACTGCTTGCATGAAGCGTCTATCTTACCCCTCTAAGCTCCATCAGTACTGAACTTTAGCGTCTACAATGCGGTCATCATGATCGCCTTGAATACTAACTTTTACTAACAACCTGTCGCCATAAAGCCGCTACACCGTCTCGGCCTATCATCAACCGGCCTGAATACGGGACTATCTGCCGTTTTGCGTTATCCCATGCGCCTTGGCATAAATCGCCTTTAATACCGGTTAGCTTGATCCTGTCGCCGATTTCACAAGCTAATAACCGGGTCGCCATCTCCGCATGCGCCATAATTCGCCAGCGTCGCTTTGAGCTATCCTTGATAAAGGCTGTTACGGTCATCACCTGAGCCCATCCAAGTCGATTTGGTTGTGTAATTAAATATCCGCTGACGCTGCCCTCGGTCGGGTTATGCGTCCACGATGCTGCTTTATCCATGCTGGTTTGTTCCTCTCGTAGTGGTAATAGTAGGTGTGTCTCAAATGGGATAACGCTAACTACTGAAATAATGCCGTTTGTGTCTCAAATGGGATAACACAAACAGAGTGGCGCGGGTTTTGTGTCTCAAATGGGATAACACAAATCGATTTAGCGTTATCCCTTTTGAGACGGTTGAATTAATTATCAGGCTGCCACTGTTCCCAGTCATTTGAGGGTGGGCGGTCGCAAAACGGCATCCAAGTTATGCGCCATTCACGCGCCCGGCTGCCGTGTCGGCTGCTGAACTGCGACAGCTCAACACAACAGATAAAACCCCGATCCGCAAGGGCGGCAAACGCTTTACAGGCGGTATTGGGCTTACAAGGGATTTTCTCGGCGGCTTCTCTAACACCATAAGCAATGGCTTTATCGTTGCGCCATTGCTCATGAAGTAACAGGATTAACACTTTTTGCTGTGCCGTTAAGCTCATAAAGGCCGGACTGTTCAGCATCCTGCGATTAATGACCAGTGTCCCACCGTTGCGGTCAAAGGGTGGCTGCTTTCTTTTTTTCGCCATGCTTAGCCGCCTAGTAGCTTTTCTCTGGTGTCAGCAAAAACATTTACCACAGACTTAGCAGACTGATAAATTTCTTTGTAGTGCAGTTCGGCACTCATGCCCTCGGTCAAAGCCTGAACCGCTGAAAGCTCAATAGTAGCTAATTTAGACAATTGGATTGCTGTTAGCAGTTCTCGAACCTGAGTAGCCTTAGGCTCAAGAATAACAAGCGCATTGTGTACAGCATTGGTTATGCTGCCGTAATACCGTTCAGCGTTACTGCTGCCTTGTGATTTGGCGTAGATGACAAACTTTTTAATCTCATCCGTAAGAATTGCTCGGCTGTCTTTGCCGCTTAAACGCGCCACCTGACAGGCTAGTTTCTCGCGCTCTTTGGCCTGCTGATCTAACAGCTTACGTAAGCGCAAAAACTCATCAACTAATCGCTTTTGGCCTTGCCGTGATTTTTTGCCGCCAATGAAAGGCATTGCTTTTAAAAAACCTGCCTCGTTAAGCTGAAAACACCGATACTGTTTGCCGCGCTTAACATAGTTTGACGGCACAAATTCGTGCCGTGAGATTATGCCATCCGTAATCAAATCATCAATTGTTCTAAGTACGCTCTTGTGTTCTCGGCCAAACTCTTTCGCAATATCGCGAGTGTCGGCGCAAATCTGATTGTTGCTACCGCGAATAATCAGGTTGGTCGTGAAATTTATTTGCTGTTTAATATCTGTTGAAAATTTATTGTCGGTCATTGGATTTTGCTCCAAGCCGAGTAATGCACTCCAGGCCGCCATGAGTTAAAATAACCCTGCGTTGGTAGCTATGGATTGCAAAGAGCCTCGGCTTTATTAAATTAAAGTTCGGGGCTTTTTTATGCTTGATTAAATGAATTAATCAGATCGCGGATGTCCTCAACGCGCCATGCGGTTGTGCGCGTTCCAAGCTTTACGGGTTTTGGATACTTGCCAGACTTAACGCCAGCCCACCAAGATGATTTGCTGACGGGGATTAATGGCGGTATTGGTGGTTCTGCTTTAGGGTTGCCGACGATTTGCGGTAATCTTAAAAAGCCGGTTTTGTGGATTGTCGCGATAGACGATATTGGCATATATTGCACCTCTCTGATTGAAAGGTTACTAATTATGCATACATTAAAAAGCTCTCCTACAAGTAAAATTTTTTATACTGTAAAAAGGGGGTAATGCGCCCCCCTTTTTTATGCCTGATTATCTAGTCTATTTTCAAAAACAGACGAAAAAACAGACAAAAACAGATGTTATTTTTGCCAAAATCAACCGCACTCGTTGCCGGTAGATTTCCCGTGGAACAATTGTTTCACGGTAATAATATTTGCTGGATTAAACGATCTTCTTAAACAGCATCACCTGAGCAGTAAATCAGTTGTGTGCGTGTTTGCTAAACGGAATGACATTGGTGTTATTGCCGGTTAGTAATTCCAGACGATCACCCAATACGCGCCATGCTGCGGCCTGTTCTGCTTTCAGCTCTTGGTGTTGATACACGCGCTTAAGTTTATTTTCTTCCTTGTGGTTCAGGCATTTTTCGATAACGTCACCATGCACGCCTAAATTGCCCATCAAAGTAGCACCTGACCGTCGCAAATCGTGGGGCGTCCATTTACCGCCGGGCAGCATTAACGATGTATTAGCGCTCGCTCTGCCTTGGTGGATTACTGGGTTTTGCCTAGAGTCTAACTGTTTGGCTAGGCTCTTATCGCAAACGTGCGAAGTATTACTACGATTCGGCAATAGCCATATATCAGACTGCCTGACTTCGGCTAAACGTTGGAATTGGCTTAAGGCAAAATCCGACAAATGAATAGTATGTGCTTTATCGTTTTTGCTGTTTTCTACCGGAATGAAAAAGGTTTTCGCCTCGAAGTCGACATGCTTCCATTGCGCCTTGCTTAACTCACCAACGCGGCAACAAGTCGAAAGCATAATCCAGATAGCGCACTCTGTTGACGGCATAAAGCCAGCATCCGGGATTTTGGTTTTAAGTTGCCTAATCTCATCTTCCGATAATACACGGTCACGCTCGGTCGGCTTGGTGGTTGTCTTGGTTACGCTAAGACTTGCTGTTGGGTCAAACTCGATAATGTCCCGATCAACTGCAAACCTGAACATTTGCCGCATCAGCTTTAAAAGATTCCTTGCCAGATGATTAACACCCCGTTGTTTTAATTTGTCTGTAACTTCGGTTATGTGGCCTTTTCGTACATCAGCCACGACCAAGCCGCCAATGATAGGCAAAACGTCCTTTTCAAACATGCGCCGGATTTCTGCAAGGTCTTTGCGTTTTTGCAAATCGGTATCTGTCCAACGTTCAAACAGATTTGTTACGCTGATAAGTGCTTGTTGTTTGGCTAATTCGGCTTGCTCGGCTAGTTGCGCGGCGCGCTTACGTTCGGCAATTAATTTTTGTTCTGTACCGGGGTCGATACCTTGTTTCAGCATAGCTTTATAGCTATCACGCTCTGCTCTGGCATCCTGCAATGATTTTGCTTTTAACGTTATCCATCTCTGCTTACCCTCTATCCGATAAGCCAAACGAAAGGAAACCGCGCCACCGTCAGCATTTGAGCGAATACGTACAACCAAACCACCGCCGTCCGGAATGACTTGTTCCTTATCGGTTGCTTTAAATTTTCGATAAGCCAAGTCTGTGATTTTATTTAATGCCATGATTCACCTTTCACGATTTCCGGGATAACTTTCGGGATAACAATTTTTCTGGATTTAATTAAATCATGCCGGACGACTTTGGACAACATGAATCATTATGTATTGATTTTTATAGGCATTATTTGAATTGGTTGAATTATGCTGGACGGTAAAAAATAATAAATTACCTTTCTGGGGGACAAGTGGTAGCAGGTTCAAATCCTGTCGTCCCGACCAATTAAGCCAAAAACTTACAAAATAAAAATTTCGGTAAAAAGATAAATTAGCGCTTTCGGGTACTCATGCGGGTACACTTTTAAAAATTATTGCTGCTTACCGCCCACCTCAACATCCGCAACAACTGCCGGTCACCACGCACAAAAAAAGCGGCGTTACCCTGCCTCGGTTTTGATGGCTTAAAGTCACGTTAGCAATCCAGCGTGGTCTTTAATTTAATTCTCACCATCCCACGCACTAAAAAGCTGATAGTCAGTTAATGGCTTAGCTTTATTCCTGCATTCTGAGCTGGCTTAATGTGTATGAGACCCCGCCATTTTAAAATACATGCAATTTGCTAATCATTTTAATTCTTAAGCGAGTTTTCATCTTATTGGGTTTAAATATGACTCGATCATTCGATCATCTCTTGGTTACAACACTTAACCCGCTTCGGCGGGTTTTTTTTGGCTTCAAGAACTGCTGGCTTTAATTTGTGGCAACCTATCCAAAAAAGACCTGACAACGTCTGGCTTCAGTTCTTGTTATAACATCATGCATTTAGTCTAATTACGTATCTAAAACAGGCAATATTTCAGAAAGCTTGCGCGCGCCTACTGAAGCGTCCTAAAACGCCCTATACAGGCTGTAGATACAAAAAAACAGGTACAGTGAACGCGGTCTTGCTAACAATGCAAACGAACTTCTTGCTGGGCACTTACCGATAGGGGAATCAACATAAAGCACCCCGTTATGAAAATAACGCAGGATGTTTCAATTACCTACGTCACCAGTGGTGTTGCTGGTTTTTCTCTTTTCTATATTCTTGAAAGTTTCAGATTGCAACTGCTCTACCGCACCACTTTGCAAATGTTTAGTTTCATCCCTTTTCAGAAGCACTACTAAAATAGTAGCAACACCAGCGATCAACTATGTGTTGTCTTTTTCTTGTTCTTCAGCCATTTTAAAATCCTCGCAGTTTATTTAATTATATTTTGTTTCCTTTCTTCAAAGGGAGGACACTTGGCTGGATAAAATGATATACAGGTCTGCAATTGGCTCAGACTACTGTCATTCGCGAATGGCCGCGTTATGACGATAAATATGGCGGAATGGAGTTCATTGACCACCATTATTCAAAAAATTTTAGGGATTTATGAGTAACTATCCATCAAAACAGAGTAATGGTAGGCATTACCACTATTAAAGTCTAAATCTGTCTTAAATATTTTTTCTACTTTCGCAGCCTGTTTTACCCGCCAAGTGCGGTGTTTGGCCTATTAAAAAAAACAGCAGAACGGAAAATCTTAATGTTTAATTTGGACGCTTTTTTCTCGCAAAAACTGTAAAATCTTGCACGCTTTTTGACACCATGGAACTTTAATAAATTGAATAAGAAAATTCGCATTATTATAAAAAAACTATCCAATCCTCGCGTTAGAAGGCGATTAAAAATTGGCCTCTCTGTTTATAGTCTCGTGGTTATGCTTGGGCTGGCATTTAAGCTTGTCTATGATATTGGTTATTTTAACGCGCAGTCTCTTAAAAATGATAAAAATGCTGAGCTCCCTATTGCGTATCCAGTGCTGACAATGGAATCCGCTCAGCGTATTGTGTCTGGTGCGCTAAAAGAAGATCCTACTAACCCAAAAACAATTGTGGATCAGATTATTGATAATAATCATAAACTTTCAACTATTATCATAGAAAACAACAAGCTAAAAAAGATTGCTTGGATTATAGATATGCGTTTGTTTTTTACCGGCGATCTATTCAATAACGAGGGTTATAATTTAACCGAAGGTATTGAGCATCATCACAATATCAATCGTGGTGCTTATTGATTGCTCGTAACAGGACTAGCGGGGGCATTTGAACAGAAACTTAGGCGACCAATGCTGATTCAGGCATATATTTATCGATATGTTTGTTTACGGTGACCTTGTATGACTGCTTTTAAGAAGACTCAAGGACATCTATGAATCGAACTCAGACAGCCAATGTCCGATTCAGATGAGACTAATTACAGTAGCTGTCAAATCAAGCCCAGCGTTTTACACCTTAATCAGTCTCTTTTTCATAATTAAACTTTATTCTCTGTGAGGTACCGGTCTGCGTTTCAACATTCAAGGTTTTGGTCAGCTTGCGCTTTAATACCAATACCACCTGCCGATTAAACAAGCCAACTTTGGTGCCCACATATAAATTCGGTGTCAGGTATCGGCCTACCGAAGCCATGGTATCTTGCAGCGTTTTTCCTTGTTCAACTTCAAGTTCGCCTATGCCCAGTTTGCTGGCAATCCATGATGCCTTGCTCGCGCCGTACGACAGCGCGGCTGAGGCAACCATATCGCCTTCCGCCTGGCTGACCTGGTTTAACGGCCCGCCGGTAATTAAATAGGCAAGCGCTTCTTCTTCCGGCAACGCAGGCTCTGAATAGATACGCGTTTTCGGGGCATCCAGCGGACCGCTCAGGTTCAGGATAGCGGTGACCGTTTTATCTTTTGAAACCCGTATGGCTTCCACATCCAGCCAGGGCTTGTCGACCGGACCGTTAAAAAGAATTTTTCCTTTACGTACCGTAAGATCCTGTCCGTAGCTTTTATACTGCGCCTTGTCCATGTTGACATCGCCATACATAGCCGTTGTCTGTCCGGTCTGGGTCATTTTCAATTTACCGGACAGATCGGTCTTCAGTCCTTGTCCTGAAAAGCTGACTTGCTTGCCGAGTTCAATGTCTATATCAGCATCAACAGGGATAACAGCGGCAACTTCCCGGTCGGCTTCTTGTTCGCCGAGAATAACCTCGTCGCTGCTGACTTTTACCGCATTTTCAGGGAGCTGAGACATTTGCAAGATGGCTTTGGGGATCTTTAATTTGCCGGTAACTTTCCGTTCCGTCTCGGTAAACGCCGCTTTTAATTCCGGCGAAACCGTTATTTGAGCTTCCGGCATTTTAGCGATTTCAAAATTCGTTCCGATCAGCATGAACTCGCCGGTGCCCTGCAAAGTCGCAAAGCCGTCCAGCTGAATATAGCCTTGCCCCGATTTTGCCGAACCGCTGAGCTGAATACGCTCGGCAGAGGAAGATGGCAGCGCCTGAAGCCTGATGTCGCGAATCTCGACCCCCAGCCCGGCAATATCAACCGATCCGCCGGTGAATCGTAGCGTTCCGTTAACATCCGGTTTGTCGGTGCGGCCTTGCAACGCCAAATCCGCCTTAAGATCGCCTTTGATGTTCGATAACTGAGGGGCAAAAGGGCTCAGCCAGGCAAAGTTAAGCACCGACCCCGTTATCTGGCCGGACAGAGCCTTGCCTTCGCCGGTATCGAGTTGCACTTGTCCGCGCAAATAATCCCGGCCGGTCAGGGCCAGATCAAAATCGGCTGAAATTAATGTTTCTTTCAATGTCCCCGACAGCAGCCATGTACCCAAAGTAAATTCAATCGGCCCGTGCTCGGTCTGCAACAGCATCTTTGCGTTTGCCGGCATGGTTAGCCGGAAATTGCCGTTTAGCAGACCCTTTTGCTGTTGTATGTCGGCATCGGCATTAATCAGGCCTTTGAGCTCCATTGAGCCGGGCAAGTAGACTTGCAGCAAACCGGTGGGTAATGCGGTTGCGTTAGCTTTAAACTGAAAATCGCCGTTGGCTGGATAAAACCCTTGCACGCAAAGAGAAGCAGTTTGCCGGGCTAGGCAGGCTTTCTCCAACATTATATCCATGCCGACAGGCGTTTGCGCCGCGCGAACCGTCATAGCATGGGTAAGCTGCCAGCGTCCGGCATCCTTGGTATTTATATCCAGTTTGGAAAAATCGCCCTGCCATACGTCGGCCTTGAAACTGCCGGTAAGCGTGCTTGACAGCTCGCCGTAGGATGAATTGATATCGGCTTTAAAGCGGTGCCGTTCAAGCGTACCCAAACCGTCAACCAGCAGTTTGCTAATGACCAGATTGCCGGTTTTGATGTTGTTGACAGACAGCTGTATTTGGGATGTTTTTTCGGCTTGATAGTCGATATTGACGGCCAACTGCCCGGCACTGTGTTCGGCAAAATGCAAGCGCTTGCCGTTGGCCTGGAATTTGACCGACGGGTTACGCCACGCGCCTTGTAAGCGCCCATCGCCTTTCAGGCTACCGCCCAGCTTTGGCCATAACGATTCCAACGCTGGCGCGTCGATAGCGACAATAAGAGCGGCTTGCTCCTGTCCCAATGTGCCGTTAACGGCAATTTTATTCGGGCCCGAAATGACCTTGAAGTCATCGACCTTGAGCTGTTCACCGGCCAAAGCCAGCTTGCCGCCCGCGCTGACGGGATAGCCGCGCAACTTGCCGGACAGCTTGTTGATATCGGCATTCAGCTGCAAGGCTTTATCGTCCAGCCTGCCTTTGATCCGGGTGTCGAAAGTCAGGCTGCCGGGAAGCTCGGGCGACAGGATGACCGGATTAAAATTTTGCCCTGTTGCTGTCAGATCGAAAACGGTCGCGTCTTTCCAGGAGACATCGCCGCTAACCTGAAACTGCCCCTCGGTTGCCTTAAGCTCCAGCGCTTTAATGGACAAAGCCTCCATGCTGCCTTGGCCGTCAAACGTTAACCGGGCTTTTGACAGATACGGCTGGTTTAACTGTGCGTTTAGCCTGATCTGATAATCGCTGAGCAGCCCGGTCACTTCGAATGAGCCCTGCTCACTGCTGACTTGCGGCTTGTCGCCGCTGAGCGGCCAGTTAAGATTTTGCCAATCGCCGTGTACATTGATGCGCGGCTCGTCCTGCAAATTATCCAGATTTCCTTTTATGGCTGATTTGAACGGCGATGACAATTGATTGTCCAGAGCCAGTCGATGGACGTTGCCGTTGACCGTCGTTATCGCTTGCCATAAGCCATAGTTTTCTGTCGTAGCCTGCCAGTCGGCGGTCAAGCTCAAGGGAAAACCCTTGCCCAAGCCTATTTGTCCTTTTGCTGTCGCCGCTAGCGGTTCGGCATCAAACTCCAGCGAAACGATGTTAACCCGGTCATGTTCGGTATATGCCGCCAAATGCAGCTTTTGCAGGCGCTGTACTGTTTCACCTTGTTGATAGGTAAGACCGTTCAACAGCAAGTTTTCAATAGCGATCTGCACCGGCAAGCGTAGCTCCGCATTAAAATCGAAAGTGCTGGGTTCCGAAGGCGCTGTTTCGGTTACGCTGACATTGACGTCATTGAGGGTAAGATCAACAATTTTTAAAGTACCTGAAAACAGTTCGGAAGGCTGCCAAGCGAGTACAAGGTTTTTAACGGTGATGGTTTGAGTATCGCTTTTATAGTAGAGATCGGAAAGGGCAATACGTTCAAGTAATCGGCCCTCAATGGCTTTAACTGAAACCTGTGCCGGCAACTGTGATAAAACCGTCTGCAACAGCCAGCGGCTGCCGGTTGCGCTGCCCATCAAGCCGAGCAAGCCGACCGGTATCATCAGCAGCACGATCAGGATAATCAGAACAGTGCGCTTCATCATTATAAAAACGGCCATTGGTCCACGAAAGACGCGAAAAGCACGAAAGCCGTGAATGCACTGGTTCCCAAGCTCCAGCTTGGGAACCCAAGCACAGAAAGCTCTAGCTTTCTGTGTTTCGGGAAGCTGGAGCTTCCCCAACTGAATTCCCAAGCTGGAGCTTGGGAACTAGCGCAAATCAAAGCATTCACCACGAAGGACACGAACGACTGCACGGATGGGAAAGGTAGAGCAATGCACGGAGCAATTGCCGAGAGCAACGCAGGAAGCAGTTGCCGAGAGCATGAAGTTTTTAATGTCTTGAACTAACAGAATCATTTTCTCCGTGTCCTTCGTGTTCTCTGTGGTGAATAATTTTCCCTGAATCATAACCTCGTCCCTGCTGCAAAATGAATTTGAAACGAAGAATCCGATTCGCTCAAAGGCAATGCGAAATCCAGCCTGATCGGACCGATAGGCGAATACCACCTGACGCCTAAACCGGCGCCGGTTTTGATCCTGATATTCTCAAGATTATACGCATTGCCGCTGTCGACAAACGCGGCGACGCCCCAGTTATCGAACAGATAATGTTCATACTCCGCACTGACCACGCTTAAGAACTTGCCGCCTATCACTTGGCCGGTATTATCCTTGGGGCCCAACTCCCTATAATCATAACCGCGTATGCTGTTCATGCCGCCGGCAAAAAAACGGTACGATGTCGGCAGCTTGTCGAACTGATCAACCAGCGTAGCGCCCTGCTCTGCCCTGGCGATAAATCTGCCGCGCCAGGGTAATGGATGCGTCCACACCGCCGCTACTGAGCCCTGCCCAAAACTGACCTCGGAAATAGGATTTTCATAACTGCCGGCCAGATTAAGCTCCAGGCGGTAACCCCGGGTCGGCCGCATGGGGTTATCGGCAACGGAACGCAGCCAACTGCCGCCGGGCACTAATAACAGAACCTGATTATTTGTGCCGCCGATGGTGAAGTCTTCGTAAAGAGAGTCGATAAACAAGGTTTGTTTCCAACCGTTATCGAAGGCGTGCTTTAAGCGCGCGGAAAGCTTTGCCGAAAGCGACCGGTAAGCGTCCAGCTCTTCCCGCTTGAATCCGCCGCCGAAACTGAATAAATCATTGATCGGATCATCCAGCGGCACGTTGTATTCAACCTCTGCCGTTGACAGCACCGGCGCAAGATCAAGATTGGCATCAATAAAATGCCCGCGCCGATTTATCCGGCGGTTAATATAAAAAGCATTGAGCAAAGGCCCCAAGTCGGTATCAAAACCAACGCCGAAACTGTAATGGTGGGTTTTGGCGGGATAAAGCTTAACGGCGACCGGGACCTGGTTTTGCTCGTCATTTTCGGTATCCGGGCGTATCTCTATCCTATCGAAATAGCCGCTTTTCGACAGAGCGGCATGCGTTTTAGCCAGTTGTTCGCTGGAATAAAAATCGCCGCTTTTTATTGAAATGAATCTGCGTACAAACTCGGGATTCAACATATCCTGTTCAATAGTCACTTCACCGAACACCTTACGTTTACCGGTATTAAACACCAGCTTGATAAGCGCCCTGTTGTTGGCTTTATCGATTAACAATTGTTTTTCTGAAAATTCGGCTTGCAGGTAACCTCGCTCCATCGCCAAGGATTGCAGCCGACTTTTCATCTTCTCGTAGTGATCGTGGCGCAAAGGTTTACCATTGGCCGCTAGCAGCTCGTTGCGTAATTTTTGGAATGCCGGATCATCCCGTGCATCGCCGGTCAGGGTAATATCGATATCGCCAATGAAGGTCTGCGGACCGGAATCAATCGTAAAGTCCGCCTGCCAGCACTTCGGGTTGAAAGCCAATGATTTTTTGACGTCGGGATGGTAATAACCCAAAGCCCGTAAAGCACGGGATATTTCTTCATCGGACTTGTCGAACAAACCGCGTATTTTCCATTCCATTGCCTGGCAAGGCTCTTTCGTCAGCGACAGCGTGAGTTGAACATTTTTTTTCGCTTCGTCCGAAAGTCGGCCGTTAACCGAAACGTCCGCTCTGACAGCGGGCGCCGCTAAATACAGCAGCATTGTGACTGACATCACGCCGAGGGTTAAAGAAGGAACAGGTCTCGTTAGTTGCGGCATGGTTCGACAATTAATCAATAATGCCGAATAAAATGGCGAGAGGAAATAATCTCAATGGCTGATGAACATACAGCTGAAGACAGTCTTCAGCCGGTGTAGCCATAACCCGGCATTGGCTGAACAGTTCCCGGTAGTGGATTGGCCCCTTTTGCGGCAATTCCAGCCAGGTATCGGCCCCGACATCTTCCAGCAATCTGTCAAATGCGTTTAACCGGGGCACGATAATAACGGCAACATTATCCTGGTCTTGCCTGGCATAAGCCAGTAACCGATCGGCCCCGGATCCCTGTACGTTAACTTTCAGGTAGTCGCCGTTCCTGAACAACGCGGCATTTTGGTGCCGAAAACGCAAGCTCTGCATGACTACAAAAAGCTTGATGCGCCCATCTTCCATCGTTTCCAATAACGAGTTGATGAAGTGCATTCGATCAAAATCCGGTCTTGCCAACATGGCGTCCATGTCGGTCAATAACCGGCTGTTGTTGCTGAAATCAACCGGGCGGCGGTTGTCGGGATCAACCAGGGTAAATTGCCACAATTCATTGCCTTGATAAATATCCGGCACACCCGGCGAGGTTGTATGCAGCACCACCTGGGCAAGAGCGTTATACAATCCGGGTTTTCTGATTCGGCTTTCAAACTCGGTAAAATCTCTTAAAAACAATGAACTGACATTGGCGTCCAGGCAGCGGCTAACAAATTGGCTGACCGATTGTTCATATTCTTCATTGGGGTTGAGCCATGAGCTAAATTGTTTTGCTTCACGAACGGCCTTAATCATATAACTCCCGATGCGCTCCTGATAATCGGCCCATTCTGTATCCGTTAAAGCCGTTAGCGGCCAAGTGCCAATCAGCACCTGATAAAACAGGTATTCATCATTGCGGGCAATGACGACCTTGCTCATCCTGGTTTTCTTGGATCGGTTCAAGCGCTGCCAGCGTAGTACCGCATCCTGCCATTGATGAGGTATTTCACTTAATACATTGATTCTTGCCCGTACGTCAGCGCTGTGTTTGGTGTCATGAGTGGACAGGCATAACAGGGTATGAGGCCATTTTTTAATCCGCGCCTGATTAAAATGGTGAAAAGCGTTGACCGAGTTTCCGAGGGAGCGCGGGTCGCCGCCCACTTCGTTTAAAGAGATCAGGCGGTTATAGCGATAAAGACCGGTATCTTCATAACCTTTAGCCATCACCTGGGGCGTATATTGTTGAAACTTCATGACAATTCTCAACAAATCAGTATCTGCAACCGCCGAACTGTGTTCCAGAAGCAGAACTTGTCGAATAAACTCAAACACGGTTTTATCGGCCGCCCAACTTCGCTGCTTGCTTTGATCAATCGCCCACTTGATATATTGGCTGTCCTCCTTGCTGACGGTCTGGCTGTTGATGTAGGTTCGGTAAACAGGAAAACAGGCTATAACCTCCAATAAGGCATTGCGCAATGCATAAAGCGTATAGTCCCGGGTTTTTGAACTGGCGTCGGCAATTTTGCTCAAACAATTGGCAAGCACATTCAATTCACTGGCCAGCGCGGTCGTCATCACCAGTTTTTTAGCGTGATACACCAGTTCGTCAAAATCCTGCCGGTACTCTATAAACCGTGTATAGCAATGCGTTAATGATTTTTCTGCGGCGCCATTAATAAAAACGCCGTTAACGATATTGGCAAACTCGTAACCGGTGGTGCCGTGAATCGGCCAGTTATTGGATAAATACTCATAGTTGGCGACAATTTTTTCGGCAACGATATAAATGGGCGGCGTGTCCTGCCCGGTGCCGGTATTTAAAATAGCTGAAATTTTTTCATTAAGGTGTTGATAATAGCCTACCGGATCGTATAAGCCGTCGCCATGATCGATGCGCAACCCTTGTATCTTGCCCTGTTCGATAAGCGACAGGATAAATTGATGAGTTGCATCGAATACCTTTTCATCTTCAATCCGCAACCCGGCCAGATCATTGATATCAAAAAACCGCCGGTAATTAATCTCATCGCCGGCAACGCGCCAATAAGCCAAGCGATAAACCTGTTGCTCCAGTAAGGCATGCAATTCTCCGGCTTCGTCTGCCATCCGGTTAATTTCCGCCACCCGAAAATCAATAAACTTCGTAAGCTGCGGACTGTCCGCGCAGAGCTTGGCAAGATGTTTTTTAAAGACTTCCTTATCCCGCTTGCGTTCTTCTATTTTTTCTTCCGCCCTGTCCGTGCATAAAGGCAATTTACTGAAACTGTTATCGATAGTCTGATATTCCAGAAACACCATATCGTCCGCTGCGAAACAGTTCAGCAACTGCTCGTGTTGCGAGCTCAGGATCAAGGGATAAGTCTGCGGATCAACGGGAAACCGGTGCTGATGGTAATACACGCTGAATTCGCCCTGCCCGGCATCGAAAGCCAACTTCAGTTCCTGCTGTTCCAGTATATTGCCGTAGTGGTCGCCCAGCACAGGAAGCAGTATTTTATTTTGCAGCGTTTTCTTGATCGGATACCAATCAATATCAAAAAATGAGGCATAGTAGGAAGCTTGCCCGTTCTCCAGCACATCCAGCCACCAGGCATTGTCGCTATCCATAATGGCCATATGATTCGGGACGATATCCGTTATCAAGCCCATCCCGTTACGCCGCAATTCTTCGATAAAGCGCTCGTAGTCCTCGCGACTGCCGATTTCGGGATTAATCTCGTTATGGTCGACGATATCGTATCCGTGGCTACTGCCCGGCCGGGCTTTTAGATAGGGAGACGAGTAACAGTGGCTAATGCCGAGCTGGCGAAGATAGGGAATAAACCGGGTTGCCTCGGCAAAAGTAAAGTGCTTGTTAAATTGCAGGCGATAGGTTGAAACCGGAATGTCCGCCTCTCTCTGCCGGTTTTGATCAGTCATAAATCACGACATCTTGTGGAACCGGCCGTTCCAATTGTCAGTCCACGAAAGACACAAAATAAAACAATGCGTTGCATAGACAGCGAATAAATCCCTCGGGCTTTGTGTCTTATTAAATCTTTTCGTGCTTTTTGTGTCGCCTAAGGCGCCTACTTTTGGTTTTCGTGGACAAACTGCTTTTTTCAGAATCATTTTTCGGCTTCCTTTAAATAAAAAATGACTGCCCAAGGGCTTAAACCGCCTTCGCGCAAGTTGTTGTCCACCTCGGAGTCGCTGGCAAACAACACGTCTCCGTCACAAGAATAATCGATCCTTGCCGGCTCATTGCCCATATTGGCAACCAGCGTTAAGGTTGAAGCATCATTCAACCGCCACTGCACAGCTATTGCCCTGTCATTGAACAGTTGGTAATGGGCTTGCCCGACAACCGATCCCTTTGCCCTCGGGGTGATATGGTTGCTGCGAATACGCAATAATTCCCTGTGATAGTCGAGCCATTGTTGATGCGGCTCACGAGCTGATTCAGCCCATGCCAGCTTGGACGCCCGAAAGGTTTTAACTTCATTCGGCAAAAGCACTTTTGGCAGCGCTTCAACGCCGTCAAACTCCGATATTTTGATAATATCCTGTAACCGGCCCAAGTTCACTTGCTCGCCCAAGTCGTCAGGAAAATCCACGAAGTAGGTGAACGGCTGACGGCAAGCCCATTCCTGCCCCATAAACAATAAAGGCAGCGGCGGCGACAGCAATAACAGCGCGGTTGCCGCACGCAAGGCTTCCGGTCTGCAAAGCTTTGAGATGCGTTCGCCCAGTACCCGGTTACCGACTTGGTCATGATTTTGTAAAAAACAGATAAAAGCCGTCAGCGGCAAATCCGAACAGGACTCGCCTCGCGGTTTGCTGTCCTGGTAAGCGGATAGCTCGCCCTGGTAAGCGAAACCTTCGGTTAAACAGCGGCCCAGATGACGTAGAGGTTGCTGACTGTAATCCTGATAATAGCCGGCCCTTTCATCGGTTAGCAGAACATGCAAAACATGATGGAAATCGTCATTCCACTGCGCATTGAAATAACGCTTGGGTAAGGAAGGATCGTGCTTTAAATAACGCGCGGCATTATTGTCGTTTTCCAGCACTAAATAGACAGGACGGTCATAGCCCGGCCCCAGCCGAACGGCTTCGGCTAGCTCTTCGAGAATATCCGGCGATGAGTCATCGAAAATGGCGTGTATCGCATCTAAGCGTAAACCGTCGAAATGATATTCTTCCAGCCAATACAGCGCATTGTGGATAAAAAACCAGCGCACCCAATGAGGCTCGAAATTAATGGCATCGCCCCACGGCGTATGGAAGCGGTCGGTAAAAAATGCCGGAGCGTACAGATGCAGATAGTTACCTTCCGGGCCGAAATGGCTGTAAACCACATCGTTAAAAACCATCAAACCCTTGGCATGTGCGGTGTCAATCAGGTCTTTAAGTTCATCGGGCGTGCCGTAGCTGCTGTCAGGCGCAAACGGCAAAACGCCATCATAGCCCCAATTACGTTGACCGGGAAAATCGGCAATGGCCATCAGCTGTATGGCGGTCACGCCCAGATCGACCAGATAATCCAGGCGCTCTTTTACCCCGGCAAAAGTGCCTTTTTCAGTGAAGGTGCCGACATGCAGCTCATAAAAAACCGCCTCCTCCCAAGGCCGTCCTTGCCAGTCCTTGTCCTGCCATTGCCAAGCATCAGGATCGATCACCTGGCTGGAACCGTTAACATCCTGAGGTTGGTAACGGGAAGCCGGATCGGGAACATAGTATTCCTCATTGATCAGGTACTGGTAATAAAACCCGATACCGGCCAGTTCGGTGGTAATGCCATACCAGCCATCGGCTTCGGGTGTCATCAGCAACCTGATTTCAGGCGCGCTGCCTTGCAGGCTTAACTCAACCTTATCGGCTCCGGGCGCCCACAATTTAAAGGTCACCTTGCCGTCATCCCGCAGATGAGTTCCAAAAGGCATGGGATGGTATCGACGTGCGGTTGACATGCGCCGGACTCAACCTAATTCAATTCGGTCGCCCGCGCCATGTTGCAGCGATACCATTAAGGTAAGATGCTCACGTAATTGGCGGGTTAACAAGAAGTTTTCGCGGACGAACTCTTTAGACTTAATGCCCATTTCCTGCATTTTCTGCTTTTGATTAAACAGGTAACGGATGCGCAATGCAGCGCCTTCGGGCGTGTTGACTAAAAAACCGGTATGAAAATTGATGACCTGCAAACGAATGCCGCCGGTATCGCCGCCGATAACCGGCTTACCTTTCCATAGGGCTTCGGTTACCGTCAGACCGAAGCCCTCTTTAGTGGATTTTTGCAGCACAATATCGGAAAGCCGTTGTAGCGCATTAATGGTGCGGTGCGCGTCGGGCGGCAACTGCAAGAGTTTAATATTGGGATCATCGCCTGCCGCAACAGAGACTTCATTGAATACAACCTCGCCTTCCGGGTCATCCGTAGCCGTTCCGCCGGCCAATACCAATTGCAAGTTAGGGATATATTGCTTGGCCAGTTTATACGCTTTTATGACGCCTATCGGATCTTTAAACCGGTCAAAACGCGAGATCTGCGTGATCAACGGCGCATCGGGATTCAGCTCGAACCGGGTTCGCACTGCCTCCAATTCGTCTTGAGGCAAGTCCACGTTTTTGTCGCTTAACGGGTCGATGCTGGGCGGGATAATATAGGCGGGATGCGGCAGTAATTGAACAAACTGGGATAATGAAAAAATGCTGGCATCATAGTCACGGATATATCGGTCTAAAAACCGCCAGGTTCCCCTGTACGGATGGCTGGCGTCTATGTGGCAGCGCCAGATCCACTTGCCCTTGCGTTTGCTGCAAAACTTTAACAGGGCTACGGGTTGCGGATCGTGAATAAATACAAAATCCGCTTCTTCCAGGACATTGCGCAGATGGTTGGCGTTTTGCTCATTCACCTCCAGAAAATGATTCAGCAAGGTTTCGGGAATAGTGATCCTGTCGCCCTGTATTGAATTATGGAAGCTTTTGGTACACTGGTAAAACTCGCTATCGCCGGTAATCACTTCCCAGCGCGTATCGAGTCCCAATTCCCTGGCAAGCGGCACAAGCTTCTCCAATATCTCGGCAACACCGCCGCCAACACGGGTGGAATTGACATGAACCACGGACTTGCCTTTCAAGGGCTCAGCCAATTGCTGCAAATGACGGATGACATCTTCACCCGTTACTGCGGCATAACAATCCAACATGGCGGTCATGACACTTGCTCCGCAAAATGATTTTGGAAGGCGGTTGCGACTTGCCGGCGTAATTCGACCAAGTTACTGAAATAAGGATCGATGCCGCTTAACTGGTCAATTAAATGCCGATGGGTTTCACCAAAAAATGTCAGCCACCGGCAGAAGTCGTCCATTTTGTCTGGAGCACGCCTGCGGGCATCGATAAAATGGTAAAAGATACTGCTTACCGACATTTGTGGAATCAGATTCGACATCTCTTGCGGTTTGCTTATCCGGGTATGGGTATCGAATACCACAATCTGTGCGCGGGTAAACTCAAACTGTTTCGAGGCGCGGGCCCATTGTAGATATTCACTTTCCTCCAAACGATCATCGATGTATTCCAGCAAATGGTAGCGTAACTCTTCCATATCATTGAACGAGGTGGGATCAAGTACGGCCAATTGTTCCGCCAATTTGGTATCGGCAAGGCCATGACGCGCCCAACCGGCAAAATCGTTGATGTACTCGCGCTCCTCAAACTGAGGCAATAATAAATTCGCCCAAAAATGGTAATACAAGCTATCCAAATCCAGGCTACTGATATGATCTCGGAACTCTTTTAACGTTTTGGCGCGCCGATGAGTGGAAATTGCGATTAAAGCACAGTCTTTTAACGCAAAAGACTGTGCTTTCGGCTCTTGCTTATTCTTTATCGTATTCATATTTAAAATTCCATGTGCATAGAATTAAGTGAATGACGTTGTAAAGTAGATCAAAGCCTTAAAGTTAAATGCCCGGCGCGCCCATCACAAGCACCTAAACGGACACCACGAGATTTAAACGCCGGGACATCATCAGCATAAAAATGCCGGCAATCATCGTCATTCCAGGAAAGCTCTAATCCCGTATTGAATTCCTTTCGCGAGACGAACAATTGATGCCCTTTGGCTTGGCAGCGGTATTCGAAATTAAATTGCCCAAGCCCGGAATATTACTAAACAAGCAATTAAAACCCTTGGATTTTCAATCCTGTTATTAATAAAAAATTACCATAAAACCCCATAACTTATGGCGCTTGTTACGTTAAATACATCTGCTCGTAATACTTGATTTTGGCCTCTGCTTCGGTCTTTTCCGCGTAGTCCTTTAAATCATCAATCGTGGCGCTCCGTTCCGGCGATTGACCATCGGATTTATCTTGCTGGGCTTCTTTTATATCCATGATGTTTATCTCGGTTGGCTATCCTAATAAATAGGCAGTCTTCTATAAATTCATCAAAAACGCCGTGAGTCTTGGGAGGAGACGGATACGGCGTTTTTGCCTCAAAGCAAGCAACAAAATTAGATTATTCTTCACATGCCGCCGCCAGAAGAAGGAGGCGTCATTGTTTGGGGTGCATCGGTGATGGTCACTTCGACGCGGCGGTTTTGCTGGCGTCCTGAAGCGCTTGAGTTTGTTGCGACCGGATAATCCTCGCCCATGCCCCGTGCAGAAATACGTTGCGGTGAGATGCCGCTGTTAATCAGGAAACTTCTGACCGACTCGGCCCGCATCTCCGAAAGATTGATGTTATATTCTGAAGAGCCTCGACTATCCGTATGCCCTTCAATTTTCACCATCGTTTCGCCATGAGTTTTCAAATATTCCACCAAAGGGTATATATTCTGAAGGCTTCCGGCCTTGAGGTTGGAGCGTCCTGTGTCGAACAGCACATCGCCTAATGTCACCAGAATGCCTTGCGGCACCTTTTTAGCTTTTAGTTTTGCTATTTCAGCGTCGCGGGCTTGCAAGCGAACCTGGTCTTTTTGGGCGCTTAATTCTTCAAAGGCTTTCTTCGATTCGACTTCACGCGCGGTGACTCGTGCCAAATCCACCTTTCGGCTGGCTAGATAGGAAAGATGGTCCACCTCGTCGGAATCGTCATCGTCCTCCCAAGCTTCCTCGGCTCTTTGTAATGTTTTTTCCGCTGCAAATAAATCCGCCGAAGCATTTTCCCTCACTGTCGGGTCATTGGCCGCTTGCTGATAGTCGGAACGCGCTCGCTCCAGGTTCTTATTGGCAGTGGGCGCGCAGGCTGCTATCAGCATGCTTAATAAGACAGTAAAGATGCTGATCAACGATGATGGCTGGAAAGGGTTTTGTAGTCGCATGATACGCCTCCAAAATGGCTGGTTATTGGCCTTCGCTTTACCGCGAAGTCTCCTGTTTCAAGGCTTCTATCGCCTTCTTCATTTCATCCGCCTGGTTGGCCTCTCTTACCGACTTGGCTTTGGCATTGGCTAAATTCGCTTCAACAATGGCTTCTTCGGCCAATCTACCCGCACTTTCATTTTCATCGTCATCCACTTCCTTGCGGGCGCGGTCAAGTTTTGTGCGTGCACTGCTTAGCAGTCCCGGCTCGTACTGTGCAGCTCCGGCCCGTTCCGCGTTTTGAATCGCTACTTCGGCCTGTGTCATTAATTCTCTCGGTGGTTCCGAAGCACACCCCGCCAGCAACAAGCTTGTCAATATTGCCGATGGCCCTAACCTTAATAACATTTTAGCTATAAACATAACGGTACCTTCTGATGGGCTACGGATTCACAAGAACCCAGGTTACGGATTGGCGCATAGGCGTTTTCGATGCAAGACCTGAATATCATTGGCTTTTTGACATTGTAGGAGATCATCTGACCAAGCCCATAACACCGACGATAATGAGATAAATGGCGATGATGTAATTCAACAAGGCGGGACGGATGAGTATTAAGATTCCGGCGATAAGCGAGAGGATCGCTTGTGTATTAACATACATAAATTCACCTTTCTTCTGTTATGGCTTGAGTCGGTAGTGATCCTGACCGGATAGCTCAGGATCAGACTCGATTAATGCTGAAAATGTGTTTATTCCTCGTCGATCTTGCAGATTACGTTTTTATGGTGCGGTGTCCAAGTTCGGGTTGCCGATTGCCATTTTCTTCATATAAAAAACTGACACAGATACCAAGCTTTTTTCTAAAAGCTGAACTTCCTCACCATCGCTCAATGAAGCGCTGATCAGGCTGAAACCCTATCTATCCTCACCAATTACGCACCAGAATACAAGGTTGCAGCCTATAAACAATAAGCACGAATACTTAGCAAAATACGCTCAAAAAGCAGCTAGCACCATAGGGTACGCATCGCGTACCTTTTTGAGATTTGATCCAGCGTAAAACGTTAAACAATGGTGCGCGATGCGTACCATTTTCAACTGACAGCGTAACGTCAGGTAATAAGTAGTTGTACGGATTTATCAGGGTTCGCAAGCAAGGGATACTCCATTATGAGTTTTAGACTTTCTCATAAGATGTTTTCCATTGAGTCTTAAATAAACGAGAAGTGCAATTATGAAAAATCACCCCTTAATATTGGTTGGGCTTTTATTTTTTTCTACGATAACGGCGGCTTTTGAAAATGACAAACCAGAGCCTGCCAGTACAGTACGCCAGCGCGCTCAGGAAGTGGTGCCGTATGACTTAAGCCAAGCCCTGCAAACGTTTACCAAAACCGTTCATGGAGGCATTCAGCATGTCGTCGCCAAAACGCCAGGCAACACTCAGGAAATACAAGCAATCCAGGCACATCTATCCAAAATTGCCGATGATTTCAGGAAAGGTGATTTTTCCGTGACCGAACGCGTACACGGAGCTGATATGCCGGGTCTGGCCCATTTGAAAATGGCAAAAACCGACGATATAAAATTTGAATATAAAGCATTGCCCAATGGCGCGCAGATTCATTTCTCGACTGAATATCCCCAGTTTGTGCAAGCGCTCCATAAATGGTTTGACGGGCAGACGATCGAGCATGGCAACGATGTGATACAGGAACATAGCAAGCACCATTCAACCCCCGCCGAATGAATGAGTCATGGATGGCGATTTGGGTATGGGATATGGACAACTAATGACGCGCTTGAGTAGGTAAACTGCAACAACCTGGAATCATACATTATGCCATTACGTAATTTTGAAACATGGATGTGGGCGGAAGCTTGTGAAATATTGAATCGGGCAGACCGGTTACATCGGCAATTCTTCAGGCCTTCTGTGATGAATGCCAAACGCCCGGCCTGGGAGCCACCGATCGATATCTATGAAACTAATTGTGGGTTCAAAATTATGATTGCACTGCCGGGTGTAGCCCCGGAACATTTAAACGTAATACTTGAAGGTGACCATTTGCTTGTTGGCGGGAAGCGGCATTTACCGGACAGCTCACAAGCGCAGATTCGACGTCTGGAAATTCCCTATGGACGTTTTGAGCGGCGCATTGAACTGCCTGAGGGACGTTTTGAAATCGGCACTAGTGAATTTGTGAACGGTTGTTTATTAATTTCGCTGCGGAAAATATAAGGGCTGCTTATGCAAATCAAGGACCTGAAAAACTTACTCCTGGGATCGACAAATAAGGAAGAAACTTCTTCAGAGATAAAGCCGGAAGATCCGTTGCAATTTCCACCCGTTCCCAATGATGCGCTTATCATTGTGCCTATGCGTGGAACCGTGCTTTTCCCGCAAAACGTTTCTCCATTGGTGATAGGCCGTAAAGCTTCCATTGCGGCTGTGCAGGAGGCCGTGCGCTCGGAGAAACCGATCGGATTACTTTTACAATTAAGGGATAAAGATGAAGAACCCACCTCGGAAGATCTCTACACCGTTGGAACGGTGGCGGAAATTTTACGCTACATAACTGCGCCTGACAGCACGCATCATGTCGTCTGCCAAGGCGTGCAGCGCTTTCGAGTGAAGGAATTCTTGCCCGGCTATCCGTTTCTTGTCGCCCGGATTGATCGTTACGAAGAGATTGATACGAGCTCTAAAGATATTGAAGCCCGAGTCATAACACTCAAGCAAAAAGCGCTGGAAGTGCTGGCTCAGACACGGCAAGCTCCTGAGGAACTGGTTAATGCCATCCGCTCTATCAGTTCAGCGTCGATGCTGGCTGACCTGGTCGCCAGCTATCTGGTTTCCAAACCGGAGGAAAAACAAGAGGTCCTGGCTCTGTTTGACATACAGTCCCGTATCGACCGGATTCTGGAATTACTCAATTATCAAGCCGAAGTATTAAAAATTTCTAACGAGATTAGCGAACAAACCCAGGAAACCATGGGGCAACGGCAACGCGAATTCGTTTTGCGGGAACAAATGAAAGCAATCCAAAAGGAATTAGGCGAGGAAGAAGGCGGCGCTGCCGAAATTGAAGAACTCAGCAACGCCATAACGAATGCCAAAATGCCTGAAGAAGTCGAAAAACAGGCGCGTAAGGAACTCGCCCGCTTACAGCACATGCCGGATGCCAGCGGCGAATATTCGATGATTCGCACCTATCTTGACTGGCTGACGGAATTGCCCTGGTCGACAGCAAGCACAGACGCTATCGATATAAAAAGAGCCAGGGAAATTCTTAATGAAGACCATTACGGTCTGGATAAAGTCAAGCAGCGCATCCTGGAGTTCCTGGCAGTTCGCAAACTAAAGCCGGAAGGCAAAAGTCCTATCCTGTGTTTTGTAGGCCCTCCAGGCGTCGGCAAAACCTCACTGGGACGCAGCATAGCCAGGGCAACCGGGCGCGAGTTTGTGCGCGCCAGCCTCGGCGGCCTGCATGACGAAGCCGAGGTACGCGGCCACCGGCGCACCTATATCGGCGCGCTGCCGGGCAATATTATTCAATCCATACGCAAAGCCGGCACTAATAACCCGGTATTTATGCTCGATGAAATGGACAAGATCGGGGCCGGAGGATTCCACGGCGATCCTTCTTCCGCCTTGCTGGAAGTATTGGACCCCGAACAAAATTCGACTTTCCGCGATAATTACCTGGCAGTCGCGTTCGACTTGAGCCATGTCATGTTTATCGGCACGGCCAACGTATTGGACAGCATCCCGGGGCCGTTGCGCGACCGCATGGAAGTGATTGAACTGACCGGTTATACCTCCGATGAAAAACTTCAGATTGCCAAACGTTATCTGGTGAACAGGCAACAGGAAAGCAACGGCTTAAACCCTGAACAATGCACCATCACCGACAATGCCATACTGACTATTATTCAGGACTATACCCGCGAAGCCGGCTGTAGAAACCTGGAACGCGAGATCGGCTCGGTATTTCGTCATGTAGCGATGCGTATTGCCGAGGGCCTTACCGTAAGTGAGCAGGTCGACAGCGAACAAATTCCCGGCATTCTGGGACCGAAAAGGTTTTACAGCGATGTCGCCATGCGCACTAGCGTTCCGGGCGTTGCGACAGGGCTTGCCTGGACGCCGGTCGGCGGCGACATTCTTTTTATCGAAGCCACCCGCCTGCCCGGTGACGGCAAGTTGATCCTGACCGGCCAGTTGGGGGATGTTATGAAAGAAAGCGCCCAGGCCGCGTTAAGCCTGGTGAAGTCGCATGCCCTTGAATTGGGTTTAAATACGGAAATATTCAAAATTAACGATATCCATGTCCACGTACCGGCAGGCGCCATTCCTAAAGACGGCCCCAGCGCCGGCGTGGCGATATTCACCGCATTGTTCTCCGCCTTTTCCGAGCGCATTGTGCATAACGATGTGGCCATGACCGGAGAAATCAGCCTGCGAGGATTGGTGTTGCCGGTCGGCGGCATTAAAGAAAAAGTTATTGCTGCGGCCAGAGCGGGGCTAAAAACAGTCATGCTGCCGGCGCTCAATAAAAAAGACTTTGATGAAATACCTGAAGCGGTGAGAACTCAACTTGAGTTTGTCTGGCTGGAAAATGTGGACGAGGCGTTAAAAGTTGCCATGGAAGAAGAGCCTATTGCTAGCAAATAGCAGAAATTATAGCTTTAGCTGCGGCGGCCACGGCATCGACTTTAAGGAAAGCGAATGAACGAAACGAAACATAGCGCCGTATTCAAGTCTAACGCACCTCAGCTCGAAGTCCCGGTAGCCGCCACGCTTTCGCCTTGGTGGCGACGCGCCGGCCTTGCTATTCTGATTTCCGGCCTGATCGTTCTCCTGATGGTGACCCTTAAAGTCTACCAGGAGGCGCCGCCGATTCCGAAGCAGGTGCTGGCGGCCGATGGCATGCTTTTGTTCACCGACGAGGATGTCCGTACGGGCCAGCAGGTATTTCTCAAGTACGGGCTGATGGATAACGGCTCCATCTGGGGGCACGGCGCTTATCTCGGACCCGATTATTCAGCCCAGTATCTCCATACCCAAGTTCTCGCCAGCTCGGCACTGATTGCCCGGCAGCGCTACGGTCTGCTACCTGATCAATTAACGCCGGCGCAACGCGCCGCTGTCGAAGCGGAAGTTCGGATCGGGCTTAAACAAAACAACTACGATCCACGCAATGAAGTCCTGACTATGGCCCCCTTCTACAGCGACTGGTTCCGTCAACAAACGGACACGTGGAACGAATATTTTTCCGCGCCTAAACAGAATGGAGGCCTCAGCATAGGCGCTATCCGCAATCCCGAAGAGCTTCGGCAGCTTACCGCTTTCGTCGCTTGGGCCACTTGGGCTTCGGTCGCTAACCGGCCGGAAAAACCCTACTCGTATACCAACAACTTTCCGTACGACCCGCTGGCCGGCAACACGCCCACTGCAGATGCGGTGCTTTGGAGCGTAATAAGCCTGATCTTTCTGCTCGGTGGAACCGCACTGGTTTTATTGGCGTTCGGAAAATTCAACTATCTCGGCTGGAAGTCTCAGGGTCATGTGCATCCGCAGTGGCCCAGCGCCAATATCACTATGGCCCAACGCGCAACACTGAAATATTTTGCTATCGTCGCGCTGTTGTTTATCGCGCAAGCGCTGATCGGCGGCGGCGTCGCTCACTATCGCGCCGACCCGGACAGCTTTTACGGCTTCGATCTGGCTTCATGGCTGCCCAGCAACCTGCTGCGGACTTGGCATCTGCAACTTGCGATTTTCTGGATCGCCACCGCGTTCGTTGCCGGTGCGCTGTTCCTAAGCGCCGAACTGGGCAGGCATGAACCGGCAGGGCAAACAACCGGCATCCATGCGTTATTCTGGCTATTGGTCACGGTCGTCGTCGGCAGCCTGCTTGGCGAATGGGCCGGCATACAACAGCTGTTGCCGCAGCTTTGGTTCTGGTTCGGCAACCAGGGCTGGGAGTACCTCGAACTCGGCCGTGCTTGGCAGCTCCTGCTCGCGGCCGCGCTGCTGTTCTGGTTCTGGCTGCTCGTGCGCGCGCTGCTTCCTGCGCTGCATGATCCCGAGCGGCGCGAGATCGCCGGTCTGTTTCTATTTTCCGCAATCGCGATTCCGTTGTTTTACCTGCCGGCGATGTTCTTCGACAGCACCACCCATTTCTCGATTGTCGATACCTGGCGATTCTGGATTATCCATCTCTGGGTCGAAGGCTTTTTCGAATTCTTCGTGACCGTACTGGTGGCCGTCCTGTTTTTCCGCTTCGGCGTCGTCTCGCGGCTGGCGGCAACACGCATCATTTACCTCGACGCCATTCTGTACTTTGCAGGGGGCATCATCGGTACCGGCCATCATATGTACTGGACCGGCCAGACTCAGCTGAACATGGCGTTGAGCGCTTCGTTCTCGGCGCTTGAAGTCGTGCCGCTGACCTTGCTGACCCTTGATGCCTGGGATTTCATCACGCTGACGCAATCGCGCTGCGTTATCTGCCAGCAAACGATCGCAGTGCCGCATAAATGGACTTTTTATTTCCTGATTGCCGTCGGGGTGTGGAATTTCGTCGGCGCTGGAATTTTCGGCTTCCTGATCAACCTGCCGATCGTCAGTTATTACGAGGCGGGCACATTGCTGACGCCCAACCACGGCCATGCGGCATTGATGGGCGTTTTCGGCAACCTTGGCATTGGCCTTCTGGTGTTTGCAGTCAGGCAGGCGGTCAGCGATCCGCTGTGGCAGACGCTGGAAAAATTTGTGCGTACCGGTTTCTGGGGAATCAATATCGGACTGCTGCTGATGGTGGTCTTAAGCTTGTTTCCGGCCGGTGTGCTGCAATTACTCGATGTGCTGGAGAATGGATATTGGCATGCTCGTGGCCTGGCTTACACCGGCTCGGTTCAGTCCCTGTTTTATGAATGGCTGCGCCTGGCCGGCGACCTCGTGTTTATCTTGTTCGGTGCCATTCCGATCATGACTGCCACAGTTTATGCCTATCTGGCGGAACGTAAGTTTAACCCGGCTACCGCCGCTGAGGCCGATGCCGAACGATAAGTTATTTTGATAAGTATTTTTCAAGACTGCGCGGACTCTTTCCAGTAAAGTAAAATCTGCCTATTTTTGTCCGCTTTGCATCAATATTTTGCATTGATAGCGGCCGCTTCTCTGACGACGACGGAAATGCCTTCCGCTTTCGCGAAACCAATGACTTTAAGATACTGATAATGTTTAGAAAGTTAGCTATAGCTTTAATTTTTGTTGGGGTTGTATTGCTTATTGGCCATGAACTGAAACTTTATCTTCCTGGTCTGGAAGTCTGGATTCAAAGCATGGGCACTTTTGCACCGCTGTGTTTTATTGCTGTATTTGTCGCGCTGACGCCTTTGTTTGTATCAGTCGATGCGCTCTGTTTCGCTGCGGGCTTGTTATTCCCAATCGGTGCCGGAGCGCTCTACATCATCATTGCCACTTATCTGGCATCAGCGTTTATTTTTTTCTTGGGCCGGTATTTATTGCGGGACAAAATCCGTACCTATCTTGCTGCACATGAGCGTTTTGCCGAGCTCAACGAGGCCATCAAAAACCATGAACTTAAGCTGATGTTTTTATTGCGTCTGACGCCGTTGCCGTTTGCAATGCTCAGTTATGCATTTTCGGTGAGCCAGGTCAGGCTCCGGCCTTATTTGGTCGCCACCAGCGGCGTTTTAATTTATAACATCAGCCTGGTTTATTTCGGTTATTCTGCCAAACATCTGTCCGGGTTAATTAGCAGTGAAGCTTCAGCGCAGAATGCAGTTTCATATCCCCTGTTGACAGCGGGCTTAATTATTTTCGTGGCCGTGTTGATCTATGTGGCAAAAATTGCAGGAAAAACTGTAAAGCAAATGGGCTATAAAGATTAAATCCATGCCGATTTAGAGTAAAAATTTCACGCTCTTGGCGATGCCTATCAACTTATATTTTTACCAAGCTTGCTCGAATCCGGTTTCAGGCATTTTTTCAACCGGATAGCTCTCACCGGTCAGTGTGAGGCCAGAAGTTGGTAGTTTCGTTTTCTGTATTTTGTAATAATCAGGGCTTAATCAAAGGCGTATATCAGGCCTAACAATTGATCCCGGCGGAATCTGAGATTGCTTATTTTTTCGAAGCTATTGACGTTTTAGCCCTATAACTGACGTTGCACCTGTACACGATAAAAAAGCGTAGTCCCCGAAAGGCTCGAAAAGCACGAAAAAACGGCCATCAGCAAAGCGTATCCAGTCACAGGCCCTGTTTTCTCATCCGGCTAATACTTTTCGTGCCGCCTAGAGGCGCCTACTTTTGGTTTTTGTGGACAGTGCGTAACATCACCCTATAAGTAAAAACACCCATTCTCGCCAATATGAACAAAAGAGATAATACTGTAAAATTTACAACGTAAATTTACTCATACTAAACAATAAATTACCGGCAAATGATCCATTATTGCTATTCGTTTTTAACCGGACCAAGCCATGATATTACTTCACAGACAGATAAACCGCATTTCCACAATCATCCTTGTAACAACCGCGCTATCGCTGGCAGCTTGTACTGATAAGGAGGACGCAGACAGTGCGAAGATAAAAAAGTCCGTGCCTACTGCGACAACGGTGACAGAAAGCCAGATTGCTCATTGGCAAAAAGAAGCAAATGCGGGAGATGCTGATGCGCAATACAACCTTGCTTATATTTATGAAAATGGGCTGGGTGTACCGAAGGACGAAGCCAAGGCTCTTGAGTTATATCAGCAAGCTGCAGATCAAGGGTATTCTCCGGTAAAAAATAATGTTAATGCGAAGAAGCCATCGAAATAAGCCTTTATAAGAATACGAAACCCGGTAAAACTTTTTTGAGCGGCATCTTGCGCTTTCAACATTCGCCTCTCCCAGATATGTCGACTTACCGGTTTTTGGCTCAGTTGAGATAAAGACTTAACCCTTCGTTTCAGACATCTTTTAATGCTACAGACGGGTTAATGATTCTGGCCAACCTGTCCAGCCATATTATCTCTGGCGCCGCCCTGCCCGTTTTTCAAACTGCCATGCAGGAACAAGCCAACTGCCTGCCGCACCCATGCGTCGATTTTCGCTTCGTCCGGCGTTGGCTCCAGACCGAGTTGTAATTTTAGTATTCGTTCGCTGCGCAATACGCCCAGGAATTGTTCGGCAAGAAAATACGGGTCTGTTGCAACAAAATAGTCTGCTTGCTGCTGCCTGGCGAAAAACTGCGAGAGATGTTCCAAGGTACGCTGCGGCCCTTGTTCATAGAATTGAATGGCGAGATCGGGGAAACGCGGCGACTCGCCGACAAGCATGGCGCGCATGCGCACTACGTCGGGCCGCGTGATGCCATGCAGAAATTGCTTGGCAAAAGAAATCAACACGTCCTCCGGGGAACTGGCCAGGACGTGTTCTTCAGACAGGCTGGTCACGAATTGATCACTGCAACGCCTTATCATCGCGCCGAACAGTCCCGCCTTGCCACCGAACTGGCTATAGATGGTCCGCATGGACACGCGCGCTTCCTTGGCAATGGTTTCCAGACTGAGGTTGCCGTAGCCGTGCTCCAGAAAGAGGCTGGAAGCGGTGTCCAGTAACCGGTCGCGGCTTAGAAGCTCCTCCCCCTTTCGAGGCCGTCCGCGTTTAATCATAATGTAGCGCTCATAAAATTAATTGACTTGGACGATATCATAACTTAGATTAAATGATAATATGTCTTATCATTTCTTACCATTAAAAAGTCAGGTTGTAAAAACGATGAAAAAAGAAACGTATCCATGGGTAGCCATCCATCGTTTAAGCATGCCTGAAAAATCAATGCAGCGCACCCGAATGGGCTTGTTGGCCATCGCTTTGGCAACCATGATCGGGTGCGGAAATAATGACGAGCCAGGGGCTAAGCAGGGCCAGCCGCCCGGTGTCAAAGTTGCATTACCCCTATCGCAAGAAGTGACTGAGTGGGACGAATATACGGGCCGCATCGAAGCCGTCAACTCGGTCGATGTGCGCGCACGGGTCAGCGGCTATCTGGAGAAAGTGAACTTCAAGGCTGGCGACAAGGTGCATAAAGGCGACCTGTTATTCCTGATCGACCCGAAACCGTTCACCGCTCAACTGAACTATGCCGTAGCCGAACTGGAACGCGCCAAATCCCGTCACGAATTGGCAAAAAATGACTTGGCACGCGCCGAGCGTTTGTTCCGCGCCAAAGCCATTTCCGAAGAAGAGCACGATGCCCGTAGTAAAGGGCTTCGGGAAACCCTTGCCGCCGTTCAGTCTGCGGAAGCCAATGTTTCTACGGCAAGGTTGAACCTGGATTTTACTCAGGTGCGCTCTCCGATAGACGGCCGGATCGGTCGCGAATTAATCACCGCCGGCAATGTGGTCAACGGTGGCGGCGGCGATGCAACGGTGTTGACTTTTATCGTATCTACCGATCCGGTTTATGTTTACGTGGATGCGGACGAACGCTCGGTACTGAAATATCGGCGGCAGGCCAAGGAAGGAGGTCGCGGCAGTCTGGGAGAGGAACGGACACCGGTGGAATTAGCGGTAGCTGATGAGCTTAGTTTTCCACACCAGGGTTATCTCGATTATATATCGCCGCGTGAAGATGCCGCTACCGGTACCGTGACGTTGCGGGGCGTGTTCGCCAACCCTGATGAATTGTTGAGTCCCGGCTTTTTTGCCCGGATGCGGATCCGCGCGAGCGCTCCGTATCCGGCCATTCTGCTTCCCGATCGCGCCATCGGCACGGATCAGGCGCAACGTTTCGTATGGGTGGTGAATAAGGACAACCAGGTGGAATACCGCACGGTGGTGCTCGGTGCCCATATCGGCCAGTCCCGCGTGATCGCCGAAGGATTGAAGTCTGAAGAATGGGCGGTTATCGAAGGCATCCAGAAGCTCAAGCCGGGTATCAAGGTGACTCCGGAACGCATCTCGCTGGCCGGACCGGCTGGGGAATTGAAACCATGAACCGGTTCACGCACTTTTTCATCGACCGCCCGATTTTCGCATCGGTACTCTCCATCATTATTGTTCTGGTCGGGGGTCTCGCGCTGATTGGACTGCCTATTGCCCAATATCCCGAGATTGCGCCCCCCACTGTGGTCGTGAGTGCGACCTATCCCGGCGCCAACGCCAAAGTGGTCGCGGAAACTGTGGCGACACCTATCGAGCAGGAAGTGAACGGCGTCGAGGAAATGCTGTATATGTCCTCTCAGTCCACCAATAGCGGGAGCATGTCGCTTACCGTTACTTTCAAGCCGGGTACTGACCTGGATAAAGCCCAGGTTCTGGTGCAAAACCGGGTGGCGCTGGCCGAACCCAAGCTGCCTCAGGAAGTAAGCAGGCAAGGCATCAGCGTCAAGAAGCGCAGCCCGGACTTGAGTCTGGTCGTTAACCTGCTATCCCCGGACAAGCGTTACGACAGTGTTTACCTGAGCAATTACGCGCTGCTGCAAATCAAGGATACCTTGGCGCGACTGCCCGGCGTCGGTGAAATCATGGTGTTCGGCGCCCGTGACTACAGCATGCGCCTGTGGCTGAACCCGGAGAAGGTTGCCGCGCGCAATCTGACTGCCGGCGACGTAGTCAACGCCATGCGGGAACAGAACATCCAGGTAGCGGCCGGCGTGGTCGGCCAGTTGCCGACAAAGGAGAGCACGGATTTCCAATACACGGTCAGCACCATGGGCCGACTGATGGAAGCCGAACAGTTCGCCGATATCGTGATCAAAAAAGGGGCAGACGGCCAGGTCACCCGCCTCAAGGACGTAGCCCGCATCGAACTGGGCGCCAAGGATTACAATTCTGCACTGTTCCTGGATGGTGAGCCCACAGTGGGTCTTGCCATCTTCCAGTTACCCGGCTCCAATGCCCTGGAAACCAAAGAGGCGGTGGTCAACACCATGGAAAGGCTGAAGACGCGCTTTCCTGAGGGCCTTGACTACAATATGGTCTATGACACCGTTGTGTTCGTGCAGCAATCCATCAACGCGGTGGCCAAGACCCTGTTCGAGGCCATCCTATTGGTCTTGCTCGTGGTGGTGATATTTTTGCAGAACTGGCGTGCCACCATCATTCCGCTGCTTACCGTGCCGGTCTCGTTGATTGGCACGTTTGCCGTCATGGCCGCTATGGGTCTGTCCTTAAACACCTTATCGTTATTCGGCCTGGTGCTGGCTATCGGTATCGTCGTGGATGACGCCATCATCGTGGTAGAGAACGTCGAGCGCCATATCGCGACAGGATTATCGGCCCGGGATGCCACCCGGAAAGCCATGGAAGAAGTGGTAGGCCCTATCATTGCTACGGCTCTGGTTCTGGTCGCAGTGTTCGTGCCCACCGCCTTTATTACCGGTGTTTCCGGCGCTTTCTACAAACAATTTGCGCTAACCATTGCTGTTTCCACGGTGATCTCGGCGTTTAATTCGCTGACCCTGAGTCCGGCCCTGTGCGCGAAGCTGCTGGATCGGGCACATGGCGACAAGGACTGGTTCACACGGCTGATCGATCGTTTGTTCGGCCGGTTTTTCGGCGTCTTCAACCGGTTCTTCGACTCGTTCAGCGAAGGTTATGCGCGTCTGGTCGGCAGGTTGATACGCATGACCGCTGTGGTGCTGGTGCTTTATCTGGGACTCAACGGCCTTAATTTTCTGGCCTTTGAAAAAGTGCCGGCGGGCTTCATTCCCCAGCAGGATCAGGGCTACCTGATTTTGTATGCGCAACTGCCAGACGCCGCTTCGCTGGGGCGCACCCAGGAAATGGTGCAACAGGCTAACCGTATCGTTCTGGAAACCAAGGGCGTCAAGCATCTGAACGCTTATGCCGGTTTTTCCATCTTGAGCGGCTCAAGCCAGTCCAACGTCGCCACGATGTTTGCCCGACTCGATGATTTCGACCAGCGCGCCGGTCATCCTGAGCTTCATGCCGATGCGGTCATCAAAAATCTTCAGCAGCGACTCGGCCAGATTGAGGGCGCCCACATTGCCGTATTTGCCCCGCCTCCGATCCGGGGTATGAGTTCGGTAGGCGGTTTCAAGCTGCAAGTTCAGGATCGCACCAATGCCGGTATTGAGGCGCTACAGGATACGGTCAACGAGATGATCGCCAAGGGCAATCAGCAACCCGGCCTGGCCGGGCTGTTTACGACTTTCCGCGCCTCGGTTCCGCAGCTTTTTCTGGACGTGGACCGTACCCGAGCCAAGTCTATGGATGTGCCCCTGAAAGACGTGTTCGACACCTTGCAGATCTATCTGGGTTCGATGTATGTGAATGATTTCAACAGTTTTGGCAGGACTTATCAGGTGGTGGCTCAGGCCGACTCGGAGTTTCGCATGAAACCGGAGGATATCACCGAACTGAAAACACGGAATCTTCAAGGCGGCATGGTGCCTTTAGGATCTCTGATGTCGGTTAAAGAAATTACCGGGCCCGACAAAATCACACGCTACAACATGTATCCGGCTGCGGAAATTAACGGCAGCACCTTGCCAGGGGTCAGTTCAGGCCAGGCGATTACTGTGATGAATAAACTGCTGGGTGCAGAACTGTCGCCGGGATTCGATTTTGAATGGACCGAGCTCAGCCTGCAACAGGTGTTGGCCGGAAACGTCGCCCTGCTGGTTTTTCCGCTGAGCGTAATCTTCGTGTTTTTGGCTTTGGCGGCCCAGTATGAAAGCTGGTCGCTGCCGTTTGCAGTGATCCTGATCGTGCCCATGTGTATTCTGTGCTCTCTGGCCGGCGTATGGTTGCGCGGCATGGACAACAACATCTTCACCCAGATCGGCTTCATCGTACTGGTGGGCTTGGCCAGCAAGAACGCCATTCTGATCGTGGAATTCGCCAAGCGGCTGCAAGAGGGCGGGCTTAACCGTCTCGATGCAGCGGTGGAAGCGTCGCGGATCCGGCTGCGGCCCATTCTGATGACCTCATTCGCCTTCATCATGGGCGTGTTTCCGCTGGTGATAGCCCAAGGGGCGGGAGCGGAATCGCGGCAGGTACTGGGCACCGCGGTATTCAGCGGCATGCTGGGCGTGACTTTTTTCGGTCTGTTATTAACGCCGGTGTTTTACGTCATCGCTCAGGCTCTGGCGCAACGCTGGCAATCTTCCAGGAAAAAACGGGCCGCATGATGCTCATGACTTATAAAAAAAGCTCTGTCGTCCAAGCGATAAAAATAACTCGTTTTGCATTATGTTTAGACAAAGCAATCAGCAACATTGCGACAGGAGTGCAAGCTCCGCCTCGGCAATTGCTCCTGCATCGCCTTGGCAACCGCTCCCTGCGCTGCTCTACCTCCTGCATGACCCGCAGGGATGTGGTGGCCGCGATTGCTCCAGGCGATCTTGCGGCATTTCCTCCCTCCTTGGAGGTCAATGCAGATATTGCAGGAGCAGATATCTGTCCTTGCATTCGTAAAGCGCCTATTTTTGGTGCTTGTACATGCAGGCAGAGCCTGCGCTCCGGCACTCAACAGCTTCCCTATTTAACGACAGCATAGCCTATGAAAAAGACGCATTCCGCAGAACTTCATTTCCGAAATACCATTGGCCGCGGCTGGAGTTTCAACTTGACCTTCCTTTGCGCCGCTTTGCTCAGCGCCTGCGCGGTAGGCCCCGATTATAAGGCCCCGGCAACCGATGTCGGCCCGGCCTTTAGCAATGCCACTAACCCTGAATTCTCTGCAAAGGATGTGGAAGTGTCTTGGTGGAAACTGTTCGACGATAAAGATCTAACCGAACTTGTCGATCAGACCGTGCTACACAACCGCGATCTTCAGGCCGCGCGCGCGAATCTTCGCGAGGCGCGGGCGCTTTATCTGGAATCCGGGCTGAATTTGGCGCCCATCGTAACTTCGCACGCCAATTACACTGACCAAAAGCGCAGCGCCGCCGCCTTGAACAACCGGGCCTTCGCGCCGCGCGAGCTGAAACTTTGGAACGTCGGTTTCGACGCTTTTTGGGAAGTCGATTTCTTTGGCCGGGTGCGCCGCAACGTAGAGGCGAGCAGTGACGAAGTCGATGCGCAGGAAGCCAGCCTCCGGGATCTCGGCGTCAGCCTGATCGCCGAAGTGGCTAGAAATTATTTCGAATTGCGCGGCCTGCAAAACCAGTTGGCGACGGCGGTAAAGAATGCCGAAAACCAAACCCAAACATTGGGAATAACCCAGGTCAGGCTCGAAGGCGGACGTGGCACCGAGCTTGACACATCGAGGGCGTCAGCTCAGCTCGATTCCACCCGGGCTACCATTCCGCCGCTGGAAAGCGCCATTCGGCAGGCCATGCACCGTCTCAGCGTATTGACCGGACAGCTTCCGGGCGCCCTGACCAAGAAACTATCGCAGCCCGCGCCGCTGCCCAAGCTTCCCAAGACCATCCATATCGGCCAGCCTGCAGAGCTACTGCGCCGCCGCCCTGACATTCGCATCGCCGAACGGGCTTTGGCAGCGGCTACCGCCCGTATCGGCGTTGCCACCGCCGACCTTTTCCCGCGCGTTACTTTTGTCGGCACTATCGCCCTTGAAGCCAGCACCCTGTCGGGAATCGGCGCGGCGGCGTCAGATACTTATTCCGCAGGCCCGCGGATCAGTTGGGCGGCGCTGGATTTGGGGCGCGTCTATGCCCGTATTAAGGCCGCAGATGCCCGTGCCGAGGCAAACTTGGCCCAGTACGAACAGACAGTGTTGAACGCTTTGGAAGAAACCGAAAACGCGCTGGTGAATTACAATCGGGTGCGAATCCGAAGAGAGTTATTAGCCTCGGCCGCCAAAGCCAGCATAAGAGCTCATGAATTGGCCCATCTGCGTTTTGCAGAAGGCGTGAGCGATTTTCTGACCGTGCTGGATGCCGAATTGCGCCTACTGCAAGACCAGGAGCGGCTGGCGCAGAGCGAAACCGCTACCGCAACGGCGCTGGCAGCGCTTTACAAGGCTTTGGGCGGCGGATGGGAATCAAACATTGCTCTGAATAAAACAGAACATCCTATTTGGGAAGAATGATCGCTATTCATCACTAAGCAACATGCTGTGCCCGGCAAAGTTCTGGCGCATCATGTTGATTTTTTCAGTGTGTTTCACTGGGATCGATTACTGCTAACCCTCTCTTCTCAACGTCGCAAGCGCGGCGTTTCAATCCGTACCCTAAGACATAGCTGCTTTCTTGTATAAACCTGATTGAAAGGGCAAAAAACTGCGCCTGAAAGCAATATCGCAAAGCGACGAAAAACAATCCTCGAATAATGCCAAGGTAAAAATATCAGCGTCGCTAACAGTGCTCCGAGTACAATATGTAAAAAAACTTATTATTGAGGAATATCTATGGAATCTATGCAAACATACTTACCCCTTATCAAAGCTATTCTTTCCGAATGGTATATTTTTACCTTGAATAATGCGTTGTACGCTGCGGTATTGGCGATAACCGTCTGGCTGCTGATGGCAATTTTTTACAGCATCAGAATTGCCGCCATAAAAAGAGGCAAAGCTGCCAGTGAAAAAGCCGCTGCCAAAAGCCTTGACGCTGCGCAACAACAGCTACAGCTCAGTCAAGAGGAATTGGCGTCAACCGCGGAACAGATGGAAAAAGCCCAATCTGTCGCTCAAGATGAATCGCAACGCGCGCTAGCGCTTGAACAACTGATTTATCAACGCAACCAGCACATTGCCGGAACCATTCAAACGCTGGCGACAAGTTTCGATCTAGGGGAACGGCCGTTACTTGCAAGCGAAGACGTTAAGTCGGACTCTCTGTGGCAGCAACATGACAAAGTCATTATGCAACTGGTAGAGCGTCTGCGTACCGAACAGCAAGCAAAAACCGAGTTACAGCAAACTTGTCAGACAGCGACGATAAAACTGGCCGAAAAAGAATCGCTGCTTAACGCGTTGCAATCGGTATTAGACAATCACACCAGCCAGCTTTCCAAGCTGGAACAGGCGCTTGAAGAACAAAAATCGATGCTGCAACAGCAGAACACGAGTCAACAGGCTTTATCGGATACCCTGAAAAATTTCCAGCCTGCGCCTGCTGTAGCTTCCAGTCCCGCAGAGCTTAAAGTGGAACCCAGAGTAGAACCCAGACCGGAAACGTTCAGGGCGGTTAACGACTGGCGCCAGCCGATACAAATAGCGGAAGCGCCAGCAGTTGAGGAGTCCTTGATTGCCCAAACTGAGCAAAATACAGCCCAATCTGAACCGAACGAGCCAGCCGAACCAGTTAATGCCATTCCGGAAGCGGCGGTTACCCGTCAGGTTGAAGAAGCGCCAATGGAATCAGTAAGGGCTATCGAAGAAGATGAAGATTTCTTGGACTTAGTGCTAGACGAAAATCTGCAACCGGTCGTTAGGAAAACGGCACCCGCATCATCAGACATGGAACAACAAGCAACCGCGCCCGCTAAAGGATCGCTTGGAAAAATCAAAACCCTGTTCGGTAAAAAACAACAGCCGGTTAAAACAGAACCCCAATGGGCCGATGAAAAAGCGGATGAAGCACAGCCATCATCCACAGTTCAACAGCTTGATGACGCAAAAGCGCAGGGAAAACTGAAAGGCTTGTACAGCAAGTTCAGATCGAAAGATAAATAGCCCCGGCCTGACAATCAAGCCGGCAGGATATGCTCAGTGTATCCTGCCGGCCCTACCGATGCTGGCGACTTAAGCCTTCATGCCCTGACTGTTTGGCCCTCACCACTCCGCACAAACCCGTTAAGTCAGCAATATTGCCCTGCGCACCAGGCTGACGACCATGCCCACTGAAAATTGTAGCCGCCCAGCCAGCCGGTCACATCCAGTACTTCACCGATAAAATAAAGCCCCGGCACCTGTTTGCTTTCCATGGTTTTGGAAGAAACCGCATCGCAATCAACGCCGCCGGAAGTTACTTCAGCCGTGCGGTAGCCTTCTGTGCCGTTGGGTTTGATTGTCCAACTGTTAAGCTGCTTTGCAACCTGCTGAATTTGTTTGTCAGATAAATCCTGCAATGATAAATCCAGCAAATCCTCAGTCAATAAAGCGCTGATCAGCCGCTTGGGCAGATAGCCTTCCAAAATCGTTTTCAGCTTGTTTTTGAGCTTTTGCTGACGCTTCGATTTCAGCTCTGTTTCCAGATTGACCTGCGGCAGCAAGTCAATCGCAATCTCCTCTCCGGCGCGCCAATAGGATGATATCTGCAAAACCGCAGGCCCGCTTAAACCGCGATGCGTAAACAGCACATTCTCGCTGAAACTCTGCCTTTTGTTGCTGACCACGCAAGGCACGGCAATGCCCGACAATGCAGAGAATCTTTCCTTGTCTTCCGGCTGCAAGGTAAACGGAACCAGCGCCGCACTGGTAGGCAGCACCTTAATGCCGAATTGCTCGGCAATCTTGTAGCCCAGCGGCGTTGCGCCCATTTTCGGTATCGACAAGCCCCCGGTCGCAACCACCAAGGATTGACCGGTAAAACTGCCGCTGCCGGTTTTAAGCTGGAATCTGTCAGCCAGCCGCGCAACTGAATCGATGCGAGTGTTCAAACGCACAACGACACCGGCCTTGTCGCATTCCGCCAGCAACATGTCCAGAATATCCTTGGCGCTTTCATCGCAGAATAACTGGCCGTGATCGCGCTCATGAAAAGAAATCCGGTAGCGCCCGACTAGCGCCAGAAAATCCCATTGGCTATAGCGGCTCAGCGCCGACTTGCAAAAATGCGGATTGTGCGAAATATAGTTGTTCGGCTCGACGGAATAATTGGTGAAATTGCAGCGACCGCCGCCGGACATCAGGATTTTCTTCCCGGCCTTGTTGGCGTGATCCAGAACCAGCACTTTGCGGCCGCGCTTGCCCGCCTCGATTGCGCACATCAGGCCGGATGCACCGGCGCCGATGATAATGACATCAGTGTCAGTCATGATTTTTCTTCAACATATTGTAATCGGTGCCGTGAAAAACAGCGGCTAAAACCTGCATGAGGCGGGCAGTCTCGCTCCCAGGCATCGCATGGAACCGAGTGAAAGAGATTGCTTTCTTGGTGCCCGTCGCATTCTCTGCGGCGAATAATTTTCAGCCTGACTTGGATAATACCATCACAGCTTCTTACCCTACCCGGCTACCTGCGGGTTCATCGTGCTATTCAGTAACATCAGAAAGGGTTCAGGCGAAACACTCAACGTCCCTCGAAAAGGGTTATCCATCGCAGTAATAAAAAATAGCATCAAGCCGACAAACAGCGAGAGAATACCGGACAAAGCCAGATGAATCGAGACCCTATCAATGGTGAACATCCAGATCAGGGCTAGGTTCAACGCCGCGCCGATCACCACCACATACCAGAGCTCCTCAGGCAATGAGGCCCCAACGCTTTGCTTTCCTGACACCCGAGACTCGATGAAAACATTGAATTGCCGTATCGCCTCTGCATGCACAATTTCTTCAGACCTAGTCTTGGGCTGGAACGCGAACAAGTCTTGCTGAAATCTTGTGACGCGCATCGAGCCACCCATGGGAACGATACCGTTCTGCTGGGCAGGCCAAGCCTCCTCGACCACGTAATGGACATATCCGCGCAGATGGTTCCGGTAGTTGTTCCGAGCCGGTTCTGGATAGCTGGAAACATCCCGGTATAACGCGGCAATACTTGTCACCTCCCTTGCTATTTTACTCTCTACGTCACTGTAGTTCTGGTAAGTGGCGACGGCGATCAAGCCGAGCATCAGGCCATAGAAAACGCCATACGCCGATAGAAAGTAGCTGACAAACTCGTTTTCTCCCCCTTGTTCAGATCCAAGCCATTTTCGTATCCACGGCCTTAATATCAGAAGGCCAGACCAAGTATAGCCTAGGCAGACAAGGCACATCAGTCCGGCCAAGAGTCCGTTCGGAATATCATATATCCAGTAAAACACAGTCATTATCTCCGACAATCAGGTAGATGAGGGTGGGCATGATTTTTGCTTTCTAGCCCTCTGGTACACCGTTTACAACACCACATAAATTCATCAATACAGCTGAAAGCTACGCAACGCGCAACAATGGAAGTAGATCCAATCAGGCTGTAAAGATTATTTACCTAAAGTACAAGCTTGTCCGGCCTTATTCCGGTCTGCGCCCATCCAGCCACTGCTTCATGAGCACATAGCCCGCCAAAGAACCCCATGCCAGCATATACAGACTATGTAGCAAGACCTCAAAATTAAAACTGTTAATATTTCTAGTGTAATCCCATATGTCGTCAGCTAAGGACAACGCCAAAACAAGACAAACCGCAAATTTCAGCCCGATTTTATGGGCATAAAAAACCCCGATTCCGAGAACCAGGAACCCGGTAAAAAACCTTAGGCCGCTGTGTATCATCATTTCCGCATTAAACGGATTCAGTTTAAACGCCGAATCTATAAAATACAGCAGGATAAGCCCAGCGATGACGACGATGCTGACTAACTTCATGGTTTCCTTCTTTAAGCGTTATGCTTCATTGATGAGTTTTAGTCCCGGCGGTAATGCCTCACCAAAAATCTGTTTTTCCTCTTTTTCGTCCAGCTCTTTCACCTGCTCGACCATGTCGATCCAGGACGCCGGAGCCTTGCTCAACTTTAGCTTTTCAATAACTTGCAAACGCATAGCTTCATCAATATCACGCGCCCTGTCGCCGCTCATTCGGGCAATCAGGGTCGCCGCAAAGCCTGCCTGCGGGATTTTCTTCCAGTCTACCGCCAACATCTGTTGTAACCACAAACCGGCGGTTTCGGCAGGAATCACATTATGGCTGCTGCCGTGGAACGGCATCCTGGCCCCGATACGTCCGACCGCCCACCAGGTTTGGCTAGGCTCGCCGGCTTTTTCCAGGCGCTTTAGCAGCCATTCGCCAAGCTGTATTTTTTTGGCAACCGGCAGGCGTTCCAGAACTGCGGCCAGACGCACCATGTCGTCATAGCCGCGATTTTTGATCTGCTTGGCAACGCCGGGCTGTCTTGCCGCCGCAGGGTTTATAAATTTTGCAATGTCGGTAAAAATCTTCTCCTGCGCCGCCATATCCAGTCCTCCCGCAATCCGTCGCCATAGCGTCCACCATTCGGTCCAATTTTGAGTTTCGTTAACAAACTGGATGCCTTGCGGATAGCTTTTCCACAACTGCTCGACGCGCCAGTCATCGAGTGGATAACCAAAGCCGGGCCGTAAACAAAAGCCGGCCAGGCTCAGCCAGACGCGCTCGTGATTTTCGGAGCGGCGCTGGTATTTCGCCCCTTCCAGCAATACGCCGAACATGGCTCTTAGCAATGGCGTCTGCCATTCGGTTCTCGAAGCGCCGATGAGCCGTTCCAAATCGGCACGCAGGTTTTTGACTGCCTTGGGATCAACCTGTTTGGATTTAGCGCCGAAAATGGTCTGTATCTGTTCGGCGATCTGGTTAAAATTACCGGGCAACGCGGCATCCGTTGGCAAAGCGGCCGCTTTTTTCCTGATTTGAAACTCAACATCCCAACGTCGGCTGCTGTCTTCAACAGCAATACACTGAATTTTAAGCGTGCCGACTTCGGTTTGCGTGACCGACAGCTCGACGATAACCTCGGCGTTCGGCTTGCTGTCATCGCCTTCAAAGGCCACGGCCAGCGGCGGCAGGGAATGGAACAACTCGTTGATTTCGGCTACATCGCCCGGCTTGAAATCGCCGTCGCCTGACAGGGAAACCAGGTGAAAGCGCACCGGCACCCCCAAGCGCAGCGCAAAGCGCCGGTCTTTCAGGATGACTTCATCGCCTTCCTCGCTGCCTTTGGGTAGGATGCAGATGCCTTGCTGTTTGCTTGAATCGTCGGTATCGACCAGCAGAAAATAACTGCGCGCCGAGCCGCCGCCGATCTTGAGTTTTTTGTCGCGCCTTGCCATCGCATAACTGACCGCACCGAACGCGACGGATAACTCCGGATGCAGGTTTTCCAGCAATGCCGGCGGACTGGAGCGCCATGAGCGGATTAAGTCGACAAGGCGCTGAGTAATCGGATGACTGCGGAACACGCCGCCGTTCAGCAGCAAGGCATCGGGAACGTAACCCTTGCCCTGCAAGGCTTCTCCGGCTGCGGCACTGTGCAATTTTAAAAAAGCCGCAATATGCTTGCTGACCGCCGGTTCCGCCGCATACGGCAAACCGAACTCGACCACGCCGCTGCGCTTTCTATCCGGCAAATCGTCAAGACTTGATAAAGGGAAGAAACCGTCCAGCGCAATTTCTCTGACTTCTTCCTTAGACAATGCAACAGAACGGGAGCCGCCAATCAACTTGGAGCCGCCTCCCAGCAAGGTGACATTGATTTGCTCCGGCGCTTCGTCCGACAACAGTCGCTCTTTGGCAATCCGGCATTGTTCGATCAGTTGCGACAAATCCGCTGCCGATAGGCGTTTTTCGCCGTTACCCAGCCGGCTTTCGGCAAGATGCGCCAGCGCCAGGTCGATATTGTCGCCGCCGAGCATTAAATGGTCGCCAACCCCGATGCGGGTTAATTTGGGTTCCTGCTCGCCCTGCTCTACTTTAATGAGTGTTAAATCGGTAGTGCCGCCGCCGACATCGCAAACCAGCAGCAGATGCACATCAGCCAGCGCCTGCTTAATGGTGCCGGTGTTGCGTCTTAGCCAGTCGTAACATACTGCCTGGGGCTCTTCCAGCAGCCGTACATTAGGCAATCCTGCAAGCCGGGCCGCCTCCAGCGTCAGCGATCTGGCCGCCTCATCGAACGAGGCGGGCACGGTAATCACAATATCCTGTTTTTCCAGCGGCGCATCGGGAAATCGATGCCCCCAGACTGTACGAATGTGCGCCAAATAGCTGGCGCTGGCTGCAATGGGCGAAACCTTGGTGACATCATCGTTGCTGCCCCACGGCAGAATGTCGGCCGCATGATCCACCGACGGATGCGACAGCCAGCTTTTGGCGCTGGTGACGAATCGCCCCTTGGTTTTGGCGCCCAACAGGCGCGCGGCCTCGCCGATGACGGCAAGCTCATCCGAGGATGAAGTTCCGCTAGGAAATGAAAGATCGGCCTCTGACAATTCGCCGCTTGCGGGATGATAACGCACCGACGGCAACAATGGTCTTGGAGCAACCTGACCGGGGGAAATCAATTGCTCGATTTGGAAGATTTGTATTTCCTGATGGGCGTTGTCGGCTTTAGCATAGGCGACAACCGTATGCGTGGTACCAAGGTCGATACCGACTAGATAGTTTGCGGTGATTTTTTGCACGATAGGTAATATCTTATAAGTCTTGTTTGAAAGCAGTTAACTCCCTGTTTGGGCCCGCCATCTTTTTATTGCCCTCACCCCGAACGAAATCAAAGGAACAAGGTATCTATCAAAAAAGGATACACGAAATATTTTAGATTTACATCCTTGCGTGTCGATAACGGCTACTCATCAAATCCACCGGTATTGTTGAAAGGCAAATTAATCAAATATCCCTATGACTTACATAAATTCAGCTTTCCATAAATATTACCAGGACACAAGCTGCACAATAGATTGACTTAACAGGGACTAGTCATAGAAAATAGCCCGTTTGATTTCAACACTTAATCCTGATAACGCATGGATAACAGCGTCTCCCCTCAAAACAGCCTGGTTTCTGTCCGAAATTTGTCGTTTTCCCGCGGCAACAAGAAAATATTTGACGATATTTCCTTGGAATTCGAGCGCGGTAAAGTGACTGCCATCATGGGGCCTAGCGGCACCGGCAAAACGACGCTGTTAAAACTGATCGGCGGGCAATTGTTTCCTAAACAAGGTTCCGTCATCGTTGATGGCAACGATGTTCACCGTTTACGTAGATCTGAGCTTTACAACCTGCGTAAACGCATGGGCATGCTGTTCCAAAGCGGCGCTTTATTAACGGATATGAACGTATTCGATAATGTCGCATTTCCGTTACGCGAACATACCCATCTGCCTGAATCCATGATCCGCACTCTGGTTCTGATGAAGTTGCAGGCGGTCGGTTTGAGAGGCGCGCGAAACCTGATGCCTAACGAACTCTCCGGCGGCATGGCCAGGCGGATTGCATTGGCCAGGGCTATTGCGCTGGACCCGATGATGATTATGTACGACGAACCTTTTACCGGGCAGGATCCCATTTCAAAAGGGGCGTTGGTTCAACTCATCAAGTCATTGAATAATATCCTGAGGCTAACCAGCATCATTGTTTCCCATGATGTCCAGGAAACGGCGGCGATAGCTGACTATATTTACGTCATTTCGGAAGGCAAAGTTGTCGGACAAGGTACGTCCAAGGAAATTGAACAATCAGAATCCGAGTGGGTGCAGCAATTCATGACCGGCGCAGCTGACGGCCCCGTGCATTTCCATTACCCGGCAAAAGATTATGTTGACGACTTGCTGTCGACAGGAAAACGTTATTAAGGCAAAGAAATTTACGCCTTATAAAAGCAACACTGACTGTGTAAAACAAATAATAAAATGATTGAACTTCTACAGAATTTGGGCAGAAACACCCGCACCAGTTTTACCAAGCTTGGGCGAGGCACGTTTTTCCTGCTACAGACGACTTCCGGCATACTCAGCGTGCTGCCCCGCCCCAGACTGCTGCTTAACCAGATGCATTCGATCGGCGTACTGTCTTTTCTGATTATCACCATTTCGGGCCTGTTTGTCGGCATGGTTCTGGGGCTGCAAGGCTATTACATACTCTCCGATTTTGGCGCCGAAGAAACGCTGGGGGTCATGGTCGCCGCCTCGCTGGTCAGGGAACTCGGCCCCGTGGTTTCGGCGCTTTTGTTCGCAGGCCGCGCCGGTTCCGCTTTAACAGCGGAAATTGGCCTGATGAAAGCGACTGAACAACTATCGGGCATGGAAATGATGGCCGTCGACCCGATCAAGCGCATCATTTCGCCGCGCTTTTTGGCCGGATTTTTGTCCATGCCCTTACTTGCCGCCTTATTCAGCGCAGTAGGCATTATCGGCGGACAAATAGTCGGCTCAGGCCTGTTAGGCGTTGATGAAGGCGCCTACTGGTCGCAAATGCGCGCCAATATCGATTTTCAGGACGACATTGTCAACGGCGTTATTAAAAGCATTGTGTTCGGATTTGTCGCTTCCTGGATAGCATTGTTCGAAGGCTATGACGCCATCCCGACTTCGGAAGGGGTCAGCCGGGCCACCACACGCACCGTAGTCAATTCCGCTTTTAGTATTTTAGGTCTGGATTTTATTCTGACCGCACTCATGTTTGGAGATTAAATAACAATGCAGCACACCAGTACCCAGGACACACTTGTCGGACTCTTTGTCGCATCAGGCATTGCCGGTTTGTTTTTTCTTGCCTTGCAAGTGAGCAATTTAAGTTCTTTTACCGCGCATGACACTTATACGCTGACTGCCCGTTTCGAAAACTCCGGCGGCTTGAAGGTTAAATCCCCTGTTTCATCGGCCGGCGTTAAAATCGGCCAAGTCAGCTCGATTAGCTTCGATCCAAAAACCTATGAATCGGTTGTAAAACTGAGTATTGACAAACAGTACAGCACCCTTCCTGACGACACTACAGCCAGCGTTTACACGGCCGGTTTGTTAGGCGAACAATACGTCAACCTGGACGCAGGCGGCTCGGATGAGTTTTTAAAAGACGGGGGTAATATTGACGTCACCAATTCAGCCATTATTCTGGAAAAGGCGATCGGCCAATTCCTGTTTAAATCTGCGGCGGATGAAAAAAAGTGAGCCAACTGAATATTATTAAAGAGAGTGCCGGGCACATTGTTATTGATGGCGATTTAACTTTCGCAACCATCGATAAACAGACTCTCAAGTCATTTTCTTTTTTAAATGCGGCAAAAGAAATCACCATTGATCTGAGCCGCGTATCCAGCACTGACAGCGCCGGACTCGCGTTAATGATCGAATGGATAAGATATTCCCGGCACAATAGAACGCAATTAAGCTTCAAAAACATTCCCGAGCAGCTCCTCAACCTTGCCAAACTCAGCGGCTTTGACCAAACAAGCCATTTTGCAGCTCAAACTGATTAATAGAGAAAGCTAAAGACGAAAGACAAAAGGCGCAAAAAGCCGATCACTTTCCCTTAGCCCTTAGCCCTTAGCCCTTAGCCTTAAGATTTATATGGACAAACTAATTATTACCGGCGGCGCACGACTCTCTGGAGAGCTGCGTATTTCCGGCGCCAAAAATGCCGCCTTACCGATTCTGGCTGCCACATTGCTCTCGGAAGCGCCGGTTAGCGTCGGCAACATCCCGCATCTCCATGACATCACCACAACCATGGAATTACTGGGCCGCATGGGCGTCCATTTGACTGTCGATGAGAAGATGAACATCGAAGTCGATTCCAGCACCATCAACAGTTTTGTAGCGCCTTATGAACTGGTCAGAACCATGCGCGCTTCAATCCTGGTATTAGGGCCTTTGGTGGCTCGATTCGGCGAAGCCCATGTGTCATTGCCCGGCGGCTGCGCTATCGGTTCGCGGCCTGTCGACATCCACATCAACGGCCTGATAAAAATGGGCGCCGATATTACCGTCGAAAATGGTTTTATCCATGCTAAAGCTTCTCGCCTTAAAGGCTGCCGTCTGGTTCTTGAACAGATCACCGTTACCGGCACTGAAAACCTGCTGATGGCCGCCGCCTTGGCCGAAGGCACCACGATTATTGAGAATGCCGCCAAGGAACCTGAAGTTACCGATTTGGCCCACTTTCTAAATAAGATGGGCGCAAAGATCAGTGGCATAGGCACCGATGTGCTGGTCATTGAAGGCGTAGAAAAGCTGGGCGTTGACAGCATCCACTATGACATCCTTCCCGACCGGATCGAAACCGGCACTTACCTGATTGCTGCGGCAATCACCGGCGGCAGCATCAAGCTTAAAAACACTCGCCCTGATATTCTGGACGCTGTACTGGAAAAACTGGTTGAAGCCGGCGCTGAAATCACTACCGGCAAAGACTGGATCAAGCTGGATATGCACGGCAAAAAGCCCAAGGCTGTTTCGGTTCGAACCTCGCCTTATCCGGCTTTTCCGACCGATATGCAAGCACAATTCACTGCCATGAATGCCATCGCCGACGGGGTCGGAACCATTACTGAAACGGTTTTTGAAAATCGCTTCATGCATGTTCAGGAATTGATGCGCATGGGCGCCGACATTAAGCTGGAATCGAATACTGCGATCTGCACCGGCGCCGCAAAACTGACCGGAGCACCGGTTATGGCGACCGACTTAAGGGCTTCGGCAAGTCTTGTAATAGCCGCGCTGGTGGCCGAAGGGGATACGTTGGTTGACCGTATTTATCATATCGACCGGGGATATGACCACATCGAAGAAAAGCTCTCTCAATTGGGCGCAACAATACGCCGCGTCCCAAGATAAGGTTTAACCATGATAACTATTGCCGTATCTAAAGGTAGAATTTATGAGGACGCCCTGCCCTTATTGGCAGAAGCAGGCATCACGCCGATTGACGACCCAAAAACCTGCCGCAAGTTGATTTTACGAACCACACGGGACGACGTTCAGCTGGTCATCATCCGCGCCACCGACGTACCTACTTTTGTTGAATATGGCGCTGCCGACATGGGCATCGCCGGAAAAGACATCCTGCTGGAGCACGGCGCTGAAAGCCTGTATGAGCCATTGGATTTGAATATCGCCTGTTGCCGCTTAATGACGGCCGCACATAAAGATGCGCCGCCGATTGCCGGACGCGTCCGCGTTGCGACCAAGTACGTTAAAATCACCCAACGTTACTTCGCCAGCTTAGGCATACAGGCAGAAATCATTAAATTGTACGGCTCAATGGAGCTGGCGCCGCTGGTTGGCCTTTCCGATTGCATTGTTGACCTGGTCGATACCGGCAATACGTTAAAAGCCAATGACCTGGAGCCTCGGGACCTGATTATGAATATCAGCTCAAGACTGATCGTCAATAAAGCGGCCATGAAGATGAAGCATCAGGCGATTCAATCGCTGCTCGACCAGTTTGAAAAGACGCTTGCGAAAAGAGGTTAGCCCGCCATAAGCTCAGTTTAAAAGCATTGCACCACGAAGACGCGAAGGGCACGAAGAAAAGCAAAATAACAACTTCATGTCCCTAATGTCTTCGTGGTGAATAAATCAATCTATTACACTATCGGATTGAATATATTGCACCATTTAATACTTTGGTTATCTGCTCATGCCCAACATAAATATCACTAAACTCGACGCCTCATCAGCCGATTTCGATCGGCAGTTAAAGGATTTGCTGGCTTTTGACGAAACCGACGACTTGGAAATTCACCAGCGTGTTTTGGCGATAATTGCCGATGTCCGCAACAATGGCGATAAAGCGGTTATTGATTACACCAACCGTTTCGACCACCGCGCAGTTACGCAGGCCTCCGATCTGGAGTTATCTTCGGAAGTTCTGAAATCGGCCTGGAATGGCTTACCCGCTGAACAAGCCCAGGCGCTGCAAACAGCCGCAAACCGTATCCGCGCTTATGCCGAACACCAAAAAATAGAGTCGTGGCAATATACCGAGGCTGACGGCACCGTACTCGGACAGAAGATTACTCCGCTGGACCGTGTAGGGCTTTATGTGCCGGGCGGTAAAGCCGCCTATCCTTCTTCGGTGTTGATGAATGCGATACCGGCCAAAGTTGCAGGTGTCGGCGAGCTGATCATGGTCGTGCCCGCGCCTCGCGGCGAAACCAATCAACTGGTTCTGGCGGCCGCTTATCTGGCCGGCGTAGACCGTGTATTTACGATGGGCGGGGCGCAAGCCGTCGCCGCACTGGCTTACGGCACCGAAACCATTCCTGCGGTGGCTAAGATCGTCGGACCGGGCAATATTTATGTGGCTACCGCCAAAAAACTGGTGTTCGGGCAAGTCGGTATCGACATGATTGCCGGGCCTTCGGAAATCCTGGTTATTTGCGACGGAAAAACCAATCCGGACTGGATTGCAATGGATATGTTTTCACAAGCCGAACATGACGAAAATGCCCAATCTATCTTGATCAGTCCTGACGCTGCTTACTTGGATGCGGTTGAGCAAAGCATCAACAAACTGTTGCCTACTATGGAGCGAGCCGAGATCATCAGGACATCGCTGACTACGCGAGGCGCATTGATCAAAGTCAGCGATTTAGACGCCGCCGCCGATGTGGTCAATATTATTGCGCCTGAGCATTTGGAACTCTCCGTTGAGGACCCGGAAGCCTTATGCAAAAACATTCGCCATGCGGGCGCCATTTTCATGGGCCGATATACTGCTGAAGCACTAGGCGATTACTGCGCAGGACCCAACCATGTACTACCGACCTCCAGCACGGCACGGTTTTCATCGCCGCTAGGTGTTTATGATTTCCAAAAGCGCTCCAGTTTGATCAACTGTTCTGAAACAGGCGCGGATACGCTGGGCAAAACCGCATCGATATTGGCGCGGGGCGAAAGCCTGACCGCCCATGCGCGGTCTGCGGAATATAGAATAAAATAAACGACGAAAGGCGAAAGGCCCAAGGCGAAAACATCTCTTTGCGTCGAACCTTTCGCCTTTTGCCTTTCGCCTTTTGCCTTTAGTTTTGAACCTATGAAAATTTCCTCTCTTTTCCGTAAAGAAGTCTTGGCGATGTCCGCCTATAAAGTTGCAGATGCCACGGGTTTGATCAAACTGGATGCCATGGAAAACCCCTACAGTTGGCCTGAAGACATTAAAGCGAAATGGCTGGAAGCGTTGAAAGACTGCCCGCTGAACCGCTATCCCGACCCTGAAGCCGGGCATCTGACTGCGACCATTAAACGCTTGAATCAAATATCCGACCAGTTCGATGTACTGCTGGGCAATGGTTCCGATGAAATCATTCAATTGCTGTTAATGGCGCTGCCTTCGAATGCCTCGGTGTTGGCGCCCGACCCCGGTTTTGTGATGTATAAACAGTTGAGTCTGTGCCTGGGGCTGGACTACCATGCCATTCCATTGCTTGCAGACAGCTTTGACCTGAATTTACCGGCCATGCTGGATGCAATAGAAAAGCATCAGCCTTCGGTCGTTTTTCTGGCTTATCCCAATAACCCGACCGGAAATTTATTTTCCGAAGCATCCATCCGGGAAATCATAAAAGCCGCCAAAGGTTTGGTGGTAATTGACGAAGCCTATGCGCCTTTTGCCGACGCCAGCTTTATCGACAGCCTGGGACAATATGACAATCTGTTGGTCATGCGCACCGTATCCAAACTGGGACTGGCGGGTTTACGCCTCGGTTATATCGCCGGCATGCCGGATATCATTGAACAACTCCATAAGATTCGCCTGCCCTACAATATTAACAGCCTCACGCAAATCAGCGCGGATTTTGCCTTGTCCAACAAGGCCTTGTTTGACCAACAAACCCAACAGATTTGCGCTGAACGGTCGGTTGTTTTTAACCGGTTAAATGCACTAGACGGCATCACCGCCTATCCCAGCGCGGCCAATTTCATTCTGTTTAGAACCCCCGAAAATCGGGCCACCGAAATCTTCGCGTCAATAAAACAACAGGGTGTTTTAATTAAGAATCTCAGCCCGCAAGGAGGCTTGCTGGCCGATTGTCTGCGGGTAACTGTAGGCAAACCGGAAGAAAATGAGGCATTTCTTGCCGCCTTATCAAGGAGCCTGGCCGCTTCATAGTTGGAATAACCATCTTATCAAGTCACCAAACAGACCATTTATATGTAAATATTTAACAACCCCAGCGTGGTTGCACAACAAACAATCTGCCGCAATATCATAGACTTGTGACTTACATAACTATACCCAATCATCAGCGGCACATAACAAACACCAAAACCAGCGGCATAAGCACTTCAAATCTTACAAGCTCTAATGGTATATTGGTGAAGTAAATAATGCGCTCGTAAGAAGCGCAGACTTAATCAGGAGAGTTCTATAATGAATGATAAAGGCGTCGATCAATCCAAACGCCAGTTTCTAACCACGGCTTTGACAGTGGTTGGCGCAGTCGGCACAGGCTATTTGGCTGTTCCTTTTCTTGCTCAGATGCAACCCAGCGTCAAGGCCATGGCGGCTGGCGCTCCTGTTGAAGTTGACCTCAGCAAAATGGAACCCGGTCAGTTAATCAGGGTCGCGTGGCGAGGCAAACCGGTCTGGATACTTAACAGAACCTCCGAGGTTCTTGAAACGCTAAAAACGCTGGACAATGAGCTAAGAGATCCTCTTTCCAACGAATCCCTACAACCTGAGTCCAGCAAAAACCCGGTGCGCTCTATTAAGCCGGAAATCTTTGTGGCCGTAGGTTTATGCACACACTTGGGCTGCTCTCCCACGTTTCGTCCTGAAATAGCTCCCAATGATCTTGGCGAAAAGTGGAAAGGCGGATTTTTCTGTCCGTGCCATGGCTCCTGGTTTGACCTGGCAGGTCGCGTTTATCGCGGCGTACCGGCACCGACTAACCTGGAAATCCCCCCTTACCGCTATATTACCGATACCCAGCTAATTATTGGCGAAGAGGAAGCAAGCGCATGAAACGTAGCCGCATAACTGAATGTAACGATTGGTTTTTGGAGCGCTTTCCGCTAACCAAACTCTGGAATGAGCACATGGCGCATTATTACGCGCCGAAAAACTTCAATTTCTGGTATTTCTTCGGTTCACTGGCTTTGCTGGTGCTGGTTAACCAGATACTGACCGGTATATTTTTAACCATGAACTACAAGCCGGATGCCAAACTGGCGTTCGACTCTGTCGAGTACATCATGCGCGATGTGAACTGGGGCTGGTTGATTCGCTACATGCACTCGACCGGTTCATCGGCATTTTTCATCGTTGTGTATCTGCACATGTTCAGGGGCTTGCTTTACGGTTCATTCAAGCATCCTCGCGAACTGATATGGATCTTCGGAATGCTGTTGTTTGTCGCCTTAATGGCCGAAGCTTTCATGGGCTATCTGCTGCCTTGGGGACAAATGTCCTACTGGGGCGCACAGGTTATTATTTCGCTGTTCAGCGCCATTCCTGTTATCGGCGACGACTTGTCGCTCTGGCTTAGGGGCGACTATGTTGTCTCCGATGCAACCCTGAACCGATTCTTTGCTTTCCATGTTATTGCAGTGCCGTTGGCATTGGTCATGCTGGTTTTCCTGCATATCGTGGCATTGCATGAAGTCGGCTCAAACAATCCTGACGGCATTGAAATCAAGGATTCCAAAGACCCGTGGGGCCATCCTGTCGACGGCATTCCTTTCCATCCTTACTACACTGTCAAAGATTTGGTCGGCGTGGGCGTCTTTATGTTGTTTTTCGCCACGGTTATTTTTTACATGCCGGAAATGGGCGGTTATTTTCTTGAGCACGCGAATTTCATCCCTGCCGATCCGATGAAAACTCCGGAACATATTGCTCCAGTCTGGTACTTCACGCCTTTCTATGCCATTTTAAGAGCGATTCCCGACAAATTTGCCGGGGTTATCGGCATGGGCGGTGCGATAGTCGTGCTGTTCCTGTTACCTTGGTTAGACCGTAGTCCGGTCAAATCAATTCGTTATCGCGGCGGTATTTACAAAAAAGCCTTGGGCCTGTTTGTGATCAGTTTCCTGGCGCTGGGTTACTTGGGTACGCAGCCGGCAACTCCGACAGCCACTATATTTGCACGACTTTTTACTGCGGTTTATTTCGGATTTTTCCTGTTAATGCCTCTGTATACCCGCTGGGAAAAAACCAAGCCGGTGCCAAGGCGTTTAACCCCAGTGCATAGTCTTGAAGAGCAATTGCCCGCGTTAATTGAGGAAATTACTGTCTTAAAGCCAGTATCTACCGAAATTGGCGATACTGCTTTTAAAAGCTCTTTTTTTACCAGAACTCCTAATCCCGAAGGCATAAGAAACGTTATCAGTCGATTAGCAAAAAAAGCAAAAGGGAGTCTGGATTAATATGAAAAATTTAATAGCTTTACTTTTATTGTTATCACTGTCTTTTGGGGTTGCCGCCTCGGAAGACATTGAGCTGCAAGATGCGCATGTTGATCTTTCCAATAATGCTTCATTGCAACGGGGGGCGAAACACTTCGTCACTTACTGTCTTGGCTGCCATTCAGCCAAGCATATCCGTTACTTGCGTATCGCCCTTGATACTGATATGGATCAAAAAAAGATGTTGCAGGACATTGCGCCGGAAGGAGCCAACATTTACGATCAATTGCACAGTGCCATGAACGCGCATGATGCGGAAAAATGGTTCGGTACTCAACCGCCTGACTTGTCGTTAATTGCCAGATCACGTGGTGCAGATTGGCTGTATAGCTATTTAAAAAGCTACTATATTGATCCTAAAAGCCCCAGGGGAGTGAATAATCTGGTTTTCAAGGATACTGCTATGCCTAACCCGCTCTGGCAATTGCAGGGTGAACAGTATGCAGAGCATCAAAAAAATATATGGGGTGATGAATATACCAAGTTAGTTCTTATGGAACCGGGTACCTTGTCCGAAGGAGAATTTGATATTTTCGTCAATGACCTGGTTAATTTCCTGGTGTATGTCGGCGAACCGGTCCAATTGGAAAGACATCGTCTCGGAAAATATGTGTTATTTTTTATCTTTATGTTTTTAATCCTAGCTTATTTGTTAAAGAAAGAATATTGGAAGAACATCCATTAATTCTTGAGAACGAGAAAGTCAGTTGGGTTAAGGCGCTCCAGCCTTAATCCAACACATTAATGCAATAATTCTTAGATTCCGCTGACAATCATCAGCACACCTCTTCTGCTCCAGCATCGCCCAAGCGCTCACTGTTGGTGCCCTCTCTCTCCACATAATCGCAATCTAGCCTACAAGTACAACGGTAAATAAAAAACTTGCTAACCTGTTATAATGTGCTTTTTTTACTGCCCTACACGTCTTAAAGAGGTTGTTATTCGTGACAAATATTAATACTCGTAAATCTGTAATGACGCTTTTCTCATCTCCAACTTGCGCGATGAGCCACTGCGCCCGTTTTGTTTTACACGAGAAAGGAGTTGTCGCAGACATTGAATATTATGACCCGACAGTCCCACCTGAAGATTTACTTGAACTAAACCCTACCGGCACATCACCCACATTGATTGAACGCGACCTGGTTCTCTATGATTCACGCATCATCATGGAATATCTCGACGAACGTTTTCCGCACCCGCCTTTGCATCAGATGGATCCGGTATCACGGGCAAATACCAGAATGCTGATCAAGCGTATCGACCAGGACTGGTACCAGTTATTGGACGAAATTTTATTTTCCGGCGAGAAAAAATCTGCCCGCTCGAAGAAAATGCTTAGAGAAGGCATATTATCTGCAGCGCCTATTTTTGCCGCCAGACCCTATTTTATGAGTGATGAATTCTCATTAATTGATTGCGTTATCGCGCCTTTATTATGGCGTTTGCCCAGCATAGGCATTGACGTATCAACCCCAAATGAAGTAATCACTAATTATTCCCAGCGCATGTTCAGCAGGCCTGCATTCAAGCGCAGCCTGAGCGATGCTGAAAAAGAAATGATCGAACCTTTAAAGTAAACCCTAGCAAATGACTTCTCTAAAGCCCTATTTAATTCGTTCAATCTATGAATGGATTATTGATAACAACCTAACACCGCACCTTCTTGTGGATGCCGAACATACCAGCGCAATCTTGCCACAAGATTTTATTGAAGACGGAAAAATTGTTTTAAATATTAGACCGGCAGCAATACAGGGACTTTCTCTCGGCAACGAGGAAATTGAATTTAATGCCCGTTTTGGCGGAAAACCCATGCATATTGTCACGCCGATAACCGCCGTGTTGGCAATCTACGCTAAAGAAAACGGCAAAGGCATGATTTTCGATCAAGAAGAGCATGATGATGACGATGAGCCGCCGCCGGCAAAAAAACCAGCAGCCAAGCCAAATTTACGTATCGTAAAGTAACAGTGATTTGCTATGTTCAGAGAAAGGGCAGACTGGACATAGCAATCGCTTAGCCTCATATACTGTCTACAAGCCCTCCTTAGACTTAGACCTACTCCCTCTGGCGCGTCAAAATAAACTTGTATTTTACATACTTGCGCACAGCCTTTAACTTTTTGTTATCAGTTAATCTTTTTAGTTGTATAGTGAAGCTCTATCTGAAGGACAGACGAAGCTCTTTTAATCGTCTGCCAATAGATAGCCACAGATAGCCTAACCCTATCCCAAGAGAGGTGAATCATGAGCTCACTATACCAATCACTTATCCTATCCTTCTTTCTGTCCGCTCTTTTAGCCTTGCCTGTGTCGGCGGCCGATGTAGCAGCCGGAGAACAAAAAGCCGCCACTTGTGCCGGCTGTCATGGCCCAAAAGGCGTCAGTAACAATGTGCAATGGCCCAACTTGGCAGCGCAGCAATCGGCCTACACCGTCAACCAGCTCAAAGCATTCAAAAGCGGAAGCCGCGTTAATCCAATGATGCAACCGATGGCAGCCAACCTAACCGATGACGACATCAACAACCTTGCCGCTTATTTTTCCGGACAGCAACCTGCTAAAGCCGGTGGAGATCCTGCGTTGGCAAAAGCGGGCGAAGCCAAAGCCGCTATGTGCCAAGGCTGCCATGGCGCCGCTGCCGCCGGTAACGGCCAGTTTCCAAGGCTTGCAGGACAGCACCCCGACTACATTGCGCAACAATTAAAAGCTTTCAAGGACGGTTCACGCAAAAGCGGACCGATGCAGGCTATTGTCGCCAACCTGTCCGAAGACGACTTTAAAGCATTAGCGGCTTATTTTGGATCGTTATAAGAACTCAGGAGACAATATGAAAGTCAGTAAATACTTTTTAATTCCGGCCGCTGCTTTGGCCCTATCCGTATCCGGAGCGGCTATTGCAAAGCAGCCGAATAACCACGGCAATAAATACAATGATAGATCCGGCTCTGATTCCAGCTTACTGAACAGCAATAAACAGTCAGAAACCGGCGACAGCTTCCGCGGCAAGGACAGAGCCGATGAACGACAAGAAATTAACGATTCCAGAGATCATGATAATTTCGGTAACGCTAATAAACCGGAAAAACAGCCGCGAAACAAGCGCTAACATAAGCTGCTGAATTCTGATTTCTAAAAGGCGGTCCGTACCGCCTTTTTTATATCTGTTATTTTCCGGTGCCCTGTACGTCGCAGAAGGGCTCATAATCGATATTGTTGCCGTTCCGCCGGGCTTGCCGAATCCAAAATACAAAGAGATAAAGATTTCATGTCGCACGCGGATGGCAAGATCAAGCCCTGTATTCATAACTGCTCAATCTCAGCGCGAATCAGTCTGAAAATTTGCATTAGCACAAAGGCGTCAGACAGGATATGACGCGTTGTTTTAGATACCTATCCCCATCCAACAGCAAATGCTTTATCATTAGCGCATTAAAAATTAAAGCCCCAAGGGCTACCTATAAAAGTAATGAGCCACAATTCAGAAGCTAATCCCGACCGCAATTTATCCCTGATCTTCCTGTTTGCTGCGACCTTGTTTACCAGTGCATCGCTGATGTTCGTGCTGCAACCCTTGTTCGGAAAGATATTATTACCTTTGCTTGGCGGTTCGCCGGCAGTCTGGAACACCTGCATGGTGTTTTACCAGAGCATTTTATTTCTGGGTTATCTTTATGCGCACTACCTGTCTACGCGCTACAACCAGCACCGGCAAATCCTGATCCATACATCGCTGATACTGATCAGCTTTTTGGCACTGCCTTTAGCCTTGCCGGAAAACACCGTGCCGCCAACAGACAGCAATCCTACATTCTGGTTGCTATGGACATTATTTCTTGCTATCGGCCTGCCCTTTTTCGTAGTGTCCACAACCGCGCCGCTGATTCAAAAATGGTTCGCCAATGTCGGCCATCATACCAGCCACGACCCTTATTACCTGTATGCGGCCAGCAATACCGGCAGCCTGATTGCGCTGCTGAGTTACCCATTCTTGCTCGAACCCAATGTCGGACTGGCTAACCAGAAAAGTTACTGGAGCGTCGGCTACCTGATCCTTTGCCTGCTGATTGCAGGCTGCGCTTTTGTATTATGGAAAAGCCGGCAAACAACCGGGCAGCAAGAGGATGTAGATTCAGCTGACGACGAAAACAATCTCAGCCTTGCCACCAAATTACACTGGCTGGCACTGGCCTTCGTACCGTCCAGCCTGTTACTGGGCCTGACTAACTTCATCAGCACCGATATTGCCTCGGTGCCGTTACTGTGGATTATCCCGTTAACGCTGTATTTGCTGTCCTTTGTTATCGTTTTCTCCAAATGGAACGACAAAATCCATCCGTTAATGGTCAAGCTGCAACCGATATTCCTGTTGCCGTTTATCGCCTACGCATTTATTAACCCGGCGGATCTGCCTTATTGGGCCTACCTGATTTTGCACCTGTTCGCTTTTTTCTTTGCGGTGATGGTCTGCCACGGGGAGTTGGCAAAACTCAGGCCGCATACCCGGCATTTAACCACCTTCTACCTGATCATGTCGTTTGCAGGCATGCTAGGCGGCATGTTCAACACTTTTGTTGCGCCGTTTGCGTTCAATGCCGTGTATGAATACCCGATCATGATTGTTGCCGCATTAATGCTGCGGCCAGGGCGGATGACCCGTAAGAGCACGTTAGCGAATTCACTCTGGCCGCAAATAATAATCCCTGCCCTGCTGGTCATTGCCGGGATTATTCTCCATGCAAACGTCGATAATTTACTCCAGTATTTCGATGCCATCGTCATCAGCCTGATCGGCTTAACTGTGCTAACCTATCTGCTCAGGGCGCGACCGGTCGGCTTTGCTTTAACGACCGGCGCGATTATCTTCCTTGCGCTCGGCTTGCATGGCATGTCTTCTCATACACTGTATCAGGAACGCACCTTTTTTGGCGTACTGGCCGTGCGTGAAGCCGTGTTGACCGATGAACAAGGCAAGCCCGAAAGCTATCATGAACTGTTCCATGGCACCACAAAACACGGCGCACAGCGTCTCGCCGCAAACTTAAGCCAAATACCGTTGACCTATTACAGTCGTCCGGGGCCGATGGGGCAGTTGTTTAAGGAATACGACAATAACGATCAAGACTGGAATATCGGCGTGGTCGGATTGGGCGCCGGCGCATTAGCCTGTTATGCCAAAGACCGGCAAAACTGGACACTGTACGAAATCGATCCGCTGGTGGTAGACATTGCCAGCAACCCCGCCTATTTCAGCTACCTGAGCCAATGCGCCCGCAACGCCGCAATGCGTATCGGCGATGCCCGTTTATCGCTGGAAAAAGAGGCGGATCAGCACTTTGATTTATTAGTCATGGATGCATTCAGTTCCGACTCAGTACCGACCCACCTGCTGACCAAGGAAGCGCTGGAACTTTATTTCAAAAAACTCAAACCGGGCGGCATACTGGCATTCCATATGACCAACCGTCACTTGTCGCTGAAAAAAGTATTATCGATTAATGCGGAAACCTTGCATTTGGCTTCGTTGATTCAGGAATTCAAACCGCAGCAGGATATTCCGCTGGTTGTCGCGACAGACTGGGTGGTCATGGCAAAGCAAGCCGAAACGCTGGAACCGTTGCGCCTAAGCCGTCTCGGCAAATGGCAAAAAATGCCGTTATATTTTGATATGCAGCCCTGGACGGATGACTTCACCAATATCGTCAGTATTTGGAAGTAAGGATGTTTCAATGCCTCAGAGTGTATCTTGAACGGCTTCTGAGGCTTTGATTTACGGTAAAGCCTTACGCTTTATGGTCGCTTAATTTTAAACGCCTGGTTTTGATATTCAGCGACAAAGCCGTCCGGCAGGATTTCCTTAAGCAGCATCGCATCTTTTATTTGCTGTCCCGGCTTGTATTTGACCATATCGACCATCACAAAGCGTTCTTCCGGGGACTGCGAATAAACAAAAACATTAATTGTGAATTTCGGCACTTTCTGACGAAATTCAAAAGGCAAGTCACTTAAGAATGGGATATCTTTTGTTACAGGCATTATTTCAGGCTCATCCGCTTGAACTTCAACGGCAGGAGCGCTTTGTATCTGCGGCTCGGAATTGTCGAAAATAGCAGCTTGCTTAATGGCTTCAACTGCCGGTTTTTTGGTGACAACCGGCTTAACCGGTAACTGTGCCGGCTTTTCCCTATCAATTAATTCCGCAATAGAGGTTATTTCCGGTTCCGCATTCTGTGCCGATCTTTCCGGCTGAGTAGGCTCAGTAACCGCTTTTGGTTCAGGCTTTGCAGCCTGTGACGATGTAGGGGGGGAAATAGCTGATGCTGTTGTGCCCGGCGTCGACATCAAGCTATTTCGCACAAACCAAACAATGCCGATGATAACCACCACATTCGCGATAAAAAGAAACACCAACAGTTTCGTCGCCTTGCTGCGGTTTTGCGGCGGCTGAGCGAGCAGGATTTTGTCGGTTACATTCTCAGACTGAAGCGCCTGTCTTTCCTGTTCTGATTTACGTAAGGCATTTAGAATAAAAGACATGATTAATCGCTTATTTCTAAGTGTGGAAGATTAAGTGCATGCGCTATATTTTTAAGATGAGGCATGGTCTTGTCGCCTACCCTGCCGTCTTCCGGCAATTGGCGCTGGCGCTGAAAATCCATAACGCGAGCGACTAACTTATCATCATAAAAACGCGGCTGCTGTACTGCTTCAGTTTTTCTGTCAATCGTACTTAACAGATAGCGCAGCCATAACACATCATCCGATGTCTGATGGGGGCGTATCATTTTGGCATCCGGAATTGGCGGCGGCTCCACTATTAAATAATAGCCGTCCCAATACTTCAATACATCCGCTACCGGAAAAGTCGCATTATCTTTAAAACGAATTATGGATTGATTTTGGCCTAATCCGGTAAGTAAGGCGTAGAACTTTTCTCCACTGGCCAATGAGAACTCCAGAATAGCCGGATGATTAACTGCCAGCATATCTTTCCAGTTGGCTTTACCGAATGCACAGCGCAGTCCTGTTGTTTCCACATAATGGCAATCCACCTGATGACTCTCAGGAACAGGCTTGTCCCAAAGTTTTAGCGTGCTGATTAAAGCGGCGTTTAACGAATAAGCTGGATTATTGATCCAGTCATGAAACGTTTTCGGTTTAGCGACAGGCGCGGCATTAAATTTTTCAATAAGAAGCGGTTCTTTTTGAGCCGGCTGCAAGACTTGGCTAATGATCTCGGGTTTTATCTGGATGGCAGCGGAGACTGTTGGCACATTCACTATGGCTGGATTGCCGGCTTTGTGCCAATAAATTTTAAAATAACTACCGGCAGCAATACAGCCCAAAAGCAGCAACGCTAATGATGCGGCCAGGTAAGGCGGTTCTTTATCGGCAAGCGCCAGCGTTTCATGGGCGGCAGCGCTAACGATGGCCGGTGTGACAACATGAGCATTGCTTGAGTAGGCTCCAAGCAATGCCCGGTCGCAGAGGATATTGATCATTCTGGGTATGCCGGAGGAAAGCTTGTAAACCTTGCGTATCGCGCTGTCTTTAAAAATGTCCGTTCGGCCGTTACAAACCGTCAGCCGATGGTGGATATAAGCTCGCGTTTCATTAAGCGATAACGGCAACAAATGATAGCGGGCGGTAATGCGCTGATTCAACTGGCGCAAATCCTGCCGCTTAAGCGATTCCTTCAATTCAGGTTGACCGACCAGAATAATCTGCAATAATTTTGTCTTGTTGGTTTCCAGGTTGGTCAACAGACGAATTTGTTCCAACACTTCCATGCTTAAATTCTGCGCTTCATCAATCAGCAAAACCGTCCGCCTACCGTTGGCATGGCCGGTCAGCAAATGCTGGTTTAAAAGATCGATCAGGCTTTTTAACGAGTGCTGGTTTTTGTCATAGATAAGTCCCAATTCATCGCAGATGGTCGCCAGCAATTCGACTGCATTCAGCTTGGGATTCAATATCAAGGCAATATCAACATCTTCCGGTATCGCTTGCAAAAGACAGTGGCAAAGCGTTGTTTTACCGGTGCCCACTTCGCCAGTCAGCGCGACAAAGCCCCCGCCGAAATTAATGCCGTAAAGAAGATGCGCCAAACCTTCCTGATGACGCGGACTCATATAAATGAAGTGCGGATCAGTCGCGATGGAAAACGGTGATTCGCTGAAATGGAAGTATTGGTTGTACAAGATTATGAGATTCTTTAGTCAAGAAAAATTGAAGTCATTGTAGCTTACAACAAAAACAAGGCCTGAATGTTAAATGAACTGGGTAGCGCAAAATAACTTGTGCGTAAAAGTATTAATTTTTCGGCATTAATCGTCATTACCGAATGGCTTAGCAGGTAAAGCCAGCTGACCAGATTGTGGCTGGGTCAAGTAGAGCAGATCAATTAGTTGTTTTCTATAAGTACAAATACCTGTTTATCTGTAAAAGCATTTTTATGCCATTCAATAAGGGTGTTGTTGCATCTTGCCGCATTAGAGCGCAATGGTGTTGATAGCAACTTTCCCATGAAAAATAAAACACACTTTCAAAACGTCTTGCTCAACCTATCTTATAAAAATCCTTATACCACTCAACAAATTTCCTAACCCCATCCTCCAACGAGGTTGTGGGCTTGTACCCAAGATCATGCACTAAATCCGAAACATCGGCATAGGTATCGGGCACGTCTCCCGGCTGCATCGGCAACAAGTTCTTGATCGCCTCCTTGCCTAGATATTTTTCCAAAGTTTCTATGAAAGTCAGCAAATGCACGGGATTGTTGTTGCCGATATTGTAGATGCGGTAAGGCGCAAAGCTGGTCGCCGGGTCGGGGGTTTCGCTTGACCAATCGGCATTGGCTTGGGCCGGTTGATCGATAACCCGGATCACGCCTTCGACGATGTCGTCTATATAAGTAAAATCACGGCGGTGATTGCCGTAATTGAACACGTCGATCGGTTTTCCTTCGCTGATATTACGGGCAAACAAAATCGGCGACATATCCGGCCTGCCCCACGGGCCGTAGACGGTAAAAAACCGTAAGCCGGTGGTCGGTAACTTATAAAGATGGCTGTAGGTATGGGCCATGAGTTCATTGGCTTTCTTGCTGGCCGCGTACAGGGAAACCGGATGATCGACATTGTCATGGACGGAAAACGGCATTTTGGTATTCGCGCCATAAACCGAGCTGGACGAGGCATAGGCTAAATGCTCGACGGCATGATGCCTGCATCCTTCCAGTATGTTGATGAAGCCGACGATGTTGGAGTCGATATAAGCATGAGGGTTGGTTATTGAATAGCGAACGCCGGCTTGAGCCGCCAAGTGCATGACCCGTTGGAACTGCTCACCGGCAAACAGCGCTTCTACGGCCGCTCTGTCGACAATATCCAGCTTGATAAATTTAAAGCGGTCAAAATCTTGCAGCCGTTCCAGTCGCGCCAGCTTCAGATTGACATCGTAATAATCGTTAAGGTTGTCTATGCCGACAATTTCGTCGCCCCGCTCCAGCAATTTCAGGCTGAGGGCCGAACCTATAAAACCTGCGGCTCCTGTTACCAATATTTTCAAAACTTTTTCTCCATTTCCTCAAATATTCCGAGCTACGTTTTACGCTCTTGACTCATCATCGTGAAAAACGACTGACTTATACGACCAAAGCAAGCTTCGGTCTCCAAGCTGCACTGATGCCAAAATTCAACGCTGGTAAAATCTGAACTGCGTAGCAATGCCCGAGGACGTGCACCGGCATACTATTTATTCTCCGTTTTAGACTGCCCCTGAACAGTCGCTACAATACGCCGGCTGCCGCCCTGATTGCGATGCTCGCACAAGTAGATGCCTTGCCAAATACCTAAATTAAGCTTGCCATTGGTGATCGGAAGGGTGCAGCTGGAGCCCAGCAAACTGTTTTTTATATGAGCAGGCATGTCATCTTCGCCTTCGTAGCCATGCTTATAATAAGGCGCGCCTTCCGGCACAAACCGGTTAAAGTGGCTTTCCATATCTTGGCGCACGGTCGGATCGGCATTCTCGTTAACCGTTAGCGATGCCGATGTATGCTTGATAAAGAGGTGCAGCAGTCCGCATTGTATAGCGGCCAATTCCGGAATAGCGTTCAGGACTTCACCGGTGACCAAGTGAAATCCCCTGCTTTTTGCTGATAATGAAAACTCTTTTTGTATCCACATTAACAAAACCTGCTGTATGACTTTAGATGCCGCATCAAACGGCACCTTGAAGATGAAAAAAGCTTTTTAATATTTTTACTTACCACGAAGAGCACAGAGGGCACGAGGTTTTCAATATATTGAATTAATAAATTATTTTCTTCGTGTCCTCGGCAACTGCTCCATGCGTCGCCTAAAGCGCCTACTGTTGGTGCTCTACCTCCTGCATGACCCACAGGGATGTGGCGAATGCAGAGAAATGACTGGATCATTTCCTGTCCTTGCAGTCGTTCGTGTTCTCTGTGGTAAATAACTTTTCAGCCTGACTTGGGTAATACTTTCACAGTTTCTTATCCTAGTGGTTCAATGACCGTGCCAGACGATGCAAAGCTTCACTGCCGTGATTGAACAACGGCCAGCCGTCGCCGGTCAAAACGGCTTTAATATCAGGCAAATCGGCAATGCGTTTGACGGATTGAACGGCCTTGCTTTTATCCATCAGTTTATCGACCGGCAACATGCATAATTCACCGCCGATATGGCAACGTATTAAGTCGCCGGTTATCAAGGTGCTGTGCTCCAAAAGCAGCGCCAATTCCCCGGGTGTTTTAGAGCCGTTGAGCTGATACGCAATCAAGCCGGGAACGATTTCTTCATGATCGTGAATCCAGCGAGCGCATGACAAAGGAAACGTTTCTTCCTCAGCCGCCGGGCCATAAATCGCTGCGCCGGTAACCTCGGCTATACGCTCGGCATCACGGCAGTGATCGCTATTGGTAATCACGATAAACCCTACCCCGCCCAGGCTTTGCAAGTGACTGTGATCATGTTCGGACATCGGTAAAGGGTCGATTAAAACGTTACCGTCGTCACGCACCCAAAGCACGCTATGAAAATCCAAATTGCGCTCCGGATTAAACTCCGACCAGCCAAACAGGTCCTTTCTGTGTAATTGTTTCATTGCCAACCTCCTGAGTTAATAATTTTACATCCTGTTTTACGATCCTCTGCGACGATTGCCGCTAACCGATTCATCAATCCAGCTGACTATAGATTGTGTCCATTATTCAAAAATATCAAGCTAAAAGACAAGATCAATCGGTGCTGCCGTAAAAATATCCGCTGAAGTTGCAATACTCGTAGTCTTACTTAGTTTTTTTTGTATAATCAAATTCATTTCAAAATTATTACCTAAATAATGCAGACTCCTTTTAAGACCATCGGCATAATAAGCAAGCCCAGCGATCCCAGTATCGCCATATCCTTAAATGCCCTGCATGCTTTTTTAAAAGAATATCAATATACGGTTATTGTCGCTAAAGACAGCGCTCATTTCATTAACAATCCGTTTGTTAAATCCTGCCCGATAGACTCGCTGGCCCAACATTGCGATCTGGTTATCGCCGTGGGCGGCGACGGCACTTTCCTTGCGGCCGCCCGCGCTATCGTCGAATACGACATTCCATTGATCGGCATCAATTTAGGGCGGTTGGGTTTTTTGGTGGACATCTCGCCTACCGAGCTGAGCGATAAACTGCTGCGTATTCTTCAAGGTCATTACACTGAGGAAAAACGCTATTTATTGCGCACCAAGATTATCCGTGACGGCCAAGTTATCCACGAAGAAACCGCCGTCAATGAAGTGGTGGTGCATCGTTGGGTAACGCCCAGCATGATAGAAATTATCACCAAAATCGATAACGTGTTTTTAAATTCGCAACGCTCCGACGGCTTGATTATTTCCACGCCGACCGGATCAACCGCTTATTCCCTGTCTGCCGGCGGACCGATTTTACATCCGGCATTAAATGCCCTGGTATTGGTACCGCTTAATCCCCATACCCTGTCGAATCGGCCTATTGTGATCAACGATTCGGTTGAAATTGAAATAAGCTTTTGCCAGACCAAGCAAATTAACGCATTGGTAACCTGCGATCATATTGAAATTCCTGAAGTATTAATCAGCGACAAGATTTTGATTAAAAAAGAACCCCAACCGATTAGGATTTTGCACCCCGAAGGCCATGATTTCTTCTATATTCTTAGGAATAAATTAAACTGGAGCAGTGGTTACCACACCGAAAATCATGCTATTGAACCTTAATATCATCGACCTTGCCGTCGTTAAATCATTAGACCTCGACCTGGACAAGGGCATGTCGGTGCTGACCGGCGAAACCGGAGCCGGCAAGTCTATTTTATTGACCGCCTTGGGTCTGGCGCTGGGCGACCGGGCCGATTCAGGTTATGTGCGTCCTAATTGCAAACGCGCCGAGATTAACCTGGAATTCGATTTGGCCGATGCGCCGTTAGCGCAGCAATGGCTCAAGGATAATGAACTGGATGCCGAACAACAATGCCTGATCCGGCGCATTGTAAGTTCTGACGGCCGCTCCAAAGCCTACATCAATAACCGCCCGGTCACCTTGCAGGCCTTGCAGGAACTCAGCGAAAAGCTGGTCGAGATTCACGGCCAGCACGCGCACTTGACCTTGCTGAATGCTGACGAACAACGCCGCTTGTTGGATGCCTACGCAAAAAACCAACCCCTGCTGGACAGCGTCAACGCCTGCTACCGGGAATGGCATCAAACCAGCAAGGAGCTGGCCGCCCTGATTAAATCCAGCGTTGATCAAAGCGAACGCGAAGAACTGCTGCGCTATCAGCTTGAAGAACTGCAACAGCTGGATCTGGCAAATTTCAATTATGCCGCTATTTCCGAGGAGCACAGCAAACAGGCCAATCTGGGCCAGATTTTAAGCATCGGCCAAGCCCAGGTTGATACGCTTTATGAAAGCGACCAACAATCGGTCAACCAAATGCTGAACCACTGCCTGACCGAATTAAACCACATTGCCCAATTTGCCCCCGAATTGAACGAAATCTGTACCATGCTCTCCGAGGCGCAGATCCAGGTTGAAGAAGCCTCCTTTCAGTTACGACGTTTTCTTGAGTCGCAAGAGGCCGATCCGCAACATCTTGAAGCGCTGGAAAACCAGATCGGCATTATCCAAAGCCTTAGCCGCAAGCATCACGTTACCCCTGATGAATTGCCGGAGCTGGTCGGCAAGCTTGAGCGCGAACTCGACGGGTTGACCCACAGCAGCGAACGGATCGAAGCCTTAACGGCCAGAGCCGCACAGTTGCTTGCCCAATACCATGAACTGGCCGCGCAGCTATCCGGGCAACGCAAACTTAGCGGCAAGAAACTGCAACAGCAGATTTCAGCGATGATCAAGGAGCTGGGCATGCCGCAAGGCGAGTTTCTGGTCGATATTGCCGCGTCGGATAGCGAAACCCCGAAACTGAACGGCAAAGATAAAATCGAATTCCTGGTCAGCGCCAATCCCGGCCTGCCCGCAAAACCGCTGGCTAAAGTGGCTTCAGGCGGCGAATTGTCGCGCATCAGCCTGGCGATTCAAGTCACCACGTCCAGTGATAAAACCACCCCGACCATGATTTTTGATGAGGTAGATTCAGGCATAGGAGGAGGCATTGCCGAAATCGTCGGGCAGAAACTGCGCAGCTTAAGCTATAACCGGCAAGTCATGTGCGTCACTCACCTTCCACAAGTCGCTGCACAAGCGCATCACCATCTCTACGTTGAAAAAAACAACCGAAGCGATATGACTTCTTCCAGTGTCCGCTTACTGGAAACGGAAGAGCGTGTTGAAGAAATTGCCAGAATGCTCGGCGGTGTCAATATCACCGCCAACACGCTGGCGCACGCCAAAGAAATGTTGTTTCAATCCCATTCCGGCCTATAGCCGGAAAATATAACTACACGGAACTAAATACCATGAACAGATTTCCAGCAGAATGGGAAAAACAATCCGCCGTATTAATCGCATGGCCGCATAAAACCGGCGACTTTCGCAATCTTGATGCCGTAGAACAATCCTATAGCGTTATTGCCGAGACTATCAGCCAATACGAAAAATTGCTTATCGTATGCCGGGACGACAGTCATCAGCAGCATATCCAGACCTTACTGGGCAAGAGCGGAAACGTCGACTTCATTCACGCTCACGTGAATGACATCTGGGTCAGGGATACCGTTTTTCTTACCGTTGAAAAAGACGGTGCCAATATGCACATGAACTTTCTTTTCAATGGCTGGGGCGAGAAATACTCGCACCAAAACGACAATGACCTCAATCATAAACTGCTAAACGCCAAACCTTTTAAAGGCGCCAGCCACACTGATGTAGATTTTATTCTGGAAGGCGGTAGCGTCGAAAGCGACGGCATCGATACTATCCTGACCACCAAACAATGCCTGTTAAACCCGAACCGGAACAAAGGCCTGAGCCAGCAGGATATTGAACAGCAATTACTCAAGCACTTGGGAGCAAAACGGGTATTCTGGCTGGACCAGGAAAACCTGAGCGGCGACGATACTGATGCCCACATTGATACCCTGGCACGTTTTTGTTCGGAAAACACGATCGCTTACACTAGCAGCGATAATGCCGAAGACCCGCACTACAACAGCCTGAAATTCATGGAATCGCAACTCCAGGCGCTTAGAACCCAGGATGGCGATGTCTATCATCTGGTGCCGCTGCCGTTGCCGCAACCGATTCATGACGAGGACGGCCAGCAACTGCCGGCCAATTATTCCAACTTCTTGATCGTCAACCGCGCCGTGCTGGTACCCGCTTACGGCGACCCGATGGATGCGGTTGCGCAGGAACGCCTGGCCAGCTGCTTCCCAGACCGCAAAATTATTGGCGTTCCTTGCCAACCCTTGGTACATCAGTACGGTAGCCTGCATTGCATGACAATGCAGTTTCCTGAAGGCGCGCTGAGAGCTAACGGTTAATATTCGATACTATTGCGTCTTATGCAGGACATGGTGTCCTGCATAAGACCTTGTAATCAATGGCAACTTCACTAAACTTACCCATTGATTTGAAGCCTTACGAATCTCTAAAACCAATCCCGTCTATGCCAGCCATTAACCGCCTTACAGTCATTGCCCTTATCCTGCTCAGCGTCGGTTGCGCAAGGACTTATCAGGCCAGATATGTCGAAACATCACACTTCCTGGATGATTACTCCCTGCTGAAAGACGGCGAAGATGGGGATGCTTTGTTAAGTTTCTGGAAACCTGGCATTAACTGGGCGGCTTATAAAAAAATCATTTTAGAACCCGTCATTAGCAGCAAGCTGCCTGATTCCGATCTCAATAACATGACTCACGCCGATAACCAAAAGCTTAAAGAGCTTTTTGAATACAAGATGCGGGAAGCCTTGAAGAAGAATTTTAAATTGGTCGCTCATCCCGGCCCCAATACGTTACGCGTTCAATTTGCGATCACCGATGCGGAATCGTCGATACTGCTGCTGGATTTGTATACATCCCTCTACCCTTCGGCTCGCGCCTTATCATTGCTTAAAATGTTGGCGACAGGCACTGAATCTTATGTGGGCCAAGCCAGTGTCGAGGGCAAAGTCACCGATTCGCAAACCGGCGAATTACTGATGGCTTCAGCGGATTGCCGGGCGGGCGGCAAAACCATAATGGGCTCTTTCGACAGTTGGGATGACGTTGAACAGGCCTACCAATACTGGGCCAGTCAATTAAATTACCAGCTTTGCACCAAGCAGGGTCATACTGATTGCCCAGAACCCGACTAAACTACGCCACCCAAACCTGCACTTCTAACCAGACCCCATACCATGACTATTAATCCATCGCTGATTCTGTTGTTTGCACTGACCTTCGCGTTACCCGCCCAGGCTAAAATTTATAAATGGACCGATGCCGAGGGAAAGTCGCATTTTTCTGCGTCCAAACCCGCTGATCCGGCATCCATAGAAAATCGTAACGACCTTGAAGTAAAATCGCCTCAGCCAACTCCGGCCGATAACAAGGCTCAAACAACAGCACCGCAAGTCGATCTTTACGTCACCAGTTGGTGCCCTTATTGCAAAAAAGCCATGGCTTTTCTGCGCAAAAACAATATTGCCTTTAATACCTACGATATTGAGCAAGACGCCAGTGCCGCAGCGCGTAAAAAAGACCTCGATCCGGGCTATGGCGGAATCCCGCTGGCTATCATTAACGGTACGACTATCCGCGGCTTTAGCGAAAGTTCGTATCAACAAGCTCTGGCAAAATAATCCATGAATAAGATATGGCTGGGGATATTTTTTACGGCACTGCTTTGGTCGGGCATTGATCCCAAAGACTACCCGACCTGGATGCTTGAAGTAGCGCCAGCGGTGATCGCTTTGATCGTGCTGGCTAAGACGCGCGAAAAATTCCGCTTAACGGGTTTGGCTTATAACTTGATCCTGGTCCATAGCCTTATCTTAATGGTAGGCGCGCATTACACTTACGCCGAAGTGCCGCTGTTCGACTGGTTAAAGGACGTATTTAACCTTGAGCGCAATAATTACGATAAAGTCGGCCATTTGGCCCAAGGCTTTATCCCCGCCATCATCGCCCGGGAAGTCCTGATCAGGAACCATGTGCTGCTTAACCTCAAATGGCTCAATTTTTTCATCGTCTGTATCTGTCTTGCCATCAGCGCCGTTTATGAGCTGATTGAATGGTGTGTTGCGCTGTTAAGCTCGGAAGCCGCCGAAGCCTTTTTAGGCACCCAAGGCTACATCTGGGACACACAGTCGGACATGGCTTTTGCGCTATTGGGCGCAGTGCTGGCCTTGACCCTGTTAAGCGACCTTCATGACCGGCACATCGCCAGATTGATGGCAGAATAGATTGTCTTAGCACCAAGACAAATCGCCGTTCGCCTTAAGGCCTAGGTACGTTGCATTCTCGTTTCATTGTTCGCGGAAGCGAACGCAGATTTGTTATTTTTCATTTTTAAATCGTTGTAAAATAACGGCCATTACAAACCATTACCACACACAGACATCATGAAATCAACATTAACCGTTTGCGCTGTCCAACAGCCCTGCGATGAAGACAGAGAAACCAACCTTGATTTTTCCATAGCAAAAATTTACGAAGCCGCAGCCGTAAATGCCGACTTGGTCGTATTGCCCGAACTGCATCTGGGGCCGTATTTTTGCCAAAATGAAGATTACAATAACTATGCTCTCGCCCAGCCTATTCCCGGCCCCACCACTGGAATTCTGTCGGGTGTAGCTAGAGAACTCGGCATCGTTATTGTATCGACCATTTTCGAAAAACGGGCGCCGGGGCTTTATCACAATACCGCCGTTGTTTTTGACAAGGATGGCAGTATCGCCGGTAAATACCGAAAAATGCATATCCCCGACGATCCGGGTTTTTATGAAAAATATTATTTCACACCCGGCGATTTGGGTTTTAAGCCCATCGAAACCTCTATCGGCAAACTGGGCGTCTTGGTTTGTTGGGACCAATGGTATCCCGAAGGCGCCAGGTTGATGGCTTTGGCCGGTGCCGACATGTTAATTTATCCGACCGCAATCGGTTGGGACCCGGAAGATACGCCGGCAGAGCAACAACGCCAGCTGGATGCCTGGATTACCATTCAGCGCGCCCATGCTGTCGCCAACGGCATTCCGGTCATTGCCTGCAACCGCATCGGTTTTGAGCAAGCGCCGAATTCGACTACAGGTACTGGCATTAACTTCTGGGGCAATAGCTTTATAGCCGGGCCGCAAGGGGAAATCCTGAGCAGCGCCAATGATTCGGAAACAAAGGTCCTCAGCTGCACAATTGATAGGGCTAGGTCTGAACGGGTCAGGCAAGTCTGGCCATTTTTGCGCGACCGCCGGATTGATGAGTATGCCGATTTAACCAAGCGTTTTATCGATTGACATAAACCAGGGAATCTATCGTTGAGACACTAATGAATCAGTCAGACAACTCGGATGTTTTTAATCAAATACACATTGATGTTGCCCGTAATGCAACTGACGACTTCAACTTGTTTCACGATAGAAACCGGTGGCTGCGCATCAACCGCAATCCGTTCAACGGCCCGATTGCGCTCGGCTTTCAAGTGGAATCGTTGCTCGAACACAAGGTTTTTCTTCATCGCAAGTTACATGCAGAATACAGGCTTATCGAAGATAACAACCTACGTTTTAGCAACTACCAGTTTTCTTTTGTTAACGCGGTCAAGCCCGGACAAACGATATCGGTCGACATAAAAAAGTCGCAATTTACAGAAGAGCCCGAGACGACTCTCAGCAACAGGATTACGGTTAAATCGGGCGGCGCCTTGGCCTTGCTGGGTTACAAGAAAGAGTCTAAGTTTGCTTTATTTCTGACCAATCCGGATATTCCGCAATTTGGCGCCCTCAACCAGCACCCTGATCGGTCTTTTATATCTGGCAGCAGTTTTTTTTTGAAACGAAAATACATCACCATCAGTAATGCCAAAAATTTTTTGTGCGGATCATTGGTAGATCAGGATGCTTTTTTCGACCCCTTCAAAAATAAAGCGGTGTTCCCTGAAATATTTCCGTGCAGCCTGATATCCAGCGCATTGCTGGAAAAAGCGGTTATAGAAAAGCATGATTTCGAGCGCAATCCGTTGGTGTATATGTCCCATAAAATCAGCATTGATCGCAGTTACCTTGCTCAGCTAAAATCCGGTGACGCGCTGTATATAATAATCAGGCAGATACCCGCAGAATCGAAAAAAGAAGGCATCGGCCACGCCATAGACTCACCCTATCACTATGAGTGTTACGGCCTGATGGAAGATAAAACCATTCTTTACCGGGCCTTGATCTCTCTCGCGCCTCTGGAACAAATACTGAACTCAGTTAAGAAATAAGCCATGCACGAATTAAAATATTTAATCGGCTATTCTGAAAACGTAACCAGCCAGGTGCGCTTGCTGATCAGCAAAGATAAACTGGGCGAGACGCTGCTGAAAAAATACCCGGCTCCCCATACGATCAGGACGGATAAGGCGCTTTATGCTTATACCGTTGATATGAAGAATGCTTTGCTCAAACAATCCCAACCGCTTAGCAAGGTGATTTACGATGACAAGATTAAAGATCTCCATCATGCCTTAGGCTTACATACCTTTATCTCCAGAGTTCAAGGCAGCAAACACAAGGCAAAAAACGAAATCCGGGTAGCTTCGCTATTCAAAAATGTGCCGCTGGAATTTTTAAGGATGATCGTCGTGCACGAACTGGCGCATTTGAAGCAGAAAGATCATAACAAGGCGTTTTACAAGCTGTGCGAATACATGGAGCCGTCTTATCACCAGCTCGAGCTGGATATGAGACTGTATCTGACGCATATGGATTTATTCGGCAAGCTCTACTGATGAACTGGCAAACCATTGTTCAACAGATTGAATCGGCAACCCGACAGCCTTTCAGATTGACCAAGGCCCAGCCGCTGTCTGGCGGCGACATTAATGCGGCTTACCGGTTACAGGCTGAAAATGTAAGCTTTTTCGTCAAGCTGAACACGCCTGACCGGCTTGCAATGTTCGAGGCCGAAGCCGCAGGCTTGCAAGCCTTGATACAAACTCAGGCCATCCGCGTACCAAGGTTTATTGCTTGCGGCCAAACACCTGACCATGCTTTTTTGGTGCTTGAATATATCGAGTTACATAGGCTGAATAGCCGTTCAGAACAGCTGCTGGGCCAACAACTGGCGCAACTGCATCTGCAAAAACAGGCTTATTTCGGTTGGCACAGCGATAACACCATCGGCAGTACTGTACAAGTCAACGGCCACTATCACGACTGGATACCGTTCTGGCAACAGCAACGCCTGGGACACCAATTAACGCTGGCTGCTGCAAAAGGCTATAGCGGTCGCTTGCAAACGCTGGGCGACAAGCTCTGCTCGAATTTAAATCCGTTTTTTTCCGGATATCAGCCGCAGCCGGCTTTGCTGCATGGCGATTTATGGGGCGGCAATGTTGCAGCAGATGAACAGGGCAATCCGGTCGTTTACGATCCGGCTTGCTACTTTGGCGACCGGGAAACGGATCTGGCGATGACCGAACTATTCGGAGGCTTCAGCCCAGCGTTTTATCAAGCCTATCAAGACGCTTATCCGCTAGCGCCGGGCTATGCGCGCAGGAAAACGCTGTACAACTTATACCATATACTCAACCATCTGAACCTGTTCGGGCAAAGCTATCTGCATCAGGCAGAAAATATGCTCGATAAGTTATTAGCTGATATATAAAGTGCCGCATAATTAGGTCCTGCCGGTAAATCAGCCCCTACCTGACAAGCCGCACAAAGGCATTCCCTTTCAACAAACACATACCCACGAGGAAACGCTCATGGCCGACATAAAGTCCCCAACCGTTTTAAACCCAGGCGTATTGATTCCAGTCAATCCCGCTATTGAAAATTACATGCATGGTTTGCTGCATAACACAGACCATCCGGTGTTGGCAGAAATGGAAGCGCTCGCGCAGAAAAACAACTTTCCGATCATTGGCCGCCTGGTGGGAGTATTCATTGAAGCGCAGGCCAAAATGATCAATGCCGAACGAGTGTTTGAGTTTGGCAGCGGCTACGGATATTCAGCCTATTGGTTTGCCAGAGCGGTCGGCCCGAAAGGCCGGGTGATCTGCACCGATGCCGACTTTCTCAATCAGGAGAAAGCCCAGCAATACCTTGGCGCTGCCGGCTTGTGGGATCGGATCGATTTTCGGGCAGGCATGGCTCAAGATGTTTTTGCCCAAACTGAGGGGCTATTCGACATCTGCTATAACGATGTCGACAAAGGCGATTACCCTGCCATTTGGCTTATGGCCAAAGACAGGATTCGTCCCGGCGGCCTTTATATTGCCGATAATGTGCTTTGGCGCGGCCGGGTTGCGGTAGAAAACCCCAGCGATATTTTCCCCGGCTGGACTGAGGCAATTATTGAACACAATGAACTTATTTTTAATGATCCTGAGTTTGATACTTTCATCAATCCGACCCGTGATGGCGTGATCGTTGCCAGAAGAAAGACAGCTTAAAAAAAGATACTTCTTCTTCATAAATAGCATTATGCTATTGCTTTAAATCAATGAGTCATGAGGACTTACTATGCCCTATACCAAAGAGATAGTCGAAGAACTGAACATTCTTGTTCGCTACAATTTGTCCACCACTCAGGAAGGAATCAAGGTTCATAAAACAGCGTCACCGGAAACTATAGCAGCTACGCATCGGCTATTCAAAAAAGGTCTGGTAACACAGGAAGATGGTGGCTATTTGACAAATCTTGGTATTGAAACCGCAAAACAAGCACAAACAGTTCTGGATATACTCACGCCGGCTTAAAAAATCCCGTTACGGTTATAAAAAAACCGTAAGCAATAAAAAAGGCTTAACGAGGTAATCGTTAAGCCTTTTTGTTGTGCGATTATAACTTATGCGGCAAGTTCAACCGCCGCTTTCAATTTTTTCATCGCGTTTTGTTCCAATTGCCTGATCCTTTCGGCAGAGACATTGTAACGTTCGGCAAGTTCATGCAATGTCGCTTTTTTGTCCATCAACCAGCGGCTTGACAGGATATCCAAACTGCGTTCATCCAACTCCGCCATCGCATCGGCCAACAAATCCTGCTCATGGCCTTCCCAATCTGAGTTCTCAAGCAATACAGCAGGGTCGACACCGTGTTGATAAAGATAGCTGGCTGGGGCGACATAACTTTCTTCGCTTGCTTCATCGACCGGCATATCAAATGACATGTCCCGGCTGCCCAGGCGCTTTTCCATTTCGTAAACAGCACTGACATCGACATCAAGGTCTTTGGCAATCGCTACCGCCTCGTCATTGGATAACCAGCCTAAATCGTGTTTGGATTTACGCAAGTTAAAAAACAGTTTGCGCTGCGCCTTAGTGGTGGCAATTTTTACAATGCCCCAATTCTTAATCACATACTCGTGAATCTCGGCTTTAATCCAGTGCACGGCAAAAGAAACCAAACGTACACCTATGTCGGGATCAAAACGTTTAACGGCTTTCATCAAGCCGATATTGCCTTCCTGAATAATATCCGGCATAGACAAGCCATATCCGCTGTACCCTCTGGCAACGTGAACCACAAAGCGTAAATTGGTCATAACCAGCTCACGCGCGGCTTCCAAATCGCCGTTGTCTCTAAATCTTAAGGCTAACTCTCGTTCCTGCTCTACTGTCAATTTAGGCATTTGCCTAACAACATTCAGATAAGAATCAAACGTTCCGACCGATAAATTAATAGGTAAAGCTAATGCGTTACTCATTGAGACTCCTATGTAAAAAACATTTTTTCGAATTCTAGCACTCTGAACGAAAGAGTGCTAATAATTTTCTACTCGGGTTTTAATTGTCTCAGTTGGAAATGAAGCACTATCCATGAACCCACGATGCCCAGCACAGATGAGATGAATAATAATGCTAAGGTTTCAGTAAAGCCAAGGAACAGCACATGGAATGTATCGTCATAAAGCCCGGAAAGCTTTTCGATGGGGTATTTTAAAATCAGCATGATGATTGTAACGATAAACCATGCTGTCACGCCGGAAAAAAAGCCAATCCAAAAGCCACTATACAAAAACGGCCTGTGAATAAAACCGTTGGTCGCACCCACCAGTTTTGCGATCACGACTTCATCGCGACGGGTATGCAATTCCAGGCGTATGGTATTGGCCGTAATAAACAGTACTCCGGCTCCCAGTAACAAACTCAATAAGATAACGCCACACCGCGCCACTTCCATAATAGACTGTAAGCGCTTAACCCATTGCATATCCATCTGGGCAAAATCAACCTCTGCCGAACGCTTAAAATCATCAAGCATAACCTCAAGCGCCTGCTCATTTTCCAATGAGTTCTTGGGCAACACCTGAATGACAATCGGTAGCGGGTTTTTTTCCAAGGTCTTTACCGCTTCGCCGAATCCGCTGTGTTCCTTAAACTCCGCCAGCGCCTGCTCCTTGGTGATCAATTTAACTTCCTGAATGTCGGGATTTTGCCTAATAGTGTCTGCGAACTTGTTGGCCCTTGCTTCTGAAATTTCGTCTTTCAAAAACAAAGAGATTTGATTGCTGGCTTCCAAATTGCCCGCTAGCTGCTGAAGGTTAGCTACCAGAATATAAAAGCCGCTGGACAGTGCGATCGCAATCGCCAAAACAACGATTGTCATTGCCGAAGAGAATCGGGACGCGATTAATCGGCCAAGACTTGAAAACAAGGCATGCGCGTGAAGATTCCGATAAGCATGAAATTTATCGACCAGATTACCGCCGGAAATTTTAGTTTGCCAGCGCGGCTCCTGTTTAACTGATTTAACCGGCTTTTTCTTGACATATTTCATAATTTAACTCGCAACCAATTGGCCATGATCCAGCTTTAGGATCCGATGATTCATTTGGTTAATCAACGAAATATCATGGGATGCAATCAATATGGTGACGCCAACTTGCTGGAACTGTTCAAATAAATGCATGATTTCAGCAGACAGCTCCGGATCAAGATTTCCGGTCGGCTCGTCAGCCAAAATCATCGGCGGCTTATTCACTACCGCCCGTGCAATTCCGACCCGCTGCTGCTCGCCGCCGGATAAGACAACCGGATATTTCCTTTCCTTGCCTAATAAGCCGACTTTATCCAATGAGGCTCTGACCCTGCGCGAAACTTCATGGTGTCCGTAACCCGCTATCACTAACGGCAACGCTACATTATCGAAAACCGTCCTGTCCTGCAGCAGCTTGTAATCCTGAAAGATCAACCCCACTTTCCTGCGTATAAAAGGAACCTGTCTATCCTTGGCCAGGCTCAGGTCTTGTCCATCCAATAAAACCTGTCCACGGCTGCAACGCTCGATCAGTGCAATCAATTTCAATAATGTGCTTTTTCCGGCCCCTGAATGCCCTGTCAGAAAAGCCATTTCACCGCGTTGCAAATGAAAACTGACATTACGCAGTACGTCGCCGGCTCCGATATACCTCATACTGACATTATCAAACTTTAACATAAGCTTCTTTAGTCTTTAACAAACAATGCATTAACAAAAGCATCCGCATCGAAGTCTTGCAGATCATTAATACCTTCGCCTATTCCTATAAAACGAATAGGAATTCCAAACTGTTTAGCCAACGCAAAAATAACACCGCCTTTTGCCGTGCCGTCAAGTTTAGTCAGTGCCAAACCTGTCAATTCCACCGTTTCATTAAACAGCTTTGCTTGCGATAAGGCATTTTGTCCGGTACCGGCATCCAATACCAGCAGCACTTCATGAGGCGCCGTTTCATCCAGCCTGCTGATAATCCGTTTTACTTTTTTCAATTCGTCCATCAGGTTGGATTTTGTCTGCAGGCGCCCGGCCGTATCGGCAATCAGAACATCTATGTGTTTTGCCTGCGCGGATTGTACAGCGTCATAAATAACGGATGCCGAATCAGCCCCGGTATGCTGTGCGACGACATGAATATTGTTACGCTCACCCCAGGTTTGTAATTGCTCGACAGCTGCGGCTCTGAACGTATCCCCGGCAGCTAACATCACGCTATGGCCTTGTGCCTGCAAGCGGTTGGCCAATTTACCGATGGTTGTGGTTTTACCCGCGCCATTAACGCCAACAACCAGAATCACAAACGGTTTATCCTGTTTTGGAATGCGCAGATTCTTGCTGCATGGTCTGAGCATGCTCAGCAGTTCCTGCTTCAAGGCGGCTGTTAACGCTTCGCCGTCATTAAGCTGGTGGCGTTCGACACTTTCAGTCAGACGCTTGATTATCTCGGTGGTCGCTTCAACGCCTATATCAGCCATTAACAAACTGGCTTCAATTTCCTCCAGCAAATCCCTGTCAATTTCTTGCCGCCCGATGGGGATATGTGCCAAAACACCGCTAAGCCCGGAACGGGTCCGCTTTAACTGTGTTTTAAGACGTAAATATAACGACTCGGGTTCCGTTACTGGATAAACTTCTTCCGCTGGAGGGGCAACTACGCCTTTCCGTGGCGGCTCAACTTCTACAGGACGCTTTAGCTCTTCGACATAACCGTATCGACTGTAATAGCTGATAGTAATCACCGGCAACATCAACAGTGCGGCAAATGCATTATGAGCTACTGCTACCCACAAAGGCCCGCCAAGCTTGATACCGACGATGCCCGCCCCGATCTCTACCAATAGCAACGCGCTCAACCATAAGCCGGCTCTTTTTACCGGTTTTGAATGATGCGCCGATGTTGCAGTCAACATCAATAGGGTGAGCACGACAAAAGAAACCAGCGCTCCAGCCCTGTGCAACCAGTTTGCAGCAACCTGTGCATCGAATGCGATGACGCCGGTATAACCCGTTTTTAACCCGTTAAAAAAGTCTAAAGCCGTTCGATAATCGGCTTGGGGCCACCATGAGCCATTGCATTGAGGAAAGCCAGAGCAGGCTAGGGCTGCATTGTTAGCGCTAACCCAGCCGCCCAAAACTATCTCTAAAAATAAAACTCCCATTGCAAAACGGGAAAATACAACCAAACCATTGCTGCGCGCAGCTAATGCCGAAAGTCCTGGTTTAACTCGTAGATACAGCCAAAACAACAACCAGAGAGTCACCATTCCCAGCAGCAAATGCCCGGTTACAACAATAGGCATCGCATGCAGTTCCACGATCCACATGTCTAAAAGCGTCTGCGAGGCTACCAAAAACACCAGCCCCAATGCAGCCGTAACAACTGCCAGGCGATTTTGTTGTTGACGCCATGAAAACAACGCCAACAGCAAGACCATCACGCCCAGAGTAGCCGTCAGATAACGGTGGCTCATCTCCTTCAAAGCTTTTTCAATATCAGGCGTTTGTCCGGGAAATGCCTCCGCCGCCCGCGCCATAAAATCAGCTTGTTCGCTTACAATCGCCTGCCCATAGCAGCCGGGCCAATCAGGGCAGCCCAGTCCTGCTCCAGACAACCGAACATATGCCTCTACTACGATAACTATTAAAGCTAAGACAACGCTAAAGAGAGTTATTTTTCTAAACATTTTATTTTCCACTATCCGATTTGTGAGATTCGTAAAAGATGCATAAGATCGCTTTTTACATCGTAAGGATCGAAACCCGGCTCATACTGCATCATTAAATTACCCAACGGATCCATTAACAGCAGCATCCCATCAGGTATATTACCTTGCCTGAGTAAAGAAAGTTTCTTTATCAGTGCGTCATTGGGCTTAACTTTTAACAATGTCTGGTCGTCTTGCCACCATTTGCTTGCAATTTCCGGCGCAACATCTTTTAAAACCATGACGGCTCGACGCGTACGAGTCAGCTCCTTATTTAACATTAGCCGAATTTGCTTGGTTTTATGAATAGCCTCAACACAAGACTCATTACAATCGTCATTGGGGATGACGTTTACCAATAGCCAGTGTCCGGCAAGCTCCGTCATGTTATCAGCTGAAAACTGGTCGAAACCGGCTAGATCACTACGCTCGGTTGTCAATGGCGGGGTTATTAACTGGCCATTATTGGTTTGTCCATTTAAGAGCCGTGGGTTTTCTCTTAATCCCCAAGCGATCAAAAATGGAATAATAGACATCGCAAAAATAGCCAGAATTAATAGATGATTTTTACTCTTTTGATTATGCATTGTTCTTTTTAAAGCTGTACCAAATAAATAGTATCGTTAGTGTTAATGCCAATGCAAACCACTGAATTGCATAGGCTGTGTGCTGTTCGGGCTGCATAATGGTCGCTGTATGCCATTCCCGCTTAAATCCATCAGGCAGCTCTTTAGCAAGCTCAACCTGGAATTGAAATAATGGGTAGCCTAGTTTTTTAGCTAATACATTGCTATCAACCACCTGAACTATCGATGGCCAACCCTCGGTTGGAATTTCTGATCCTTCTAATTTTATACCAACGCTTGGAAAATTATTAATCCGTCCGGTAATGACGGCTTCCGCCTTATTAATCTGCAAATCAGGTAGAATCGACCTGTCCTGATTTAACGGAATCCAGCCCCTGTTTACCAGAACAGCCTTGTTTTCTCCGGTCAATATAAAGGGTGTCAAGACAAAATAACCCGCTTTCCCGTCGCTGATTTGGTTATCTACTAAGAACTGATGCGCTACATCATAGCGCCCTGCAACTTCGACATTTCTGTACCTCAGCGCTTCAGTATTGTTTTCAACAGCTGCCGTCAAATGCAGAGTCTCAGTTGCGGCCGCATGCTCCTGTGCTTTAAGAAATGCCCGTTTCTGTTCTGAGCGATCTAATTGCCATATGCCCAGCGAAATCAACACCGGTAAAACGCATAAATAAGCTAAGGTGGGGATGAGTTTAAACTTCATTGACAAGTATCCTGGAAATTATGCTTTTTTCTTTGTCCTATTGGCACAGGCAGTTAAATAGCCGAGAATACAAAAACCTTATTCATCAATGAACATAACTATACTCATGATTATAAAAAGCATCGTTATTATCGCCTTTATTCTGATAATTATCAGCCTGGGCTCAGCATTATTCCATCTGATTAAAAACAAGCCTCAGGAACAATCCGAAAAAACAGTCAAGGCACTGACTTTTCGGATTACCCTTTCAATCATACTATTTATTTTCATTTTTATAGCCCTTGCAACCGGCATGTTCACACCTCACGGCCTGGGTACTCGAGTGCATCAAGCGCCAGTGGCTCCTGCCAAATAAAAGCGGCTCAACCATTCCGACAAAAAAAAAGCGCTGTCTGTTAGGCAGCGCTTTTTGTGGTATGGCAGTTCAAATTAAATTACATAAACAAATATAAATAAGCCTAACCATACTACGTCAACAAAGTGCCAATACCAAGCTGCTGCTTCGAAAGCAAAATGATTTTCCGGTTTGAAGTGCCCTTTCCAGCTACGAAACAGCACAACGCTCAGGATAATAGCACCTACACAAACGTGAAAACCATGAAAACCAGTCAACATGAAAAAGGTCGAACCATAAATGCCTGAACCCAGTGTTAAACCCATTTCGGTATAAGCTTCATGATATTCAAATGCCTGAAATGACACAAACAACAGCCCCAAGCCTACAGTAGCCGCCAACCCTTTAATTAACTGTTCGCGGTTTTTTGCAAGCAAGCCATGATGAGCCCAAGTACAAGTCACGCCGCTGGTCAACAATATCAAGGTGTTCAGAAAAGGCAATCCCCATGCTCCCATCGGCTCATATTCGCCGCCGACTTTACCTGGGCCATTGGTTGGCCAAACTGCTTCAAAAGAAGGCCACAATAACTCTTTAGTTGCGGCTCCAGTGCCTTCGCCACCCAACCATGGCACCGATAGATTACGTGTGTACCAAAGTGTTCCGAAGAACACCGCGAAAAACATGATTTCCGAAAAGATGAACCACATCATACCCATACGATAGGAAATACCTACCTGGGTACTGTACATGCCTGATTCACTTTCCCCGGCCTGTAATGTGAACCATCCGGCAAGCATAACAATAAATATAGCTAGCCCCAATAACATCCAAGCCGAACCGGCTGCCGAACCATTTAAATAATTTGCAAATCCAGCCAGCATCATCACCAAACCAGCAGTTCCAACGACTGGCCAAGTTGCTTTATGCGGAATGTAATACTCGTTAGTTGTAGACATGACCTTCCTCTCTCATTTCACTGATGTTTCAGTATTATCAAAAAATGTATATGCGAGTGTAATTGTTTTATATTCCTTGGGAATTTCAGGGTTAACAACAAAGCGTACCGGCATGGTCCTGCCTTCCCGCGCTTTAAAAGTTTGTTCTGAAAAACAGAAACACTCTGTTTTCTTAAAAAATTCAGCTACTAATCCGGGTGAAATGCTTGGAATTGCCCGGGCAACCATTACCTTATCGGTCTTATTTTCCGCATAAAAATTCACCGTATAATATTCGCCAGGGTGGACTTTTATTTTTTTTACTTCTGAACGAAACACCATCGGCGTTGTCTCATTCAGCGCAGTCATAAATTCTACGGTGATTTCCCTGCTCTTATCAACTTCGTAGCCAACTTCCTTTATTGCAGACGATTCAACTTTTCCATTGAGCCCTGTTATGTCACATAAAACATCGTAAAGCGGAACCAGAGCATAGCCAAAACCAAACATTCCCAATACAACAAACACCAATATCCGAACTAACTTGGCGTTTTTCTGAGTAACGCTTTCTTTCATTGAGAAACTGCTCTTATCACTGCAAAAACATAAATAGCGATAGCAACTGCAACCAGAATCACTGCCGTCAAAATATTCTTTTGTTTGGTATTCATCATTTCACCTGATACGTTATCCATGCAGGCTGCTTTTTGAAAGCAACCTGCATGCAACACCTTAGATATGTTCAGTAGGTATAACTGTAGGTGGAGTAGTAAAAGAGTGATATGGAGGTGGAGAAGGCAAAGTCCACTCCAAGCTGTGCTTGGCAGCATCTTCCCACACTTCACCAGTTACTTTTTCGCCAGTTCCGCCTCTGATTGTATCGATAACGATGTACAGGAACAGCAATTGGCTGGCGCCGAATATAAAGCCGCCAATACTTGAAATCATGTTCCAATCCGCAAATTGCACGGCATAGTCTGGAATTCTGCGCGGCATCCCGGCAAGTCCCAAGAAATGCTGAGGGAAGAACAGGATATTGACTGAGATAACAGACAACCAGAAGTGTAACCGGCCAATTCTTTCATCATACATATGGCCAGTCCATTTAGGCAGCCAGAAGTAACCCGCTGCCATCAAGATAAAAACAGAAGCAGGAACCAATGTGTAATGAAAATGCGCCACGATGAAGTAAGTATCGTGGTACTGAAAATCAACAGGTGCAACAGACATCATCAAACCGGTGAAACCGCCCATCGTAAATAAAACGACGAAAGCAATGCTAAACAGCATAGGTGTTTCAAAAGTCATCGAGCCTTTCCACATAGTCGCAGTCCAGTTAAAAACTTTAACCCCGGTAGGGATTGCAATTAACATGGTTGCATACATGAAATACAGTTCACCCGCTATAGGCATGCCCACTGTAAACATGTGGTGAGCCCAAACGATAAATGACAAGAACGCAATTGCAGCAGTAGCATGAACCATTGAGCTATAGCCGAACAAAGGCTTGCGAGCAAATACTGGAATGATGGTAGAAGCCACGCCAAAAGTAGGCAAAATCATTACATAAACTTCGGGATGCCCAAAAAACCAGAAAATGTGCTGATAAAGAACCGGATCACCGCCGCCAGCCGCATCAAAGAAGCTGGTATTGAAGAATTTGTCTGTCAGTAACATAGTCACCGCACCCGCAAAAACAGGCATGATTGCGATTAACAAGAACGCTGTAATCAACCAAGTCCAGACAAACATCGGCATTTTCATTAAAGTCATGCCGGGAGCACGCATATTGAAAATAGTAGCAATGATATTAATCGCACCCATGATTGACGAAATACCCAGCAAATGCACTGAGAAAATCGCAAAAGGCAGTGCCTTACCGGTTTGCAATACTAATGGCGGGTACAAAGTCCAGCCACTAGCAGGCGCGCCACCTTCCATGAACAAGGTGCTAGCCAGCAATAAAACACCGGCAACCAATAACCAGAAACTCATGTTATTCATACGCGGCAATGCCATATCCGGTGCGCCAATCATCATTGGAATCATCCAGTTGGCTAGGCCGACGAATGCCGGCATAACCGCACCAAACACCATAACCAGAGCATGCATAGTGGTCATTGAGTTAAAGAACTGGGGATTAACAAATTGCATACCCGGCTCAAATAACTCGGCACGAATAATCATCGCCATTGTGCCGCCAACAAAAAACATCGCCAGAGCAAACAGCAAATACAACGTGCCGATATCTTTATGATTGGTGGTGATAACCCATCTTAAGAGCCCCTTAGCAGGACCATGATCGTGATGATCATCATGTTCAGCGACTACAGCAGACATATTTTATACCTCTTGAATACATAAAAAAGATTAGATCGATAAGAATGCAATGACTTATTCATTTTTATCTGCCACCGGTGTTCCTGATTGCAGAGCCTGAATAGCGGAAGGCTGAATAGAATCTCCTACCGAATTACCCAGACCATTACGGGTATATGTAACGACTGCAGCAAAATCAACTGCACTTAACATTTTACCAAAGGCCGGCATCATGCCTTTTCCTTCCGAGACTAGCTTAACTTGGGCATTAATATCGCCAGTTACCACTGGACTTCCCTTTATCGCTGGGAAAGTACCTGGCAACCCCGCACCGTCCGGCATATGGCAGGATGCGCAACTAGTCTCATAAACCGATTTACCTTTTGCAGCCAGTTCTTCTTTAGTCCACTCTTTGCCAACCGAGCCTGCTTCAGCAGCCACAGCCGCTTTTTGCTGCTCTACCCAGGCATTATATTCAGGTTCGTTCATTGCAATCACAACGATCGGCATAAATCCGTGGTCTTTACCACAAAGCTCGGTACATTGCCCACGATAAGTACCCGGTTCTTCAACATAAGTCCACGCCTCGTTGATGAAACCCGGATTAGTATCCTTTTTCCAACCAAGATCCGGCACCCACCATGAATGGATCACGTCCGCCGAAGTAAATACAAAACGAATTTTCTTTTTAGTTGGAATAACTAACGGTTTATCAACATTCAGCAAGTAGTTAGGAACTGATCGAGGATCTAAACCAGAACCAACTTGGCGTACTTTATTGCTGGCTTCATCCAGGCTGCTGAAAAAGTGAATGCCATTATCAAGATAGTCATATTCCCACTTCCATTGATGTCCGGTTACCTTAATGGACATCTCGGATTCTTGCACATCGTCCAGCTCTATCATGGCTTTCGTAGCTGGAATAGCCATGCCAATCAAAATCAAAGTCGGGATAATAGTCCAAATAATTTCGACCATTGTATTTTCATGAAACTGCTCCGCCTTATGTCCTCTTGATTTACGATGATGGTAAATCGAGTAAAACATAGTCCCGAACACAGCGATGCCTATGAATATACAAATCCATAGAACCAGCATGTGCAGGTCATAAATGTCATTACTGACCTTTGTGACCCCTTCCATTAAATTGAGCGTATATGCCGCCTGCGCTGTCCCTAGGCCCAAAGCCATTAAGATCAGACCTGCGAACAGTTGCTTTGTTTTCTTCACGGAGCAGCCTCCTCGTTAGTAGTTATAAACTCTTGTATGCGTCATATTGTTTCGTAACTTCAGGACGTGCCAAGATCGGCGCTATTCCATTCCAGTGTTACGTAATAATTATCACAAATAATCTTTCAGATTTTAACCGATGAAGGCAATCTACACCAGCTGTCCTTTACTTGATATTCTTTGACGAAATAAAAAGGCTTGTGAATCAATGCGACTCACAAGCCTTTAGGTTTTAATTTTTAAACAGGCTTAGCTGTTCAACGCATCCGCATAAGCCATATCAAAGCTAGGAATGTGGCTGTCTAACCAGCCCTTAACCAACTGACCAACGCTTTCATCAACTTCCGCCTCACCGGCATGAAATTTTGCTTGCAAACTGCCGCAAATGCCTATCAAAGCTTCATGCTCCTCCTTATGCCGCTCATAACCGGCATAACCTTTTGCCAACATTTCCCGTTCTTCATGCGCAAAATGGTCAACGACATACGAAATCAAATCGTCTAATTGCACACCTATTGCTGAACGCTCTGCCCTGCCCGTCGCCAAATCATACAGCTTGTTAAGCTTATCAAACAGAATCTTATGCTCACCATCTGCAAAGCCAACATTTGTGCCGTACTGACCAGCTGTCCAAGTAATTAAAGCCATAACGTCTCTCCTGATATTTTTGATATAAGTTATTTACCACACAAATATTATGGATTATATATGCATTCAAATCCATATTTTTGTTTTCCTTATAAATCAATATATTGACTCTATTTTTTTATTTATTTCAAAAAAACAGCGATATATCAGAACATTCTTTACGTTAGTGCAATTTTGCCAAAAAAGAAGGATCAATTCGACATCCGCCAATTTCCGGACGATCCAACAGATCCTGCTCGAAATCCCGGTAGGTGGAGAGCTGAAACGCAATGCGCGTAATCTTGCCGCCAGAGAATTCAAATTCCATCGCACCGCCTTTAGCACGCGGACTGCCTTCTTTAGTAATGAACAATAAAATTCCCGCATTACCTGTAGATTTTCCGAAACTATCAGGAACAGGCCGCGCACAACTTAGCTCGTTTATTAACAACCCTGAAAAAACTTGTGCCAATTGACGGGCACTGACAACAATTCCTTCTCCAGGAATAGCCGCAGGCACGCTTCCAGCAACCGGACCAACCGGCGCATCCGCAGGAACCGGCGCGGCGGGAGCAGGAGGAATCAACAATAATTCCAAGCCAAAATCACCTAAATGATTTTGCAGCAATACACTGCCTTCGCCGTTTTTGGCCGTGCTTATCAGAGGAAACAACTGGTGCTCCATTTCCGCCTTGTTCGGATTATTCAACACTGCAACCAATTGCCTCTCAATCGACTTAAGCGGCGTAAACAACTGCTCTTTTTTGTGGCTGGCCTCGCCCATCTGGTCCCAGTCGGACTGCGTATTAACCGGCAAGCCCATCGATTTCATAACCACGTAATCATCGGCCGCAAGGCAATTGCCAAAATTTTTACTGCGATAACTTTCTATGACCTTAGGCCGCATTTCTTCACTCAGCGTCCTTTGCCGAGTAATATTGTAGTTATGCCAATCTCCATTTTTAGCCAGGAAATAGTAAATCACCGCATTACGATCAAATTTATTAAAGCCTAAATCTTTCATCACCAGCTTCAATTTCCGGCAATTGCCTTCCACCTCCTGGTAATTATTCCAGTCAGGCTTTAAATTCGGTTTTGCCGGGTGTTTCGATTGCTCAATCAGTTGCTGAAGATTTATTTCCCCTGCCGCTGATTTTATTGGCGAGTAACCTATTTCTTCGAACGACATATCGCGTGCATCGGGGACGCCGTCAGCCGTTGTTTTTAATAACAAAGAAGGCACAATTTCCGGATAAATCTTCAGCTCCCCCAGCTGCTTGGTGTCTGAACCAAGCAGATTGAATCCGCCTTCCGCCACATCAAAAACCTTAAATGTCGTCTGATTAAGCGTCCCAGTCTTACCTGAATAAGTCGTGGCTGCCGGCAGCGAATGCGACTCCGAACTATGCTTGGCCGACTGATGAGGTGCTGGTGCTGGCGCAGCTTGCTGACTACTCTTGACCCATTGCCCGGCAGCCTGTCCAATAATGGCAACTCCCATACCAACACCGGTTAAAGCCAGCAAATTACTGGCAGCGCTCACATCGCCAACCAGACTCGACACATCCACATCGCTATTCGCATTAGTGTAAAAGTTATAATCGACCATAGTTTCCTTGCCCGAATCCAGGCGTATCCATGGAGTCAGGTAAAGCTTTTTGGTATCGAAGGTAAAGTTGCATTTGCCTGTCGTCGCCTGATATAAAAAGCCAGTAGCCTCACGGCTGAACTTAAGAGCTTCGTTACGCACGTTATAAATAAGAGCCGCCGATAAATCACCCTTTTCATAGGATGGCGTCATATTTGCGCAGCCGTTTTTTAAAACATTGTCCCCTTTAAAATCAAACTCCGAAATTAACCGCACATAATAATCATCGCCATCAATAGATTGAAAACCTTGTAAGGGTTGAAACTGGTTCGCCTGCGTTGATGGATGATCAACCACAATTTGACGGGTTGTTGAGCATCCGGACAATAACGTACCGGCAATTAAAAGTAATTTTACTGATGAGATATAGCGAATTGACATGCATTAACCTTGTGCCGTAATAAATTAAACGGCTAATTTAATTGCGAAAAAAGAAAAATAATAGGACTTTCTCGAAGACTTTGTCATGTTTTATTTTACCAAGCTATCTGTGACGGCATTCGGCAACGGCTCAGTTCGCCGCCTAATTCGCCTGCTTTTGAAGCACTATTTTCCGTGTTCATACACCCTTGGCAATAGGCCGTTATATTTTGACTTTTTCAGAGAGAAATTTGAAATCGGGAGCTTTTCTGTAAGGTAACACGCCCAGCAAAGGCACACCCAAAGCATTTGTTAGGGCCAGTATATTCTCGTCTCTGCTTAACAATTCCGGGTCGGTACAGGCCGCAATCCATCCCGCGCAGGTTATGCCCGACTGCATTATCGCCTGATAAGTCAATTTAGCATGATTGATGCAACCCAGCCTGATCGCGACAACCATTATGACCGGCAGGCCTAGAGCCGTTGCCAAATCGCTATTATCTTCACGTTCGTTTAATGGGCTATACCAACCTCCCGCGCCTTCAACGACAACAATGTCAGCCAGAGTCTTCAATTGCTCAAATTTGGCAACCAGCAGATCCAATTTGGCCGGATTGTTTACACCGGCAATATGGGGCGAGACCGGCAATTCGTAGGCATACGGATTAATCACGTCATAATCAACCGACAATGAAGCGTTTTCCTGTATCAATAGCGCATCTTCATTTCTCAGCTGCCCGTCCTGCATTAAGCAACCGGCGGCAACGGGCTTCATGCCTACAACTGATTTACCCTGCCTTTTAAAGTACCGCATCAGCGCAACCGTCGCCCAGGTTTTGCCGACGTTGGTGTCGGTGCCTGTTATAAAGTATCCCTTTTCCATTAGCTTGCTGAAACCATGATAACCTCGAAAGTCGCGGGAATCCGGTCACCGGAGCGATGTTTCTGATAAGCCGCAATCATGCGCTGCATCTGCGTTTTGGTCGTAATGCTTTTGTTGCGCCCGGCAATCACGTTATGTGCGCCGATCTGTTTTAGCTCCTTCATCAAATCCAAAACCGAGCCATAGCTTGATATATATAGCTTGGTTTCAATTTTTATCTCGGTATATCCCGCCAGCTGAAGAAAACAGATCAACTGCTGCTCGCTGTAAAATTCATTAACATGGTTATAACCGTCAACTTCCGCCCATGAACCCTTTAATTCCTGTAGCGTTTGCGGTCCGAATGTCGAAAAAACCAATCGCCCGCCCGGTTTCAATACCCGTTTAATATCGGTAAAAACGGCTTCAAGATTGATGCACCATTGCAACGCGAGATTGGAAAATACACTATCAGCTATTTGTCCGCTAAGAGGCAACTGTTCGGCATCGGCGCACACATAGCAGACATGTGGCGTACCGGCCAGTTTTGTTCGCGTTACCTGCAACATCGGCAACGCGATATCCAGAGCGACAATGGGGCGCCCAGACTTCAACAGCCCGGAGGTCAAAAAGCCGGTGCCGCAACCCAATTCCAACAGCGTTCCAGTCAGGCTTCCCGCGGCAATAATATCCAGCAGTTCTTTACCGACAGTGCGCTGCAATGTGGCGACGCCGTCATAAGTCACCGAGGCCGCCGCAAATGACTGCCTGATTTTGGCTTTATCTAAATACATTCTTCATCCATAAATCGGGAAATAATCGTCGCCGTTTCAAGGCTGTGCGACAAAAACGGCACATGCCCTGCCCTGTCGATAATGTTCAATTCCAAGCTTGGCAATAGCAGCTGCATTTTTTGGCCTACGGCTACCGGAATCAAGGTATCCAGGCCGCCTAAAATAACCGAGACGGGAATATTTAATCCGGACAAAGTCGCTCTCATATCCATCTGCTTCAGTATCTCCAAGCCGCCCTGCAAGGTTTTTGCGTCAGGCGCATCGCATTCAAACACCGCAGTTTTAAGCGCTTTCAAAAAAACTTTATGATCGGACAGGCCTTTTACCTGCAAGGATAAAAAGCGCAGCAAGGTCGCTTGACAGTTGTCATGCAAATGTTCTGCAAACTCATCCAGCAAATGAATATCCATGCCGGGCCATTGCGCTGTTTGCGTAAACAAGGGATTCCCCCCCAGCAAAACCAATGAAGATACGCGCTCCGGATAACGATCTGCTATGTCGAGCACCACCGTCGCACCCAAAGACCAACCCAGCCAGCAACTCGGCTCGGAAACTGCTTTAACCAACTCATCACTAATCCGCTCCAGCGTAAACGGATCGATTTTTCCGCTACGCCCATGCCCCGGCAAATCGATGCAGATAACCCGGTAATCTTGCGCCAGCTGCCTGGCAAACTCTCGCCAGATGCCGGTATGCATTGCCCAGCCATGCACCAGCACGATGGGCTTGCCTGCGCCAAAAACTTCCAGATGAATTTTGGTCACTTGCGACCTACGATAATTCTAGCCAACGCATCCAATAAGCGGTCGACATACAGTTCCTGATGTAGTGCTGAGAAAGTCACCCTCAGCCTTGCGCTGCCTTGAGGCACCGTCGGCGGGCGTATTGCGCTGACCAAAAAACCGGCATTCAACAAAGCATTACTGATGTCCACAGCGCTTTGGCTGTCACCGATCAGGATCGGCTGGATGGCCGACGCTGACGGCATCACCTGCAATCCCAACTGCTCAGCGCCCAGCCTGAATCGCTCCGACAGTTGTTTGAGCTTGTCCCTGCGCCAGTTTTCTTCAATGGCGATTTTCAGGCTGACTCGCGTCGCCTCGGCAACCGCCGCCGGCATCGCGGTAGTATAAATATAAGTGCGGGCTTTCTGGATCAGCGTTTCAATCAACAAGTCTGAACCGGCGACAAACGCGCCGAACGTGCCCAAACCTTTGCCCAGAGTTCCCATCAACACCGGCACGTCTTGCTGGCTAAGGCCGAAATACTCCAGAATCCCGCCGCCCTGCTCGCCGATTACGCCGAGTCCGTGCGCATCGTCAACCATCAGCCAGGCATTATGATTTTTTGCGGTAACCGCCAATTCATCGATTGGTGCAAAATCGCCATCCATGCTGAATACGCCATCGGTAACAATCAGCTTGTTGCCTTGAGCTTTATCCAGATTTGCGCCTAGATTGACCACATCGGCATGAGCATAGCGTTTAAATCGTGCGCCGGACAACAAGCCGCCGTCCAGCAAGGAAGCATGATTTAAACGGTCTTCAAATACCGCATCGCCGCGCCCCAACAAAGCAGAGATCACGCCGATGTTGGCCATGTATCCCGTAGAAAACAATAATGCCCGGTCGCGGCCGGTAAACGCCGCCAACTCTTCTTCCAACGCATGATGAGCCGCGCTATGCCCGCAAACCAAATGCGCCGAGCCGCTGCCGACCCCGTAGCGATCCACACCGGCTTTAAACGCGTTGACCACGTCAGAATGGTTTGCCAACCCCAGATAATCATTGCTGCAAAAGTTGACGACATTCCTGCCGTCAATGTCAAGGTTAATACTTTGAGGGGATGCGATGACTCGCCTAGATCGATACAAGCCCTGCCGGGCAATATCGTCGAGGCCGACTGCTAATTGTGAGAATGGAGGTGTCATAAAAGCCAGTAATATTCACCACGAAGACACGAACGACTGCATAGATGCAGGAGGTAGAGCAACGCATGGAGCAGTTGCCGAGGACACGAAGTTTTATATTTCATTCTTCGTGTCTTCGTGGTGAATTATGTTTTATAGAGAACGCTATAAATAGTTTCGCTCATCAAGCGTAGCTTGAACCGCCGGAATGCACACCCAGCCTATCAAACAACGCCAAGTCATGGTTAGTCATCGGGTTATCGGTGGTCAATAATTTGTCGCCGTAAAAAATCGAGTTGGCTCCGGCCAAAAAACACAGCGCCTGCATTTCGTCGCTCATGTTATTGCGACCTGCGGACAAGCGCACCCGCGACTTGGGCATCATAATTCGTGCGACAGCAATGGTTCTGATAAAGATGATCGGGTCCAGTGATTCGGTGCCCATCAGCGGCGTGCCTTCAACTTGCACCAGCATATTGACCGGCACGCTTTCGGGATGTTTGGGCAGATTTGCCAGTTCAATTAACAGCTTGGCACGATCGACGTCGCTCTCGCCCATTCCGACAATACCCCCGCAACAGACGTTAATCCCGGCATCCCTGACCCGCGCCAGCGTATCCAAGCGATCCTGATAAGTCCGTGTGGTAATGACTTCGGAATAATAATCTTCCGACGTATCCAGATTATGATTGTAATAATCCAGGCCGCCTTCTTTCAGCCTGGCAGTTTGGGCTTCGGTCAGCATCCCCAGGGTTACGCAAGTTTCCATACCTAACGCCTTGACGCCCTGAACCATTTCAACCACCCGCTCCACATCGCGGTCTTTAGGCTGACGCCAGGCCGCGCCCATGCAAAAACGCGATGCCCCTTGATCTTTGGCAAGCTGAGCCGCCTTTAAAACCGCATCAACCGGCATTAACGCCTCGGGCTTTAAATCGGAATCATAGCGGGCGCTTTGCGGACAATAGCCGCAGTCTTCCGAACACGAACCGGTCTTTATACTCAGCAGGCTGCTAATCTGAACTTCATTGGGATCGAAGTTCTTCCGATGCACGGTTTGCGCCTTAAAAATCAGATCATTAAAAGGCAACGCATAAAGCGCTTGCACTTCGTCCAACTGCCAGTCATGGCGAATTGCAGGGTTTGCAGACATTCTGTTAAGCTCCAGTGTAGGATCAAGCAAAGGTATGATGTCTATCAATCGCAAACGATGGGCTTCCTTCACCAGCCCATCCTACAACAAAGACCATCGATGACCTTGTCAACCTGTTCAAATAAAAATGGTATACAACTGGATCAATATTATACAGGATTACCTGCTGCCGCCTACCTGCATCTTGTGCGGCAACCGGGGATTCGAGTCTCGCGACATTTGCCATTCGTGCTATAAGCACCTGCCTCGGAATATTCTGCACTGTTATCGCTGCGCTGAAATACTGGAAACGCCCGCTACCGCGCCCGCGCAGTCATGCAGAGCAATCCCTGCCCAGCACCCTTCGGGCGCTTCGCGCACAAAACCGCTCCCGGCGGTTTTGTGCGGCCGCTGCCTGAGCAAGCACCCGGCCTTTGACGAGACTTATGCGCCATTCATTCACCAGGGAGCCATCCGGCATTTGATCAGCACCTTAAAATTTGGCGCTAATTATAAGAATGCCCGCTTACTGGGCATGTTGCTGGCTGAACATCTTAAACAAACCGCAGAATGGCCGGACTTGATCTTGCCGGTTCCATTGCATAAATCACGCTACCGCCAGCGCGGCTTCAACCAGGCCATAGAAATCGGCAGAACTGTAGCCAAAGAATTGCTAATTCCGCTGGACATCACCAGTTGCCACCGGCATAGAGATACACCGCACCAAACTCAATTATCAGCAAGAAAACGCCGCAAGAACATGAAAAATGCCTTTTCCATCGTCAAACCCATCCAGGCCCGGCATATCGCGATACTTGACGATGTGATGACCACCGGCTCAACAGCTCATGAACTTGCCTACGTATTGAAAAAAGCAGGCGCTAGCCGGGTTGATGTTTGGGTTTGCGCGAGGGCTTGATTTGCATCAATGGCAAATATTGCTTATTTCGTGAAGGTTATTAGCGTAGAGCGCGGATGTAAACAATGCGTAAGGTGGCCGGTCTAGTAATCTGCTAAGTTATTGCTCATCATCGGGCAATGACTGTTGTGCCGAGCCGCTCGATTCCTGTCCAATGCTGTTGACCACGCGCCGCGTACCATGACCGATTTCCTTGGCGGCATCTCTAGTACCATGCCCAATTTCTCGGGTGACATTGCGCGTAGTATGACCTATTGTTCTTCCCGCCTCTTTAAGCTCGGCGCAAGACAACAATGACCCCATAGAAAATATAATGAATAAGGCCAATAGTTTTTTAAATGCAATGATCATTTCTTCTTAATTAAAGCTGCTAACTATCACAAAAAAACTTGATAAGTAGCGCCATCAAAGTAGTTTACTGTACAGGTTAGCGTATAAATGTTTCATAACTCTGCTTTTTGCCATAAAACCAATGCTAAACAAGAACCTCACGGCGTTATCCTTCACGTAAACAAGCCTTTAGTCGCCGCTTATATCTATTATAAGCACGGTTCGATAAGCGATGTAACCTTGTTTCCCGCTTAATATTGCGTCGCCCTGAATATCCAATTTGAAGCTCAAAATCTTGACGGTTACGATTACGATCAAGGTCAAGATTAATTAACTTTTCATATAGATTCCATGCTTGTATTGTTAATTCTCTTGCAGTTATCAAACGAGACCTCGTCGCAAACAAATTGCTTTAACGAAAAGGATATTAAGCTAAATAACAAGGCATCAGTATATCGTCAAACACCTAAGCATCGGCTTGTGCCGCAGAGACTAGACTGTATGTTTAAGCACAAAAGCCAGCGCTGCCTAGTATAGATTGCTGCACTTTTGTGTGGACTTGAATACTTAAACTAAAAGATAAATTGGCGAATGTAAACGTCTGTTTACGTATACGGCATGCAAACACATCAGTTTTCAGAGGTTTTTACACATATTGCTGAACAATAAAAAACCCGCTAAGCCTTATGACTTGCAGGTTTATGGACTTCTTTGAGTCTGTTTGAATCCACTAATGGAGGCTGCGGGCGGAATCGAACCGCCGTAGATGGCTTTGCAGGCCACTGCATAACCATTTTGCTACGCAGCCATATTTAGTGAAATAAAAAAGCCGCGATAGTTCGCGGCTTTTTTTAATATTAATTGGAGCGGGAAACGAGATTCGAACTCGCGACCCCAACCTTGGCAAGGTTGTGCTCTACCACTGAGCTATTCCCGCGCTTCAATTTATTTGGCCATTATAAGCTCTTTTTAGACCTTGTCAACTTTTTATTGAACATCAATTGATAAAACCCAACCCGAGCTACCTTTACATTCGCCATCTTCAACCTGAACCTTAACGAATGCATTTTTCTTTCCAGCAAAGTCTTGGAAATCTACGACAGTTACCGCCGTTCCTTGCTTAATACGTCTGCAAGACTCAACCTTGCCTTTCTCTTCATCTTCACTGTCATCAAATGCTGCAATGGCTCCGGGCACTGCAACCAATTGTATAGGTGATTCAATCTCGTAAGTATTCGGGTTCTTCAAAACATAACGTTGCCCTGCAACAAGATTTTTAGGCGCGGGCGTGGAAATAGTACCTGAATCACCACCACTTACCATAATGACAATAAGCAGAAGAACCACACCCCCTAGAGCGCCAAAAAAAACTTTTGGATTATTTTCTTTTAAGCTCATCATTGATGAAAACAGCTTACCAGCCGTTTCTTTTGCCGTATCTGCTGTATTTTTAGCGTTTTCTTCATTACTCATTTCGTATCCTCACAATTGTAAATTTTTTATTATTTTCAGGCCCTTGTACGAAGCATACTAACTGATCGCCTCGATAACTCATATACATAAAACAATCCAGTACGAGCTAGTGTCCTGAGTTTTATTTAACTGTCCACTTTAAAAGGCCGACAATTCTTCACCAACAATCAACTTGATACATCAACTTACCACGATAAGAAAACTTTTCAAGCGCTATATACATATCACATTATATTTCAATAGCGTGCGTTATTTAAATGAAATCGTAACCTTTTTTAGCTTGCAAGGGTATCGGCTTGCTCTTTTCCGCAACCCGCCGACATTCAAACTGCCAGTAACCCAAGCCGACGTTCTTCCTGTTGCTCAATACAACCGGAAAATCCTCATTATTCATAAACACCCGAATCACATCATCATCTTTCAACATAAAACTATTGGTAACGACGTAGTTTTTTTCGTATTCCAGTTCTCTCGCGCTATAAAACAGCCCTTTTTGAGAGACATCTTTACCCAACTCGTCCAACGGAATATAAGTAACGGCAATGGATTGATGGGCCAATAGCTGCATACCAAAGTTTATCCGGCCGCTTTGCTTATCGACAATGACCTTATTAACGATCCCTAGTGAGCGTTTATGTTCAGGACTATCCGCTTTTCTAAAACTGACCAAGCTTCCTACTGACAGAACGCCTGTTTTATTAAAAATACCCGACAGTAATCTGTCAGATGCCGATTGAACGAGAAACTCCATATCTTTTTCGCCGACGGATTCCAAGGCATTTTGCAGTTCATGAGTTGTTTCCAAACCTACGGCAATATATCGATCCGTTCTATCGCTAAAAAAAGGCACTCCCTGCAAGTCAACTCCTATCCATCTTTGCTCAAGATAGTCGAGTAACTCCGCCGAGGGTTTTCCGATGTCATTTTTCAATACATGCATCGAACTAAACCTTGCCTCCACAGCGTTGATCAATTTTTCTTTCTGCTTAAACGCCTTGAACAGCTTGGTAAAGTCCAGATACAGCATCAATGACTCGTTTTTGGCGTTTGCTTCAAATTGGTATTGTGGTGGTTTATCTTCGTCCATTAAAACAACGCACTGTATCTGCTGACCGCTCACCGGCTCTTTCTTTAGACCAATCAAAGGCCCTACCGTTTCTATAAAGCTATAAACCAGCAAAATTTCCTTTTGCATCAAACCGGTCGGATCGGCAAGGCTGAGCAATAGAATCTGTCGATAACATTCTTCAGGACTACTGGCTTTGCTGGGCTGACTTGCATCATTGGGGACTTTGGTCGTACTGTTTTTTATTGTCACGCTCAGGCTGTAAAGTGAATGCAAATCTATCCATACCCAGTCTGGGATCGGCATTCCCATAATAAAATGACTGACAACAATACTGCTCAGCCCCTTAATGCAGCGTTGGATTGCCAATGCCGCATTCTTCCCTTGAAACCAGCCGACGTCACGCCTGGTTAACTCCTTAAGCACCATCCAATAGCCTATGGTGAATTCCTTTTCAATCGAAACCAAAATAGTCAAAATTTTCTTGTCATTATCTTCTTTGGGGAACCCCGCTTTAATCAGCCGGGATCGAAGATAATCTTCAATGTCATGGACGCTTGAACTTAAAAGCTCCAGCGCGTCCAGCCTTAGCTGAACCTTCATTTCAACGACATTGAAATCTATAAGAAAATCATGGAGCAAGCGCGTGGCTAATCCTGGGTTAGCTGTAGGCAATTCAGAGACCCAATGCTGTAGCGCCTTTGCTTCAAATTCTTTTAGGCGCGCGGGATTTTTTTGTTGCGCTGGAATAACCAGAAAAAAAGAGTTCTTCACATATTCACCGAATTGATTTTAATGCTTTACCTTATCTTGTAAAAATTTGGATGCCATTACCCATTGGTATCTTAATCCATTATTTCAACCATCAAGCCCCACCTTTTCTCATCATCATCCCTTTTGAAGGGTTGTAGCCTATGATTGCCGCCGTCATAAACAGGACAAAGGCAGCAAAAGTATAAATAAATGCCTGGCTGTTAAACTGACCGTATAGAGAAAAACGGATCAATTCAACAGCTTGAGAAAATGGATTATATTGCGCCAGATTGTAAAGCAGCGCACTGGACTCTTTGATTTTCCATAAAGGATACAGTGCGGTTGACATAAAAAACATCGGGAAAATCACAAAGTTCATCACACCGGCAAAATTTTCCAATTGTTTGATAAACGACGACAACAATAAGCCCAAAGCGCCCAGCATTAACCCAGACAATAGCAGTGCCGGCAAAAGCCACACATAACCCAGCCACGGCGCCTGAATATCATAAAGCCAGGCAATCGCTAAAAACACATAGACTTGCAAAACCGATACGCCGGTACCGGCCAATAATTTACTGAGCAATAGAAACCAACGCGGCAACGGACAAACCATCAATATGCGCATACTGCCCATTTCCCGGTCGTAAACCATCGACAATGAACTCTGCATGCCGTTAAACAGTTGAATCATGCCGATCAGGCCAGGAGTGATATAAACTTCGTAAAGAATATAGGTTTCGTAAGGCGGGGTGATCGCAAGCCCTAATGCGGCCCTGAATCCTGCCGCGAATACGAATAGCCAGACCAGCGGCCTGACGAGGGCGGAAATAAACCGCTCCCGCTGGGTAACAAATCGCCATAGCTCGCGCCAGATGATGCCCCACATGGCACGCCAGTAATGGAGTAATCTCACGCCGGGCTGTCCTGCCCTGCGCCCTTCGGGTAAATGCAATTCCGCTCCCGGCCGCTTAGTCATGCTGTCTCTCCCTGGGTCAAACTATAAAAAGCGTCTTTAATCGTTGGAGTAGCGGTTACTTTAAGAACCTCATCAACCGTTCCGTTGGCTTTGACCTGCCCTTTGTGCAATACGATTAAATGATCGTCCGGATAAATCTCATCAATCAAATGGCTCGCCCATAAAACCGCCAGTTTTTCCTCGGCGGCCAAGCGATGCACATATTCGACGATGGATAGTCGACTGGGCACATCCAAACCAACGGTAGGCTCATCCAGCAACAGCACCGACGGCTTATGCAATAAGGCCCGGGTAATCTCTACGCGCCGCCGGTGTCCGCCATTGAGCTGCCGTATCTTTTCAAAACGCCGGTCGTACATATTTAGGCGCTCCAACTCCTGTTGAATCCTTTGCGCGGCCTGTTTTCGCCCCATGCCATGCAAGGAAGTGTGATAACGCAGATTTTGCATCACCGACAAATCCATATCCAGGGTAGTTTGCTGGAAAACCACGCCCAGTCTTGCCAATGCCGACAACGTTTGCCGCTTGATATCGAAACCGCACAACTCGATACGCCCGTCGCGCGTGTCGTACAAGCGGGTAATCAAGGAAAACAACGTACTTTTTCCCGCACCGTTAGGACCTAACAAAACCGTGCACTCACCCGGTCGAATCTTAAAATTAACCTGAGACAGTGCTTTTTTACCGCCATAAGAGAAACTCAAATCCTCAACGGACAACGCTATCGATGAATTCATGGTTTGACTGCAACTCCCCAAGGATAGGTGCCCACTCCGACCGATTTAGTCACTGTTTGAGTTTCAAGGTCAATCAGCGAAATATCGTTGCTAGTGCCGTTAGTGGTGTAAAGGCGTTTTTGGTCCGGAGAAAAAGCCAGATTCCAGACTCGTTGGCCGACCAGCAGGTATTTTTCAACTTCAAAAGTTTGGGCGTTGACCACCGCAACCCGGTTTGCCGGCCCCAACGCCACATAGCCGTGCTTCCTGTCTTTATCGATCACCACACCGACCGGCTGAATTTTATCGCTCGTCACGCCTTGCACTTCGAACTTGATATTTTTAACGATCTGCTTGGTTTTAGCATCCAGAACCATCAAGGTGCCGGCCATTTCCGAGGTGACCCACAGTTGCTGGCTGTCGGCAGTAAAGCTCAACGCGCGGGGACGCGGATCAACCAACGTGTTTTCGACGATGGCATTGGTTTTGGTATCGATCCAATGCACCATGTTGGTCGTTTCGGACGCGCTGGCTACCCAGAGGTTATCGGGGCTGACAGTAATACCCTCAGGCTCCACGCCGACCTTAATCTGTTTGACGGCCTTTTTACGCTTAATGTCGATGACGGTTACTTGGCTGTCATCTTCGTTAGACACATATAGCCGGTCACCCGCCGGGTTTAGTGCGAACGTTTCGGGGTCTTCGCCGGACGGCAGTTTGCCTATTTCCTTGAGTGTCTCGGCATCGATAATCTTGATGGTATTGTCATCACTGGTTGCGACATACAAAAACTTATTATCGGGGCTGATGGCGATGCCTCTGGGGCGCTGGCCGATTTCCACCGTCTTGATTAACTTGCCGGCGACGGGATCGACAACCGCCAGTGCATTATCCTTTTCCAGCGTAACGAACACCGTTTCGGCCTGTGCCGTTCCCACCGTAACAACCATTAGAAACAGTCCTAATACATTTTTTCTCATCATTATTTACTCCATTTACAAGTCGATTCAGGTTGATCATAACCCAAGGTATCGAGTTCGGTTTTGGGATGCAAAAAGCCTTCAATCGGTGCCACGGCAACCATCGATCTGGGCGCTGACAGCAACACAGGCTGCCGTAACTGCCCATCCCAGGACCGGAACGACAATGGGTTGCCTTTATAGCCTTGCAACGCAAACGCATCGCTTAGCATATAATCCTTAAGTTTATTTACGTCGTTGGATTTAGTGCGCGTAGCCGCTTCACCGACGGCCCTGACGGCCAGGTAAGCGGCATAATCCTGCTCTTCCATCCAGCGCCCCGCCTGCTCTTTAAAGCGATTTTGGATCTGCACCGCACCCCATTGCTCATGGGTCCGGTGCCATGACGTAGCGACCAATCCCTGAGTGCCGATCACCGGCCTTGCATTCCAGGTCCTGTATTCCAGATATTCGCCGAACTGGCCTTGCTCATCGGCTACGACCAGCACATCGTAATCATCATCCGCCTGGGTAAATACCGCCACATCCGATTGCGCCGTGCGCCGCGCATCGTAGGTATGTTCCCAGGTTTTTTCCTCGACTATTTTCATGCCGAAACGTTTAGCGGCCCGTTTGATTGCCTCGGCAAACAGACGGTCTTCCTCGGTAGCGCCGATGACTAAAAACCATTTATTCCAGCGTTTTTTCATCATGTATTGCGCCAGCGCATCGGCACGCATGGCCCGGTTAGGCAAAATATGCAAAACGTTATTGCGGCATTGCTCATTGCGCAACGCATCGTCGACTGTCGCCGCATCGAACAACAATTTTTGCTTTGCGGCGGATAAATCGGCGACTTTATTTAACGAGTCGGCTGGCAAGTTAACCACAACATACGAAAATTGATTGCCAACCTCTTTATTAAAGGCATCGGCAACATTGCCATCCAGCGGCACGATGAATTTCTTCAGCACAAACTTCTGCCCGGTAAATTGTCCGGTCGTGTTATTGTCGTCAATCGCAAGCTCCGACCCCAAAACGCCCTTGTTTGGAATAAAAGCATCCAGGTTAGACAGCGGCGGCGGGACTTTTTGCTCTTGCGTAAAATAAGCAATATTAATGATCTGTTTAGCTTCCGCATGAACAAAATTCACGCTAAGCAAATGAATAACAAATAAAATCTTAACTGTTATCTGGAGAGGCTGGGTAATTGGTCGCATCATGTCCTAGCAATAATAAAACGCACAGACGCTAATTTTAACGGATTCATTAACTTTGTTTAGTTTTTCGATGAAGCCTGCTGAAACCGGAGCCTAAAACCATAAAATAATTCAGTTTAAAATTGCCCGGCTACCGATAAAATCAGTCCGCCCTGCTTTGACAAGATGCATGCTGATGGCCTGATGCTGTAAACTAGGATATTGACTTCGCTCGACAAACAGTTCAGCATCAATAAATATAAAAACAAAGGACATAACAATGGACGCCAGTAAATTACAGCCAAGATCAGACGCCTTTATTTCTTCGGCATCATCCCAGCGGACAAATGATCTGAAAAGCGATGAATCCGCCATTGAAACCCGGCCGAATAACGATCAGCCCGACAGCTCAAGCGTATCCGGCGAAACTGTAACGCTATCCGATACGTCCTTAAAACTATCCACATCTTCGCCGGTAAGCAGCAGCGATAGACCTGCACCGATAGAAAATAAGGATCAGGCCCAACAGGCTCTTAGCCAGCTTATCGCCGACATTCAAAATAACCCGACTCAGGCACAAGCAGCCCACAGCAACATCTTCGACAGCGCTGTAAAATCATTATTAGGTTAATTACTCTTGTCAATGACGCACTTTACCTTAAGTGGGATATACATTTATCCCGTGAAATCATTAGCCGGCATTAGCGCAAACAGCTGGCCTGTCACTGAAAAAGGTTTTCAGCACGATAGAAAGTGGATGATCATCGACAAAGACCGGCAATTCCTCAGTCAGCGTAAATTGCCGAGCATGGCATTAATTAAAACCGCGCTAACCGATCACAACCTGATCCTGTCAGCGCCGGGTATGGAAAGTCTTTCTTTACCCCTAGCGCCTGTTGACGGGCAAATCATCAACAGCACCATCTGGGACGACCAGTGCGATGCGCGTAGCGTTTCAGCGGAAGCCGACCAATGGCTTAGCGATTTCCTACATCAGGATTGCCGATTGGTTTACCAGCCCGATGAGGTCATTCGCCCAGTTAATCCCGTTTATGCCCAGCCTGCCGACAAAGTGGCGTTTTCCGACGGCTTTCCTTTCCTGATTATTTCTGAAAACTCGCTGGCCGCATTGAATCATGACATGCAGCTGAATTTACAGATGATCCGCTTCAGACCCAATCTGGTTATTTCCGGCTGCCCTGCCTACGCAGAAGACAGCTGGCGCGAAATCAGCATTGGCGCTATCGATTTCAGGCTGCCCAAGCCCTGTTCCCGGTGTTCAATCCCGGCCATCGACCCTGAAACCGCGCAAACCGGCAAGGAACCGCTGACCACCCTCAACCACACCCGAAAATGGCAAAATAAAGTTTATTTTGGGCAAAACGCTCTCCATAATCAGTGCGGCCAGCTGACAATCGGCGATGCCGTACGCATCAAAGCCACAGGCGTAAAACAGCCGCCTATCTAGTACTCAGTCAAACTTATAATGTCGAGTGAGAAGCCGCTCCCACAGTTAGATTATCAGCAGACAAAACAATTGACTGAGTACTAGTCTGTTCCGGCGATTAATCGATCGTCATTTATTTAAGAAATTACATGCACAAAGTCCTTTTGCTGATTGTCATCCCGTTATTGTCTTACGGTTTTTGGTTAAGCGATGAATTTAAAGGCATTGCGGCGGGTGTTTCTATTTTCCTGTTCGGCATGCTGTCTCTGGAACAAGGCTTTAAAGCCTTTACCGGAGGCGCGCTGGAGCGGATTCTGCAAAAAACCACCAACACTTCCTGGAAAAGTTTCGGCTTTGGCTTTTTGTCGGCTGCATTAATGCAGTCCAGCGGCTTGGTCTCCATCATTACCATTTCGTTCCTGAGTGCTGGCTTGCTCGATTTAGTCGCCGGCATCGGCATTATTTTCGGCTCCAATCTGGGCACAACCACTGGCGCGTGGCTGATTGCAGGACTTGGATTAAAAGTTAACATTGCGACCTACGCCATGCCGCTGCTGGTTTTTGGAGTGTTATGCGTTTTCCAGAACAGCAAGCAGTTAAAGGGAGCCGGCTACATCCTGACCGGCTTGGGTTTTCTGCTGCTCGGCATACATTATATGAAAGAGAGTTTCGAGCATTTCGAAACCACCATAAACCTGGCTAACTACGCCATGCCCGGCGTCAAAGGGCTATTGATCTATACTGCCGTAGGAATTATTGCCACCGTTATCATGCAGTCCAGCCATGCGACGATGCTATTGACCATTACTGCGGTTTCCGTGCATCAAATTACTTACGACAATGCACTGGCTCTGGTCATCGGCGCCAATATCGGCAGCACTATCACCGCAATCATTGCCTCTTTCGGTGCCAATATCCAGGGCAAACGACTGGCGGGCTCGCACCTGTTAGTTAACCTGCTTACCGGAATTATTGTATTGCTGTTTATCAAGCAATTCGGCAGTGCTGTTGACATTATCAGCGAAAATTTGGGCATTGCCGCCTCAGATAGCGCGATGAAACTGGCGGCCTTTCATAGCCTGTTTAATCTTGCAGGCGTTATTCTCTTTTTCCCGTTTATTCATCAGCAAGTTCTATTACTGGAAAGAATATTCATAGAAAAACGCCCCGCTATTTTCAAGCCGAAATATTTGGACCCGTCTGCCATGGACTTCCCCGAAACAGTCGTTGAGTCTGTCAGGCTGGAAAGCATTCATTTATACGAAAATGCCATTCATATTATTTTGCACACATTTGGCCTGCGCAAACATGATCTCCAAAAAAACGACTTGCTCAAGCAGCTCATCGGACAAAACAACCACACGATTGAATACGATATCGATGCCGTCTATGAAAGGCGGATAAAAGGCATTTACAGCGCCATTATCGCTTTTATCAGCCAAGCCGACTTTACTTGGAAGATGGACCAGTCTTCAAAACTTTCCTGGCTGCGCGAGGCTAACAAGCACCTTGTCGAAGCCGTTAAAGATACTAAGCACTTGCAGAAAAACTGGTCCCGCTTCAGAACATCAGCCAATCAAGCCACGATCAACGAGTACAATAAAATTGCTTACCAATTAGTCCTGCATATCCAGCAGATTGAGAATTTCAGGCACGAAATTGAGAATAATGAGTTACCGTTACTGTCGCTGGACGCTTTAAAAGCGATCATTAAAAATGACGATATGCAAATGAATCGCGCCATTGAAACGCTGATCAGGAAACAGCAAATAACCCCTGAAACCGGTTCTTCCCTGATTAACGATAGCACCTATATGTACAGCATTAAAAAGAATTTGCTAAAAGCCGCCGAAACGCTATTTTTAAGCAAAGACACCAGCGCAGCCAAAGTTGAACAACAACTAGCCCTGAATGAAGTTGAAATTAACGATGTTATTCAGGCCGTGGATACTCCGTCTATGCACCAACCTGATCGGTGATTAAAGCGATGAAAATAGAAAAGTTACTTCATAAACTACAAGCCTTTTTTGACACCGAAAGACATAAAAAAAGGCAACATGTTCAGGAACTAAAGAAAATCCTGCTTAAGCTCAAGAAAAAAGAACGCAAAATCACTCACGCCCTGCAGCAAGCTGACGACGACTGCTTGATAAGACGTTATCAAACTGAACTGGAGGTAATCAGGGTACAACGAAAAAAGGGCATTGAAGTTTTGCATCAGCTTAAAAAACTAAAAAAAACCTAACCGCCCGTCACTTACTAGCGCAAGCAGGTACTGTTTCAAATATAATAATACCGATTAAATTAGTCTAGATTTTCCATCCTTAAGCTAGTCTTTTGTATTTTTGAATCGCATATGCAGACCGAAGTATTCTTATCCGTTTTTATCTTATTAATGCTTGCATTATCACCCATCAAAATAAACATGCCGAACATCAACAACTCTGCTGTATTTCCTTGCCAGCTTTTTAAATTACTGAAAATGGTATTTTGCTCAAAATATAATCCACTGTTGCTTATCCTGCTTTTTCCTTCCCTGTCAATGGCCGCTGAAGAGGCAGTAGCTGTCCAGACTCAGCCATTGGATTTGACTCAGCATTGGGCCGGTTATCTGGCTTTGCTTGTATTTGCCGTTGCCTACATCCTGGCCATGACCGAAGAAGTAACCGAGTTAAAAAAATCCAAGCCGATGGTGTTCGCGGCCAGCCTGATCTGGATTTTTATCGCCGTGTTTTATGCCAAAGGAGGGATGAGCGAACAAGTGGGCGTTGCGTTTCGCACCACCCTGGAAAGTTACGGGGAGCTGTTTTTGTTCATCATGGTATCGATGACTTATTTAAACGCCATGGAAGACCGGGGCGTATTTGATAGCCTGCGGGTCTGGCTATTGAGCAAGAACTTCAGCTATCGGCAATTATTCTGGATTACCGGCTTTCAGGCGTTCTTTATTTCGTCTGCCTGCAACAACCTGACCACCGCACTGTTGATGGGGTCGGTTATCCTGGCGATGGGCAAAGGCTGCCCGCGCTTTGTCACCTTATCGTGCATTAATGTGGTGGTTGCCTCCAACGCAGGCGGCTCGTTCAGCCCTTTCGGCGACATCACCACGCTGCTGGTCTGGCAAAAAGGCGTCGTGCCTTTTGCCGATTTCTTCTCGCTATTGATTCCGGCCATCATCAACTTCGTTATTCCGGCAGCCATCATGCATTTCTTTATCCCTCAGGAAAAACCGGCTGCGGTAACCGAAGCCCAAGCCATGAAACGGGGCGGCTGGATTATCATCGGTTTGTTCGTAATGACCATCATTACCTCGGCTTGCTTCGAAAACTTCCTGGGCCTTCCACCTGCCGCCGGGATGATGATGGGCTTGACCTATTTGAAGTTTTTCAGTTATTACCTGCAAAAAACCCATGACTCCCAGCCCGCATTGATGCCAATGGATTTGACCGACGGCAAAATCGATCATTTTGCACCGATGAAATATATGAATAATCCGCAAGCAGAGATAAATCAACAATTGGAGAAAGAGCAGCCGTTTGATATTTTCCAGAAAGTCGCTAACCTGGAATGGGATACGCTGCTGTTTTTCTACGGGGTCATGGTCGGCGTCGGCGGCCTGAGTTTCATCGGCTATATGGAAGTGGCCTCCCATTATCTGTACGGTACCACTGACCCCACAGTCGCTAACATTCTGGTCGGCATCGCTTCCGCGTTCGTGGACAACGGCACCATTATGCTGTCGGTACTGATCATGGAGCCTGACATATCCGAAGGCCAGTGGCTACTGGTGACCTTGACCGCTGGCGTCGGCGGCAGCATGTTAGCGGTCGGTTCCGCAGCGGGAGTGGGATTGATGGGACAAGCGAAAGGGATTTATACTTTCACCAGCCACCTGAAATGGACGCCAGTTATCGTGCTGGGTTATTTCGGCAGCATTGCCGCCCACTTTCTTATTAACGGGCGTTTTTTTTAGGGGTATCGGCTAAAATCCCACTGTTACGCGCCGGTCAGCTTACGCTATCGATCGGCGCGGCAATTGGTCGTCAGTCTGTCCGCAAATCACAAGCCCATCATCAAACTGCTGCCATGCTTTTTCAGCCACTGTCTTCGGGTTTTATAGTCAGGCAAATGTTCGCCAACCAAGGCCCAAAAATGGGCGGAGTGGTTCCTGATTTTGATATGACAAAGCTCATGCACCACCACGTATTCCAGGACTTCGGGCGGGGCTATGATTAACAGCCAATTGATATTGATGTCGTTATGAATGCCGCAGCTGCCCCAGCGGCTTCTTTGGGTTTTAATCTTAATGGTCTGCGGAAACAGCTGTTTTCTTTCCGCATGCTGTTTTACCACCTGCTCTACCTGAATTTTCGATTCCTTTTTCATCCAGCGAATTAACGCTTCCTTTATTTCGGCACTGTGGTCTTTAATTAACAATGCCTCGGGCACATGGGCGGTAAACTCCTGGCCAAATTCTATTTTTATCCGTTTCAATTTTGAAGCTAGCACTGACAATTTATACGATGCGCCCTGATAAGGAACTTCAGCGCCATGGCCATAAACAGCCGGAGCTAATTTTTTATGATGCAGGCTATTGGCTTCGATTTTAGCCAGGGTTTGAATTATCCACTGTTGTTTGATCTGAACAAATTGATGAATCTTATGCTCGGCGGCTCTGGGTGGAGCGACAACTTCGACTTTGCCAAGCGTTACGACGATGCGCATCTGCGTAGCCCGCTGACTGCGCCGGATCTGGTAGGAAAATGCTGGATTAGAAATATCGGCTCTCTGTTTTGATGGTGACAAGATATTTTCGATTAGCTTAAGCATCTTGGTTAATCATGTGAGTTGCCAGCTGTTGTAATGCCTGGCTTAAATTCTCCCTGAGCCTTACATCCATATTGACTTCGGCTAAGGCTTTATTCATGCACAACATCCATTGATCTCGCGCAGAAGCATCTATTGCAAACGGAAAATGCCGCTGCCGTAACCTTGGGTGTCCGTATTCCTGAACAAACAGATCGGGGCCTCCCAGCCAGCCGGATATAAATTTGAACAACTTGTCATGCGCAGACGACAAGTCCGCCGCATGCATGGCCCGAATTCCGGCGGCCTCGGGCAAGGTATCCATAAAAAAATAGAACCGCTCAACCAAACTGCGTATCGCTGCCTCTTTGCCTATCAGTTCATAAGGCGTTACTGGTGTGTTTTCTGTCATAATCCGATGCTGTAAAAAATCATTCTTTCAATAATCCGCTATTTTACTAAATATTCTTACCAACGCCTCCAAACTCTTGTAAGATTTAGCGGTCTATCTTTTCTGTTAACCATGTATTTTAAGGAGTCCAAATAAAATGAGACTAAATACTGCTATTTCACGTCCGGAAGCCGATATTCTGGCAACCAACAAAGTGCTAAGAAACACTTATCTATTATTGTCGATGACATTGCTGTTCAGTGCGATGACCGCAGGTGCGGCAATGATGTTGAACCTGCCGCATTTCGGCCCTATCATTACTTTGGTCGGTTATTTCGGCCTGTTGTTCTTGACTACCAAATTTAGCAACAGTGGCTTGGGCCTGGTTTTCGTTTTTGCGTTGACTGGATTTATGGGGCTCACTCTCGGCCCTATTTTAACCATGTACATTAAGGCTTTCAGCAACGGCCACGAGCTGATCATGACAGCCTTAGGGGGCACAGGCGTCATATTCCTGGGGCTTTCAGGCTACGCTTTAACTACGCGCAAAGATTTCAGCTTCATGGGCGGCTTTTTAATGGTGGGTGTGTTGGTGGCATTCCTGGCGGGCTTGGGCGCACTGTTTTTCACCATTCCGGCTTTATCGCTGGCGGTATCGGCCATGTTTATCCTGCTGATGTCCGGTATGATCTTATTCCAAACCAGTGAAATCATTCACGGCGGCGAGACCAACTACATTCTGGCGACTGTTTCCTTATACGTTTCCATCTACAATCTGTTCCTGAGCCTGCTGCAATTGCTGGGTGTATTTAGTGGCGACGATTAATAAGTAGCGTTTTTACATAAAAAAAGCCCGGCTTATTTGGTAAACCGGGCTTTTTTTATGTTTGCCGTTTTAGGGCTGTGTTTTAGAGCCATGCAATCGGATTAATAAAGCGGCCTCATCATGACTTAATCCGGAGTTTTGCATGAGTTCATTAACGCTAGCCCCGCTTCTTACCTTTCGGATATCTCCGCTGTACGGGTGAGAAGACTGGTCATTTTGCTCGACTTCAGCAATCTTTGCCGCCAGATCATCGATTTGCTCGTCGGTAACGGCTATCCGATTGTCTACCGTGGCTATTCGGCTGTCGACACTCAAAGCGGCGGAGCACAAGCCGGCAATATCATTGCAGTTACCGTGAACGACATCATTAAGAACCTGATAATCGCGTTTAATTTTCATTTGCCCACGCACCAGCCAAAAAAACGCCACGAGCATCACAACGATAATTACGCCCTCAATGATAAGGGCGACCATTAAAAAATTATTCATCAGGCAATTTCATCAATATGTTGAGCAGGTTCAGCATCTTGCTCTTGCTCTTCCGCATTTTCTCTGCGCTGCTGTTTTTTCGGGCGATGATCATCCCGGTCGATTTTTTTGGGTTTTATGACTGGAAAAGAGGGTGATACGGGCTGTATTTCTAACATACCGGCCTCCTGTAACTAAAATTGGCGTAAATGAGGATCTCATATTTAATATTAGCAGTCATTCCGCTTTATTGTTAAAAAAGCATCATGGCCGATCAACAACCGTTGCCGTCGGAGCCAAGTTTAACAATTTGGCGCGTTCTTCATCATTCGCGCCATAACGGGCAAAAGCCTGCGACATTAAAACCAGAACCACCCGCCGGTTCTGAAACCGGCCCACCTCGGTCTTGTTGTCGGCGATAGGATGAAATTCTCCATAGCCGATCGCCGACAAACGAAGAGGATGAATACCCTCCTTAACAAGCTCATGCACAACACTGGTTGCCCGGGCGGACGACAAATCCCAATTCGACCTGAACTTTATATTATCGATAGGGACATTGTCGGTATGCCCTTCAACCTGAACCATATTGGGCAACGGGTTAATCACCTCGGCAATCTTTTTCAATACCGGCAGCGCTGTTTTGGATAATTCCGCCTCACCGCTCAAGAACAGCATCTCGCTATTCATTTCCAGCTCTATCCAATAGTCATTTTTCTTAACTGCCACGAACTTGTCGTCAATAAAAGGCGCTAAAACCTGCTCAAATTGGCCTGACACTTGGCTCAACCGCTTTCTTTCCTTTAATATTTCTTCACTTAGATCGCGCTTTTCCTCAACATCTGTCGTCGCTGGATTTTCCAACGGGATGGGCTGAATAGATGTCGGCACAGTACCTATCTGAATGGGGTCAATTTCATTGCCGTGTTGTCCGTTATTGGAAAACGCTTCGCCTAATGACTCGGACAGTGTCTTGTACTTGCCTTCATTAACTGAGGAAATTGCATACATGACCACAAAAAAGGCAAATAACAAAGTTATGAAATCGGCGTATGACACCAGCCACCGATCGTGATTATTAGCCTCTGCTGTACGTCTTTTCCTGCGCCTCGCCATAGCCTAGTCTTTAGATGAACCTTGTAGATAGCCGCCCAGTTTCAGCTCGATATTTCTTGGATTTTCGCCCTCTGCAATAGCAATAATGCCATCAGCCAACATTTCTCTGGCCTGGGTCGCCGCAAGTACATAAGCTTTTAATTTATTGGACATCGGTAAAAAAACCAGGTTGGCAGATCCTACGCCATATATTGTCGCGACAAAAGCTGTTGCTATGCCCTCCCCTAAAAGTTCCGGGTTAGTGAGGTTCTGCATGACATGAATTAAGCCCATCACAGCGCCGAGAATACCGATGGTCGGCGCATACCCGCCCATCGCTTCATACAATCCTGCCGCCTGTAAGCCCATACTTTCTTTCGACAATATATCCAAATCCAGTATATCCCGAATGGCATCAGGATCAGTTCCGTCAATCAGCAACTGCAAGCCTTTTTTTATAAACGGATCTTGTTCATCGGGCAGCGTATTTTCAAGGCCTAACAAGCCTTCCTTACGCGCCATGTGACTCCAATGAATTACCTGGTCAATCTGCGCAGAAAGATTTATTTTCTGAGGCATTAATACCCATGAAAGCATTTTCATGCTCCTGACAAAAACGGCTGGCGGGAATTGCAACAGTGTCGCCCCGACTGTTCCTCCAAACACAATAATGAGCGCAGGTACGTTAATCAGCGAACTGACATCGCCGCCATCCAGCATAACTCCCAACAAAATTGCACCGAAGCCGACAAAAATCCCCGCAATACTTAAAATATCCATTTTTAGTTTTCAGCTTGCCTACCGGAAATCATTAATCGTTGGTCCATTCGGACAATCTTGAACGCAATCTCAACACCGCCTGAGTGCAGATTTGACTGACCCGGGATTCACTCACATTCAAAACTTCTCCGATTTCGCGCAAATTCAGTTCCTCATCATAATAAAGCGCTATAACCAAACGCTCACGCTCAGGCAAGCCCATGATGGCCTTTGCCAACGCCCGTTGAAAACCCTCCCGGCTGATGCCGTCTACAAGGCCTTGTTCATGATCCAGGACATCATCAAGGTAATAATCACCATCTTCCGCCAATTCTTCGACACTGAACAGGCGGCAGCTGCTTGAGTCCTGAAGAATGTGATTATATTCATCCATGGCGATGCCTAAATGCTCGGCCACATCGACGTCTCTTGCCTCGCGGCCGGTTCTATTTTCGATTTCCCGTATGGCATCGGAAACCATCCGCGATTTTTTATGCACGGAGCGCGGCGTCCAATCACTGCGCCTGACCTCATCCAGCATGGCTCCCCGGATACGAATACCCGCATAGGTATCAAAGCTGGCGCCCTGCGAGACATCATAATTCTTGATGGCTTCCAGCAAGCCGAGCATCCCCGCCTGAATCAAATCATCGACCTGAACGGAATCCGGCAGTCTGTTCAATAAGTGGTAGGCAATGCGCTTAACTAACGGCGCATGCTGCAAGACACGCTCATCGGTGCCTCCAGCCTGTACCGCAGTGTACATTGCCACTCCACTCATGCGACATCCTTTTGGGATCCGTATTGAATCATTCTTTCAATAAAAAACTCAATATAGCCGCCTGCTTGAGATTTCAGCGGCCAACTGTCAATTCTTGATGCGATTGCTTTCAGTGCGAGAGAAGCCTTGCTTCTGGGAAAGCCCATAATAACCGGCGACTGTTTTTGGACTGATTTACGCAAATATTCGTCATACGGCACTGCGCCTGCAAACTTCAGGGTAACATCCAGATAGCGATCCGTTACCTTGTTTAACTTCTGGAATAATGCATGGCCTTGCTGAACGCTTTGAACCATATTGGTGATCACATGAAAATGGGACAAGCCGTAATCCCTGTTCAGCAACTTGATAAATGCGTAAGCATCGGTTAACGATGTCGGCTCATCGCAGACAACCACGATAATTTCCTGGCACGCGCGGGCAAAGTTGACCACGCTTGCGGATATGCCGGCCGCAGTATCGACAATCAATACATCGATATCCTGATCGATCTCGCTAAAGGCACGGATCACTGCGGCTTGTTCAATGGTGGTTAATTCAGACATTTTCTGAATACCGGATGCTCCGGGAATTACCCTCAAACCCGAAGGCCCGTCTATCATGATTTCATCTAGTGTTTTTTCCCCTGACAGCACATGAGACAGATTGAACTGGGGATATACGCCTAACAAAATGTCGACATTAGCCAGCCCCATGTCAGCATCCATTAACACCACTCGCTGCCCCATTTGCGACAGCGCGATGCCAACGTTAACCGACAAGTTTGTTTTGCCTACGCCCCCTTTGCCGCTGGTGACTGCAATGACGCGAACGGGTTTCATTTTATTCATTTTTCTTATCCCGGCTGCTTGGTCAGATTGTTTATGCATAGCCTTGTGCCGCCCAAGCTTCATTATTTATATCGTTGTAATCAGTTTCCATATCCAGCTCAGCCACACATTGCGAGATTAAAGTTCGGGCACAAGGGCAGTGCATATCCTCAGGTACTTGCTGGCCGTCGGCGATAAAAGACAGCGGCAGATTATTCTCTATGATGGAAGAAACTGCCGAACCTATCGTTGCCGCTTCGTCAAGTTTAGTCAAAATACTGGCTTGTGGTTCAAAAACCTGAAAAGCCTTGATGATTTCATTCATGGCCTTGTATTCGGTCGCCGCCGACATTACCAAATAAGACTTAATGGCAATGCCGCTTTGTTGCAGGGTGTTAATCTGCTCGACCAGCTTCATGTCGCGTTGGCTCATGCCGGCAGTATCGATCAAAATAAGGCGCTTGTCCGAAAAACCGGTGATCAGGTTACGCAATTCAGCGGCACTGGATGCCACCCGAACCGGAACGTCAAGTATCCGTCCATAGGTATTCAGCTGCTCGTGCGCGCCAATGCGATAATTATCGGTAGTAATCAAAGCGACTTGTCTTGCGCCGTGTTTTAAAATGAATTTGGCGGCCAGCTTGGCAATCGTTGTGGTTTTTCCGACGCCGGTAGGCCCTACCAAAGCGGCAATACCGCCGTGCTGTAGCAAATCATCCTCGGCCACAGGCAACACTTTAGCCAACAGCTCTTGAGCTTGACTAAAAACAAGTTCTGGATCCGTGTGGTTGGTAAAGCGATTGGCAATTTTAACGCTCAGCTTTCTGGAAATGCTCATCCCAGCCAATCGCTGTAGCAAATCAGCCCTGACCGGGTTGGTTTGCGACATTGCGGCCCAGCTAACGCTGGACAGTTTGGAGTCCATCGCAGACCGTAAGGATTTAAGCTCTTTGCTCATTTCCATCAGCAAATTATCGGCCGGGCTACTACCCTGCTTTTCAGATGGCATAGCTATTTGCATAGGCCGTTCTGCTGGCTTGGGCTTTTGTGGCGTGGAATACACGACCGGTTTGGCAGCTTTTGCGGACACCGTTTCCATATTCCCGCGCAGATGCACTTTTTCCGCATAGCCGACATATTGGTCAATATTCCGGCGACCGCCAGGGATGGCGGAAGTGTCGGAATCGGTAGGGAATCGGTTCGACCGACCGCCAGAGATGCCGGAAGTGTCGCGATCGGCCGGGAAGCGTTGCGGCCGCGCTGGAGAGCGCTCAGGCACGAAACCCTCCGCGCTTTGTTTTCTTTGGCTGCTTAATACATGCAAATGATTTTTTTCCGCTTCAAAATCAGGCAAATCAACTTTTTTAGTTTCACGGCTGCTTAAAATATCGCTATCGGCGGAAGACCTGTACGACCGATCAGAAGACTGTTGTTCTGCGGCCTGTTTTTGCAGCTTGCTCTGGATCAACTGCTCATCAAAATCCCGCGCGGCGACAATTTCAACACCGCCATCAACAGATTTGTTGGACATTATGACTGCATCTGAACCCAATTCTTCTTTAACCATTCGCATGGCCTGGCGTATATCTGCCGCAAAAAAACGTTTAATTTTCATTACTTAGCCTCATGTACTATGTTCTTCGTCCGACAGTTGAAACCACTTTGATCTGGCGATCAGCAGGTATTTCATTGTATGCCAAGACATGTAATCCCGGAATGGAATGGCGAACGAATCGGGACAGCCAGGGGCGGATATAAGAAGAAACCAGTAACACTGCGGTCTGTCCTTCCATTTCCATCTTCTGCATACTTTCCTGCAAGGATGTATGCATTTGTTCTGCTAACCCCGGTTCTATCCCGACACCACTTTCGCCTGCCGTTTGTAAAGACTTATGCAATAACTGTTCCAACTCATGATCCAAGGTAATAACCGGCAACTCATCCTGCATACCACTGATTTCATGGATAATTAACCGCCCTAATCCGGCACGTACCGCCGATGTCAGGATGTCGGGATCTTGACTCCTAAGCCCATACTCCGCCAAAGTTTCGACGATAGTGCGCATATCCCTGATAGGTACATGCTCTTGTAACAAGTTTTGCAATACCTTGACCACTACACCCAACGGCAATGTTTTCGGCACCAAGTCCTCGACCAGCTTAGGGGCGGACTTAGCCAGATTGTCGAGTACTTTATTCGCCTCTTCATAGCCGAATAACTCATGGGCATGTGCCTGCAAAAGATGGCTCAGATGGGTCGCCACCACCGTCCCAGGGTCGACCACCGTATAACCCAAGGTTTGCGCATGATCTTTCTGGTTGGGTTCTATCCATACCGCATCCAGGCCGAATGCAGGGTCCTTGCATTCCTTGCCCTTCAAAGTACCAAAAACACGGCCGGGATTAATCGCCATCTCCATATCCGGCATAATTTCGGCCTCACCTACAGCCACGCCCATCAGCGAAATCTTGTAAGCCGTTGGACTTAAATCAAGATTATCCCGGATATGCACCGATGGAATTAAAAAGCCCAATTCCTGGGACAGCTTTTTCCGTACTCCCTTGATGCGAACCATAAGCTGCCCACCCTGGTTCTTGTCCACCAGCGGAATGAGCCGATAACCTACTTCCAGGCCGACCACATCAACCGGCATCACATCATCCCAACCCAGCTCTTTGGTCTCAGGAGCGAGCAGGTTTTGAGTCAGCTCCTGCGGATAATCGATAGTCACCAACTCGGCGTCTTTATGCCGTTTTTCGATTAAATAGGCTGCACCGCCCAGAACCGAGGCGAGCAAGATAAATACTAAATTCGGCATGCCGGGAATGATGCCCAGCGCGCCAACCACCGCTGCCGAGACCGTCAACGCTTTAGGGTTTGCAAACAGCTGCGCGGTGACCTGTTGCCCGATATTTTCGCCAGTGCTGCCAACTTTAGTAACGACCAGCGCGGAGGCTACCGACAACAACAGGGACGGAATCTGGGCGACCAAGCCATCGCCAATGGACAGCAATACATAAATCTTTCCTGCCTCGGCAAAACTCAGATCGTGCTGAAGAACGCCAATGGCCAAGCCGCCGATCATATTAACAAACAGGATGATAATCCCGGCAATCGCATCACCCCGGACAAACTTGCTCGCACCGTCCATAGAACCGTAAAAATCCGCTTCGGTAGCCACTTCGGCGCGCCGCTCACGTGCTTGATCCTGGGTCAGCAAGCCGGCGTTCAAATCGGCATCGATGGCCATTTGCTTGCCCGGCATCGCATCCAGGGTAAACCTCGCCCCGACTTCGGCAATCCGCCCGGCGCCTTTGGTGACAACCATGAAATTGATGATCACCAGGATCGCAAAAACCACCAGGCCCACGGCAAAGTTGCCGCCGATCACGAAAGCGCCAAAGGCCTCAATCACCTTGCCGGCCGCGTCGCCGCCCTTATGACCCTCAATCAGTACGACACGCGTCGAAGCCACGTTCAGCGCCAAACGCAATATGGTCGCAAGCAGGATAACGGTTGGGAATGAGGCAAATTCCAGCGGCTTAAGCGTATAAACAACGACCAGCAGGATGATTAGCGAGAATGCGATGTTAAAGGTAAAAAACAGGTCGAGTACGAATGCCGGCAAGGGCAATATCAGCATCGACAGAATCATAACGATAACTAACGGCGCACCCAGCTCGGCTTTGCCCAGCATCGCCAACGCGGCTTTTAATTTAGTAAAATCCATACCTCTAATCCCGTTTAAATTCGTCAGGCACGTTAATATCTGCCGGTGGCAATGGCGCTCTCCAGTCGTTTTTCTGCGCTGCTTTTAACTGATAGACATAGGCAAGTATTTGCGCCACAGCTAAATAAAGCCCTTGCGGTATCTCTCTATCCAACTCGGTCGAATAATACAGCGCCCTGGCTAAGGGCGGTGACGCCACCAGCGGCACATCGGCGCCTATCGCCGCGTTACGGATTTGGGCGGCTATCAAATCGACGCCCTTGGCGATCAGTTTTGGTGCGCCATTAGAAGTTTGGTCATATTTTAAAGCCACCGCATAATGGCTGGGATTAGTCACAATAACATCGGCTTTCGGCACTTCCGCCATCATCCGGTTTTGCGCCATATCCATTTGCATCCTGCGCTGCCGCCCTTTCACCTCGGGGCTGCCCTCGGACTCTTTATGCTCATCCTTGATTTCCTGCAAGGTCATTTTCAGTTTTTTGTTGTGATCCCATAACTGATAAGGCACATCAAGCATCGCAATAACAATCAGCGAGGCACTGAGCAGTAAAAAGCACATGCCAATGATATTGAGTGCATGGTCTACTGCCTGCTCAGGCGACTCGACACCCAAACCCAGCAATTCACTGATATAGGATCGGTACAAAGCAACCGCGACAGCAAAAACCAATAAAATCTTCAGCAATGCTTTGAGCATTTCTATCAGTCCCCGCATCGCAAACAGCCGGGGTATGCCCTTGATGGGGTCCATTTTTTCCAGCTTGGGCGAAATAGCTTCCCAGCTAAATATCCAGCCGCCCATTGATATCGGCGCAATAATAGCGACAACGACCATCAACGCAAAAAACGGCGCAACCAACATGAGGCCATCAATCATTGCCTGCTTAAAATACAGAGTGAGGCTGACCGGATCAAAAATGGTTTCACGGCTCAATTGAAAGTCGGCCCGCATCATGCCCAACAGACCCTTACCGATTTTCTCCCCCTGAATCAGCAACAAGGTTGCGCTGACGATCAGCATCGCGAAAGTGTTAAGCTCTCTGGAGCGGGCAATCTGGCCTTTTTTGCGGGCGTCGTCTAAACGCTTACCGGTGGGCTGTTCTGTTTTTTCCTGATCCGAATCTTCAGCCATAATCTACAATCGCAGTAACTGCCCGATCAAATCATAAGCGTCCGTTAACATCCCGGAGAATTGATCCAGCACATCCGGCAATGTTTTCCAGACCAACAACATGCCCAGCATCAAAGTTACCGGAAAGCCCACCGAGAATATTTGTAATTGCGGAGCCGCTCTGGACGCCACCCCAAAAATGACATTAATCAGCAACAGGCTGGCGACCACGGGCATAGCCAGCAATAATCCGCCGGCAAACATTCGACTGCTCCACGCCAGGATAGACCAGATACCGGCCTTGTCGATACCGTCAACGCCAATCGGCAGGGTCTTAAAACTATCCAGCAGCATTTGTATCAGCAATAAATGCCCATCCAAACTAATAAAAATTAGCGTCGTAGTGACGGTATAAAATTGTGCAATCACCGGCACCTGCTGCCCGCTTTGCGGATCAACCATCATCGAAAAGCCCAGACCCATGCTTAAAGCAATGCTTTGCCCGGTAAACACGACCGCCGCAAATACCAACTGTAAAATAAAGCCGCTCGTCAAGCCGATCATAATCTGCGTCAGGGCCATCATAAATCCGGGATAACTGAACATTTCAACTTTCGGTAAAGGGGGGAGTAACGGCATGACCACGAGCGTTATTGCCACTGAAAGAACCAGCCTGACCCGAGCCGGCACGGCTCGAATGCTAAACAACGGCACGGATACAAACATCGCGCTAATGCGCATTAACGGCCATATAAACAATGCCGCTTGGTTGAGAATCTGCGCTTCGGTAAAGTTCAACGTTCAACCAATTAAATGGGGGATGTCCCTGATCAAGCCTTGAAAATAATCAAGGAACATTTGCAGCATGGCCGGCCCCATAATCATCAACACAATCCCTATAACGATGACCTTGGGTACAAATGTCAAGGTCGCCTCATTAATCTGGGTGGCCGCCTGGAACATCGCGATAATCAGACCCACCGCCAAAGAAGGCAGCAATATCGGCGCAGTCAGCTTGATCGCGACAATCATCGCCTCCTGGGCAACCATGGAGATAGTTTCCGGCACCATAAATTACCTTGAGCTGCCGTCAACTGACATAAAAACTCGCCGCCAACATTTCCATGATCAAAGACCAACCGTCAGCAAGAACAAACAACATAATTTTAAAAGGCAGGGAAATAATCATCGGCGACAGCATCATCATACCCATGGACATCAGCACGCTGGCCACCACCAAATCGATGATCAAAAAAGGCAGGAAAATCAGGAAGCCTATTTGAAAAGCCGTCTTCAATTCACTGGTCACGAAAGCCGGCAACAATAACGAAAACGGCACGTTTTCAGCCGAATCCAGTTCCGCATTGCCGGAAATCCTGATAAATAATTCCAGGTCCGACTCTCTGGTCTGCTTGAGCATAAACTGCCGGAACGGCTCGGACGCTTTTTCAAGGGCTGCGGTCACGTCGATTTTCTCTTCCAGATAGGGCTGTACGGCTTCGGTGTTCACCTTATCGAAGACCGGCATCATGATGAAGATTGTCAAAAACATGGACAAGCCTAACAACACCTGGTTACTCGGCGCCTGCCCGGTGCCTAATGCCGTTCGCAGCAAGCTCAGGACGATCATGATCCGGGTAAACGACGTCATGGTCAGCAACAGCGCCGGCAGCACGGTCAGCAAGGTCATTAACGCCAGAATCTGGATCGTTACCGAGTAGGTCTGAGCGCCTTGCTTGCCTGTAGTAATGGTGACTGCATCAATACCCGCTGCGGCGTAAGACGGCGTATCGAGCGCAAAAAAAGCGATCCCTATAATCAGCAACCGAAACGCCATTGATCGAAATAAAGTGCTGTTAGCCATCGGCTCTTCCTTTGATTACCTGTTGCACTATCGCGCTAAATCCGCTGTCTTTACCGATAGACGGCGGCTCATTAGTCAAGCAATCGTCGCCTTCCAACACATGCAGAGCGTCGATACGTCCCGGCGTCACCCCTAAAACCAGCTGCTTTTTTCCAACCTGGAGCAAAATGACTTTTTCCCGCATGCCCAATGACAGGCCGCCAACGACGCGCATTTTTTCTGTGCCACCGGCAGAGATTCCGCTTAACTTGCGCATTCCCCAGACACAGAAAAAAAAGATAGCCAAGACTATCAACAAGCCCATGCCCCAATGAAGCATATCTCCGGAGGAAACCGTCCTGACTGCCTGTTTGGAAACATCGACTCCCGGCACAGCAAAACAGGCGGGAAACCACCAGAACATCAACCATGCGGTAATTATCTTTTCAGGCATCAGGCTAATCTTTTAACCCGTTCCGACGGACTTATGACATCGGTTAAGCGAATACCGAATTTATCATTGATTACTACCACTTCACCATGCGCGATCAGTGTGCCGTTCACCAACACATCAAGCGGTTCCCCGGCAAAACGCTCCAACTCAACAACCGAGCCCTGATTTAGTTGCAAAAGATTTCTGATATTAATCTGTGTCCTGCCAATTTCCATTGAAATAGTAACGGGAACGTCCAAAATAACATCAAGATTGATTTCATCGCCTGAAGCCGAAGATGATTGTTTATCTTCAAACTGATTATTAAACTCCTGGAATGCAGCGGCCTCAAAGTCATCAACCGGTTCTGCACCCCCTGGCATATCTGGATATTCACTCATGTTATTTCCCAACTTAATATTGTTATGATCAAACCCTACAACGCATCAGGTCGATTCAAAGCTTTACCTTATCCATAATCTGTATTGCATAATTGCCGTCCGATACGCCCACTTTACCTTCAAACACAGGAATTCCTTCCGCTTTAAGGATTACCGTCTCCGGCATATCAATAGGTATGACATCGCCTTTTTTTAACCGCATAACGTCTCTTATGGACATGCTTTTTTCCACTAGAAGGCTGTTTACATTGACCTCTGCTCTCAATACTTCTCCACGCAATGCCGCCTGCCAACCATTATCTACCTCGCCACTATCACTGCTGATGGCATCCAACAACTCCCGGATTGGCTCAAGCATCGCATAGGGCATAGCAATATTGACGTCGCCACCCCCGCCTTCCAGCTCGACATGAATGGTAGAGATCACGATAATATCCCCAGGCCCGATAATATTGGCAAACCGTGGATTAATTTCTGCGCCGATATACTCGAAATCGAGATCCATGACCGGCTTCCAGGCTTCTTTCAAATCCTTGAAGATCATGTCAATGATGATTCGAACCACCCGCATTTCAGTCGGCGTAAATTCCCTGCCTTCGGTCTGGTTATAAAATTGTCCTGCACCGCCAAAAAAATTATCGACTACCGTAAAGACAAGTCGCGGATCGATGACTATCAATGCCTTGCCGCGCAAGGGATTAAACCGAACAATCGTTAAATTAGTCGGAACCAGCAAGCCCTGTATATATTCAGAAAATTTTTGAACCTGAATGCCGGATATAAAGATTTCTGCCGAGCGACGCAGAAAGTTGAATAATGAAATGCGGATAAACCTGGCAAACCGTTCATTAACCATTTCCAGGGTCGGCATACGCCCGCGAACAATTCTTTCCTGGCTGGCAAAGTCATACTCCCTGACCGCGCCTTTTTCATAAAATTCTTCAGCATCGGCTTCAGCATAAAACTCGGAATCATCCTCTGTTTCGATATCTCCATCGCTAACACCATTTAGCAGTGCATCGATTTCTGCCTGCGAAAGTAAATCACTCATGTTATTGCATTACAAATGAAGTAAAAAAAATCTCATTAACCTTCCCCTTCCCTGCCATTTTTACTAGTACGGCGGTCACATCATCTAACATAGCCTTGCCTAACAGCTCCTTTCCTTCGCGAGTATTCAAACTTGCCGGGTCCTGCGCACCAATCAGCATCAACAGATTATTGCGCATCATAGGTTCATTTTTTTTTAAAACTTCAATAGTCTCGGCGCCTTCGACTAACATGGACACTGTAATCCGCCCGTGCTGAATTGCCGCTCCCTTGGGAAAGTCGACAACAATCGGTTTGCTCATATCAAAATAGAGCTTTTCCGCATGAACTGCCGCCTCATCCTCATCAGCATGCTCACCTTTTCCATTGGATGAATCCTCTTTCATAAGAAAGAAAGTGGCGCCGCCACCCGCTGCTAATAGTATTATTGCCGCGACAATTATGATGATCAGTTTTTTGGGAGACTTTTTTATGCTCCCACTTTCTTGCTCAAGTTCAGCCATGTTAAAACCCTTTAGTTTTTAATCCGTAATTAAGCAATTTAAAGACCACATAACAATAATACTTATAAAACAACTTAGTAAATTAAAATTGCCATTCACCGACATCTGTAAATAACACTAACAAACAGCTGAATGTTATCATTGACCGGCATCACAAAACCGAATCATACAAGAAAAAAGATCCTTTTAAAAGAATAAGATACGAATACTTGTAAATGTTAATGATTAATTGTGACAAGCATCAATTACAAGTCTTGCGAAGTGAATATGCTCAAAGAACCGCGACCTTGGTAAATGAATCCGCCATAAAACCGACACCTACGCGCAATGAAAACTTTCACTCCTGTCCGCAATAAATGTTCTTGATGGCCAGGCACAGTTGCTCATCAAAACAACATCATTCCTTGGAAAGTGAAATGCCATTAAAAACAAAGCAGCATGAACAATTTATTGTATTAATGACCAGTGATGTCAACATTAACCATTTATCGTTAAAGAATCGGCGTCAAAATATTATTGTAGCCAGCCAATATGACGATATTTTGATGAGCATTGAAACGACTCAATTCGACCTGATACTGCTTGATTTTACTGCAAACTGTTCGACCGCACCGATTCCCGACCGATTGCAACACTTTCGTTATCCTTGGCAATCGGAGCTTATCACTCGCATCAAAAATCCTTTTGGAATAAACAACGAAACACCTGTTATCGCTATCACTAATACGGAAGACGAATTCTATAGCGATGAACAATATCCGATGGCATTTTATGATTGCCTGGCTGGTCCCATAACGGAACAACGGGTCAATGAGGTTATAGATCTTTGGCAAACAAAGGCTTTTGATTACGTGCAAATAATCCTGAGTAAAACTAAAAATAACCCGCGGCTTACTCTAACCCTTTTTGAAAAATTGTTTGATGAATTGCCTTCGCAAGTCATTGAAATTAAAAATGCGCTGGAAAACAAGCAATACGATCTTGCCCATGAAATTACGCACAAGTTGAATGGTTCGGCGAGTTTTTGTGGCTTAACGGACATTCAACAGTCAGCAAATGCACTAGAAAGCTGCCTGTTAAACAATAGTTTTGCAAGCGTATATCAGCATTTTCTCATGCTGCAACAATGCATTCTAACTTTTTCAAGCCACCAAAAATTTATCCTGACACACTTAGGCAAATACTAAGCCATAAAAAAGCCCATAAAGGGCTTTCTTACGGGCTGCAAAAGCCGGTTTAGCCTAATTCGTCAAGCAGTGCCTGGGCTGCTTTTTTTTGTTCAACCGTACCTTGGTCAAGCACTTCTTTGGCAATATCCTTAGCCGCATCTGCATCGCCCATATCCACATAAGCTTTTGCCAAATCCAGCTTCGTTTCCAACTCATCCATGTCGGTTAGATCAGAAACACCAAATTCATCATTCTGACTGGACTGCTCACTAGTTGTCAGATCAAAATCAAAATTAAAGTCAAAGTCACCGCCAAAATCATCACTGAAGTCTAATGATTTATCCGCAGAAAACTCAATGTCCTGTGACTTTTTATTGTTATTTTCTAAACCGGTAAAGTCGTCCGCCGCCTCTTCGGTATCCATTGAAAACGAGCTTAGATCGAAATCAACACTTTCTATTTCTGCGCCCGGCTTATCCGCAACAGCGCTGAGAGCAGTAAAGTCGTCCGCCGTCTCTTCGGTATTCATTGAAAACGAGCTTAGATCGAAATCAACGCTTTCTATTTCTGCGCCCGGCTTATCCGCAACAGCGCTGAGAGCAGTAAAGTCGTCCGCCGCCTCTTCGGTATCCATTGAAAACGAGCTTAGATCGAAATCAACGCTTTCTATTTCTGCGCCCGGCTTATCCGCAACAGCGCTGAGAACGGCAAAGTCATCTGCAGTCTCTTGGTTATCCATTGAAAACGAGCTTAGGTCGAAATCCATGTCTTCGTTATCTCGTTGTTCATCAACAAAAGGATCACCTTCAGCTTCAGATAAAACCGAATCAATATCCACTGCCTCACTCTTTGGCTCTATTGTTTCCTTGACCAAGCTTTCACTGGCTGATGCCTCTAAAGGAGCAGCTTCAATAGTTATACTTCCATTGTTCCCTATAATGCTTTCATCACTATTTTCAACGGGGGTACCGTCAGTGACTGGAAATAAATCTTCTCCGGAAGAAAACATCGGCAAGTCGGGGCACATTTCACGCCCCATCTCGGCCGCTTTCTCCCAAAACTCGGCCTCATTCCGCTTGCCTGCCTCTACCAGCTCATTAGCATAGGCTTCAAAAGCTGCTTTGTTTTCGTTAGCGTAAAAAATTTCCAGCAATTTCAACTTGCATTCATCGCGGTTCGGCTGATCTTTAATCGCCTGCCGTATTAATTCTTCGGCCTGTTGATAGCGGCCATAGGCAAGATACACATCAGCCTCGGATATAGGATCAATTTCCCCTTGATCAGTATCGAATGAATCAAAGTCACTCGGCGTAAATTCACTTAAGAAAGAACTTTCGCCTACCGTACCCACATCATGAGCGGCGTCATCCTCGACGACCGGTACGGAAAGGCTCTCATTTACTTCAGGGGTATTAATCATATCGGTAGAGGCAAACATACTCTCCGTGTTCGTTTCCTCGTCAACCTTATTTTTCCGCCACCAAAGCCATCCCATCAACGCCAAAATTGCTGACCCAGCGCCCCCCAGACTCAGATAATACGAATCAAGTAAACCGCCCGCCTCAGGTTCCTGTTGAGCGATTGGTTGTACCGGTTTTACTGCTTGGGCGGGTTGCACTGGTTGTACCGCTTGTGCTGGCGGAACTACTTGCGCTGGTTGCACAACAGCTTGTTCAGGAGCAGGCGGCACTTGGTTCGCAGGTTTTTCCGCTACAACCTCACCCGGCGCTGACTCAGCTGGCTGAAGGACTGGCGTTACTTGATCTTCAAGCTTGGCCGCCACACTCTCGTTTGGCGCTGCCTGCTCCTGAACAGCAGGATTTTGCTGAGACTTATTCTGCAAGGCCGCAAGCTGTTGATCTTTTAAAGTGATCAATTCCCGCATCATCGCCAGCTGTTTTTCCAACTCCGCTACTTTGCTGAGCGTCGCGCCATCCACCGGCATGGCGCCACTCACACCCTCTTCAGTTTTACCTTTAGCGATCGCCGAGGATGCATCGGCTACTTTCTTTTCAGTATTTGCCTGTTCATTCACCGACGCTACAACGGCATGATCTGCGACCGCCGCTTTAGTCGGGGCAACCAGCGTTAACTGATTGTCGCCAGACTTTTCCTTCGCATCTACATTGCGGACTGGAGCCGATTGAGTTCTCCAAGCTTTTTTATGCCGGTTGAATTCCGCTAGCGCCTGATTGCGCGATAATTTTAGAACCGCCTCTCTTTCGGGAATCTTCAGCATTTTTCCAGACGTTAAGGCATAAACATTTCCTTTATAGAATGCATGAGGATTGGCTTCAAAAATCGCCATCAACATCTGTTCCACGGAAACGTCGCTTTGTCCTCCTCGTGCACGATCAGCCACGCTCCACATCGTATCATGCGGAAGCGTAGGCCCATATTCGCCATCGTTGCTTTGCGCATTTGCATGCGATTGGGGCTGAAGCGCCACGGCTGGCTGCGACGTATCATGCTCAGCACTGGTTGAGACGGGAGCGGTCGCTTTGTTATAAACTGAAGGAGGATCCACTAATACAGTAAATTCACGGTATAAATTGCCTTTGGGCCAGCTTACTTCGAGCAGAAAATCCAGGAAAGGTTCTTTTAACGCTTCTTTCGAAGTCACCTTAATGACTGTCGCGCCATTTGGGCGAGTAACGGTTTCAAGCTTAATTTTCGATAGAAAATAACTCCATGTCACTCCCGCCTCGTCAAATTTTCCTGGTGGGGCCAAGTTTACCTTGATATCAGATACACTCTCGCCTGACAATGTCAACGCAATCTCGGCGTCCAGGTTTTGATTAAGGGATGAATGCAATTTAATATCACCAATACCCAAAGCATGCCCGCTAGCTGGTGCCAGGAGCGATACGACCGCTAAAGTTTTAGTTAAATTGCGCACCTTGCTCTTCTTCACAATAGTTACCACAGTTTCTTACCGCATCCAGTCAAATATGTAAGAATAAGCTTAGACTAGATGTAATTTTTTACCAGCACTTCTGCTATTTGCACACTGTTTAATGCAGCGCCTTTTCGAACATTATCGCCCACCACCCACAGGTCAATTCCTTGGGGATGCGATATGTCTTCTCGGATGCGCCCTACAAACACATCATCATGGCCTGACGACTCGGTCACCGCCGTTGGATAACCTCCGTCTTTACGATCATCCATAACCGTCAAGCCAGGCGCTTTTTCAAGCAGAGCTCTTACTGTGGCTACATCAATTTTTTTACGGGTTTCGATATGCACCGCCTCGGAATGTCCGTAAAAAACCGGAACCCGTACTGCGGTCGCATTCACCAAAACACTGTCATCACCGAGAATTTTTTGAGTTTCCCAGACCATCTTCATTTCTTCCTTGGTGTAGCCGTTATCCATGAACACATCAATCTGCGGCAACACGTTGAAAGCAATCTGTTTGGGGTAGACGTTTGTGGTAATGGCTTGCATATTGAGCAGACTGGCCGTTTGCTTGGCTAGCTCTTCTATGGCTTCTTTGCCGGTTCCCGAAACGGCCTGATAGGTGCACACGTTGATGCGCTCAATCCCTACTGCATCATAGATGGGCTTTAACGCCACCAACATTTGAATGGTTGAGCAATTGGGATTAGCGATAATGCCGCGATTTTTATAATCTGCGATTTTCTCAGGATTGACCTCCGGCACTACCAGCGGAATATCGTCGTCATAGCGAAACTGCGAGGTGTTATCAATCACGATACAACCGGCTGCGGCGGCTTTGGGCGCGTATTCCGCTGACACGGATGCACCGGGTGAGAACAACCCGATCTGCGCCTTTGAAAAATCAAAGGTCGCCAAATCCTGTACGACTAAAGACCCGCCCTTAAAAGGGATTCTTTTACCCGCTGAATTACTGCTGGCCAATGCATAAACTTCGCCGACAGGAAAATTGCGCTCTTCCAGAATAGACAGCATGGCTTCACCTACCGCCCCGGTAGCGCCAACCACAGCAACATTATAGAGTTTGGCCATCTTATCGGCCCTTCTGTACGGCTAAAACAGGCGCATGCACCCACAGCATGGCAATGTAACCTGAATATATGCCGGTCGGTAAAACTACAACTTTCTTTGTCATTAACTTTAAAACCTTATTAATCTGAATTTGAATACTGATGATCACGGAATATTTTTGAGTGCCATGTTACGTGAATTGGACTGCGCTACTTACATCCAAATTTGCTGCTCCAACGTTCCGGATTAACGGAAACACTCTCTGGAGCACAAAAGCCGTTAATCCAGCCTATGCTTCCTCTAAAACAGCAAAAACTTTTCTGGTAATTTCATCGACGCTGCCGACACCGGCTATCGAACAGAACTTGACCTGCCGCTCTGGCGCTGAATAATAGCCGACCAAAGGTTTAGTCTGTTCATGATAAACGCTGAGCCGTTTACGTACGGTTTCTTCCTTGTCGTCGTCACGCTGAATCAAAGGCTCACCGGTCACATCATCAAGCCCGTCAACTTTGGGTGGATTAAATTCAACATGATAAGTGCGCCCGGATTGTAAATGCACTCTTCTGCCGGCCATGCGTTTTACAATTTCCTCATCTGCCACCACGATTTCAATAACCGTATCGATGTTAACGCCCATTTCATTTAGACCTTCTGCCTGAGCGATAGTGCGAGGAAAACCGTCCAGCAAAAAGCCGTTAGCGCAATCGGTCTGTGCAATACGCTCTTTAATCAACCCTAAGATAATGTCATCGGAAACCAGACCACCGGCGTCCATGACTTTTTTTGCTTCGACACCCAACGGTGTTCCTTCCCGTACCGCGGCCCGCAACATGTCACCCGTTGAGATCTGCGGAATGGCGTACTTTTCAGTAATAAATTGAGCTTGAGTTCCTTTGCCGGAACCAGGACTCCCTAACAGGATGATGCGCATAACTAACTCCATTGTGTCGCTAAGACAGATTTAGACTCTAAACATAACAGCTCGCGGAGGTCGAATGAGTTAAACCCGGCCTGCAAACCAAACAAAAACGTGGCTGATTATTTTATAACACATCAAATTTTATCTCTTGTAAAAATATGTTGATTTCCCTATTCTTAGTCAGTTTTTTGGAATATATGTAGAAGATTTAGTGGCTTTGCGGTCGAGTGACACGATTGGACTGACCTAACTTTTCTTTAATCCGTTATAAAGAGCAGTTGTCACTTAACTTATCGTTAAAAAGGCAACTTTATCGGCATCTGTTTTTCCACTGACATGATCCGGATTTTTCATCAATAGAAAAAATCGGACCCATCAGCCAAATAATAATGATACAACCGGTGTCATTCCAAAAGCTCCAGCGAGCTATCCTGTTTTAACCGACAACAAACCATGACCTATAAAACCTCCGATCAAGACATTAAAGACGCAACATTAGCATGGTTAAAATCCATCATCATTGAATACAGCATCTGCCCGTTCGCAAAACGCGAACTCAATCGGGGCAGCATTCACTTCAGCGTCAATCACGACACAGAAATTGAACAATGCCTACTGAGCTTGATACTTGAATGTGACCGGCTGGATAAAGAACCCGACATTGAAACCACATTGCTGATTTATGCGGATGCGTTTGCAGAATTCGACGACTACCTGGATTTCCTTGAAATCGCCGAATCATTGTTAATTGAACAAGGCTATGAAGGTACTTACCAGCTGGCAAGTTTTCACCCCGACTACTGTTTTCAAGGCAGCGATCCGGACGATGCCGCCAATTACACCAACCGTTCACCCTACCCTATGCTGCACCTGCTGCGGGAAGCCAGCCTAGAACAGGCCGTAGCCGGCCACCCTGATCCGGAAAACATTCCGCAACGCAATATCGAATTAACCCGAAAACTGGGTTTGTCCAAAATGCAGGCTTTGTTGGCGGCGTGCTTTCCGGTTGACCAATAACTTAAATCAGTCTTGTTGCTTAAAACTTTCTAATTCTTTAGCCCGTGCGGCAGTAGCAGACATGAAACAGTCATTGGCATTGACCCTGGCTATCGATCCTCCCTCAGGATCGTAATAAAAATCACAGTTAGCTTTTCTGTATTTAATCCATAACCGCTGGGCTTCCTGCAACTGTTTCTTGCGCTCGGGAGTTAAACTGCCCATAACGTCCTTATAGGCCTTGTTTAACCGGACATCTTGCCGCCCCGTTTCAGCCTCTATGCATTCAATCATTGATAAAGTGTTGCCATTGGACTGATCCATGCAGGCTGAAAATATTTGACTTAAACCGTTGTTCTCCGGCAATTGCTCCTGCGTTGCTTTATCTCCATCATCAGCAACAGCCGGAGCAACTGCCGCAGCTATCAGCCCGGCAATCGCCGCATATTTAAAAAATGACATCATTGATCTGTCCAGATTTAATCCGAAATCACACTCAACTTTTCTATGGCCGAGCTGGTTTCAGTTTTTTTCGGTTACAGGAATTTCTTCATCAACTTCCGTTTTATTTTCAACAACGGTTTCGGATTCGGTAACAGCAGAAGCCTCTTCAACCGCAACTTCGGCTTCATCCTCGACATGTCCATCGTCAACATCCGCCTCTTCATTGATAGGTGCAACTGCAGCGGCGGCAAACGGATTCCTTTCTGCATCATCTGCACCGTCTTCGTTTTTTTCATCTGAAACCGCATCATCCGCAATGGCTTCCATTTTTTCATCCGAAGCTGTATCTGCACCTGTTGGATCATTAATTTCAGCAACCGCTTCCGGCTTTTTATTTAAAGACTCCATAAAATCGACAAACCAGTCCTGACGCTTAACGCCATCCAGATCGGGGTCAGCAAGAATATCGGCGACGGCTGGCAAATACCCTTTGTTTTTAGAGACTTCCAGGGCATTGTGACATGCCTCTTTCTCGCCTCTTAATCCGTAAATGCAAGCCAGGTTATACGAAGCCGATCCGGCCTGAATGGCATTGGCTTTTTCAAAATAGTTTTTAGCCATGCCATACAAGCTGTCATGCGCCCCAGCCGCTTTAACCCGGGCCAACTCCATATAAGCCACGCCGCCATCCAATGCCGCGCCAAGATAGGCTGGCTCAACAGTCAGGCAAAAGGAGAATTTAGCAATAGCATCCTGATACAGATTGGCTGCTGCCTCACGTGATTTGGTCCGCGCCTGATGCAGCAATGCAAGCCCCCAATTATATAAAGCTTCGGCAATCAAAGGCTCGTTAGCAACGACCTCGGCATAATCCTGGTAAACTTTTGTAAACAGCTGATCCGCAGCATAGCCTGAGTTACTACGCGCTTCCGCAGTTTGCTTGATTGCAGCCTTCAACTTGGACTTCTTTGATATGGAGTCAAAAAACGACATGATTTATCTCTCTTGATTTAGTAATTTATAATCGTGCGCTATAGAATAACAGCAGAGCTGATAACGACACCATTCAAATGTGCAAATAACACCTTGCCGATCCACAACAAAGAGAAAATCATGAACGAATCAAACGCTTGCGACATTGCCAGAGAAAAAGTCAATCTGGAAACATCGCGAATTGCCTGGAAAGAACTGCAACGCTTTTTTGCCAGCGGCGCCGCAGTATTTGTTGCCTCAGACCTGGATTTGGTCGATGTGGCCTACCAGTTTTCCATCGATAATAAAGAGCAGGTAGCGTTATGGATGCAAAGCAATCAGGTTGCGCTGGTATCCGATCAGCAGGCAATTGACTGGCTTGAGTCTGATGCCGATGTGTGGGCTGTTGTCGTCAAGCCCTGGATATTGGTTCAGGAATAAATCGCACCGTTTAAGGCGCCGCGCCTCGCCTTAAACCTTACCTCTCGAACCCGACCGGCCCTTGCCTCTGGCATCGCCCCGCTTATTACCGCCAGCCGGTTTAGCACTGCCACGAGCCACAGGCTTTTTAGTATGCCGGTAATCTTTTTTTCCGGTGTTTTTATTAGGCGCATTCTTTTTAGGCGCATCCATCACTTTCAATGAAACCGGCTCATAACCGGTATCGGCTACGCGCGGGATTTGCCGCTTGAGCAGCTTTTCAATTTCCACCAGCATCCAGGCTTCTTCGGGGCACACCAGAGACAAAGCCTCGCCGCTTGAACCGGCGCGTCCGGTACGGCCAATCCGATGCACATAATCTTCCGGCACCTGCGGCAAATCATAATTCACCACATGCGGCAAATCGTCAATATCCAGGCCGCGCGCGGCAATATCGGTCGCAACCAACACCGAAACCTTGCCGTTTTTAAAATACTCCAGCGCTTTGTTGCGCGCGCCCTGGGTTTTATCGCCATGCAGCGCTACGGTGCGGATACCGTCCTCGATCAACTGTTTTTCCAGACGGTCAGCACCGTGTTTGGTGCGCACAAACACCAGCACTTGCTTCCAATTATTGCTGCCGATCAGATAAGACAATAACTCGCGCTTATACTCGCGGCCGATGCCATAAACGCGTTCCGAGACATTTTCAGCCGTGGCATTTTGCTTGGCGACTTCGACTTCAACGGGATTATTCAACAGCTGCGAAGCCAGCGATTTGATCGCATTAGGTACGGTCGCGGAAAACAACAGGCTCTGCCGTTTCTTAGGGATCAGTGCCATAATCTGCTTAATATCGGGCAGGAAACCCATATCGAGCATGCGGTCCGCTTCATCCAGCACCAGCATTTCCACGTTGGCCAGATTGATATTGCGCTGCTGCACATGATCGATCAACCGCCCCGGAGTCGCCACGACGATGTCGCAGCCCCGGCGCAATTGGCGAGTCTGGATGCCAATGCTCGCTCCGCCAACCACTGCTTCCGCATGCAACGGCAAATGCGCGCCGTACGTTTTTACACTTTCGTAGACCTGCGCGGCCAGTTCACGGGTCGGCACTAAAATCAGCGCACGAACGCGGCGCGGCTTTTGATGCGGGTCATGATTCTCGGCCAGCCGTTGCAATAACGGCAAGGTAAAACTGGCGGTTTTTCCGGTTCCGGTTTGCGCGCCCGCCAACACATCCTTGCCTTCCAAAATCAAGGGAATGGCTTTTTGTTGTACCGGTGTCGGCGTGACATAGCCTTGATCGGCTACGGCTTTAAGGAGTTCCTCGGCTAAACCGAGCTGGGCGAAAGACATTTTAAAAATCTCAGGTAAATGGTGAAAAAGGCAAAAGACGAAGGGCGAAAGGCGAAGGACTCCAGCCGAACGGCGTTGCAACCCTCACCCGGCTTGTACAAGACCCAAGGCTCAATATCTCACGCGGCTTTTTTCGCCTTTCGTCTTGAGCCTTTCGCCTGCTTTTCAGCCCCCCGTCATATTCATATAGCGCAATATAACCGGCTGCTCATGGATGTTAAATTCGTGCTTTTCCGGCTTGATCAGCATCGCATCGACAATGGCCTGCTTCAGCACCGCCATGTCGCCCGGATTGGCTCGGATAATTTGTTTTAAATCGACCGAATGCTCATTACCCAGGCACAACAGCAAGCGCCCTTCAACGGTCAGACGCACCCGGTTACAGGTACTGCAAAAATTCTCGCTGTGCGGGGAAATAAAGCCAACGCGGGTTGAACTGCCCGCCACAGTAAAATAATTCGACGGCCCGCCGGTTTTTTCAGGCGTGGCAATCAAGGTAAAATTCTTCGCCAAATCAGCCTTGATCAGATCACTGGAATAATAAGCATCGGCGCGGTCATGCTGACTGACGACACCCAGCGGCATTTCTTCGATAAAACTGATATCGAGGCCGTTATCAACCGCAAACCGAACCAGGTCGTTCACTTCCTGATGGTTTCTATCCCTAAGAATAACCGCATTGATTTTTATCCGCTCAAACCCTGACGCCTTGGCGGCCTGAATGCCCCTAAGCACCTGCGCCAAATCGCCGGTCCGAGTTATCGCCTTAAACTTGTCGGCATCCAGCGTATCCAGGCTGATATTGACGCGTTTGACGCCCGCCTCTTTTAATGATGCCGCCATACTCTCAAGCTGGGAGCCGTTGGTCGTAATCACCAGCTCATTCAGGCTTTCAATGCGCCCGATGTTTTGCAGCAGTTCTAACGCGCCTTTCCTGACCAAAGGCTCGCCGCCGGTTATTCGGATCTTCTTCACGCCCAACTCAGCGAACGCTTGCGCTAGCGTATAAATCTCTTCCAGCGTCAAAACCTGCGCGCGCGGCAAGAAGGTCATGTCCTCAGCCATGCAATACAGGCAGCGGAAATCACAGCGGTCGGTAATCGAGATTCTCAGGTAATCAACGGTTCTGCCGAAGCGGTCGATTAATTGAGCAGAGGGGGACGGATGAGTCATTGGCGCTGCGGTAAAAAATCCAGAACGCCAATATTAACATAGTATTGGGCTTTTAAGAGAGCAGCTATGTTCCTGATCGCCGTATTTGGAAACGGTTGCCCCGTTATGATGGATTATTTATAAATATCTTTCCGGTGTCCAATTTCCAACAGCAAGATGATTAACTCGCTGTCTTTTATCTGACAAACCAACCGATAATCTCCAATTCGATAACGCCATAATCCGGCATATCGCTTTCCTTGCAGCGCCTTGCCGTGCGAACGGGGATTGTCAGTTTCAATAAGTTGATCTATAAACCGTCCAATTCGCTGCTTTGTACCGGTATCGAGTGATTTTAACGATTTAGCCGCACTGCCCTTTAACTTGACCTGCCATTTATTCATAAAGGCTTTTTTTAGCCTCGCTCCAGTCAATCAGCTCATCGTCATTGTTACCAATTTCATCCAGCGCTTTTTCTGCAAGCAGTGCATCGTTGTAATCGGCTAAATACTCGCGCAAGGCATCATTAACGGCTTGATCTATAGAGATATGCGCTTGTTTAGCCAGCAGGCTAAATTGTCTGTCGAGTTGTTCGTCAAGAATTACTGCTGTCATTGTTTAATCCCCTTGGTGTCATTTTTGCGGCTAGTTTCATTGTTCCTACGCGAGGAAACGAAAATTCATTAGGGCTGTCCAGACGTCAATATTAACATAGCATTAATCTTCATAGAGGGCATCTGCCGGCATGCTTAAGAGCGTCTTTTAAATTCCTCCCGGTCAGCCACGATTTTTTTGGTACACTGAATGTATCCGACCTTTTGATAGCTCGCATCATTGACAGAAAACCGCCATGAAACGCAACAATGCCCTAGCCATACTCAGAAAAATCAAACCCATATTGGGGCAGCAGTTCGGCGTTACCCAAATGGCATTATTCGGTTCAACCGCACGTGATGATGCACGTGACAATAGCGACGTGGATATTCTGGTTGGATTTGATGGCCCTGCTACCTCGGCGCGTTATTTTGGCGTGCAATTCTACCTGGAAGACCAGTTAGGCTGTCCAGTCGATCTGGTAACAGAAAAAGCATTGCGCCCTGAGTTACGTCCTTTTATCGAAAAGGAAGCCATCAATGTCTGAACCGGTAGCGCGTGAATGGCGTTTTTACCTGGACGACATGATAGTCTTCGCCGAAAAAGTACTCAGTTATACCGATGGTTTTGACCAGCAACGCTTTGTCGTTAGCGGCCTAAATTACGATGCCACCGTGCGCAATCTGGAATTAATCGGCGAAGCCGCCACCCATATTCCCGATGAAGTCCGCCAAAATAATCCGCAAATTCCCTGGCGGATGATTATCGCCACCCGAAACCGGTTAATTCATGGCTATCTCGGCATTGATAATGACACTTTATGGAGCATTATCCAGACGGATATTCCCATGTTGTTACCACTATTGCGGCATCTACAAAAAACAACAATATAAGCGGCAATGCCGGAGCACCTGTTTTCGCTGGGCGCTCCAATCGTGGAAAATTACGCCCCGACTGTCGCCGTAACTAAAACGCTAAGAAATTAGGTTACAATTCCGCTCCAACTTGGGTGACGTATTTGCCTGTATGCTATGTCTTGTTGGCTTAAGCGAAGTTCAATTAAAACAATTAAATAGCGTAAAATTGTGGAGAATATACGACAACACGATTTTTTATACGACAATTAATGTCGTATATTTTACGTTGGACATACCCCAGAAACAGGAGAGAGAAATGGGACTTTGGGATTCAATTAAGAAAGTTGCAACCAAGGCAAAATGCGGAATAGGCTTTCATGGTGGTACATTTAGCACACCAGATGGAAATCCAAAATGTTACTTAGAGAAAACTTGCCCAGACTGCACGGAGCTAGTCGTTGAAAGAAAACATGCTTACGAGCATGATTGGAAAAACGCTCCTTTCGACTATAGCAGCCAAATAAAATGCACAAGAGCTCAGGAATGCGTTCATTGTGGAGAAGTTCATAAGAAAGAAATTCATGAGGAGTACAGAAAGCTTGGCGTCAATGCTAGGTGCCAAGTAGTGCTAGCATGTACAAGATGTGGCCATGAAAAAAATGGCGCCTATGAGCACATTTTCATACGAGACGGGGTTGAGGACGGAAAGATCGTAATGAAGTGCATAAATTGCGGAGCCACAGAAAAGAGAAACTACGCATAATTTACAAATCTAGTCAAACCGCAAGGTAAATCTGGAGAGGGAGAGACGAATGAGAGATATCCAAAAAAATGCAGAAGAAATCCTTCTCAACGAAGGCAAGCTCAAAGAATTTGCCGAACTCAACAGTCTGGCTGTAGATGTGGCAAAAATCATTTTAGAGAGGCTTATCAAAGAGCCAGAAATAGCTGACGAATTCAAAAGTTATATATTCTCAAGCGAACGAAGCGAAGACTTCAAAGGATATACCGCAGGAGAAGAAAAGGGCTACCAAAGAGGGCATGAGGCGGGGTTAGCCAAAGGTGCAGCGCTGGGTGTGATTGGCGCGATCACCGTTGGACTGGCTCTGCTAGCAAGGGTCCGCTAACAGTCCCGTAGGCCGGAATAAGCCGGTTCGAGCGATAGCGAGAATCAGCGCTTCCGGCACCCAAATTCGCCGGAAACGCCACCTCGCGCTACGCGCTTGGATGGTCTTATTCCGGCCTACGCCTATTAAGAATTAATGGCGTTAGTCCGGTTGAGCATGCTGTTTATACCCAACATCACAGGCAATCGAACGATAAGATTCGAATTTACCCAACCAGAGGATACGGATGCGTTTTATAGATGAAGCAACGATAGCCAGTGTTCTAACAATGCAGGACCTGATTCCGGCGATGCGCCAGACCATGATCGATTTCTCGCGCGGCCGAATCGATCAACCGCCCCGCCGGATGTCGCCTGTTCAACCACACGGCGGTTTTTTCGGAAGCATGCCGGCAGCAAGCGCGCAGGCTGTGGGCGCCAAACTGGTCACATTCTACCCGGACAACGCCGAGAAGAATCTCCCTACGGTGATGGCGGCGATTGTTCTGTTCAGGCCCGAAACCGGCGAACCGTTGGTGACACTGGATGGCCGCTTGATTACCGAGATGCGAACCGCAGCCGTCACTGCGGCCTATATCGACGCCGTTGCCGCGCCGGATGTGAAGACGCTTGCGGTCTTGGGAGCCGGCGCGCAAGGCAGAAGGCATATTGAAGCCTTATCCTGCGTCCGCAAGTTCGAGGACATCCGCATCTGGAACCGCACGCCGCAGCGGGCCGAACAGCTTGCCGCGGACGTAGGCGGCAAGGCGATGTCATGCGAGGAAGCGGTGCGAGGTGCGGATGTGGTTGTGGTGGCGACATCCTCCACCGAACCGGTGCTTGAAGGTCGGTGGCTTCGCCCGGGCGCGAAAGTAGCAACCGTCGGCTGGGCGGGCGCGGATAGCGCAGAGGTTGACGCGGAGACGATGTCGCATGTGGTTATTGTCGACTCTCGCGAAGGAACACTGGCGGAATCCGGCAATATACGGCAATTTAATGCTCAGATTTATGCCGAGCTTGGCGAAGTCCTCGACGGCACGCGGCCAATCAATCCAGACGCGACCGTAGTCTTTGATTCGATTGGCATGGCCTGCGAGGACGTAGCCGCAGCGATGCTGGTCTATAACAAATTGGGCGGAGTTTAAATTCGCTTAACATTACATGGAGCCAATGCACTACCAAAGCGCATCAATTGCGAGCAATACGTCTCCTTCGTCAGCTCACCCTATGCGCTCGGCGCGGCATACGGGATGAACATTATCAGTTCGTTATTGTCATGCTTCCAGGATTCTCGGCAAGCGAGTCGGAAACATAAGAAATATTTTTCTCCGCCTGTTTTTCTAATTTAGCGGCAAAAGCTTGAGTGGGTCGCTTCAGATTTCGGCCTAAGGTTGCTTTTTGCATGGCGTTGATGACGGTAGGGTTGGGTGAAAAATATTTTGACGTGCTCCACTGACTCCATTTGTATTTGATAGTGTTTAAATCATCCGTAGCAATATCGACAACATTGCTGTTTTGCTTTGCTGTGTTGTACATGCCCCAGTTATTGCGGCCCAACACCTTATAAGACCAAGTTGTCCAGTGGCTGCCGGTTTCTGTAAATTGCTGAAGTCCGTAATTCCAGGATTCGGCATTTCCGAACAGCGTGAATTCCCCTATAAAATGCGGTACGTTATATTTTGAACCCCATTTTTGAGCGTCCTGTATCCACCCGTCCACAGAATTTTTCATCACCGCGAAGTCTTCATTGTTTTGCCATTGGTAATAGTGCAAAGAATAGACGACGTTCTCCCAATGTTTCTCTTGGGGATTCGGAAGCGTATCCCACCACCAGATAGCTTCCATAATGATGATATGGTCGGGATCAATCGTCCGGATAGCGTGATACAGGCGGTCGTAAAGATTAACCACCTCAGTCCCCATCCCTCCGGGAAAGGTCTCGGAGGGTTCATTCAGCAGGTCATAACCGGCCACGGCGGCATTATCTTTAAAACGCGTGGCAAGGGTTTCCCAAAGCTCTACCAGTTGATTCTGATAAAGCGGGGTGGAATAAAGCAGAGTGCCGCTTTGCCGGCCTGAATGGTGAGCTCCGTTTTGCGAACCTGGCGCGCCATGCAGATCAAGGATGGTGTAAATCCCATATTCCAGCGCTTTGTTTACGGTCCATTCAATCCGGGATAAATCAATGGCGCCGGTATCGTCCAGTCTCCAATTGCCCTCATCATCCATATGGTTAAGCGCATATATCGGCAAACGGATACAGTTGAGACCGGCTTCGGCGATATTCTTGAAATCGATTTCCGTGATCCAGGAATCCCAGTAAGCGTTGTATAGATCCCAGACAGCCTCTTTGCCAAAACGATCGGTAAGAATATTGCGCGCATCCCACTCGTTTGATGCCCCGGCTAATGGCGACATCCAAGGTTCGTGACCCCTCCAGCCGCCCAGGTTGGTACCGTAAAGATGAACATCTTCACCTACGCCATAATTGTCCCTGATATCCATTCCATCCACTTTAAGAAAATCTGAAGCGGAACAATATAAAGGCGAAGATATCGTCAATATCCAGAATGCGATGGGTATTTTAGGTAAAATTGAGAGAAAAGCAGATTTCAGTTTCATAAATATCAATAGAGTGTAGTAGATTCGGAATTTGAGTTTTAGTCTCAAGCAAGCTTTCGTTTTTCCTCGAACCATCGGCAAAGAGACAGTGAAAGCATCCAAGTCCAAATTGGTTTTAAGCCGTTCTCAGTAGAGTTTATTTAAAAACACGGGATTTGTCTTATACGACAACAAAATTTTTTCTCGTTCCCACGCGGGCGGATTACATCCCTGTACTCTGGATTTTCCCGTTCCCACGGAACGCGCTCATTGTTATACCCATCTCGACTTCGCTGGCAGGGCGTGCCGTGCGTTGTCTCACAGACACTTGTATAACGATGGGCGCGCTGCGCCGCAAATCGCAGCCAATCCATAAAAACAAGAAGCAACATATCCCCGCTTCACTGGATTTTGATGGATATACTCCAGCTTTTGCCGAAGCAAGTAGCCCGGATGAAGCGCAGCGGAATCCGGGCTACGGCCCTTAATCCAAAAACGCCCTGATCGCCGCTATCCCCTGCCCTCCGCATTGCCGCGCGGTAATCAGGCTGGATGTTGTCATGCCGCCCAGCGCATAGACAGGCAGATTAACCTCGGCGACCAGTTCGGCAAATTGCTCCCAGCCCAGCGTCGCCGCGCCCGGATGGGTCTGGGTCGGCAACACCGGGGCCAGCACGACGAAATCCACGCCGATGTTTTGCGCATGTCGCAGTTGCTCAAGGTTATGGCATGACGCGGCGAGCCATTTGATGTTTTCGGGGCGCGTGGTCAAAGCCATCAAGTCACGGCTGGTCAGGTGGATGCCATCTACTTCGGCTGAATAGCCAACGGCGGAATTTATTAGCAGCACGGCTTGTTGCTGTTTGCATAGCGGGCAAGCCTGCTCGATAAATTTTGCGACGGCAGAGGGCGACAGGTTTTTTAGTCTGGCCTGAATCAGCTTGATGTCCCGACTTAATATTTTTTGCAGGTTAGGCAATAACAAGTCTTCGTCCGCGTCATCCAGAATCGCATAGTATGGCGGCAACTTAGCTGCGGTGATGATCGGCTGGTTGGCGGCGGGGAACTTATGTTGATCGAGTTCAGTAGGAGCCACCCATTTAAACGGCTGGCCTTCCAGGCTTTTGGCCTCGCCTGAAAATTGTTCGACCAAAAACACGTTGAGCTGCACGAACCGGTCGGGGTAGCGGTGGCGGATGGTAATCAACGGGCTTGCCGCGGTGACGTCGATATTCAGCTCTTCTTTCAGTTCGCGGGCCAGCGCCGATTCCGCCGTCTCCGACGCTTCAACCTTGCCGCCGGGGAATTCCCATAGGCCGCCCTGGTGCAGTTCGGCATGGCGCAGGGAAATCAGGATTTTTCCTTCCGGGTTTTTGACTACGCCTACGGCAACTTGGAGTGGGTTCATTTTTTAATGGACGCTGGAACGTCTAAGCTCCGATTGCCGGAAACGCCCACCCTGGCTGACGCCGGGTGGTCTTATTCCGGCCTACATCCAAGTCAACGCCCATGCCCAAATGACGGTCTTGAACAGACTTGTGCATAACGACGAGCATGGGAGCATGGGAACGATAAAATTTAAAGACTTCAAAGCAAGCTTTGAAATCCGGTATCTGTGCATTTTTGGAGTACAAAGCTTGCTTTGTGCCTTTCGCCTTTAGTCTTGCGCCTTTTTTAAGTCCTGTATTCCGCATTGATCTTTACGTACTCATACGAAAAGTCGCAGGTTAACACTTCCTGCACAGCACTGCCGCGGCCCAGTTTGACGGTTACGGTAATTTCTTCCCTGTCCATAACCCGCTGCCCGGCTTCCTCAGTGTAATCGTCGGCCCGGCCGCCGTTTCTGACGATGCAGACATCATCCAGATACAATTCAACATCTTCCAGCACCATGTTTTCGACGCCGGCGCGGCCGACCGCGGCCAGTATTCGGCCCCAGTTTGGGTCACTGGCGAAAAAGGCGGTTTTCACCAGCGGCGAATGGGCAATGGTTTTGCCGACGCGCACCGCTTCTTCATCGGTCAAAGCCTGCTCGACGACGATGCGCATCAACTTGGTCGCGCCCTCGCCGTCGCGGACGATGGCTTCCGCCAGTTGTTTGCAAACGGTCATCACAGCATCGGCAAAAATCGGGTAATGCTCGCTGTCGCGGGTGATTTCCGGCGCCTGTGAACAACCGCTCGCCATCAACACGCAGGCGTCATTGGTCGAGGTGTCGCCATCGACGGTGATGCGATTGAACGATTGCTCGACAGCCACAGCCAAGCATTCCTGCAACAGCGTCTGGTCGATTTTCGCATCGGTCGCCATGAAACCGAGCATGGTCGCCATGTTCGGCTGGATCATGCCCGCGCCTTTAGAAATGCCGTTGATGGAGATGGCTTGGCCGTCGATTTCGATGACCTTGGACACGCCTTTGGGGAAAGTATCGGTGGTCATGATCGCCCGGGCCGCTTTGTCCCAGTTGTTGGCATCCAGGTTGAATACCGCTTCCCGCAACGATGCCTTGATTTTGTTAACCGGCAGCGGCTGGCCGATGACGCCGGTCGAAAAAGGCAGCACTTGTTGAGCTTCGCCACCGACCACTTCGGCCAAGTCCGCGCAGGTCCTCAAAGCGTCCTTCATGCCCTGTTCTCCGGTGCCGGCGTTAGCATTGCCGGAGTTGATCAACAGCCAGCGCGGCGCATGGGCCAGATTCGCTTTAGCCACATGCACGGGCGCGGCGCAAAAAGCGTTCTGGGTAAAAACCGCCGCACAAGTTGCATGCTCGGCCATTTGTATCACCAAGATATCGTCCCTGACGGTTTGCTTGATACCTGCGTTCGCGGTGCCGAGAGTGATGCCCCGTATCGAATGCATAGTTGGAAAACTGCACTGCCCTACTGCCATTTGTAAGCCTCGTTTGATTAGATTTACCACGAAGGCTCGAAGTTTTATTTCTTCGTGTCCTCGGCAACTGCTCCTGCGTCGCCTAAAGCGCCTATTTTCGGTGCTCTACCTCCTGCATCCATGCAGTCGTTCGTGCCTTCGTGGTGAGTTTTTAATTTGTAAAATACATGTCAGACTTTAAAAAACACAAACACATTGTCGATTTTTTTGATCTCGACGCGCATCCGCTTGCATTGTTTTTTTATCGCTTCTAACTGCTGCGGCTGCTGGCTCAGCGCAAAAGGCAAAATCACTTCCACTTCAATCTGGCCGTCCAGGTAATGGATTCTGAAATCGTCTATGACCAACGTAAAATCCGCCAGATAGCGATTCAGCAGTTTTTGCACTTCACCGCGAGACAACGGCCGGGATTGTTCCTGCAAGCTTTCGTCGTCTTCAGGATCGACGTGCACCAGCACATCCATCACGTCGTCAAAGCGCTTGATCAAATCGTCCCTGACGATATCGCCGATCATATGCCCTTCCGACACGGTAATGCGGGGATCGACGACAATATGCGCATCAATCAGCGCATCCTCGCCCATTTGCCGGGTGCGCAGCAAATGGATGCCTTCGACACCGTCAATCTCGTAGATCGCGGTTCTGATTTCTTCGACCAGCGCCGGCGGCAATGAGGTATCGACCAGTTCTTTGATACTCTCAAACACCAGATTCAAACCGATTTTAGCCACCATCAACGCGACCACAACGGCGGCAACGCCATCGGCCATCGGGTAGCCCAGCATCACCGCGCCTATACCGATCAAAACCACCAGCGACGAGATCGCGTCGCTGCGCTGATGCCAGGCATTGGCCAGCAGTAATTTGGAACGGGTGATTTTGGCGATGCGTTTGGTGTAGTGGTACAGCCATTCGTTAATCAGGATGGACAGCGTGGCAACGGCCAATGACAACACATTCGGCACCGGCAGACGATCGGTATCCGCCATGCGCTCCATGACCGACCAGACGATAGCGCCGCCGATACCGATTAAGCTAACCCCCAGAATAACCGTCGCGATGGTTTCAAAGCGGCGATGGCCGTAAGGATGGTCATGATCGGCCTCGCGGCTGCCCAGTTTAACCGCAATAATAACCAGCAGATCGCTAAGCAGGTCCGATAGCGAATGAATGCCGTCGGCGATTAAAGCCGCAGATTGTCCGAGGATGCCGAAACCGATTTTGATCAGTGTTTGCAGAACATTAATCGCCGCGCCCGCGTAGCTGGCCCTGGCTTTTAATTTATCCGCTTTTACGGCATCCAAGACTTCAGCCATTATTCGACCGCTGCTTATATAAATCCTCGTCCCCACACGCTACGTGGGAACGCATCAAGGACGCGCTGCGTCCTGTAACACACAGCCACAGCAGAACCCAGTTGCTCTCCACAGCTTCACGCGGCGCAGCGCGCCGATACTGCATTCCCACGCAGCGCGTGGGAATGAGAAACGTGTCGAGTGGGAACGAGGTAACACATAAAACTTCAGCCATTACCGCCCACTTCCAGGATAATAATATATTCATTATCACCCGAAATGGTTTCCAGCACCTTATGCCCGTTGATTCTGCACCATGCCGGAATATCCTGCATCACACCCGGATCGGTACAGATAACTTCCAGCTGATCGCCCGCTTTAAGCTGCTTAACTTTGTCCTGCGTGCGGATAACCGGCAGCGGACACAGCAGGCGGCGGGCATTGAGTGTTTCTCTGTTCATATATACCATTCCTGCGGGATTTCGTCGGCGCCAAACGGTTTGACCTGAATAGTCCGCTCAGAACCGTCTTTATCGGCAATGTTTACATCGACTTGCTCGGCAGTGCGACCTTGTCCGTAGCGGGCGGTAATCCGTGCCGCAATAAACAAATCTTCCGCGGAAGGCGAACCATCCACCAGCACCAAAGGACCGGCATGACTGGCGCAATTCATCGTGATAAATTCTTTTTTGTAGCCCTGCATAAAGCGCCCTTCGCCTTCTTCCCGGGCGACGATGACTTTAAAATGCTGCCCCGGCCTGATATGCCGACCGACTTTCAGCAGCATGACATCATCCAGGTCGTATTGCTTGTTACCGTCGCGCGCTTTCCATAAATCGACCAGCTTGGCTGAATAGCTGGCGTCGGTCAGAAAACAGCAACCGCCCGCAGGCTGTGCATATTCGTTAAAGCCGAGTTGTTCGGCCATCGCCATCTGCGGCTTGCGTGAACGCCCGCTAAAATCGTGCAGTTTTTCCCGGTCGACCCAACCTTCCCGCTCCGGCAAGGTTGGCGGCAGGCTTTTCGCGCACAATGGCCGCAATAACAAATCATCTGCGCCTGATTGCTGGGAGATGATCGGCATCGTCGCTTTGCGTTGCGACATCGGCCGTTGCCCGATCACTTCGCCGGTGATGATAAAGTCGAAATCGTTTTCTTTGACCCATTGCTTGGCCTTGTTGACCATGAAAATTTTGCAATCGAGACAAGGATTCATGTTCGCGCCGTAGCCGTGTTTGGGGTTGATCAACACGTCTTTGTATTCTTCGATCACATCGACGATATGCAGCTTGATGCCTAACTGTTCTGCGACCCATAAAGAATTGTTGCGTTTCGGCTTTTCCTTGTCCTTGGCTCTGATCGCATGGGTGTGGCCTTCGACGCAAAAGCCGGTGAAGAAATTGATGCCCTCGACATGAATGCCTTGGTCCATGATGGTTTTAGCCGCCAGCATTGAATCCAGACCGCCGGAAATCAATGCCACTGCTTTTCTTTGTGTACTCATATTGCTCAGAATTGGGGAAAATTTGCTTATTATACCGGCTTCTTTTCCAATTTGGCTTTCAATCAACAGCAGCCCAATTGGGGATGTAGATTAATTCACCACAAAGGCACGAAGAACACGAAGTTTTTGCCTAAGCTTTTCTTCGTGTCCTTCGTGCCTTCGTGGTGAAACGCTTTTAAATCAACCGAAATTGATCTTGGCTTCCAGATCGTTGCTGGAATCGGCATTTTTCAGTGCTTCTTCCAGACTGATTTTTCCCTCTTTGTACAATCCGTACAAGGCGTCGTCAAATGTCCTCATGCCTTTGCTGCCGCTTGATGACATAGCCGATTTAATTTCATGCAGCTCCCCTTTCAGGATCAGGTTGGCTATATGCGGCGTGTTGATCATCACTTCAATCGCCGCGCAGCGCTTCCCTGACGTGTCGGGAATCAGGCGTTGGGAAATAACTGCATTCAAGTTGACGGCAAGATCCATAAACAATTGCGCATGATGATCATGGGGGTACATGTTGATGACCCGCTCCATGGCTTGGTTGGCATTGTTGGCGTGCATGGTCGAGATGCATAAGTGGCCGGTGTTGGCCAACTCCAACGCGGCCGACATGGTTTCCTGATCCCGAATCTCGCCGATCAGGATAACATCGGGCGCTTCCCGCAGACAGGCTTTTAAAGCCCTGGCGTAAGAGTCTGTATCCACGCCGACTTCGCGCTGGTTGACGATGGATTTCAGGTTCGGGTGCGAAAACTCGACCGGGTCTTCAATAGTCAGAATATGGCCGGCCGAATTGGCGTTGCGGTGGTTGATCATGGCCGCCAGCGTGGTCGATTTGCCCGATCCGGTGCCGCCCACCATCAACAACAGGCCGCGCTTAGCCATGATCAGTTCCATCAAAATATCCGGCGTGCCCAACTCTTTGCCGGTAGGAATGACCGACGGGATCAAGCGCATAACCAGGCCGACGGTCTTACGCTGATAAAAGGCATTGGCGCGAAAACGAGCGCTGCCATCCGGCAGGCTGATCGCAAAATCCAGGTCCCGGGTGATTAAAAACTCGTCGATTTGCTCCTGGGTCATGATCCCGAAAGCGCCCGATTTTGTTAACTCGGGCGTCAGCATAAAATCATCCAGCGCTACCGCCCGGCCGAAAATTTTGGCTTTAACCGGCGAATCGACCGTCAAAAACAAATCCGAGGCATTCAGCCGGGTCATTTCCTTCAAGTACGGCAGAATGTCCAAGTCGCCTGCCGGCGCAGCGCCCAGAACCTGGAAGCTCTCTACTTCCGGCTCATTGGCTTCTTTTGCCAGCGCTGAAGAAGGCACAATAAACAGCACCAAACCGTTATCCTCGACCTTGGCGTTCGCCATAAATTTCTCGCCGTCAGGCGCAGTACAATTGAATTTCAGCGCTTTATTCTGGACAAGTTCCTGCTTTTGGCTGTCATTAATCAGGCTAAAAGTAATTTCCTTGATGATGTTTGAGCTTAACTCATTCTTTCCCAGGGGATATTCCTCCCCGGCCAATCCCAAGAGTGCCGGAGAACCTGCTCTCAAAGACAGGCTATCGGCATTTTTTTCCAGCATTAATTTTAAGTAGGGTGTCAGGGTCATGTCAGTATCTGGTTTTTATTATAATGAGGGACAAACGGGATGAGCTGAAACACACGGCCCACCCCTGCGACAGCTTTATCACATAGAAACAACCTCTTCCTCTTCACCATCTTTCGACTGCAACGAAAGCCCGCCGATCGAACGGTCTTCGCCGGATGCCAGTTTGATCTGCAAGCGCAATTCATTTTGAGAGTCGGCATTTCTTAAGGCTTCTTCGTAATCTATTTTTCCAGCCTGATAAAGCTCCAGTAAGGCCTGGTCGAAAGTTTGCATGCCCAGCTCGCGGGATTTGGCCATCAACGGCTTGATGCTCGCAGCCTCGCCTTTGGCGATATAATCTGAAATCAGCGGCGTATTCAATAAAATCTCGATCGCTGCGCAACGCCCCCCGTCAACGGTTTTGACCAGCCGCTGGGAAATAATCGCGCGCAAGTTGACGGAAATATCCTGCATCAATTTTGCCTGTCTCTCCATCGGGAAAAAGCCCAAAATCCGGTCTATCGCCTGGTTGGCATTGTTGGCGTGCAAGGTAGCCATGGCCAAATGACCGGTTTGGGAAAATTCCAGCCCGTAATTCATAATCTCTTCGCTGCGGATTTCGCCGAGCACGATAACGTCGGGAGCCTGCCGCAAGGTATTGTGCAGTCCGGCTTCCCAGCTCTTGGTATCGACGCCGACTTCCCGTTGCATGACAACGCAGTTTTTATGGTTATGCACATATTCGATGGGATCTTCCAGGGTGATGATATGGCCGTAACTGTTCGCATTGCGATGGTCGATCATGGCCGCCATCGACGTTGATTTACCTGAACCCGTGCCGCCGACCATGATAATCAGGCCGTTTTTGTTCATCATCACGTCTTTTAAAATAGGCGGCAGGCCCAGTTTATCGAAATTGGGTATTTCCGCGGCGATAACCCGGATAACCAAGCCCTGACAGCCTTGCTGGACATAGGCATTGACCCGGAACCGGCAGAGCCCGGCAGGGGCAATGGCAAAGTTGCATTCTTGTGTTTCTTCAAATTCCTTGAGCTGCTTATCATTCATGATGCATTGCGTCAGGGCCTTGGAATCATTCGCCGATAATGCCTGCTGGGAAACCGGCGTCATCTTGCCTTTGATTTTTATTGCGGGCGGAAAACCGGCGGTAATAAATAAATCAGACCCTTCTTTATGAAGCATAAGTTTGAGTAACTTAATCATAAAGTCCATCGCTTCTTTTCTTTCCATTGACTTCCCCCTGTATTGATTAGCTATATATGGTTTTACCTGAAATGAGGCAATACTTTTTGATTATAATTTTAATTAGTAAAGATACCTACAAAAAACCGGTCATTACAGACATAACCGGCTTGGGAAAAACATCGCCTGCAAAACAGATTTTACATTATGAAACAATCGCTTATTTTCATGAAGACAGATTTACGTTCCAGGTAAAACATTTATGAATGTGTGATGGCGTAAACAGTCCAAAGTTGAGCTGATTGCTTGTATACTGATGCCGCTAATAACATTGCCGAATACTCAATTTCCTGCGCTGTATATTAAAAACACCAACAAATATAAGGACAACAGCAAGATGTTTATAGACGAGACTCAAGACGATTCAGATGACTGGATGACCGCATTATTAAGGTCGCCGATCTTCCAACGCCTTCCACCTGTCAATTTACAAAAGATCTTAATGAGTCTGGAATCAGTGCATTTTAGCAAGGGCGAAATTATTCTCGATCAAGGCGGCATGGGGGATTATTATTACCTGATTAAAAACGGGCAATGCGAATTAACGCGCAAGCCCTCGCCTAACGCAAGAGAGATTAAATTGGCTCAACTGGCAACCGGCGATACTTTCGGCGAAGACTCGCTGCTGTCCGACGCGCCCAGGAACGTCACAATTACAGCGCTAACGGATATCTCCTTATTACGGCTTAATAAACAACAATTCGTGTCTTTAATAAAAGAGCCCTCCCTGACCTTTGTCACTTATCCAAAGATGCAGGAGGCGCTAAAACAGGGCGCCACATTGCTGGATGTACGCACGCCCGACGATTATGAAAAGCACCATCTTGACGGCAGTATCAACGAGCCTTTTTTCTCGTTAAGGATGCAGCTTAAGACATTAAACCGCGAGAAGCCTGTCATTGTGGTTTGCAACGATGGGAAAACCAGCGAGGCCGCTGTCTTTTTACTGCTCCGCAATAAAATTAATGCCATGATCTTGCGCGGAGGAATGACGGGCGCCAAGTCCGATTCGGAACAGGACCTCGCTCTTGCAGACACTATTCAGGCTAATGCAGAGCGCTCCGAAACTGTTCCTCAACATCGCCAAGCCGTGCAACCGGCCAGTCACTCCGCCAGCCTTGCCGGCAACGAACAGGCCCCTCAAATAAGCCTGCTTCAATCGGAAGTTGAAGCGCTAAAAATGGCAAACCAACAGCTCAATGACAAGTGCATGAAGCTGGAGTTTGACAAGCAACATGCTGAAAAACAGGCCAGAATATTGTACAAACAGCTGGAGAAATTAACCCAGGTACTGAACAAGCTTAAAAATGAATGATGATTTATACAAAAAATCAGTCCTGTGTCGCCGGCTTCAGTTTATAACCTGTCTAAAATCAACCATATTCTTAAACGCTTTTTGTCTTACAAAATCAAATTAAACTCATACTGAGAAGCTTCAGCCTTTACTTAATTTCACTTTGCGCTTCCAGCCAATCCTCAAGCTCACTGCCTGGGTAAAAGCCGCGCTTTTCAGCTTTGTAATAAGCGGCTTCAGAGATCATTGCATCAAGGTTAACAGGCTGAACGGACGACCTGTCCGCCCTCGTAAAGCCACACTTTACCAGACCGACAAGGTCTTGCGGCGCACTTCCCTTAACACCTATTTCGGCAGGTTTCAGCTCTGCCAGGGTGCCGAATAAACGATCCCATAGCGATAAAACCGAACCGTAATTACGGTCATGCTCATGACGCTTGACTGAGTGATGAACACGGTGCAAATACGGCGTAATAATCAGCCGTCCAAGAAGCCGTTCGCCCCGGAATGAAATATTGGTGTGATGCAGCATGGTAAAAAACGTAACTATTATCTCATTCGCAAGCACCAGGGCTTCTTGTATTCCTAAAACAACAATTAACATCGCCTTCATGAAATTGATGATTAAGATTTCCAGAAAGTGTGCCCGGAATGCCGTTGAAACGTTCAAATAAGGATCAGTGTGATGCACCTTGTGAAACATCCACAAGCAATCGAAGCTGTGGCTGGTTTTATGCCAGATATACAGCAGCAAATCCAACGCTAAAAACGCAAGAACCGCTTTCCCTAGCGGATTCGTAATGTAATTTAGCAATCCTTTATCGGAGTATTGTTCAGCCAAGGCCCATAGCGATGAAATCGACAATAACGACATCACAATGCTATTGAAAGTAAATAGCTGAATGTTCGCCCGATAAGACTGCCGCAGTCTTTCGCTGAACGGTTGTTCTCTGGGCCAGCAAGATTCAAGAATCACCAACAGCGCAAAAAAAAGGAACAGAATACATGCTGCCATTTTTCCTGACGATATGTTCAAAACCCAGGTTAGATAGGATTGAAGTAAGGTCATTAAAGATTTAAATTCGTTTAACATTGCCATCTCCTCCTCATCAAAAAGTTGAACAAAATTGACGTAAGTGATTAGAGCAAAGTTATCTTAACTAAAAATTATATCCAAAATAGCAGCCGCGCTTGTTGTGTTCGCCATCCAGAAACCGCAGCGCGGCTTGATCCTAAACGGATGCCTCAGTGATTTCAATCATGGAATGTCAAAACATATAGCCTGATAATGCGATGATGACGGCGTAACGCAAGCTTTTGCCCAGGCCCACCAGAATGACGAAGATGCCAAGGTTTACCTTCATGATGCCGGCAATAAATGTCAGAGGGTCTCCGCCCACCGGCAGCCAGGACAATAATAACGACCAGACGCCGAAACGCTGGTACCAGCGCTGGTAACGATGCAGTTTTGAGGCGGGAAATGGAAACCAGCGTTTATGTTCAAAATGCAATAGATAACGGCCTAAGACCCAGTTCACGACAGCGCCCAAGGTATTGCCCGTCGATGCGAACAACCAAAGCAGCAAAGGGTCATAGCCGGCAGCCAGCAAGCCGACCAGCGCCACTTCCGAATAAAGCGGAATCAGCGTGGCGGCCAAAAAACTCATGCCGAATAAGCTCAAATAAGCGGTCATAGCGCCTGGCGTGCGGATTGCACCAGTCCGTGAAAAAGGTTGCGTTGGCGCGACATATAAAGCAAGTATTCAGGGTGCCACTGAACCCCCATCAAGAAGAGCCGCGACGGGTCTTCTACAGCCTGCACAATATTGTCCAGGTCACGGCCGACGACCCTTAGCCCTTCACCCAACTGATCAATGGCTTGCGAATGAAGGCTGTTAATCTTGCAGCGGCTAGTCCCCAGCAGTTCTTCAAGACGGCTGTCCGATTCTACCAGCAGGGTTTTCACCGGCAATACCGTCCAGCGGTTGCGCGTATAGCGACGCAGGTTGCGTAAATTTTGATGCAAAGTACCGCCCAAATAGGTGTTAAGCAGCTGTTCGCCGCGGCAGATAGCCAATATCGGTATATCCTGTCTCAAGGCTTTTTCGATATAAAGTAATTCAAACATATCCCGTTCCTTGTCGTAACGCGTCTTGGGCAATACCTCCGATTCGTAAAGTGCAGGATAAACATCGTCACCCCCGCCGATCACAATACCGTCTAATCCCTCATGCAGGTGAAAATTCCTGGGCGTCAGCCGTAGAGGGAGGCCTCCGGCCCAGATAATAGCATAACGGGTAAAATACCAAGCCCGATCGCCTCCTTTGCCAGGTCCTGTTACGCCAATTAGAGGGCGCAATAATGTTTCAGGCATGCCTCAACCATTTCCTGCCAATCCTGAAACAGCTCGACCACAGGCCTTTCCAGAAACTCTATATAAGCCCGGCATATTGCGTTCAAACACTCACGGTTACAGGCCAGCCTTTCTACCATCAGCCAGTTATGCCAATCCCTATCAATATTCCAGCCGGGCTTGTCAATCTGGCAGTTGGGCAGCCGGTAATGCAAGGTAGGACGGGCATGAACGCGATGATCGTCAATAACCGACAGCGTTCTGGTTTTATCCAGATAGCTAAATAGCGGCAGCATATCCAAAGCTCGGTTGCGGGTAGGGTTAGCTATCAGGTAATCATCAATCAACCTGTCCTGATTGGGATGATAATCCAAATCAACCACCTGCCGGATGTAATCAGTCGGAAACGGGGAGATATAGCCGGACATGGCGCGAGTTAAGTCGATTTTGCTATAGTGAATCAGCCAATCGTAAAGGCACAGAAAAGCCTTCAGATAAGAAACGATGGTTTCAGGGTCCAGGCTCGGTAATTCCGGATTAAAATGCAGGCCAAAAGCATAAAATGCACCACTTTCCGTGCCTTGTGCGCCCGATTCACGTAACCGCAAAATCAATTGCTCCAGTTCACCAAGACGATCCATAGGAATCGGGGGCGTGACAACTTCAAAAGGCACAATCTGTTCGGCCGCCGTGCGCAAAATCAGCTCGGACCATTCATCAAACTGGGCCAGAAAATCCTCCGGATCCGGCTTGTAACGGCCTTTTTCTTTCAAATACTGAAAATCCAATTCAACTTTAAAATCGCCCAAACTCGTGCCCGTAATGGTATTTTCATAAGCCGTGTGAGCTATGATCGCCCCCCCGAACTGCTCGCGGATCAGCAGGGCGATATTCTCAAGAGTCAACCCGGAAAATTCAAGCTCTACGCCGACACGCCTCATTTCTCCTGATGCTTTGGTGCTGACGGGCGGAAGTAGGGAATTTGGAGTGTGCCGCATAGCTGCCTTTTGTCTTTAGGGTTATCGGGAACTCAAATCAAAATGCGCTAATTTTTAATCGCCGAATCGGCAACGTGGACGGTTTCTGAAAGGGCTAGTCATTATCTCCCGAGCCTAATAAAGATCAATAAGCCTAATTACTTAGTGCGAATGCAATAAAAACGACGTAGAACATGGCAGGACTGGTGAGCCAGGCTCGCTAACAAATCGGGACATCCCTTCATCTCACATACCGCACAAAATTGGTAATCAGCCTTTATTCTATGCACTATTTTTGTGCATTCTTAAGGCGGCAAACTTCATTTATCCGCGCAACCCTTATCCGCGCAAGGCAATAAACCATATGGCTCGCATCTTGCTTTGTGAAGTTTATATTTTGTCATCAACGCATAATGAAGGATTAATCACATGCTGTCAGAAACCGAGCGTTTCGAAACTTTCTCTCCGTATATCCGAAGTGTTTCCCAGTGCAAAGAAATTCTCCGCGACTTGAACGGAACTTGGGGCTTGGTTTCTGCCATCGCGGAAATCAGTTGTCCCGCAGAAGCCGCAACCATATTGCCGGCAATGGAAGCCACCAAAAAAGGCTTTGCCGATCTTGAAAGCAAACTGACCAGCCAACTGGTATCCGAAGAAATCAAAAAAACCTGTCTTGAGCTGGAATCCAAAGCGCAGGTGTCGATCGATATTCTGGTGCGCAACCTGTATGAGCGCACCGCAGACATCGGCTTTTTGGCGACCAATGCCGATATATGCAATTTCGTTCAGGCTTCCGCAAACGGCGAAAGAACCAGTGTGGATTTAATTAACCAACTGCTTGACGAGTACGGCTCCAAATATACCGTATACGACGACATTATCATTCTGGATACCGACAGCCGCATATTGACCCGGCTTGACCGCAGTAGCTCGGGCGTCGATCAAAGAATTTCCGATCCGGTTATCCGCAAAACCTTGCAGTCAACGGCAGAATATATTGAAACCTTTGGTAAAACCGGTCTTCGCCCCGGCACAGACCGAGCCCTGATTTATTCAAGACGCATCGTCGACCCGGTCGATGATTCAGTGATTGGCGTTTTGTGCCTGTCCTTTCGCTTCGATAATGAAATGGAAGGCATATTCCGCAGCCTGCAAAAGAAAGGCGACAAAGCGGTCATGCTGCTGCTGAATGCGGATTCGGAGGTGATTGCCACCAGCGACCAGGATCATGTACCGATCGGCCGTGTCATTGAAACCGTCCCGGAAGGTGACGCCTACGGCATGCTCGACTTTGCCGGACGCGAATACCTGTCGGTCACGCACCGGGGCCGTCCCTACCAGGGTTATGCCGGACAGGAATGGTACGGGCATGCGATGATCCCGCTGCATTCGGCATTCGGTTTTTCCGCGTCGGATAAGGAGATTAACGCCGAAATTCTTCGCCATGGCGACGCGCTGTCTACCGAGTTGTCCAGCCTGATTGCCGACGCCGCCGAAAACATCAACCTGTTCCTGCACCGCGTAATCTGGAACGGCCAGGTGATGGCGACTAACGAGCACGGCAACCTGTTATCGCTGAAGGCGATTCTAAAACAGCTTCGCTCGATGGGAGCCCGCACCGCTCAGGCGCTTGCCGATTCCAGCAGCAAGCTGCATACCACGATGATTACCTCGGAACTGCGTAATGCCGAATCAATCGCGCGGCTGATGATTGATATCATGGATCGCAACCTGTACGAACGCAGCAATGATTGCCGGTGGTGGGCGCTAACCTCGGAAATCCGGCGCATCCTCTCCGAAGGTCGGCTGAGTCCTGACGATAAAGCGAAAATTACCGATATTCTGGTTTATATCAACAAGCTTTACACCGTCTATACGCGCCTGTTTATCTACGACATCAAAGGGAATATCGTCGCCGAGTCCAATCTGCATCACGACCCTATGGACGCCGTAGGCAGACAAGTGACGGCCTCTTACGCGCAGGACACTTTTTTATTGCGCTCGCCGCAGGAATACCGGGTATCGCCCTTTGAAGAATCCTGGCTGTACGACGGCAAACCCACCTATGTTTACAATGCCGCGATCCGGCATATTGACGACATGAACAAGATAGTTGGCGGTATCGGCATCGTTTTTGACTCCACGCCTGAATTCAAGCACATGCTTGAAGATTGCCTGCCCGACAAACCCGGCGCGTTCGGCCTGTTTGTGGAACGGCCCAGCGGCCGCATCATTGCATCAACCGATGCGTCCAATTACCAAAATGGCGAGATTCTCTGGATAGACCCTGAATTTTTTGAGCTGCAACAAGGCGCAGGAAAATCCAAGATCGTGCTTTACAACAAAAAGTACTACGCCGTCGGCTGTTATTCGTCACGCGGATACCGCGAGTTTAAAACCACCGGTGATTATCATAACGATGTTGCTGCATTCGTGTTTATTCCTATCGGAGAAAAAACCGAAGCCACCGATTCCGAACAACGCGTAGCCATCACTTACCCGCAAGAGCCGATGACCGGTGATGCGGTCGATCTGGCAACGTTTTATATCGGCTCGGATATTTACTCATTTTATGCCTCCGAGGTAGTCGAAGCGATAGAAGTCTCAATGATCAACCCGTTGCCCGGCACCAAGTCCTATGTCGTCGGCAGCGTCATGTATTGCGATAACAGCCCTGACGGCAACAATGATAAGACCCCGATCATCGTCATCGACGGCCGGATTTTGACCAATACCCCCATCGAGCCGGACGAACCGATAAACACCGCCGGCGCAATTGTCGTGGTCAAAACAGAAACGGGGCCGATCGGCTTATTGGTGGATGGGCTTGACGCGATTCCCAGTTTCGAGAAAGCGCAGGTTCAGCCGGTCGGCGAATTACTACGGGGCGACGGCGGCTACATCAAATCGCTGGTGAATATCCCCGAAAGTAACATGACCGGAAAAATGCTGATCGTGTTGAATCAGGATTTGATTTTGTCGGCGGTGCGCGGGAGATAGTAGCCTTAACCCATCCAGAAAACATTTGTTTGATGAACAATGACTGACGGGGATCGGCCAATACCTGCCGATCGAAACGCCTTCTTGAATGACTGGTTTAGCTCAGTAATTTCTCACTCATAACGACACTAATTCACCTGGCGCTGGCAATCGGTCAGGTGGAATGCTGGGTTAGGCTGGGGAGCGGAGGCATGGTGTCGCACTTGCGAAGCGCCAAGAAGCAGGTACTCAATCACGGACAACTCCGGCAAAGAGTTTGTCACCTTCCGCGTCAAGAGGTACATGTTTGCGCATTCGTCCTTGAGGTGTTCGTATCCATCCCTCATTTGGAAGCCCTTCGAAAAGCTTCATTCGTGACACACTGATGCCGCCTAAAAGCCGGAGTTGCCGATTCCACTCCAAGGCCCAGAACCACCCTTCGTCGCTGCGACGCATAGTCGCCTTAAAGTAGCCCTCGGCTGAGGCAATGTTCGCAAGACACTCCCAATCACGGACTCGGTCCGCAATCTCTATGGCCTGTGGATTACCCCAGTCATTGTGCGTGTAGCAGTCGTACCAGATGAACTGGCCTTGAGGCAGCAAGTGCATCTTTAGTGGATCACGGTAGTCATCCGTGCATATGAGTGTGAACAGGCCTTGAATATGGCTAAACGCAACCTCTCCTACTTGGTTCTTATCCAATTGAGGCGGACCAACCATTCCGAATTTGATGGACATAGTGCCGAACGAACTGCAGATGAATATATCTTCGTGCGCGTCTTGTATGAGCACTCCCTTCTTTTTTGGATGGAAGTCACCGCTACCCTTTCGGAGTGCCGCTTCGTTGACACGGGCGTCTTCAAGGCGGCCGAGGCTATTGAATATCGTGACGCTGGAGACATGCCGTTCAGCGGCCGCTTTACGAGCATTGCAGGACCGGCATGCACGAAAGATGAAATTGAACGGTTGACCATTCATCGTCCCAGTTGGGACGAAGTTCCTTCCGATGAGATGCTCCTTGTCCGAATCCGGCGGGTTTGGACCACGCAATGAACTTCCACAGTAGATACAGCATGCGTTTGATCCTTCCAGAGAAGATGCATGCCAACTAATGGTTTGTCCTGTTTGTCTCCCAATCCTAAAAGCATGATCGGTCATTCTTTTGTTACTCACAGTATTTTTTTGAATGGCTGGCTTCATAGAGGTCTAACAAGTGATTATCTAGACCAGTTTAACATATGTTTTTTCCTGTTTAGCTGTCAAGAACGGAACTTCAACGCTAGATTTTCTAAACGCTATATCCAACATTTCATGCATGATAAACGGACCGGGATAATTTCAAAATGATACATTTCTAATGACTGAAATAAGACTTTCAACCGACATTTTTGGATTTTGTTTAATAGGCCGGTTTGGGTAGAAAACAGCCAGTCAACATCAGATTCAGTGCATAGAATATACTGAACACCGCTATCCGGATAAAGGGATTTGTCCCGAGACAATCTGCCAGATCGGAACCCCGAGCTTGAGCCTGACACCTACGCTGTTCTTTCCAAACAAGTTTTTTTCTTCGATTGTTTTGTATATTGTAAGGTGGCTGGCGGTTTGCTGTAGCGGAACCCCAGAATTCATAAATTTATTAAATAGACATTTCAGGCATGAGCTCAAACGTACTCACTAACAGCAACTTTGTGCTCTACCAAACCGAGGACGGCCAAACCCATATCGAAGTGCGTTTACAGGATGAATCGGTCTGGCTAGCGCAAGCAACACTGACAGAACTATTTCAAACCAGCAAGCAGAACATCAGCCTGCATTTGAAAAACATCTTTGCCGAAGGGGAGCTGGCGGAAGGTCGAGTCGTCAAGGAATACTTGACAACTGCCGCCGACGGCAAGCAATACCGTACCAAGCACTATAATCTTGAAGCTATTATCGCCGTCGGTTACCGGGTTAAATCCCACTGCGGCACCCAGTTTCGCCGCTGGGCTACCGAGCGCTTGAATGAATATCTAGTGAAAGGCTTCACAATGCACCCGTTGCGTCACTGCCATTAAGTTAAGGGTGGACAGTCCCTTCTCCCTCAAGGAGAAGGTTAGGATGAGGGGATAAAATAAAGCTTTTTGCTTATTTATATTCTCCTCACCCCAACCCTCTCCAACAGGAGAGGGAGCCAGACAGATCTGTAACTCATTGTATTTATATTAAAACAACACGGATACCTACCCCACCGCACTTAGCAATGAAATTATTGTCAACGTAGATGGCAATTTTTTTATTGTCATTTTTAAAGCTAAATACGCAGTGCGTACCTTGCCAATTATCGCTTCTATGTAGCCCTAGCGGCACCATCCTGGACGCCGACAAAGTCACCGAACTCGACGCCTTCTCCGCTGACGCGACATCGCCTCCGTTCCCTGGATTTGCATTGGGACTGATGATTCATTGGAGATGGCGAAATGAACCTGACAAAAACAGGCTTAAAACTTCGGCAATCATTGCGGTTATTTTCAGCGTCCTGCTTATTAATTTACTGCTGAATAACCGCTGACTACTTTGTTGTTTTTACGCAAAACACCATGCAATTCAGCTTCACCAAGATATTTATTTATACTTGCAACCAGTAGCAAGTACCCGAAGCATAAACTCGCAAAAAAACAACTTGTGGTGGACTAGCCACGGGTTATTCAAAGCATCTAAAAACCGGAACCAGCCCCGCTTTAATCGCCCATTAAATTTCTTGTCTTACTTATTTAACCGGAGGAATATCACCCTCAGACTAAACAATAACGGATGACTCATTATGAAAATTTTAAACGTACTGGTTTTACTCGCCTCTCTTTTTGCGATAGCGGGCGCTGCTTTTTTTCAGCTTTTCGTTTTGCTGGCAAACGCCCTATTTGCCCAGCCAACTCATAATCGGCATCCCTCATCGCTGAGCTAGGAAAACGGTGCGCAATGCATACTTTACAGACTGCTTTGGGCTATCTGCGTTACCGCTCTGATTCTTTCTTGGCAACTTTATCCCGCAAATAAACCGGCATGGCCTGTTCGACGGCAACGGCCAAGCCCTGCTCGAAACCTCGCGCGCCTAAGCGGGCAATCGCACAGGCTCTGGGCAGTAGTTCGGCTTGATAGCGACTGACTCGCTCGCCCAAGCGCGCCGTCAATTCTTGATGATAAACACCCCAGCCTGAGCCGATACCTACGCCGGTCAGACCGGGAGATTCAACTGCATCAGCCGGAGTCACGGCTTCATCGCCTATCAGTTCGGCATAGCCTTGGGCATCACGTTGATAAACGCCCCAGAATATCTCGCCCATCCGCGCATCCATCGCGACAAAGGCGACGTTCTCATCATTATGATCGAAAAAATCCTGCGCTATAGCCGCCAGGGTGGACACTGGGACTACCGGCAAGTCTGCGCCCAAGGCGATGCCCTGAATCACGCCGGTGGCGATACGCACGCCGGTAAACGAGCCGGGGCCGCGGCTGAACGCCAGCGCATCCAGCTGTTGCGGCTTTAAGCCCGCATCCGCCATTAATGAATCGATCATCGGCAAGATCAGCTGGGTATGGACTTTGGGGGCCAGCTCAAAGCGTTCGGCTATCTCGCCATCAATAAACAGCGCTGCCGAGCAGGCTTCGGTCGAGGTTTCTACTGCCAGTAATTTCATTATTTGGTCTCTGTGGTAATTAACTTAGCGAGTGCAGGCGGAGTGCAGGCTTCGCCTGCAAGCACAAGCGAAGCTTGCACTCCCGTTTAGCTACACCTAAGTCCGTTCTATTTTTCAATAAACTCGTCCTGAAAAAACGCCCGCACCTCTTCTATATCGCGGGTGCGCTTCATGGCCGGTACGCTGTCTAAAAATATCTGCCCGTAGGACTTCTTTAACAATCTAGGATCGCACACCATCAATACGCCCCGGTCTGTTACGTCACGAATCAAACGGCCTATGCCCTGCCTCAACGCAATCACGGCGGTGGGCAGCTGGTATTCGAAAAACGAGTTCCGCCCCTGTTTGGTCATTGCGTCCAATCGCGCTTTCAACACCGGATCGCCGGGCGACGCGAACGGCAGCTTGTCGATAATGACGCAGGACAAGGCCTCGCCCCTGACATCCACGCCTTCCCAGAAACTCGATGTACCCAGCAGTACGGCATTGCCCGCCGCTTTGAATTGATCAAGCAACAAGCCCTTGGGTCGGCTGCCCTGAATCAGCAGCGGGTAGTCTATTTTTTTCTCCAATAATTCAGCAGCCTCTTTAAGCGCGCGATGACTGGTAAACAGGAAAAACGCCCTGCCCTTGCTGGCCTGCAACACCGGCACCGCAAACTCGATGATTCGCGGGATGAAGTCGGGATCGTTAGGCTGCGGCAAACCTTTCGGGTGATAAAATAGCGATTGATGGGCGTAATCGAAAGGACTCCCCCAACTTTCGCTGGCCGCATTACTCAGCCCCAGGTTATTGGTGAAATGATCAAATTTGTTCGCCACGCTTAGGGTCGCCGAAGTGAAAATCCACGCGGCCTGATGTTGCTGCATAAAAGAACGGAATTCCGCGGCTATATCCAGCGGCGTCCGGCTTAAGGTGAAGGTGTTTTTATAGGTTTCATACCAGCGTATCCATTTGCCGCTGTTGTCTTCGAGAATAATTTTTAACTGCTGCACCAGTTCGTCGGCGCGCTTGAAGCACGAATCCAGGCCTTTGGTTTTAACCGAGGCCAGTTCCAATTGATCGGACAAGCGCTGCAACTGATCTTTAACCGCAGTCAGGCTCGCGGCTATTTTGGGGTTGTTTTCGATGTCCTGCCAATCGCCGCGCTTAAGCTCGATGCCGAACGCCAGCCTCATATCTTTCACCTCATGTTCAAGGTCTTCGCAGGCGGTACGTAAGGCGGGTATGTCGGTGGCATCTTTGAAATATTCCATCAACGCGTCTTTCGCCAGATCGTTCAGCTGCTTGGCGCTAACTGTGATGCCTAGAAAGTTGGAGGCGGTATCGGCCAGCTGGTGCGCCTCGTCGATAATAACCACCTCGGCATCGGGCAACAACTCGCCGAAACCGCTGTCGCGTATCGACCAATCCGCGCACAGCAAATGATGATTAACCACCAGAATCTCGCTTTCCTGCGCTTTCTTTCTGGCCTTGACCAGAAAACACTCGGCGTAATCCGGGCAATCCTGGCCCAGGCAATTATCCAATGACGAGGTTGCCTGATACCAGACCGGATCGGCCTCCGTCACCTCGGACATTTCCGAAGTATCGCCGGTTTTGGTGCGTTTCGACCAGGATTTGATTTTCGCCAGCGCGGCCGCATCTTCCTTGCTGAAACCCAATGTGGAAGTTAACGCGTTTTTCAGCCGGTAAGTGCATAAATAATTGCTGCGACCTTTTAACAAGGCGGCGATGAACGGCGTTTTCATCGCCTTGCGGATCACCGGCAAATCCTTGTTAAACAGCTGATCCTGAAGATTTTTGGTGCCGGTCGAGATAATGACTTTTTTGCCCGATAAAATGGCGGGCACCAAATAGGCGAAAGTCTTGCCGGTTCCGGTTCCGGCTTCGGCGATTAAATGCTGGTTGGCTCCGATAGCATGGGCAATGGCCTCGGCCATTTCAACCTGGGCCTCCCGCGGCTGATAACCCGGAATTATCTTGGCCAAGTCGCCGTCACTGCTGAAAAAATGTTTGGTGTCTGTCAATTGAGTCTCGTGCACTATGTTTTCTTTACTATTTTAAATTTAAATAACAAGTGCAGTTCATTTTTTTATTGGGTTGCAAAAAGCAAACAACAAAAATACCAGATTGAGATTTTAAAGACAGTGGCTCGGCTATCTAATAGCTTTGCCGATCAAGCAAATCGATAATGTACTCGAAAAAGAGGGTCTCAAGATATGCTGTCGAACTCCGGCTTGAGAATACCGGTAGCGGCAAATCAACTACAAGCTGTAACGGGGCGACTGCCTTTGAGCTTCAACATTGGCAAATCTTGTTAAAATAAAACGTTGCTCCACAGAATTTATAGAGCCAAGGTGCATTCTGCGTTTTAAAAAACGATTGATGAGCGTGAGCATTGAAAATACCGACACTTGAAAATATAAAGTAACTGATTAGAATAATGCCAATTAATCAATATCCTTGCCTTATAAAATGACTATGGGTGGCTTAACATTTCTTACTAACTATAATGACACGCTGGAACAAAATGCAGAATATCTTCGGCAAATACTTCCCCTCATGTCAAAACATAAAATTGCTACCGATCCTCTTAATTTTGCAATTTTCTATGAATATATTGTTGGCAGAAACATTCCCTTAAAGAATGAACTGGATGAACTACTGGGCAAACAAGATGCTTTTACTTCTGAATTAAGCGTTAGACTTTTAAAAAAACACATCTGCGATACTTCATTCGACTCCCTGGAAAACATAAATCACATCTTATTGCAGCTTATTAACAAAACCGGTGAAGCGTTGGATACTACTGGCGAAAAAGCCAGTGCAGCAACAATGGACTTCCAAAATCAGAGTAAGCGGCTGGAAAACAACCAAAACCTGTCTGAAATAAAAGCAGTCTTAAACGAAATCATCGCTGGAACCAAAAATCTTGCCGAAACCAGCATGGCGTTGCAGGCTCAACTGGACGAGAGCAAAAAGGAAATGCAGTTGCTGCGCCAGGAACTTGCACATGCACGCGAAACGGCAAAAACCGATGCTTTGACGGGGCTCTTAAACCGGCGCGCTTTTGACCAAAAGTTGAATGAATATATTGAAAGTCATAAACAAAGCAATGTTGAACTTTGCCTGCTTATTTTAGACATCGATTGCTTCAAACAAATCAATGATACGTTTGGCCACCAGATGGGGGATAACGTACTGCGTTATACCGCTAATCTGATGAAGCAGCATATTACCAAATACCATTGTGCAGCCCGTTATGGCGGTGAGGAAATGGCCATTATCATGCCCAACACACCGTTTAACCGGGCCATGGAAATCGCCGAAAAAATAAGAATCTCGTTAGCCCAGCACCCTTTAAAGCTTAAGGGGAGTAAAAAATCGATAGGCAAAGTAACCATTTCTATCGGAGTCTCAAGCTTTAAAATAAACGACTCCCTCGAAAGCTTGGTCGAGCGCGCGGACCAGGCAATGTACCGGGCCAAAGATAACGGTAGAAATCAGGTAATGGCCGAAAACATTATCTAGGCCGCTGAAAAATAGAATTTCTTTATCCCGGGTTTGGCGCAGCATAAGCACTGATTATGCTGTCAGCACGCATTTAATACTGAATAACAATTGTTTCCGGCAAACCATGAAAAAGCGCTTTTTGCTTTTAGGGCATTCGTTGACAGCAACGGGCTATCATTGCCCCAACCACCTACCGTCTAACGAAACAACTGAAAGGTAAAGCCGAGGATTGGCCGGCAGATTGCCGTCAAAACCATCCCATCGACTTAACGGCACTGCAAACCATTTCTACCTATTTAACAAGCAACTCATTCTCTGCACCCTCCGGCTATTGCCAGCGTTACAGCCCGGTTTTAGCGTAAAGAAAATCTGCATGCCGCATTAATCAATCGTTACTCCATCAAAGTGTGCGACTCCGATTCACACACATCGCAAAACTATGGTACAAAGTCGTTAATGTCACTTGAATTGAGGGAAGCCCATGAAAACGACGACTAATCTGCAACGCCGCAAACTATTAAAATACACCGCAATCGGTATCGCCGGAGCGATCACTTACCCGAGTTGGGTTAAGGCGGGTGAATTTGTCAGAACCAACATGCCGTCTGCCGACTTTATCCCTGACGTTGAAATTGACCTGACCATGAACGT